>Ga0265327_10000032_pt1 | contig 318763 bp, 227 predicted proteins | sample 41621metaG_FD_202089 | JGI IMG/M metagenome (GOLD analysis project Ga0265327, IMG submission 202089) | Rhizosphere microbial communities from Carex aquatilis grown in University of Washington, Seatle, WA, United States - 4-16-21 metaG | ecosystem: Host-associated > Plants > Roots >...
GGAAAAGGACCCGCAGATCACCGGTGACGACGTCCGCGAGGGCCTCGCCGCCGTCATCTCGATCAAGCACAGCGACCCGAAGTTCGAGTCGCAGACCAAGGTCAAGCTCCTCTCCCCCGAGGTCGAGGGCATCGTCAGCTCCGTCTCCTACGAGGGCCTGATGTTCTTCTTCGAGACCAACCCGACCATCGCCAAGCGCATCGTCGAGAAATCGCTCACCGCCGCCCGCGCCCGCGAGGCCGCGCGCAAGGCCCGCGAGACCATCCGCAAGGGCGCCCTGTCCAGCGGCGGCCTGCCGGGCAAGCTGGCCGACTGCTCCGAGCGCGATCCCGCGCTCACCGAGCTCTACATCGTCGAGGGCGACTCCGCCGGCGGGTCCGCCAAGCAGGGCCGCGACCGCCTGTTCCAGGCCATCCTCCCGCTGCGCGGCAAGCTCATCAACTCCGAGAAGGCCCAGCTCGACAAGGTCCTCAACAACGAGGAAATCCGGACCCTCATCACCGCCATCGGCACGGGCATCGGCACCGGCGAGGACGAGCACGCGTTCAACGTCGACAAGGCCCGTTACCACAAGGTCATCATCATGACCGACGCCGATGTCGACGGCTCGCACATCCGCACCCTGCTCCTGACCTTCCTCTATCGCCAGATGCGCGGCCTCGTCGAGCGCGGCTACGTCTACATCGCCCAGCCGCCGCTCTACAAGATCAAGCGCAAGAAGCGCGAACAATACGTCGACAACGACGAGCAGCTCAACCGCATCCTGCTCGAGCTCGGTTCCGAGGACATCGTCCTCGCCCGCGCCAAGGACGCCCACATCTTTGCCCCCGCCGCCATCGACCAGTTCGTCGAGATGCTCGCGGCTCTGGAGAAACTGGGCGCCGGCATCACCCGCTACGGCGCCACCCTCTCCGAATACCTCGACACCCGCAGCGCCGGCTCGCACGAGCTGCCGCGCTACGTCGCTCGCATCCGCGAGGGCAACAAGGAGTCGCACCGGTTCCTCGCCGACGACAAGGCCCGCGCCGCCTTTGACGCGGAGTTCGGCATCAACGCCGAGTTGGACGAGGCCAAGCCGTCCCGCGAGGGCCTGCCCCAACGCCGCGTCACCATCCACGAGATCTTCGAGTCGAACGAGATGACCAAGCTACTGAAAGCCATCGAGCACGCCGGGCTCGACGTCTCATCCTTCGCCCCGTCCGCCGAGCCGCGCTACACGATGACCGAGAACGCGGGCCAAAAGACCGAGAACAAGACCGACCTCTTCTCTTCGCTCGACATCGTCGCCCAGATCCGCGCCAACGGCCGCAAGGGCCTCTCCATCCAGCGATACAAGGGTCTTGGTGAAATGAACCCGAAGCAGCTCTACGAAACCACGATGGACCCCGACAAGCGCCGCCTCCTCAAGGTCAGCATCAACGACGCCGCCAAGGCCGACGCCCTCTTCACCCTCCTCATGGGCGACGAGGTCCCGCCGCGCCGCCAGTTCATCGAGGACAACGCCCTCAACGTCCAGTTCCTGGACGTCTGATCTCCCCTTCTCCCGTCCTTCGTCCCTAGACCCTTCGATTTTCCCACGTGTATACCGCGAACGAAAAACTCACCTCGGCCAACATCACCGACATCATGCAGACGGCCTACATCGAGTATTCGATGTCGGTCATCATCTCGCGCGCCCTGCCCGATGCGCGCGACGGCCTGAAGCCTGTGCAGCGCCGCATCCTCTACGCCATGCTGCGCGAGGGCCTGCTGCACAACCGCCCCTTCGATAAGTGTGCCGGTGTCGTCGGCGAGGTGCTCAAGAACTACCACCCGCACGGCGACTCTTCCGTCTACGACACCCTCGTCCGCCTCGCCCAGCCTTGGGTCATGCGCTACCCGCTGATCGACCCGCAGGGCAACTTCGGCTCTGTGGACGGCGACCCGCCCGCGGCCTACCGCTACACCGAGGCCCGCCTCAACTCGATCGCCGAGGAACTGCTCAAGGACATCGAGGAGGACACGGTCGACTTCGCGCCAAACTACAAGGAATCAACAACCGAGCCGACCGTTCTCCCGGCCGCCCTGCCCAACCTGCTGATGAACGGCTCGACCGGCATCGCGGTCGGCATGACGACCAACATCCCGCCGCACAACCTCGGCGAGATCATCGACGCCACCCGCGCCGTCATCGACAACCCCGGCATCCCGCTCCTCGACCTCATTCGCTACATTCCCGGTCCGGACTTCCCGACCGGCGGCTTCATCAACGGCCGCGAGGGCATCAAGTCCTACCTCACCACCGGCCGTGGCATCGTCCGCACCCGCGGCAAGGCCCACACCGAGGAGATGAAGGGCGGCATGGAGCAGATCGTCATCACGGAGATCCCGTATAACGTGAACCGCGCCACCCTCGTGCTCCGCATCGCCGACCTCGTCCGCGAAAAGGAGATCGACGGCATCCGCGACCTGCGCGACGAGTCCGACGAGAACACGCGCATCGTCATCGAGCTGAAGCGCGGCGAGCAGGCCCAGGTCGTCATCAACCAGCTCTACCAGAAGACCGCCCTCGAGTCGTCCTTCGGCGTCATCCTGCTGGCCCTCGACAAGAAGCGGCCGAAGCAGATGAACATCAAGGAGCTCATCGAGTGCTACATCGACCACCGCCGCGATGTCATCACCCGTCGCACCCAGTTCCGCCTGAAGCAGGCCGAGGCCCGCGCCCACATCCTCGAGGGCTACATCATCGCCCTCGATAACCTGGACGACTTCGTGAAGATCATCCGCGCCTCGTCCAACCGCGACGACGCCAAGGTGAAGTTGATGGCGAAGTATCCGCTCTCCGAGATCCAGACCAACGCCATCCTCGAGCTCCGCCTCTACCAGCTCACCGGCCTCGAGCGCGGCAAGATCGAGGCCGAATACCTCGAGCTCATGAAGCTCATCGAGGAGCTCCGCGGCATTCTCGCGTCCGAGGCGCTCCTGCTCGCCCTCATCAAGAAGGAGCTGCTCGAGCTGCGCGACAAATACGCCTCGCCCCGCCGCACCCAGATCATCGACGACGCCGGCGACCTCCGCATGGAGGACGTCATCCCGAACGTCGGCTGCGTCATCACCGTCTCCCACCTCGGCTTCATCAAGCGCACCCCCGCCGCCGAATACCGCTCCCAGAAGCGCGGCGGCAAGGGCGTCATCGGCGCCGAGACCTACGAGGAGGACTTCGCCGAGCACCTGTTCACGGCGAGCACCCACGACTACATCCTCTTCCTGACCAGCATCGGCCAGTGCCACGCGAAGAAGGTCTACGACATCCCCGAGGGCACCCGCACCGCCAAGGGCAAGTCCGTCGCCAGCTTCCTGCGCCTGGCCGAGGGCGAGAAGATCGCCGCGATGATCTGCGTGAAGGACTTCGCCGCGGATCGCTACCTCGTTATGGCCACGAAGAGCGGCGTCATCAAGAAGAGCTCCCTCGCCGACTACGCCAACTGCACCCGCGACGGCGGCCTCATCGGCATCAACCTCGCCGAGGGCGACACCGTCATCGGCACCGTCCTCACGACCGGCGACAACGAGCTCATCCTCGTCTCGCACCAGGGCCTCGCCGTCCGCTTCCGCGAACGCGACGCCGACTCCGGGGAGGAGTTGTTCCGCCCGACCGGCCGTGCCACCGGCGGCGTCACGGGCATGCGCTTCAAGCTGGCCAGTGACTACCTCGACGTCATCGAGGTCGTCGACCACGACGCGAAGTTCCTGGTCGCCAGCGAAGCCGGCCTCGGCGTCCGCACGCGCTTCGAGGACTACCGCCTCATCAACCGCGGCGGCTCCGGCGTCTGGGCCATCGACCTTCCCGAAGACGGCTCGATCAAGCTCGCCGGCGCCCTCAGCATCAGGGACACCGACGAGATCATGCTCCTCACAGCTAAGGGCCAGAGCGTGCGCTGCCCGGTGAACACGATCCGCGAGGTCAACCGCGGCGGCAAGGGCGTGCGCCTCATTTCGCTCGCCGAGGGCGACAAGCTCCTGAGCATCGCACGCATCGTCGAGACCGACGAGGAGCAGGCGGCGCACTCGACCCCGCCGATGGAGACCCCGCCGGCCGCGACCTGACCGCAGGGTCGGATCAACGGCCCTGTCTGGCAGGACCCTCTTCAAGGCGCGCCCAAAACGGGCGCGCCTTTTTTGCACCGAGGAAACCCCCACTCCGTCCTTGCCAACCGTTGGGACGGTGAATCTCTTTTGGCTACTCGTCCCGCGCATGCCCGTCCGCCTCTCCAGTCTCCTCGAGCCCGCCCGCATCACGCTCAACCTCCAGAGCACCAAGCGCACCGACGCGATCAACGAGGTCGCCCGGCTGCTGGAGACCGACCCCAACGTCGCGAATTTCGCCGGCTTCTACCAGGAACTGCTCGCGCGTGAGCGCCTCGACACCACCTGCCTCGGCAACGAGGTCGCTCTGCCCCATGCGCGCACCGAGCACGTGAAGAAGATCGTCATCGCCGTCGGCCGCAGCCCGACCGCCGTGCATTTCGAGAATTGCGACCAAAACGTCCGCCTCATGTTCGTGCTCGGCACACCCAAGTCGAACCCCGGCGACTACCTGATGCTCGTCGGCTCGCTCTGCCGGTTGATCAAGGACGCGCCGAACCGCGAGGCCCTGCTCACGGCGCCGACCCCCGAGGCTTTCATCGCCACGGTGAAGGCCCTTGAAGACAAGCTCTTCGGACCGGAAGCAAAGTAGGGCGGGCTTGCGACATTCTGCACGCGGGCCAAGCGTCAGGAGTCCAGCCCCATGAGCCCCTCAATCGCGCATGTCTGACTTTGTAAGACAGCTCGGATACTCGCCCTTGTGCTATTGGGCGATCGCAGGGTTCTGCTTCGCTCTCTTCCTGACCGTCGCACTCGCGCCGGCGACTCCGGACCGCCGGTCACTGCGTCTTTTCGGTTCGTCCGCGGCGTTCGGCGGACTGCTCCTGCTGGCGATGCTGGCCTGGCGCTGGCCGGCGATATTCCATTTCAAACCGGTCAACCCGGATGAACCCCAGTTCCTCGCCGGCGGCCTTACCATGTTGGCCCAACGCGGGATCTGGTGGACGGATCCCACCACCTCGGGCCCGTTGGTTGTGCTGCCGCTCACCCTGCCGGGTCTGTTCGGCTGGCCGATCGATTTTGCGACCGGACGCGTGGTGGCGCTCCTGCTGACCTGGGGCCAGGTCTTCCTCGCCTACCTGGGCTTGCGACATGTGCACGGCGACCGGTGGGCCCGGGTGCTGGTGCTGCCCCTGGCCTGCCTGATGGTCTTCCTGCTTTTCTGGGATTTCGTGCCTTACTGCAGCGAACTCGCCCCCGTTTTCCTGTGTGCGTTGGCAACATGGCTTGGGGTGACGGCCTTTTCTCCGGATGGACGCCTGATCTCGCCAAGGCGAATCATGGGCTGCGGGTTTATCCTGGGCATATTGCCGTTCAGCAAATTCCAAGTCCTGCCGCTGGGCGCCGCCATCGGGGTCGCCATCTCCATCTGGGCTTTCTGCCAACCCGGCGTTGATCGCGGGAAAGGCCTGCGCGATATGCTCTGCCTGTGGACGGGAACGGGCGCGGCCCTGGCGCTGATGTTAGCCTCCCTCTGGTGGAGCGGACTGGGAGAGGATGTTTATCAATCCTATGTGGTGCACAACCTCCAGTATGCGCAGGCCCGGGCGCTGGGCTGGGGTGCCTCCGGTTATATCCTGACCTACCTCACCAACTTGTCCTGGGGCTTCGCCACCTTCCATTGGGGCGCACTTCTCCTGCTGCTGATCAGCCTGCTGGCCCTCCGCCGGGCCCATTGGAGACAGCTGTTGCTCGGGTGGCTTCTGTTATTGTCGGCGTATCTCGCGATGCTCACGCCCGGACGGCTCTATCCTCATTACCTGCTGTTCCTGCCCCTGCCGCTGACCTTGCTGGTCGGCCTCCAGTTTGGCTGGCTGTTCAAGGCGCCTGAAGTCGCCCGGCGCAATCATACGCGGCTCTGGGTATCGCTGTTTCTGGGCCTCGGTGTTTTGCCCCAGCTGGCCGAGCGGGTCTGGGACGGACATTCGCTGCAAAAACTGATCCCGCCCGCCAACCCCCGCGCCAACGTGGTCCGGTTCATCAACCAGGTGAAGCGCCCGGGGGACCGTCTCGCGGTCTGGGGTTGGCGGCCCGAACTCTATGTCGAAACCCAGCTCCCCCAGGCCACCCGGGAGGCCCACACCAACGGTCAGCTGCTCGACACCCCGCTACGTGACTATTTTCGCACCCGCTTCGTGGACGATCTGCGCGCCAGCCGGCCCGCGTTTTTCATCGATTCGGTCGGGGCGGAGGACTTCGGCCATCATGACATCCGGCAGGATGGGCACGAAACCCTTCCCGCCCTCGCCGACTACGTCGGGCAGGAATATGTGCAGGTGAATCAAAACGGCGCGGTCCGGGTTTACGTGCGCCGCGATCTAGCGAAGCAATAGTCCACCCGGGCGGGTGCACCGCCTGAATTTCACCGGGACTGCCTCTACTCCCCGCTTGCCTGCCCCCCGGCTCCCGCAAAAGTGCCCGGATGCGACTTCCGACCCGCCTTGCCCTGCTCACCCTTTGCACCGCCACCAGTGTCGCCGGGCTCCGTGCCGAAGACACTGCGGCCGACGAGAAAATGCTGCACTCGCTCTACACCGCCGCACTCGAGAAGAACCCCGCCTACGACAACCTGAGCGAACTCGTGGCAAAGTATCCGGGGCGCCTCAGCGGCTCGAAAAACCTTGAGGGCGCCGTCCTCTGGGCGAAGGGCGCGCTGGAGAAAGCCGGCGCCGACCGCACCGAGCTGCAGCCGGTCATGGTGCCGCACTGGGAGCGCGGGCCGAAGGAGTCTGTGCGGCTCGTGCCCGCAATCCTCGCCGGCAAGGCTCCCGTGCTCTCCGCCGTCGCCCTCGGCGGCTCCATGCCCACGCCCGCCGGCGGCCTGACCGCCTCCGTCGTCGAGCTCCACTCCCTCGACGAGCTCAAGACCACCGACGTGAAGGGCAAGATCGTCTTCTTCAACCGCCCGATGAACCCCGCCTACATCAACCCCGGCCAGTCCTACGGTGAGGCCGGCGACCAGCGCAACCGCGGCCCGGCCGAGGCCGCAAAGTTCGGCGCCGTCGGCGTGCTCACCCGTTCGCTCACCCACGCCCACGACGACGTGCCGCACACCGGCGCCACCACCTATCTCCCTGACGTCCCGCGCATCCCCGCCGCCGCACTCAGCACCGTCGCCGCCGACCGGCTCAGCGCCGCCCTTAAGGCCGACGCTTCCCTCCGCGTCGGCATGCAGATCAACTCGCAATGGTTCGACGACGCCCCCTCCCACAATGTCATCGGCGAGATCCGCGGCTCCGAGCACCCCGAGCAGGTCATCCTGGTAGGCGGCCACCTCGATTCCTGGGACATCGCCCCGGGCGCGCACGACGATGGCGCCGGCATCGTCCAGTCCATCGAGGTCATCCGCCTGCTGAAGGCCGTCGGTTACGCGCCGAAGCACACCATCCGCTGCGTCTGCTTCGTCGACGAGGAGAACGGGACCCGCGGCGCCGCCGAATACGCGCGCGTCGTCGGCGAGAAGCAGGAAGTCCACCTCCTGGCGCTCGAGTCCGACAACGGCGGTTTCCAGTCCCACGGCTTCCAGCTGGGCAACACGGCCGGCAACGCCTCGGCGCGCGCCGCGCGTTGGTCGGCGCTGTTCGCGCCCTACGGCATGACCAACTTCCGCGATGGCCGCGGCGGCTCCGACGTCGGCCCGCTCATGGCCAAGGGCTACGCCGTCGGCGAACTCCTGCCGGAATCGCAGCGCTACTTCGACATCCACCACACCGTGGAGGATTCCATCGACAAGGTGAACCCCCGCGAGCTCTCCCTCGGCGCCGCCGCGATGGCCTCGCTCGTCTACCTCGTGGACCAGCATGGGCTCTAATCTTGTGGGAGCGACCTTGGTCGCGATTACCGGGTGCAAGCACGCTCCCACCACTGACGCATGAAGGAACTGCTCCGCGACTCCCGGATCCGCCGTCTGCTGCTGGCCAACATCACCGGCTCGATCGGCTCCGGCATCACGATCTTCGCCGTGCCATGGCTGCTCGTGCACCGCGCCGGCGGCAGCGAGGCCTACGGCACCGTGACGATTGTCACCACCGTCGCCCTCTTCCTGTTCATGCCCTACTACGGCACGTGGGTGGACCGCCGCTCGCGCAAGACCATGCTGCTCGCCAGCGAGCTGTTCGGCCTCGCGGCCACGCTGACGATGGCCCTCGTCGGCGCAGCGACCGGCCGCTTTGAATTGTGGCAGCTGGCGACCATCTATTTCTGCGGGATGCTCTATTACACCCTGCACTTCCCCGCGAAGTTCGCGTTCCTCCAGCAGATCTTCGATAAGTCCCACTACCAATCGCTGATGGGATTGATGGAGATCCAGGGCCAGGTCGCCATGATGGTGGCCGGTGCCCTGGGCAGCGTCCTCGTCGAACACGTCAGTCTCACCACCATCCTGCTCTTCGATGCGAGCACCTACCTCATCAGCTTTCTCGTGCAGTCCACCCTGCCCTACGAGGCCACCCACGTCGCGGCGGCGGCCGGGCGACCCGCGGTCTCGGCCTGGCGCGCCATCGGCGAAGGCTGGGCCTGGCTGCGCGAGCGGCCGCGGCTGACCGCCTTCTTCGCCGCGTCGCTCATCCCCTTCGTCGTGGTGATGGTGGGCAACTACCTTTTCCCCATCTACGTCTCGCAGACGCTGCACGCCGGCGCCTGGGCCTTCGGTGCGGGGGAAATAGCCTTCGCCGCCGGCGCAGTCGCCGCCGGGTTCTGGCTGCCGCGGCTCATCGCGACCCATTCCGCCCACCGCACCATCCCCGTCACCATGGGCCTGTTTGCCCTGGGTCTGTGCGTGATCATCTTCCTGCCCGTCGTGTCGCTTTACCTCATGGCTGGCGTGCTCCTCGGCTTCGGCAACGCCGGCATCCGGGTCGCCCGCAGCACGCTATTGCTGCACCTGGTCGACAACCAGGTCATGGGCCGCGTCGGTTCGTTCTTCCACGCCTACGACCGGGTGCTGCGCACGATCCTCACCTCGGTGATGATCGCGATGGTCGCGGGGGTCGGGGTGCGCCCGGCCTATGGACTGCTGTTGGTTTTGGTGGTCCTGAGCTGGTTGGTCGCCCAGGCCACGCGCGATTCCATCCGGCCGGCCGCGGCCTGAGCCCTTCGCGCATTGCCGACCGCGGATTTCGCCGCAAGGTTCGCGCTGTGCAACCGCCCGCCCGCTTCAATGTCCTCGGCACCCGCATCTCCGCCGTCGACTACGCTCAGGCTACCGGGCTGTTGATCGCAGCCGCGCGGGAACAGCGCCCGTTCGGGGCGGCCGCCCTCGCGGTGCACGCCCTGATGGAGGCCCGGTGCGATTCCGCCTACCGCGCCCGGTTGAACTCCCTCGACCTCGCGATGCCCGATGGCCAGCCCGTGCGATGGGCGCTGAATTCGCTTCACGCGGCGGGCCTCACCGACCGAGTCTACGGCCCGTTTCTGTTGCTGAACGTCTGCGAAGCCGCCACCCGCGAACACCTGCCGGTTTTCTTTTTCGGTGGCACTGAGGCCACCTTGCGCAACCTCAGCGCCGCCCTGCTCCAACGCTATCCGGGATTGATCATCGCCGGGACCAAACCCTCGCGTTTCCGGCCGCTCACGGTGGACGAGGCCGCAGCCGACGCCCGTGATGTCGCCGCCAGCGGCGCCCGGCTGGTTTTCTGCGGTCTCGGCTGCCCGCGTCAGGAAAATTGGGTCCACGCAATGGGGCCCCTGATCAACGCCCCGCTGCTCGCCGTCGGCGCCGCGTTTCCTCTCTGGGCCGGGGAACGTCGCATGGCGCCCGGTTGGATGCAGCGCTGCGGCCTCGAATGGATTTTCCGCCTCGGGCAGGAACCGCGAAGGCTGCTGCACCGCTACCTGATCCTCAATCCGTGGTTTCTCCTCTGCTGGCTCCGCCAGAAACTGGTCCCCTCGGCCTATCCCCTCGCCGCGCCTGAGCCCCCGCCCGTCTATCCGGGTTGATCTCAGAACAGGTCGCCCTGCTGGAGCGCGCCGCGCTTGTCGCTGTCGAGCGTGCTCATCTGCAACAGCCACCGGATTGTCGCCCCGGTCAGTTCGGGTCGCTGGAGCAGCGCCCGCAGCAGCAAGGCCCCGGCCAGCGCATCATAGAGCGCCGCATGGTAGCGGCGGCGCTCCAGCGGACAGTGCAGCCGCGCTACGGCCTCCAACTCCGGCTGCAGTCCCTGCCTGACCACCAGGTCCTCCAGTCGCACCGACCCCAGTTGCGCAAAGACCTGCGGATAGAGCCGGCCGGTGTCGATCCACGGTCCCCACTCGACCGACGTCCTGCCGGGACGGGCGAAGTCCGGCGACTCGCGCGGATACGGCCAGATTTTGCGCAGCAGGGAGTTCTCCACGGGGGCGAAATGCGCCGCCAGCGGCCCCGTGGCCCGCAGCCCGGCGAAGCGCTCCCACTCGGCGGCGAAGTATTCCTGGGACTGCAGCGCATCGGCACTCAGGCCGTGCACCTTGGTGTCATCGGGCGCGACTCGCCCCGTGGCCCGGCACAGCCGCGTATGCGTAGCGGCGATGGCCGCGCCCTGCAGCGTCACCACGCCGAACTCGAGGATGCCGGAGGCGGCGTTGCCCTCGAAGTCGATGAAGTGAATCGGCGTGTCGGCCCAGTGCATGAGGGACCACAGAACACACGGAACCCATGGAAATCGACCCCGAATAATTCTGTGTATTCCGCGTGTTCTGTGGTTATTTCTCCGGCCGTGAACCTTGCCCCCTACCGCGACTTCATGCTCGAACTAGCCCGCGCCAGCGGGGATTTCATCCGGCCGCTCTACGGCCGTCGCGACGTCGCCGTCGAGCTGAAGTCCGACCAGTCCCCCGTGACCCTCGCCGACCGGGGCGCGGAGGAATTGATGCGCCGGATGATCAAGGCGCGCTTTCCCTCGCACGGCCTCCTCGGCGAGGAACTCGGGCCGGAAAACACCGAGGCGGAATTCGTCTGGGTGCTGGATCCGGTGGACGGCACCAAGTCGTTCATCACCGGCGTGCCGCTTTGGGGCACGCTCATCGCCCTCCTCCACCAGGGTCAGCCCGTGCTGGGCTGCATCCACCAGCCGATCCTCAACCAGCTCGTGCTGGGGGACGGCAACGTGACGACCCTGAACGGGGCACCCGTGCGTTGCCGGCCGACCAGCAAACTGACGGATGCCACTTTACTCACCTGCGACTGGCTGACACCAGCAAAGTATCAGGATGCCGCGGGCTTCGCCCGCCTCGCCCAATCGGCACGGCTCTGCCGCACCTGGGGCGACGCCGGCGGCTACCTGCTGCTCGCCACCGGCTGGGCCGATCTCGTCGTCGACCCGATCATGAATCCGTGGGACATCGCCGCCCTCGTGCCCGTGATCCGCGGTGCAGGTGGCGTCATCACCGACTGGTCGGGAGACCAGGCTTATCCGGCAACGTCAACAATCGCCGCCGCCACACCTGAGTTGCACGCCGCCGCCCTGGCCGTGCTCAAGGTCTGAGACGGTCGGCGCTTACTTCTTCTTTTTCCATTCGGCCGTGACGACCGAGGAAAAACCGCCGCGCGCCTTCCAATTGGCGATGATCGTCAGGCTGCGCGGCTTCAGCACGCTGCCGAGGTCGTCGCAGATCCTGTTCGTCGCCGCCTCGAAGAAGATGCCCTCGTTGCGGTAGGCATGGAAATAAAGCTTCAGCGACTTCAGCTCGACACAGGTCTTCTCCGGCACGTAGCGGACGGTGATGTCCGCGAAGTCCGGGTGGCCCGTCATCGGGCACACCGAGGTGAACTCGTGGTGCGTGTGCGCGATCACATAGTCGCGCTGCGGCGCGGGATTCGGGAAGGTCTCGAGGATTTTTTTGTCGGCCATGGAAATATCAGGTGGCGGTCTCGGTGTAGCGCTGCTCGCGGATGACCGTGACCTTGATGGTGCTCGGGTAGTCGAGCTCCTGCTCGATCTTCAGCCGGAGGTTCTTGGCCAGGGCGTGAGCCTGCTCGTCGGTCACGACGCTTGGCTGCACCAGCACGCGCACCTCGCGGCCGGCCTGGATGGCGAAGGCCTGCTGCACGCCGGGCATCGTCATCGCCAGCTTCTCGAGCCGGCCGAGCCGCTCGATGTAGGAGGTCATGGACTCGGCGCGGGCGCCGGGACGCGACGCGGAGATCGCGTCGGCGAGGATCACGAGGCCGGCGTAGATCGTCTCGGGCTTCACTTCGGCGTGGTGCGCGGCCACTGCGTTGACCACGATGCTCGTCTCACCATAACGGCGGATGAAGTCGGCGCCGATGAGCGCGTGGCTGCCCTCGTATTCGCCCTCGATGGACTTGCCGATGTCGTGGAGCAGGCCGGCGCGCTTGGCGACGTTGGGCTCGAGCCCGATCTCGGAGGCGAGCATGGCGCAGAGCTGCGCGACCTCGATGGAGTGGTCGAGGACGTTCTGCGTGTAGGAAAAGCGGAAGCGCAGCTTGCCGAGCAGCTTGATGCTCTCGGGGTGCAGGCCGGAGATCTTCAGGCGGTCGACCGCCTCCTCACCGATCTGGGCGATGTGCAGGTCCATGTCCGTCCGCGCGCGGTTGACGAACTCCTCGATGCTGGCCGGGTGGATGCGGCCGTCCTTGAGCAGGCCCTCGAGCGCGAGCTTGGCGATCTCGCGACGCACGGGGTCGAAAGACGAAATGAGCACCATCTGCGGCGACTCGTCGATGAGCAGCGTGGTGCCGGTGGCGGCCTCGAAGGACTTGATGTTGCGGCCCTCGCGGCCGATGATGCGACCCTTCATCTCCTCGGTGGGCAGCTGGACGATGGTCGCGGTGATGTCGTTGTTCGGCTTGCTGGCGAGCCGTTGCATCGCGGCGACAAGGATGCGCTTGCCCTCCTGCACGATGTCCTGCTCGGAACGCTCGAGCAGCTCCTTGCGCAGCGCGCGGAGCTCTTCCTGGCACTCGAAGGTCACCTCGTCGCGCAGCTGCTTGCGGATCTCCTCGCCGTCGAGCGAGGCGACGCCCTCGAGGCGCTTGCGCAGGCTCTTGGAAAGGTCGCGCATGGCGTCACGCGCCTGCTTGATGGCGCTGGCCTCGCGGGCCAGACGCTCCTGGCGCTGCTCCAGCTGGTAATCGAGCAGCGCGAGCGACTCCTCGTGCGAGCGGATCTCGCGCAGCATGATCTCGATCTCGATCTTGCGGCGGTCGAGGTCGCGGTTGAGCTCGGCCTCGCGGTTGCGGATCGTCTCCTCGGCGTGGCTGATCAGCTCCTGAGAGGCGACGGCGGCCTCGCGCTTGGCCAGCTCGAGGTGCGCGGCGGCGCTCTGCTCGGAAATCCGGCGTGTCTGCCGCATGATGAACCAGACCGCCGCGAACCCCCCGAGCACGCCAACGAGGCCGGCCGCGAGCAGAGCCCACAGGTAGGGTTCGGCGGCGGCGGACACGAGGGCAGGCTTGGTGGCAGCGATGAAGGTCAGCATCACAGGGGCGGCCAACCTACGACAGCCCGAGGGCTTGGCAACACCGCAGAAAGCCGTCGACGGCGGTTTTACAATCGAGATGCCGCCGGCAAGGGCTCCTGGAAGGCCGGCAGCGTCCCGTCGAGCACGGCCTGCATTCGCGCCAACGCCGCCGCCTCGCCGTCGGGCGCGGCGGTTTGCAGCACCACGTAAGCCCAGCGGTGCGCCTGCAGGTGGCGAAGCCGGTCGAGCGACGTGGCGATGACCCGCTCGGTGCTCGACGCCACGACCTTGTCGGCGCCGACAAACCAATAGGCAAAGTAAGCCGGCACCTTCACCTGCTGGCCGCGTGGCGTGGTGAACTCGCGCTCAATCCGCAGCACCGTGGCCGGCACCGGAGCTCCGGCTCCTTTGGGCCAGGTGAAGTCGTGCAGGTGCCGGTCGGTGATCGTCCAGCCCTGCCCGACCAGGCAGATCTCCGGTCGGTGGATCGAGGTTCGGTCGCGGCCGCTGAGCACGATCGACAGGAAGACTCGCTGGTTGAGGTCGTGCAGCGACACGTAGTTTTTACGGGAGAAGCCCGTGTCCGGCGGCAGCACCTCGCGCTCGATCGCCGTGATATCCGCCGGCTGGCCCTCCCAGGTTGTGCCCAGGTAATCGGGCAGTGCGACCGGATTCACGCCGTCGGCCGCCAGCCTGATGCCAACGCGCGGACTCAGCTCGATGCCGTCCAGCCGGTGCGCCGCGAGGCCCACGGCCAGCGCCGTCAGGCCCACCACCCCCGCCGTCCCCCAAACGCGCGTCTCCGGGCCAGTGTAACCTATTGGGTTACTTGTGGCCGCAGACGCCTCCTCCGGAATCGCGGCCTTGTTTGCGTCCGGCGGGACGGGCCGGCCGAGATTGTGCCGCTGCATGAACGCGACGGTCAGCTGCACCAGCCCCAGCACGATCACGAAGACACCGAAACCCATCACGTCATGGACCCGTTCGCCCGCGCCCTGCCCTCTCCACGCCGCCACGACGATGATTGTGAAGATGCGCGCGACGTTGCCCACAAAGGCAAAAGGCAGGCACAGCAGCGCGACGAAGGCGCGCGCCCACCACGAACGGAAATTCAGGTAGCCCAGCAGCAGCGACAGCGCCATCAGCGCCATCAGCGAGCGCAGCCCCGAACACGCCGCCGCGACGTCGTATTGGTAGCGTCCGTCCGGCGAGAGCAGCTGTGTGCCGTTGCGGATGACGTCGATGTGCAGGAACCGCGCAAGGTGCCAAGCCGTGTCGATCACCCCCAGCCGCAGATAAAATCCCGCCGTGTCCAGCACGTTGAGCGGAATGGCGAAGACCAGGAACGCCAGCGGAAACGCCGCCGCCCGGCCCCAGCGCGGGCCGCCCGCGAACGCCAGCAGACCCCACGAAAACAGCAGCAGCCCCAGGATCGAAAGCCTCCCTTGCTGCATCGCGTAGCCCAGCAGGTGCAGCGCGAGTCCGGCAAGCATCGCGGAAGTCGAAGGCCGGAAGTCGAAGTCCGAAGGTTCGCCCGGGCTTTCGTCCTTCGACCCTGGACCCTCGACCGTCGTGCGCATATTCCGCCACAACAGCCACGCACTGATCGCTAGGATCAGCCAACCGTGCTCGCTCTCCGACTGGGGATTCGACCACTGGTAAACCCACCAATAAAACAGCGACCGCGTCTCTATGTAACCGCGCGCCGAGTTGCCGCAAAACTGGAATATCGCGAGCCCCGCGACGGCGCATAGCAGCACCTGCGGCAGCCGGGCCGGGAACGGGGCGGGAGTTTTTGCGGCTGGATTGCTCACGGTCGGCCCGCATCATCCCGTGTCCCCTCCCGTTTCCAAGCCGAAGATGAAGCTCCTTGTCCTTGCCCAGACGCCGCCACCCCTGCACGGGCAGAGCGTGATGGTGCAATCCCTGGTCGAGGGCCTGCCCGCCCACGGCGTGGAGATTCACCACGTGAACCTCGCCCTCTCACGCGACGCCGCGGACATCGGCCGCTGGCGGCCGGGCAAGGCCTTCGCCGTGCTCGCGGCCTGCTGGCAGGCCGTCCGTGCGAAATCCCGCCACGGCTGCGACACACTCTATTATGTGCCCGCCCCGGGCAAACGCGGCGCGCTCTACCGCGACTGGACCGTCATGCTGCTCTGCCGCCCCTTCTACAAGAGGATCGTGCTGCACTGGCATGCGGCCGGGCTCGGGGACTGGCTGGCGACGCGGGCCAGCGGTTTCGAACGCCGGCTGTCGCAGCGCCTGTTGGGTCAGGCGGATCTCGCGATCGTGCTCAGCGAAAAACTGCGCGCCGACGCCGAGGCGTTCGCCCCGAAGAAAATCGCCGTCGTGCCCAACGGCATCGCCGATCCCGACAGCCCAGCCACGCCGCGAGTGCCGGCCGGCACCGGCCCTTTCCAAGTGCTATTCCTCGGGCTCTGCAGCGAGGACAAGGGCCTGTTTGCCTCCGCCGAGGCCGTCCTCGCCGCGAACCGCGCGGCGCGCGCGCCCAAAGCGGAGCCGAAATTCACCCTCGTCGCCGCGGGACCGTTCGCGGACTTCGCGACCGGCACGCGCTTCAACGACCTGTGCGCCGCGCACCCGGCTGCGCTGCGCTCCATCGGCCCGGTGCACGGAGAGGAGAAAAACCGTCTGCTGCGCGAGAGCCACTGCCTCTGCCTGCCCTCGCGCTACCGCCCCGAAGGCCAGCCGCTCGTGCTGCTCGAGGCGATGGCCTGGGATCTGCCGGTCATCGCCACCCGTTGGCGCGCGATCCCAGACACGCTGCCGACCGAGGCGCGGCTGGTCGAACCGGGCGATCCCGCGGCCCTCGCCCAAGCCTTGGTCGAACTCCGCCGGAACCCGCCGCCCGTCGGGGCGTTCAGAAAGCACTTCCTGGCACATTTCACCCTGGAAAGGCACCTCGGGCAACTGGCCGCCGCGCTGCGCGGACTATAACGCGGCGTAAACCTTCGCCCACCGGTCGGCGATCTGCCCGATGCCCATGCTGGTTGCGCGGATCTTCGCCCGGTCCCAAGCCGGCCGCTGCTCCAGCCATTGCCGCAACTGGGCGGCCAGTGCGGTGGCATCACCCGTGCGGTAGAAAGTGCCGTTTACCCCCGGCTGGATCAGGTCGAGCGCCCCGCCGCTGTCGGCCGCGAGCACCGGCACGCCGGCCGCGAGGGCCTCGAGCACCGCCATCGAAAACGGCTCATTTGCCGACGCGACCACCAGCGCGTCGATTTCGCCGAGCAATGCATCGGATGTAGGCTCCACTCCGCGAAAGACCACCTGCGAAGCGCAACCGCTGGCCTCGGCCTGCGCGGCCAGATCCGCGACGCAGCCGCCGTCGCCCCCGCCGATATGGTTGAACGTGACGCGCGACCGGAGATCCGCCGGCAACAGGGTCAGAGCAGCGATGACGTGATGCCAGCCCTTCCAGCGCACCCGCGCGCCGATGCCGCCCAGCCGCAGGCGGTCCGGCACGGGTTGCGCGGGTGTGATGGACGACCAAGGCACGCCGCCGGGGGTGCACTGTTCCCACTGGATGCCCGGGGCTCCGTAGTAATTCCGCATCGCCGGACTCAGCCAGTAGAGGCGGCGACCCAGCCGGCGCGCCGCCCAGCGGTAGAACCACCGCTGCCGTCCGTAGCAGTGCACACTGACGACCACACGACGTTCGCCGAACCACTGAAGCCACAGCGCCACGAGCAACCCGGCCCGCGAGTGCCCGTGAAAAATACGCCGGGCGTCGGCCTGCAGCCAGACCCGCACCTTCTGCGCCACGGGGCGCGCGCGCCAAAAATGCCGCAGGCTGATCTCCTCCCCGTCGACCTGCGGCAGCTCCAGCACTGGCAGGGGCGGCTCGCGGTGCTGCCGGGCGCCACGATTGACGCCGAGCACGCAGGCAAACCGGCCGGCGCCCTGGAGGGCGCGGACCACCGAGACGATGCCGCCGCCATCCTCATCGTAGCCGACGTAGTGGAGAACTTCGGGCGTCGCGGTTTCGAGCACAGGCGCATGCAAAGGCAAGAGCCCGGGCCGGCGCAACCTTCTTAGCAGGCCGAACCGGCCGCCCGGTGGTGTCCCAATTTGCCTTGTCATCGCGAGGTGCGCGAACCGTGCCGTGGCGATCCACGCTAGCTGGATTGCTTCGTCGTCCGCCCAACGCCTCCTCGCAATGACAAATTGGGGCGCCACCTTCCGCCCACGCTGCTTGCAGCCTGGCACGATATGGTGCAGTGCTGGGGCGAACGTCCCGCATGCCCTCCGCACCCGACAACTCGCGCCGCCGGCTGATTCCCATCGCGCTCGCGCAAGCGCTCGGTCTCGCCTGCGGAGTCGCCGGCGTGAAGCTCAATTCCCGCTTTGTGCCGCCAGCGGAGCTCGGCGTCTATGGCCTGTTCCTCACCTTTGCGCCGATCGGCATGTGGGTGGTGCACGCCGGACTCGTCAAGTTTACCGGCCGGCACTGGGCTGGTTCCCCGGATCGCCCGGGTCTCTGGCGCGAGATCGTCGTCGCCTGGGCCCGGCGCCTGCCGTGGCTGGCCCTCGCGGCCGCCGCGGCGATGCTCGCGCTCGACGGCCGGACACCCGGCCTGGACTGGGCGCTGGGCCCGGCGCTTTTCACCGCCGCCGCCCTGCTGGCGCTCGGCACGCTGATGCAGGCGGCGCTGCAGGCGGAGCGGGCGCATTGGTCTGACTGCGCCGTGGCGGTGAGCGGCTCGCTGACCCGCACCTTTCTGCCCCCGCTGCTTTTCATCTGCACGGCCGGCCCGGTCGCCATGCTGTGGCTGGGCTTTTGCCTGCACGCTTTGGTGTTCGCCGCCGCGGGCCTGTGGATGCTCCGGCGTTACTGGAGCCGCCCGGAGACGGGCCGGCCCGCGTCACCGCAGCTGACCGCCGTCTATCAGGGCCCGCTCTTCATCGCGCTTGCGATGGCGGGCTGGGTCTTGACGGGGCTCAACCGCTGGCTGGTGGCCTGGCGCTTCGGTGCGGTCGAAACGGGATATTTCACGCTGGCCGGCGGGGCCGCGATGATCGCCCCGAGCGTCCTGGGCACGGTGCTGCTGCAATACAGCCAGCCCGTCTTCTTCGCCCTCGGCGACGCCCAACCGTCCAACCCGCGCCTGCTCGCGCGACGCGTCGACCAGGTGGCGCTCGCCTTCGGCGCGCTCGCGCTGCTCGCGGTGGAAGGCGTCACCTTCATCGCCCCGTGGCTGGTCGGCCCGCTGATCAATCCCGCCTACCGCGACTCGCTGCACTGGATCCTGCCCGCCGGATGCTTCGCCACCGCGACCATGACCGGGGTCTTCTATCACACGCTGCTGTTGGCCGGTCACCGGGAACGCGCCTGCGGCCCCGTGGACCTGACGACGGCGGCCGTGCTGGCGGCCGGATGCGTGCTGGCGGCGCTGGCCGGGCAGGCTTGGCTGAGCCGCTGGCTGACGTGCACGCCGCTGGTGCCGTGGCTCCTCACCCGCCCGCTCGCGCGGCGCTACCTGTTCAAGCCGGAGCCAGGCCCAGCGCCCGCACCGGGCCCCCGAGAAACATCCGGCTGACCCGGCCGCGCTCCGCCGGTGGCGCCAGTCGCCAGGCCTGCGCCGCCAGCCGCACCGCCGACCACGCCGCCCCCGGCGAGCGGTCGAGCGCGAATGACCGCCGGGCCAGGAAAGCGGCCGCCTCCGGGTGACCCTCGGCGATGCACCGGGCCCCGAAGCGACGGCTGCAGGCTGCCGGCGCAAGAGTCTCCGCCTCCGCCAGCGCGGCGGCCAGGTTTTCCGCCTGCCCGGCGCGGCGGCGGGCGGTGATCAGGCAGATGACGGCGCGACTGCGTTCTATGAAAATCAGCTTCTGCTGCGTCGTCTGGCCGGCATACCAGCGGTAATGCAGCAGCACCTCGGGCAGGACCGCAAAGCGCCAGCTTTCGGCCGCACGCGCCTGGAAATCGAGATCGGCCGCGAAGGGAAATTCCGGACGGTAGGGTGTGGCCAGGAACACTTCCCGCCGGCCCGCGAGCGCGGGCGTGATCAGCGGGGCGGCAAACTGCGCATAGGCGCGGTGGCCCGCCGCCTCGCCGATGGTGAAGACCGGGCCCGTCACTCCGCCCGACACGTCGATCCGTTGCGCCAGCGACGAGACCAACCCGAGGCCCGGATCCGCCCGCAGCGCGGCCACCTGCTGCTCCAGGCGGGTCGGCAGAGCGACGTCGTCGTAGTCGAGCAGCGCGATAAATTCGCCGCGCGCGGCGGCCACGCCCGCGTTGTGCCCGGCGGCGATGCCCAGGTTTTTATCCAAGCGCACCCAGCGCAGGCGCGCGTCGGCGCCGCCCGGCCCGAGATCGGCGGCGGTGAGTCCCGTGCCGTTGTCCACCAGCACCAGTTCCCAGTCGGCGAAGGTCTGCCCCAGCACGCTCGCGATCGCCGGCCGCAGGAACGGCGTGTCGCGATGGAAGACCATGAGGACGGAGACGACGGGCACCGCGTCAGTGTGCGCAGGCGGCGGGCGCAGGCAAGCCGGACCCGGCCCGGGCCCCGGCCCGCTCCGGGATTGCGCCCGGCCCGCGCCGCGATTCTGCTCGCCGCGAATGGATCCCCGCCTGCGCAACCTGCTCTTCGGCGCCGCCGCCTCGGCCCTCGCCGTGTGGGTGGGCGTGACCCTGGCGAACGAGGAGCATTTCATCGCGCTGCTGTCGGCCGGTGTCGCCGTGTGGGCGGTGCTGTCGTGGACCCGGGGCCCGCTCGCCGAGGCCTGGCTGCTGGGCTTCCTCGTGCTCGGCTACGTGGTCGGCAACCGCGGCTTCGCCCAGCTCTCGCCCGTGGCAGGGCTGCCGGTCTTCTTCAGCGAGCTCGGGCTCGGCATCGTGCTCGTGCTCGTCACCCTCCGCGGCGCGCTGCGGCGCGAACTGCCAGTCCGGCGCGACTGGCTCAACGGATTGCTGCTGCTGTGGCTGGCCCTCGGCACGGCACGGATTCCCTGGGACATGCGCATACACGGGATGGTGGCGCTGCGGGATTTCGCGATGATTTATTACCTGCTGTATTTCTTCGGCGCGCAGGCCCTGGCCCGCCACGCGCCGTCGCGCCGCCTGCTGCACGCCAGCCTGCTCGTGACGTTCGGGCTGCTCCCCCTCACAGGCCTGGTCGACACGGCGTTTCCCAACTTCTTCCAGACCTACCTGCTCGTGGGGGATGTCCCGCTGATTTACTACAAGGGCGACCTGCTGGCGACTTTCCTGTTCACCGGGTTCCTCCTGCTCCTGCCGCACCGGGATTTTGATTTCCGGACCGACAGCATGCGCTGGCTGCTTGCGCTGGTCTCTCTGGTGCTCGGCCTGACGCTGTTGTCGCGCTCCAGCATGCTGGGACTCGTGGTCGGCGGCGGATGGCTGGCCTGGTCGGGGCGCTGGCGGCCGCTCCGGGTGCTGGCGGCCGTCTGCCTGGGCGGGCTGGTGGCCGTGGTGGCCTTTTCGCTTCTGCAGAAGAAGGACTTCACCCAGACCAAGGCCTATGCGATCTACGAGGCCGCCGCCTCCATCGTGGATTACCAGGGCACGCACAACTACCAGAACGACGAGAGCGGCAACAAGGGGGACAACAATCGCTACCGCCTCGTCTGGTGGAAGAACATCGTCAAGGAGACCGTCGCCACGGACCCGGTCTTCGGGCAAGGCTTCGGCGCGGACCTCGCCAAGGGTTTCTTCCTCGAATACTATCCGACCACGGAGCCCGACTTCAACCCGCGCAGCCCGCACAACCTGTTCATGACGACGTTCGGCCGCATGGGGCTGGCCGGCACTGCCGTGCTGGCGGCGATCTACTGGGTGCAGGCGCGCTCGACCGCCCGGAGCATGCGCGCCGCGCGCGGCGAACCGGGGCAGGATGAGAACGTCACCCTACAGGCGGCGCTCTGGGTCGTCATGGTCTGTGCCTGCTTCGGCGTGGTGCTCGAGGGCCCGATGGCGGCGATCCCGTTCTGGATCATGCTCGGGCTGGCGCATCACGCGGCAACGACCGCGGAGACCTGAGCACCCGGCCGCCGCCCGCACCCATGAATTGCTCGCCCCTGCAGGACCCGGTCCAGACCACCATCCCACCCGCGATCCGGGACTGGATTGGACGTCGCCTGAGCGGACCGCCGCGCGGGCGGCGTCTCCGCCATCCGGCCGCCTGCCTTTTCGCGCTGGGCCGCATCGGGGATTTCGTGCTGACCCTCTCTGCCCTGCGCCTGCTGGTCCGCCACTTCGGCGAGAAGGACGTCGTGCTGGTCGTGCCGCACTCGTCCGCGACCATCGCGCAACGGGAATTCCCGGGCGTGCGCCGCATCGTCATGCCGGCCGACGCCGCCGGGCTGGTCCGCGAAATCATTCCCGCGTGGTGGCGCGAACGGGAAAAATTCGCGGAGGACCGCTTCGCCCGGCGCATCTGCCTGAGCCATCAACGGGGGCTTTACTACGAGACCGCCCTCACGTGGATCGACGCGGACGAGGACCTGCGGCTGATGCCGGCCACCTATCCGGCGGTTCCGGAAACCAGGACCTGCACGGAGCTGCTGGCCCACTGGCGTCTCGTGGAAACCGTGCTCCAACGCAAGGTGGACCGGTCGGAAATACTGCCAGCCTTCCACCAACAGCCTATGGGCGAAGACGGACGGCTGCTCGTCTATCCGCTTTCATTGGTGACGGCGCGGACAGTGCCCGCCTCGGCCGTCATCCCCGTTCTCAGCCGGTGGCGGCAACGCAGCCGGGCCCCGATCATCCTCGGGGGCACTCCGGCCGATACCGCCGAACTGACGCGTTACGCCGAAGCCGCGAGACAGGTGGGCATTGATCGCATCAGCATCGAGACGCCCAGCGGGGTGGACGGTTTGCTGGCCCACATCGCGGGAGCCGGAGCCGTGTTTGCCGCCGACTCGGCGCCGGCCCATATCGCGCTGGCCTTGGACAAGCGGGCCGTGGTGCTCATGCGCGACTACCTGGTTGGTTATTGCCAGCCATGGGGGCGCTCCGAGCGCCAGCAGGTTTTCCCGGCCGCAACGCCCGCGGAAACCGTGGCCGCCGCCCTGCCGGCCCTTTGAGCGGCCGGACACATTGCGCCGTTGCCAGTGGGCGCCGGGCGTGCTTAGTGGCGGGTCTCCCAATTCCCGTGAAGGCCCTCCGCAACATCGACCTCAGCAGTTTTTTCAAGGTCACCACGCGCGAGCGCTTCGATTGGATCACCCCGGTGTGCCTGCTGCTGCTGTGCACCTTCGGCGTCTTTTTCATCTACAGCGCGCAGCTGGCCGTCGGGCGGAAAGAGTGGCTGTCGCAGGTGCAATGGATCGGCGTCGGCGCCGCGGTCTATGTCACGGTCTCCCTGCTCGACTACCGGCTGTGGCTGAGGTGGTCGCACTGGGTCTACCTCGCCAGCCTTTTCCTGCTGATCATGGTGCTGATCCCCGGCATCGGCGTGGCGCGCATGGGGGCGCGGCGCTGGATCGACTTCGGCCTGGCCTCCTTCCAACCCTCGGAAAGCGCCAAGCTGGCCGTGCTGGTCATGTCCGCCTCGACCCTGACCGGAGCCAAGATCGGCACGGTGCGCGATTCGCTGCAAACGCTTGTGAAATTGGCTCTTGCGGCGGGTATACCCATGGTGTTGATACTCGCCGAACCCGACCTCGGAACCGCCTTGGTCATCGCCCCGATGGTCTTCGCCATGCTGTATGTTTCCAACCTCTCGAACCGCTTCTTCGCCGCCGCGGTCGGGGTGTTCCTGCTGATGGTGGGCCTGGTGGCGCTCGATACCTGGCGCTATGCGAACTTCCTCGAGGAGAATCACCTGTCACCGTCGTCCGACAAGGGTGCCTATGAGCCGCACTCGTTCCTGCCGCCGCTCCACGACTACCAGCGGAACCGGGTCCTGACCTTCTTCGCCCCGGAGAAGTTCGACAAGAGCATCGGCTGGAACCAGCGCCAGTCGCTCATCTCCGTCGGCTCCGGCGGATTGACCGGCAAGGGCTGGACCGAGGGCACGCAGGCCAAGCTGGGCTACCTGCCGCGCGGCATCGCGCACAACGACTTTATCTTCTCCGTCATCGCCGAGGAGAAGGGATTTTTGGGAGGCATCACCGTCATCGGGCTGTTTGGCGTGGTGTTGTGGAACGGAATACGGATCGCCGGCCTTGCCCGCGACCGTTTCGGCGCGCTTCTGGCGCTGGGCGTCACGGTGCTCATCACCGTGCACGTCTTCGTGAACATCGCCATGACCATCGGCCTGGTGCCGGTCACAGGCATACCGCTTCCCTTTATTAGCTACGGCGGCACCTTTGTGCTCAGCTGCTGCTTGCTGCAAGGACTGGTTCAAAGCGTCTATCGCTTCCGGAGGGACTTCTAACATGAGCCCTTTCCTACCCGATATGGACCGCTCTGCCGGAATCTCCTGCGCACAGCCTGCTGGCCACGGATGCCCCGTTACAACCACCCGGGACCACACCCACCATGAACGATCAGCCATCCAACTCCGGCGTCCCCCAGGACGCCGCCTCACGTTATGAAGAGGAACTCGCCCAGCCCCCGCCCCAGAAGAACAGCGAGCCCCTCACCGCGGAGCAGCTTCGCGCTGAATCCAAGGAGCGCGCCGCCAACCGGCCGATCCTCCAGAAGATCCTGAGTGTCTTCCGCAAGGAAAAGGGCTCCTTCCGCGAACTCGTCATCAATTCGGAGCCCCTCGAGAAGCGCGTCGCGCTCCTCGTCGACGGCACCCTCGACCGCTTCGAGATCGAGCGCGACTCGGACAGCCGCATGGTCGGCGGCATCTACAAGGGCCGCATCAAGAACCTCGACCCGGGCCTCAAGGCCGCGTTTGTCGACATCGGCTACAACAAGAACGCCTTCCTCCACTACTGGGACATGCTCCCCGCCGCCACCGACTCCTCCGTCGAGGTCGTGCGCGTCAACAAGAAGAAGGACACCGGCGGCCAGCGCCCGGCGCAGCCCACCGTCAAGGACATCCCCTCGATGTATCCCCCGGGCACCGACATCGTCATCCAGGTGACGAAGGGCCCGATCGGCACCAAGGGCCCGCGCACCACGACGAATCTCTCGCTCCCGGGCCGCTACCTGATCCTCACGCCGTTCTCCGACGGCTGCGGCATCTCGCGCAAGATCGAGGACCCGCAGGAGCGCAAGCGCCTGAAGACCCTCATCAACGAGCTCACCATCCCCGAGGGCATGGGCGTCATCGTCCGCACCGCGGGTGAGGGCAAGAAGCCGCGTTACTTCGTCCGCGACCTCCACCTGCTCCTCACGAAGTGGCAGGAGATCCAGCGCAAGATGGAGAACGACCGCGCCCCGGCCTGCCTCTACCAGGAGCCCGACATCGTCGAGCGCACCGTCCGCGACTTCCTCACCGAGGACATCGACCGCGTGCTCATCGACAACGAGGCCGACTTCAAGCGCACCCAGGAGCTCGTCTCGCAGATCTCCTCCCGCTCCCGCGGCAAGATCGCCTACTACAAGGAGGCCATCCCGGTCTTCGAGCGCTATAACATCGAGCGCCAGATCGAGCAGACCTTCCAGCGCCGGGTCGCCCTGCCCTCCGGCGGCGAGATCGTGATCGACGAGACCGAGGCCCTCATCTCCATCGACGTCAACACCGGCTCCCACAAGAGCCGTTCCGGCGACGAGAAGAACACCATCTTCCAGGTGAACATGGAGGCCGCGGTGGAGATCTCGCGCCAGATCCGGCTCCGCAACATCGGCGGTCTCGTGATCATGGACTACATCGACATGAAGGAGCGCCGCCACCGCAACGCGGTCTACGACAAGATGGTCGAGCTCATGTCCGAGGACAAGGCCAAGACCCACATCCTGCCCATCTCGACGCTCGGCATCATGCAGATGACCCGCCAGCGCCAGCAGGAGTCGCTCTCGGCCAACATCTACACGGGCTGCCCGTATTGCCGCGGACGCGCGGTGGTGAAGTCCGCAACGACGATGTCGGTCGAGCTGCAGCGCAAGCTGTCCTCGGTCGCCCGCCGCCTGCAGGCCCGCAAGGATGGCAAGGAATACGCCCTCCGCATCCACGTGCACCCGTCCATCCTCGAGCGCCTGCGCTCCGAGGATTCCGAGCTGCTCGTGCGCGTGGAGAAGACCTACGGCGTGAAACTGGCCTTCCGCGCGGATCCCAATTATCACGTGGAAAATTTTAAGATCATCAACGCGATGACCAACGAGGAATACCGCTGAGCTCTCCTCGGACATTTGAACTGAGTTTCGGATATTAGACCCGAGTTGTGGGGCCATTTGAACTAAGTTCAATGGCCCCATTTATTCAGCCTAACGTGACATTTGAACCGAGTTCTGGGAGCAGAACGAGCAGATCTGAGAATTTGATAAGGTCACCCAAGTGAGCCTGACCCAAGAGACACCTAGAAAGCGGATGAAGAAGCCTCGGGCCACCCCTGCTTAACAGACGGGGAACCCCCGGAACAATGGCTGGCTTCCTTTGCCTTTACGCCCCGTTACACGCACAGTAAAATGACAGCCGTGGAGCAAACATCGACAGGAAAACCGACATTCTTCTACCACAATTTCCCGCGAAAGGCCAAGAACGACACTGCTCATGGTTTGGACGTTCTTCGTCTAATGCTCCGCACCGGATTGCTGTTGGTGCCGGAGTTGACCAAGCTTAGGGCTCCCGGTGGCGGAGTAGTCCAGGAAATCGTTCAGCAAAGGATGTGTTTCACCGAGTTGGCGTCTGACGAGGTGGCGAAACACGCTGAAACGTTTGGCGTCTTTGCCCTCGAATATGAACCTATCGTATTCCGGCAGCTTGGCGCTGTGCCTGTGTTCTATATTCCGAGCAACCTTAACGGTGCGGGGTTGGCCGCCGGGGGGACCGTACTGGCGTCGCGGGTGGCCTACACCCAAGAGCTTATACGGCGGCTGATCGGCGACCGGAAAACCGGCGGTGCCGGCAAGGCGGAGTTCTATGCCAGCCTTATCGACAATCTGGTAAGCCTGGAGGAACTCTTCTATACGGCGGAAGCAATCCAGAATCTCTTCTATCCGACCGAGGATCTAAATTATCACGATGATCCTTTGCACTACTATCGGCAGCGAGAGTGGAAAATCATCCCTAATTTTGCCCGCGACGGAAAATGGGAAATCGAAGAACCGACGGCGGAAGAAAAGAGAAGTCTGGTCAGCTTGAATGCTTTTTTCGGCAAGGAATTAAGACCGGGAACATCCCGGGTTGAAGGGTGCCGGTATTTCCGACGGCTGGATGGCAAGCCAACGCTCGGACTCGCTCGACGGATCATTGCGCCGGATGCAGCGGTGGAGGGGGCGGAAACCTTGGTCCGTGAAGCACGGATGGATATTGTCGTTGCCCCACTGTCTTCGTTGGTCGGCGGCAAGTAACTGGATTAGGCACGGGGAGTCGGCCTAGCCCAAGGCAACAGAGAGCATTTTGAAGCGAATCGAGCCGTTCTAGAATGGATTCCCGTTGGGTGGATGGAAAAACAGGTACGCAATCGGCGCAGAACTTCAACTGGGACGAGATCCAATACGCTCGACTGCGAAATGCGGTCGAGCCATGGTCGGCTTAGATGCGTCCACGCACGACGAGTTTAATGTAACAGCCCCGCCTTCCTGGAGCTACACGACGATGGAAACCGTTGCGGGGAATATGAACCGATTGGCGCAAGAGATTGCCACGGTTATGGATGATTATTTGTCGAGGTCGCGCGTTACTCGGTGGGTAAACAACTCCGACTTGGTTGTCATCGGATTGGGTGGCGACTTCGTTTGGCAGGATCTCGACGTCGCTGGAGCGCGGATGCAGGGCAAACTGCAGAAGCTGCACCGCCATTACCACGCCGTCATGCTGCACCTTCTAGAAGGCACGGATTACAAAGGGAAATTCACTGAACTGGACTTCGATGTTTCCAACCTGGTCGAGCGTAAATACGGTTTGCACGATGACAATCTGGTGGGAGCTGGCCAAAAAGTTCGAGATCATCTCAAACAGCAGATCGCACTTCTTGAGCGGTTGTACGATGCGAGCGATGGCATCACTTTGCTGATCCCGGACACCAATGCGCTCTTGCATTTTCCGTCGGTGCAGGACTGGCGGTTTTCGGACATCAATGAATTTTCTCTCGTGCTTACTCCGCCCGTCATGCGGGAACTGGACGAACACAAGATGGGACACCGCGCGGAATCCGTAAGAGCGAAGTCCGAGATGTTGATCCGTATGTTCAAGGAATTTGGCCGGCGCGGTAATATCTTGGAAGGAGTTCCGATTGTAACGGGCAAGGTGAATGCGATCGCGATGGCGACGGACCCGCAGTGGCCGAAAACCATGCACGATCTCGCCCTGAACATCGAAGATGACCGCCTGCTGGCGACGACATTTGAGGTGATGCGCGCCCATCCGCGCTCAGCGGTAGCGCTGGTCACGCGGGACCTCAATTTACAGATCAAGTGCACCATGCTGCGAGTACCCTTTCGCGAGCCACCGGATCCCACGCCGGTACCGGCGACGGTGGAGTCGCCTCGGCTGATCAAATCGGACCCGGAGAAATAGTCTGTGCGACCGTTAACCTCTTTCTTTCCGAGCTTCTCGGCGATGAAACCGCTCCTCTCCGCAATCCAGGCCTTTGCGCGATTCGTTAAGTATCCGCATTACCGGGATTTTGAGATTCGTAGCTGGCTCCCGTTCTGGCGTTGGCGGGCCCGGGTCCAGCGGGCTAATTTTCTCGTTGCACGTGAAACCTGGAGCTCCGCCGAGCGATCTTCACAATGGAAGGAGCGTAGCTCTGTCCTCTGGCTCATCGGAAAGGCGGTGGCGTTTCACATTATCCTCGCGGTCGGGCTGGTGACTTTAGCCCTCGTCATCGAACGCCGGCCATCCGTCGGCGCGTGGCTCAGTACCTGGCAAATCGACGGGGCGCCGGAAAAGGATATTCTCGGGACGCTCGCACAGGTCGCCGCGGCGCTCCTCGGCTTGTATTTTACGGCGCTGAGCGTCGTAGTCAGCACGGGTTACGCGAAAGTGCCCGCCACGGTCCGCGCGCTCCTAATTGAGGAACAGGTCGGCTCCGTTTATTTTCAGGTCCTGGCTCAATTCGCCGCCACCACGGTCCTCATGCTGGGGCTGCTGGAATTCAAGGTGACGCTTGGACCCTTGGCCGGATTGCTGGGGATCGGTCTCGGGATTTTCTCCATCTTCGGTTTCGTTGTCCTCGGGGTGAGGACCCTGTATTTCTTCGAGCCGTCCATCTTGGTCCCGACCATCCACCGTCGCATGGAGAACGCCATCCAGCGGGCATTGGCCGGACGCTTCCGGTGGCGCGACTCCTCGTTCCAGAACCATTGGCAGAAGCATGCCGACGCCGCGTTCGAAACTTATGGCGATCTCGTCGACGTCGTGGTCAAGGACGGCAATGCTTCCAGCGCAGCCTTGGTCGAGCTAGCGAACGAACTGACTCGCCTGGGCCGCATTTACGCCCGGCACAAGGCCCGAATCCCCAGTGACAGCTTTTGGTTCAAGCGCGCGGCGCGCCAAAAGAAATTTCTGCAAACTTCTTCCTTCGCCGTTGATATTGCCCTGGCGACCGACACCGGGCTTCCGCCCGATTCCGTTCCCGACCGGGATTGGTTTGAGCGTCGTACCGCGCAGCTCCTCCGCCGACTCGTCAAGGTCTTGGTCGAAAGGAATGATTTCGCCGGCTTGACCACCGTAGTGGAACGGATGCGGGCGACCGTCGATACCTTTGCCGGCTGCCTGCAATTCACTGACGCCTTTGTGCTGTGGCGCGAGGTGAGCGACGAAATCTGGACCCTCGCGGCGCGCGTGGAAATCAAGGCAGGCACGATTCCCACTGCCGTGCAAATCCTCACAGTTTTGGATCTCAACGCCATTGCCCCTATTGACGCCATCCTAGCGCTAGGACGGGGCTTGGGTGGTTGGAACAAAGAAACGCTTGCCGAGAAGATTGCGGGTTTCGATGGAAGTGATTTTCCGGGAGCCTACGGCCCCAGCCACTCCCCCCGGTCCTTGGTGATTGCAATGGAGGATTTGCAGCGACGCCTGGCTTTCGAACAGGACGTGTACGGAACCGTTTCGAGTCCCGGATGGCTCAAGGTCGAATTCGCGGCGGAGGGATTGATCAAGTTCCTACGCGAAAGCGTGACGCTTGTCTTGGCGGAATTTGATGCCCTTATCACACGCTCCGAGGGGGAGTTGGCGGTCCGCCCAGCCGTTGCGGTGCATCTGGGTCTCCGTAATCTCGAAGGGGCCAACAAGATCGCCAGGCAATTCCAGGACTGGCGAAAGCTTGGGTCAGCCCTGCTTGAGCTAAATCGAAGCCGCGAATATAAATGGCCCGACCTGCCTTGGGATGAATGGGGAGAAACCCTCGCGGGGCTTCGGACCCGGGTCGTGCGGCTTGCGGCGCAAGCGGGTCCTCATCTTGCCGCACTGCCGGATGATGATTCCATTCCAGACTGGAACGGTCGGGTTTATGCCCTCCTGGGGGATGAGTGCATCTCCGCTTTGTTGGCGGGCGACCGGGAATTATTCAGCCACCTTTTTGGGGCCTTCTTTAAGATGGCCTTCGCCATGCCGGCGAAGCTGGTCCCGATCGAGCGGGCGGCCACCGCCCGGGAGGTGGCGCAGATCTCCGCTCCATGGCTCGACTTGATGGCGATCTCGGGTGATGCGGAAATCTTCAGTGCGCTCGACGGAAAGGAATATGCGCGAACGGTGCATGAGGCCTGGGATACGCACTGGCAGAATCGACCCCCGACCGCCGTGGAAATGACGCTCAAGCTCTTGCTTTCGCTGACCGAACCGAATGTCTGGAATACGGGACAGTCGGATCGGCGTTTCCGCTGGAAACGCGCGGTGGAAAACGAACTCCGTCGCCGGGAATTGCTCACTGACCGCTTCGGCGATACAGGCAGCAATCTACAAATGGAACAGCATGCTCACCCCCTCATCCGCGCATTGGCTTGCACGATGGGTACTCTAACTGAGGGCGAAGATGTCTTCGCCGTTATGTATCTATTGGCTCGTCCCGAACTCGCGGGGATAAAGCCGAATTGGAAAGTACAGCCGCTTGCACGAGCATATGCCGACGAACTCGCGGGGAAAAAGGAGGGAGACGACCATGCGCAACAGAACTGAAGAGAGTAGCCAGCGTTCAGTCTTCCTGCCGGGTTCCAGGCATCGCCTCGATTCGCCGTCATTACTGCGTGACTCGTTCTTGGAAGACGTCTCCTTTGGGCTCGTGCCAAGCGGGTCGCGGGGGAAGAAGGCGCAGGTCTGCGTTACCCTTGAACCCGCGAATGCCGCGGCGGAGTCTCTGTTGGGGGAAGCGTTTAACACCAGTTACGGCGAGGGATTGCAGGAGGGCGTCGCGGACCTCATACGGCGAGCCGCCTATCGCGTCTGCGAGGAGGACCGCGCAATCCACGAGATTGTTTTTTTTCGTCCCGGACCCAATGAGCGTCCGACCCGGGTTGATTTGGTTGAAATCAATGGCGCTACGCTTCGCCAACACGGAGCGGATTGGTGCCAGGTGGTCCCGGAAACGGAAGCGAAAGCCCGCGGGTGGCCGCAGGAGATCGTCTTACCCCGGGATTCGCTCCTGTTCTTCACGATGCCTCCGGCGTGGTGTCGTCAGGTACGTGACGCACGAGAAATGCTCGTAAACCTGGGTGGACCAGAATTCTTCGGGCTTGGATTGGGCGCCCAAGACCGCGGTATTCCGTACGAATTCGCTGCACATGATCGCACTGCTCGTTTGGCTCTGGCCGACATTGGCCGGACTATCGGCTGGACGGCGCGAGGGCGGTTCAATGCGGATATGTTGAGTTTTGTCTGGATTGGAATGCACCTGAGGTTCGAACGATTCAAAATGGATCTTCGTAATCACCTGCTGGGCGAACTGAATGCCGCGATTGCCCGTATTGGGGTCGAGTGCGGGTTTACCGGAGAAATCAGAGTCTCCGGACTCCCAACACAGGCGAAAATCGATGCGGCATTGGCCGGATTAGCCAGCGGGCAATTTCCCTTCACGGAAGTGATGGACAAATTCGAACAGTCACCGTGATCCCCACGCGCGAGCCACGCGATGCGTGAGTCCATTCTCTCGTCTCTTCTTTGTCCTGAGGGACCAGCCCATTCCGATCACGTCTCAGGCCGTTTCTTTGATTCCAACATCGCCTTGGTAATGCTTGGGGAGGTCATGAAATACTCGCTTTGTCTAGATTCCTCGCCGCAGCAGTCAGGGAGTCGAATGTCTTTCTGACCAAAGCAAGGTCATCCTGAAATCCGATGCCATCATACCGGTCGAAAATGTCGTCATAGGGATTCAGCAAGTAAACCAATGCGCCGATTGCCTCAACACGGTGACTCGATGCCAGCTCCTTGGAGGAGAGATTATTTCCCGCCGCAACTTCCATCAGATAAAGCACCTCGGTCTTGACGCAAAGCAGCTCGCCACCAGCATCCGTTTCAAGGAGGCGGCGGACACTTTCCAGCAGGAGCGGCAGCCTCTTAACATCATTGGCCAAGGCTTGAGCCTCGACGATTGCAGACCGGGACGCGTGTCCGACCGGGATTGGCGAAAGGTTTATTGTGTATTTGGCCAACTTCATCCCGATCTCAGCCGGATTTGCTTCAGAGAACTTACGAAGTAACGCGTCAATGATGTCTTGTTGACGCGGCTGGCCAAACACTAGTCGGTAGAGAGAAAGGGCTCCCTTGAGGTCCTGATAGCGCCCGATATCCCCGCTCCCCGCATGAAGAGCAAGATGGCGCCGGATCATCGCGCTATCACCGCCGGCCGGCTGGTAGATCCAATGCGGGTAGAGGCCGTGGTTAAACCGCTGCGTTCCGGTTGGGTCCGTTTTCAATAATTCGAATACGCGCGCCCAAAGATTGCGTACCGCACCGTTTACGGCACCTACAGAGGCAAGGGAATGATCGCTGGCGATATTCCGACGGATGGCCAGTCCGTCATACCGGTTGATCCGCCCCTCTCGTTGTTCCAGGTCGACTGGATTGGACGGGAGATTCCAGTGCATAATGTCGCGGCAATACAGATGAAAATCTAACCCCTCCTGCCCGACGGAAGTTGTGGCCAGCACGAAGGGCCAAAAGGGCGAATTGAAGGCTTCCCGAATCGCCGTCTTGCGAGTGCGGCCGGCAACCTCAGTGGAATCAACCGTGACGTCGTCACCAAACGCTACCGCAAGATGTGCCGGCTGCGGCGACGGCCGCACTCGCATCCGGCCGCGGCGAGTCAAGGCATTGATCGAAGGGCTGCCCATACCCATTCCCAAAACGACGCCCGCCTGCTCCAGAAAATCACAGGGGGTGTCCTCGCCGCGGTTGTTCGGGAGCGCCGTGCGCAGGAGGTAGGCGTACTCATCGAACACCGCCTGAAATTGTGCCCTGCCACAGTAGCTGAGAATTTGGAGAACGTAGTTTTGCCGGCGTCCGGAATGGGACCTGATAACAGCCTGGACCGCCCGCTTGTTGAAATAGTTCCGGAGTTGATTGATTCCGAGATCGAACACGGCGGGCCAGTGAAAGTTTTCCCACTCCCCGCCATCATTGAAGACCGAACGCATGCTGCGGAGCAGACATATCCCGGGTGAATGGAGCACGATCAGTGCGAGACGTCGGATAGCCCTCGGAGAAATCTGCAGCGATTCGAGTTCGTCATCCATCCATCTGCAGTATTGGCGGCCGTAGTCCTGATATCGGTCGGATTCGCCATCTCCGCCGGCGATACCCGCGTCTTTATGGGCTCCTCTAATAAGTTGCGCGTGAGAGGAACACGACTCGATCCGCGCGACAATCCGCCACAAGGGCGCACTTTTCTCGGAAGCTTCGACGATGCGGTGCTCTTTCAACAGTCGGCGCACCGCTTTTTCGGCCCGTTCGAGCAATTCCCGACCCGTCAGTTTGCCGCCCGTTTCTATCCCAATCTCCGCGGGATCGAAACAATCCGCGAGGGCCATTGAAGGGTAGCAGACGTCAAAGAGCGAAAATGAAATCCGGCTACGAAAGCGCAACGGAACCGATTCACGCCGACCCTTGCGGCGTCCAAGTCGCGTTTCGGCCTCATTGCTCAACAGCACCGAGATGGCTTTAGGAACAAATTTCCAGTGCGAAAAAACAAGGTGCTTTGACGGGCCTTGGTCTCCGTAGAACTCGTCAACGTAGTAGGTGTAAGATGGCTTGATCCAGAGAAAGCGGAGTTTCGTGCCAGGCGGTCCAAGGACATTTTCTGTCAATGTCCGGATCTTAAGATGTTCCAGGGCGCCTTCGCCGATTACGTGGCCGCTTGGCACAAGCCCGCTAGGAACACGGCTGCGCCCCGCCCGAAGTCGCTTCATCAGCATATAGTGGCTGTCCATGAACGCCAATGGACAGGGGGCTGATTTCCAGAAGTCGGTTATGTTCCAATCGTCGATCCGCTCAGTAAGCAAAAAGTTCCGAAGCCGGATATAGTGCTCCATTTCGAGCTCGGTTGGGCCGGCACCGGTCGGTTCAACTCCGACTTCCTCCACGCCTTTTTTGTTGTCCTCCAGGTAGCGATTCCGCTCCGTGCGGCACATCACGGCTTTGAGGTCCTTTTCAATCTTGGTTTTCAGAACCAACAGCGCCTCGTCAGTTCCCAGAAACCAATCGGTGGTCATTAAACGCTCTTTGAATAGATTCAGGTTGCTCTTCAGTCGGCCGACCGCGGGAACTGGCCGACCCACCATTTCCCTGGCATTCACCCGGTAAAGAAAGCCGAGGGTTTGAATGAAATCAGTGTGATGGTCCTCCTGCTCGTGCGACTGGGTATACATCTTGTAGGGGGTCGCCGACAGAATGAGCACCGCTTGGTCCTTTTGACTGAAGAGCTGACTGACAATCGAGTTCGCCTTTTTTTCCTCCTCCAGAATTTCTTTGAAGCGTTGAAACTCGTCCAAGATGACCAAGTCCGGCTGCAGGAACTGCAGTGCCACCCGGGACAAGCAGTGGCGCAATGCTCCAATCACGAGATTACGATTCTTGAACGCTACCTCCGGATTGGTCGGAAACTGCTCGACTTGGCTGTCGATGATTTCGACCAGTCGCTGCGGTTTGGGCACCGCTTTGCCGGTCACTGGGTCAAGCAAGCGCACTTCGCAGGCGTTCCATTCGTCTCGGAGGTTGCGTTGAAGTTCGTTGGCGACTTTTCTAGAAAACTCGCCGCGAACATTACGGAATCGGGAACGCTCCAACCAACGGTCCAGCTTTGACCCGCAGCGAAAGAAAAGCCGCCACGACTCCCGGTTAACCCGCTTTTTCCAAACCCGGGCAAGCAGGTACAGCAACAGGCGCCTCTCCTGCTCTACTCCAGTGGCACCGCCAACCTGCAGGGAAGTGCCTGGGGTGAAGGAAAACAGCTGTGTCTGCGAGCGCTTTCTCAACTCTTGGATTCCTGCCGAACGGGTGGCCAGCAGGGTGAGACGTGTGACCGCATCACGGCCACTATCGGGGCAGAGTTTGGCTCGATTCTGCTCAGCGATCTCGGAATTGGAACAGATATAAACCACCGTGAAGCCTGAACGTTTCTTTCCGCCCAGTTCCACGATCACGCCTGCCGCCACCCGGGTTTTACCCAACCCGACCTCGTCGGCGAGAAGGAAGCGGCGCGACCCTTTGGGATCACATAGCCGCGAAACAATACGTTCGACGGCCGCCTGCTGAAAAACTGCGAGCTCGCTGGCCATGGGCTCAGAGGTCCACCTTTTTGTGGGCAGTGCAAAAACTCTGCCAAAACTTTCTGAACTGCGTCAGTGCCGCATCATCCGCGCCGGCCCGCTCATACACACCAAGCAGGTGTTCAATCTCCGTGATCCGACTCGGGTCCTCAGTGCACGACTGCAGCAGCTCCTCCAGGGTAATCTCACCCAGCAAAGCCCACAGCGTTTTTGGTGCAGCCCTGGTATGTTTTTTATTGGTTGATGGTTTCCCTTGGGTTTTTCTGACGCCGTCGAACAGAATCGAGCGCAGAAGCTCTTGAAAGCGGCTGGGCGTAAGAAACTCGTTCAGCACGGCGGCATCACGTTTCTCGCGCAAGTGGGCGAAATCGGTTTTCGCTATGATTACAAACCTTGTGCCAAGCGACGATGCCGCATGCGTGAGGTCGAGCACCATGAACTCCGTCAAACCGGCGATGCCGATACCGGTGAAGATCTGCCCCCCTTCGAGAAGGCCCGCCGCGTCAGCGAGGTCACCCTCCTGGTTGAATTGTGATAGCGGACACAGGCGCAATCGAAAGCCGGTCATTTTCTCTGCCAACGCCTTCACGCGTAAGGCATCCGCGCACTTCACGTGCAGCACCATTGCCGACGCATCGTAGTTTGCCTGCAGGCGAATGCCGGTAAGGTCCTTTCGCAGTGCCTCAAGTGTTTCCTCAATTCGGTCAGTCTCGTCTTCGGTCTTCAGCGGGCTGCGCTCATAGCGCTCGATCCAACCGCGACAGGTGCCCTTGGATTCCTTGGGAACGAAAATGAAGTCATTGCAGAATTGGTCAATGGAAAGTCCCGGCGAGAACACTACCGTCGCTTCACAGTTGCGCGAGTGCCATGCGCTGTAGGACGCATTGGCGGAGCCGAGGAACGTCGTCCGGCCGCTCGGTGACTCGCAGCTGTACAACTTCGCGTGCAAATCCATGGAGGTCGAGCCGTCCTCATTATCTCCTGCGCGCACCACAAACAAATCACTCTTGGCGGCCAGCTGGTCGTGGAAATCATCGCTCAACGCATCGAGTTCATGCTGTGTCGAGACCAGCACGAGCCGTTCAAAGCCGGCCAGCACGCGTTTGAGAAAATCCTGCCGGACAAAAGGCGAAACAACCAGGGCGCGTGTGCCGCGCTTTGGAAAGGAATCCCACAAGGTCCGCTCATCCCTCCACTGCCAGGCAAAACGACACCCGTCGGACATCGGTGGCGGAAAGTCGATGTTGAGTCGGGATAGCGAATTCTCCAGTCGCTCCACCATCGCGTTCTTCGGATCAGTTGCACGGCGGAGCCGGGCAATGAATTCCGCGAGGTCTTTCGCCAAAGGCGACCGGGAAGCGCCTTCGCTCTCCGTTCCTTCGAAACAGACGAATGTTTCCCAACAGGTGCTGGTGGACAGATTACGGCTCGCGCAGATTACTCTGACCATGGCCTTCTTGTTTAGGCATTCAACGGTCGCTTTCGGCTCATAGCGAGTGACCCACACCTTCGGATGAAAGCACCCATCATCGAAGGAGGCATCGAGAACGATACGATCCATCAGGCTCGCCAGTTTGCCGTGTTTGTTGATGTCCGTCCCACTGATATGGCCGCCGTCCACAAATACCCGGACCCGGGAGCCCAGCCGGGTTATGGCGCGGAGCAGGTCGACTTTCGTGATGTCGTCCGATTCGCCTTCTTCCTCCGCGTCGACGAAGGCGAGTAGGACCGCGGTTAGGGCCACAAAATCCATACTGAACGTAGTTCCAACCGCGGCGTCCAAACGGTAACCCGGCGGAGGGCGGAGCAGATCCAGAAAATTGGTCCGTTCGTCTGGATTGAAGTTCATCGGCTATTTCCGCAATGCGGTTACAATCTCACCGACGAAGCGCCCTCCGATACCACTGCGGTAGTCGAGCAGGTAAGGGATAAAATCCGGTTCCGTGAATTCGCGTCCGTCCAACGACTCAGGAGCCTTCCACTGACGCAGATACTTGTCCTGGCCGAGACGATATTTCATGGGCCGAACCGTCCGCTCACGTCGACGGATGAGCTCGTGCGCCTGCCGGTCGGCAAGAAGCTCTTTCCCTGATTTTGCGTCACGACAGAGGCGCAGCCAAGCCGCCAGAAAGACGCTGTCGTTGGGTCGCAAACGGCACATTCCACGGACAAGAACCAAAAAGGCGTCCAGATCCCAATTGCCTAGGCGTTCCTTGGTCAGGTCCCACCACTGCCCGAACGGTTTCTCAAACGTGAGATCGCTGGTGAGCAGCCCTTTCGATCTCTTTGCTTCGACCAGCAACTCGTAATACTGGAGCGTGGCCCCCTTCGTGAACATGCTGAAGGCCCGGGCGTGGTCGATGGGCATCTTCAGGTCATACGGGCACGGGGTCTCCCATGGAAAATTGAACTCTACCGGCTTCGCCTGGGTCAGTAGGTGAGCGATAAGCGACGGACCGTCGGTTGAGGCCATCGCCACGAAACAATCCTTCAGATAGGTTGCCTCGGAGCGGGTGAGGTCAAAATCCACGTCCTGCTGAAATTCCAATTCCTTGGAAATGCCTGCACTGCCCGGCAGCAGCCGTCCGAGTTCCGGATCCCAAGTAGGCTCTACGGTCGCCGCCAAGTGAGCCAGGCCGTCATCATCCTTACGTGGCGTGATTGCGCTGTAATAGTCAGCGAGATGGTCGAGGTAAAAAGTCTGCCCCCACTTCGGTCGATGGAACAGCCCTAGGCGCTTGAGGGCATTCCAATATATGCTCGACGGGTAGCGCTGCAAATTGTCCTTTTTCGACGCACCAATCACCCCCCATACGGGCGTCCTAGAATCAGTGGCGGCATGCTCTTGCATGAGCAGACTCCGCAGACGATCCTCTCGGTTCTTCAACCTCCCTGTCGCTTTCCCGCCCGAGAGCCGCTCGCGCTCGATGCACATGAAGCTAGCTGCCACGAAGATGAGGTATCGGGTGCGAGTCATGATCGTGCTCGTGGCTGGGAAGAACACGTCCGCAAAGGCATCCCGGATGATGCCAAAACCTAACTCGTCGAGCGTGCCCTCGGTTTGAAATTGCCGCAGGCACGCCCGGGCCCGCCGCTGCTCCTCGTCGCTGAGATTCAGCCACCCCATGCGAACGCTCGTTTGCAGCGGCGGCATGTTCTTTAGGTCTGTTTGGGGATGAGGGAGGACACGTGTGCTGCCCTAGGATTAGGGCTGCATTGTCGGTGTCAGTGAAAGGAATCTGAGATTCCTTCGAGAAGTTTGCGCAGCTCAGCGGTGACCGCCTCACTCATTTTGCCTCCGCCATCCGCCTCAATCATCAGTTTGAAGCGCAAATTGATCCCATGTTTTGCCTGCAACTCCAGGAGCGTGCTCACATTGTCGGCGAGATCCTGCAGTTCGTTTGGCTTGAGGTAGGCATTGAAAGAGACTCCCTCTTCAACCGCCCGGTCACTTCCACCCTTTTGGCCATGCGATCCTGTGGCGACTGCTTTCAAAACAACCTTCGTGGCGGCCGATGGGTCGCAGGGCCAGGTCACTGATTCGGCGGCCAGTTCAACAAGACGTGCACGGAGTGCTCCATCGACGGCCTGCTGCACTTGATACCACGGCACCGGTTTACCGCGTTTCGCAGAGAGTTGCGCGAGTATTCCTGCCACCGACGCCTTGCCGTCTTTCCACGCCGCCGGGATATTTCCTTCTAGAATTGCAGCTGTGACAATCGGTTCTGGGGGTGGAAGCAACAAGCTCTCATCCGTCAACACTCCCGCCGGTATGGGCTCCCTAAACAACGACGTGGGCCCTGAAACTAGCCACAAGTCGCCATCGGCCACGGCCTTTTCCACGGCGGCGCTCACTACGGCGGCACTTGCCTTCGGCACTTGCTGGCCCTCGTTGTATCCGCCGCGGTCCACTTGCACGACCTTGGTACCGGCGAAATGCGCCCTGAACTCAGACATCGGCAGTTCAACTTTGGTTTCCCACAAGCCGGGCAGAACCCCTTTACGCAGCAACGCACCCGGTATCTCCGCTAGTTCCGCCGCTGTGCTCAACACCACTTCCAGATCCGAGTCTTTTAACGCCTCCTCATCAGGACGCGAACGCCACCAGGTTCGCACCGTTTTGTCGGGACGTTTCAGCTGCAATACAAAATCGCCGGCTACACATCCGTCTACCAGTGTGTCCACAATCGCCGAAGCATTTAGCATCTTCGGTAGGTGTGGCAGTTGGGCAAACGCGCCTGCCAGATCTTTCACGCGGCGAAGCTTGTCCCCCTCCTGCCATAAATCATAAGGCCCATCCGGAAGCAGCGACTCCGCCGTGATTTTTGTTTCCTGCAGCCTTGAACGAGGGTCGCTCTTTAAGGTTGTAAAGAGGGATTCATCCGTGATGCCCAGTTTGAAAGCCTGCACGTCATTGGTTTCCGACACTGTGACCATCATGCACCAGGCTTGGCGAATCGCGTCCGGCACGAGTTTTTTCGCCTTCTCAAGTTCCACCGTCAACCGTTGCATGCGTTGGGCATCCACGCTGCCGCTCTTGGCTTTGTCATTCAGTTCCAGTGCCACCTGTTCCCAAGCCAGCAGATCGGCAATCCGGCTGCGAACCATGTCCAGTCCGTCCTTGGACGGCACGGCCAGGATTACCGCGTTGCGATACACCCGTGGTTTGGCCGCGCTGGTGGTTTCATCAATAAAACGTTTCGCCACCGCTGAAGGTTTCCCCGATTCCGACGCCGCTTCAGGTCCGAGCACGGCAAAGTGAAACTTGCCGTCGTCCTCGATGTCCGACGGCTTGTCCGGTAGCGTATGCGTGCGCACACCCAACGCCGACGCACCTTCCGTCAATTTCTTTACGTCTCCCACAGCCTTGTTCAACCGCACGGCAATCAGCCCCTTGTCGCTCTCGACCTGGCGCTTTTTCTCGCGGTGAATCTGCGTCAGGTTCGGCTTGTTGCCCAAACGCCAGTCCTCCGGCAGCGTGCCGCCTTCTGTGGTCGTGAATTTGTCGTCCAGCCAGTAACTGTCTTGTGCCCACCGGGAGAGTCCCTTTTCAATTTCAATTCGGTCCGGATTCGTCGACGCAATGGTGACTCGCAGCTCTCGCAAAGATGCCTTGTGGCCAATCGGCTGCGAGTGCAGGAACGTCGTCACCACTGCTTGTTCGATTTCGCGATACTCTATCGCCGAAAGATCGCGCTGGATGTCGAAGGCGAACCCCAGTTCACGATCCAGTATTCCCTCCCAGGAGATTGCTTGCCCGTCCGTAGCTTGGGCATTCGCGATGTTGGCGAGTTCGCGGAGACTATCGGATAATCCCGGCTCACCCAGCTTGCGCAGAAAGACATTTGTTCCGACCAAAGGTGAGGTGTCCCACTTTGCGGCATCGCGCAAAGCAATCGCGAACAACCGCAACACTCCTCGTGTTCGTTGGAAACGGGGCAGTCCGGTCCAATTGGAATATAGGATGTTGGTAAGATACGGATGGAAGGGGTAGCTCTCAACGAACATTCTTTCGGCGCTGGCTCCTTCGCGTTTGAGCGCCTCATCGTGGGCACATACCCCCTTGAACGCAGTGATGGCATTCGTGCGAATTTCCGCCGGATCGCAGGGCTTGAAAAGTCTTCGACGTAGAACTTCGGCTACGTCGGCCTTCTCCACCGGCTCCACCATTTCTTCTTCCTGTCGTTTAAGGATTTCTTTCAGCGCCGTTACTATCTCTTGGCCGAGTGAATCGTTCGCGGCAATGTCCGAGGCGAGCAGGGAGGCCACGACAGCGCACCGGTCCGTCTTGACCGCTGCTTGTGTCAGGGACTGAAAAAATGACTGGAGTTTGATCAGCCAAGTTTTGTCACCTGCGACTTTCTGACGCGCATACATCAATACTTCGTCCAAGAGGATCAGTGAAGAGAGGCCCTCGGCGTCGGGAATCGCCAACAGATCCATCATAACATTTTCGGCCGGCGCAGTGTCCCGTTCGACCATGCCCTTACCGCCATTGAGGATTTCCAATCCTTTCTGACCGGCTAACTGCCACGCAAGAATGCTCCAAGGGTGAAAAAGCCGCGCCATTTTCCCGGCCGGATCGGCCACATCCATGCCAGTCTCGAGGTCAAGCTTGTCGAACGAAATGGCCGCGACTCGGGCCTTCGGCAGACTCTTGCCCAGATCGATGTGCGTGCGAAATTCCTCCACCGCCGGTAGGTTTGGTAACGAGGCGGGATCATTGACGAGATGGAAAAGGGTAATGAGGGTGTGCGTTTTGCCGCCACCGTAAGTCAGGTTCAGTTGACGAACTGCCTTGTCGCTCTTGCCTGCCAGCCGCCGGACCACGTCCCGCGCCAGGTTGCGCAGATTGTATGTAGGGTAGGTCAGTGCGAAAAATTTGGCGGGATCTTCATAGATGGGGCGCTTGCCCTTCTTTAGAATTACCTCGTCCAAGTCGGCGGCAAACATGCTCATCGATAGCTCGCCGGTTTTGAGTTCATCACGAAGCGGTGCAACTTCGTGCCATGGTTTCCATTTGGGCGCGGACGGCATAAGATATTTCTCCTCTTGTTAGTTTGCTAAATTCAGGGCTCTGAGTCCAATTCTAGCGAGCGCGTTGTGTCGGCCTTTGGGGCTTTCGCTCCCAGGTGATTGCTCAAACTTTCAAGCAATGCGCGCTCCTCGGCGCCCTGCTCGGACAATTCAATCAGCGACTGAATCAACCGCCCGAACAACTCGTTCTGGCGCAGCGCGTATTCGTCGAGGTAATCGTCAACCTTACGCACGTCCCCAGCGTGCCATAGATGCATAAGGCGGTGAACTCGATCGATCAGAGGAATCTCGCGACCGCCCACGGATTCAAATCCCATCCGCTTTTCCTTTCGCTCTTTCCACGTCCGCAGAATGAACTCACCGCCATTTGCTTCCTCCGGCGCTTCACTCCCCTCGTCAGCGACATCTTCAACTTCTTCCTCTGGATCGGGCATCACGCTCCCCTTCACTTTTACCAAATTCCAGGTGCGTTCGAGCTCCGCGTCGGACAAGCCGCAACTCACAGCGTATAGGATGCATGCACCAGCTGGAGCCTTCGCAAATCCAAAATCGCTGCGATGCAATAGATAATAACTCGTTACGGAATCCAATCGGTCTGTGCCGGCTTCGATTTTGAGTACGCGCCCGACGACGAATTCGATAACGATACGGCGAACTGCAGCCAAGAATTCCCTGACAGATAGAAACTCGTTCGTCGGACTGTTTGCCTTTTTAACTGCTGGGAATTTGCTGTAAGCCTCCATCGCAGGTCCGGTCGCAGCCCATACAAAGTCAGGTCCGCGAATCCCAGCATCCCAAAACTCACGTAGCTGCGCGGCAATATTCTCACGCATTTCAGCTAGCACCCGATTGTCCCAGCCGGCTTTCGCCAGCGGATCCCGCTTGCGGCAGACAAGCCAGACGGACGAGGCAAGTGCTGCAGACCCGTGGGCGCGACTGCGGTGTGCCATCTCGGTGGAAATCGGCCATGACCCGTCAACCACGAATCCCGCACGAATGATTGCTGAGACTAGAGTTTCCCACGCGTCGGGATGCTTATGGGCAAATACGATAACTAATCTCCCATTCTCAACCAAAGATGAGTGGCACGCCTGAAAAGCTCTTGCCATCCCGTCCTCGTAAGCCCGCTTAGATAAATCTTTGTCCCCTCCGTAACGCCCCGCATCATCGATTAATTCGCCGTCCTTCGATTCATGATTCCATTTTGGAGCCAAGGCTTCGACAAAGTGCGCATCAATGTCACTGCTTAATCCTTTTAATGTGCGCCGCAACCAGACGTAAAAGAAATCCATCAAGTCTGAGTAAGGGATCGCATCGTAATACGGAGGATCGGTAATCACGATATCATACTTTTGATCTAATGATTGTGTTGCCGAGTGCCGCAATACACGGGGCGTTGGTGATTCAGCTAGAGCAGTACTGCCATACTCCGCATAAAGCGCGGTCCATTCTACGCAAGAAAGCCAGTTACCGGTGCAATCCGATAACGGACAAGCCTCAACAAAATCCCAAAGAACCGGTAGAGCAAATCTAGTGAAGCCGCTGCTAATCTTCGAGTAAGATTGATCCCATCGGCATTGTTTCGACAACCTATCGGTTTGCTTATCCACGCTAACGGCCAAGAACGCGAGAATCGCCTCCGTCCAGTTTTCAGGCATTTCATTGTCCCGACCTCTTTGGCGAACAGCACTGACGAGTGTTCCTAACGCGACCAACTGACGGTTCGTGAAAAGTTTCCTCCACTGATCCATCCCGTACGGGACGACAGTGAATGCGGAACCTCCACCTTGCCGGCTTGCACCTACCGGCGTCGGCTCCGTGGGAATACCGTATGGCACCGCAGAAAAAGCCTTAAGAACTGTGTCTTCTGCGACATCTGCAACACGGATTTCCAGCTCGGTTGGCAGTCGATATTCTTTTCCACTAGGACCGTCCACAACGACCGCGGTCATTATCTCTCCAAGTCGGCCATTCTTGCCCTCGTAGCGAATATCTTCGGATTCCATGATCGCTGGACAACACGGGCAGTGTGCTCCAGCGCGAGACATTGTACCCGAACCAAGTTTTTTGTCATTTTCTCGTTTCTGTGCCGGGTTACCTCCTCGCTCGGGAACGTTGTATTCAATTTTGAATTCAACCCCTGTCTTATTTTGCTTAGGAAGTAAGACTAGGCGGACACGGACTTTATCCTTTCTGCAAATCCACGCCGTTTTTAGCAAAGGAATCGTGGCCCTGCAGTTCTTACATGTTACCGTTCGTGCCCACAGATATGCCACGGTTGATTTCGCAACCCAGCGCGGATTGTATTTATCCTGCAAATAGTCTTTGCCTAAATCAGCGTTTAATTTGCCCACGTTTGCGTCGCCGTTATCGTCAGCCTCAATCAATCGCATTGGTTGCGGCTCAAACGCTTTGCCTGAGATCAACGGCTGCCATTCCGAGTATTTGGGATAAAGGTACGCTAGTTCTCTGCGGGCATCCGTCATAACCTTACGACCCCATGCGCGGATATGCCATGACAAGCCCGCCTCCAGCGTCACACCCGCACTCGCCGCTGCTTGCTCGAAATCCCATTCGTCCTGCTGATGCTCTCCTTCGTGGACACGATGCCCCAACGCAGCAAGTGTCTTTCGCAATTTCGCGCCATTGAGGCCTTTATCTTCTTTTAAGAAAGCCTCCATGAATTCGCGATCGCGCAAAATAAAATCTGGCAGCGGTCGTTTTTGCCCCGCCAATTTTTGTGGATACTCCAGCGTGCATCTAAGAATGAACCAGGCCACGGGATTCAAATCGGCAGCGGTTACCTCGCAGCCAAGTCGCATAGCTTCCAACGGAAGCGCGCCACCACCAGCAAACGGATCGAGCACCTTTGGAGGGCGCCCGCCGTTAGCATCACGAATCTTTTGCCGAAACCAGTCGAGAGTCGACTTGTTTTCTATTTCGCGCTTCCATCGCAAAACTCCACCTTCGGTGATTTCCTTCACTCGACCTTCCTTGTCCATTTCGGTTGTGAGTTTGCCACCGATCTTCTCACACAGCTCCTTCCGCCCATCGGCCGTGCCCGGATCGGGCAGCAGCGTTGCAAGCAGTGCTGCGCGCGAGGCCGCCAGTGGACGCCTGGCTGGCCAGATATGAAGTGTGGAGATATGCCCGTGGCGCACATTCTTTTCGTGTACAGAATCAATAGACGCCTGACGCAGTGGGAAAGCGTGCTCAATTAGTCGCGAATAGTCGTTCATTGGTAGAGGTGAGTCTTGAAAATCACGCGAGGTGCTCACCTGCGTTGAGAATATCGTTGGCGTTTAGGTCAAATCCGGCGGCTTTTTGAACTAGTTTTGCAAACGGGTCTTGCACAGCAACCATGCGCGGCGCGGCTGTTGCGCATTCAAAGACTGCATAAAGCCAGTATTCTTCCCGCCGGTTCGCCGCAGCCGCCCATTCGTTGGTGCTGATATGGATGTTGCCCAGTCGCGCCCGACCTTTGATCTCAATGCAGCGTCGCTTACCGTCGGATCGGTGACTCAGTATATCAAATCCAGGCCATGGCGTGTTGAGCCCAGCCAGTAATGACAATTCCGGCGAGTGTACATCTTGCACCCGCGCACCAAGTGCACGTTCGTGTGCCATCACCAGTTCCATTGCAACGCGCTCGACTTCGGCATCGTAGCGCATGCTCTCCTCGTCGCTTGCCGCTGGGCGCACCAGCACATGCGCTAAAAACTCCACCGGCCCGACACCGATTAGCGCTGGCTCGCGCAAAACTGTTTGCTCCGCATCCTGCGACCGCGCTTCCCATGCCTGCTGTAAGTCGCGGATACGGGCAATCTCGCGCTCGGCAGAGGGATGGCCTTCCCGGCGCCGTTTGCTCCATACTGTCCGCGACTCCACTAGCTCTTTTTGCTCGTAGAAGAAGCCTTGCCTCAAGAACTCAATGCGCGAGGCAAGGTCTGCGTTCAATCGGTCGCGGTGTTTCTGAGCAAAATCTTTTGCCACCGTTGCGACCATGAAGGCCCGCGCTTCCTCAATGCGACCTTGCGCCGATACCGCCAGGCGCTGCGCATCCAGTGGCAGTCCGCCCGTGCGTGGTTCTAGCAATAGAAACTCCTCGATTGGTCGTACAGTCATCGTGCCATCCTCATGCTGGCGTACAGCAACAAGCGATTGTTCTAGAACTTCGTCGCCACTCAAGGCAGTCAGTGAGGGATCCGCTCGGCGCAATATCGTGACTGATGCTAGATGCAGTAGATAGGAGTGCGTTGAAGACGGATCAACAACCACCGCGCCACGCATGGCATGTGGCATCGCTGAAAGATTCACGAGTTCTCTAATTTGGTCGAAGACTGGTTCACCAGGATGAATCCATACAGGCCCTTCAACGCCCCGTTCCGGGCGGGTGAATGTGATGTCGAAATATTCGCCAGTCTTAGCTTCCAGCATCGGCAGCAACGGATCGAGTGCGCGGGGACGGGTTGGTATCAGGCGGAAGCGATTTTCCTGCAGCGGCGACAGCCGCAAATGCAGCAAAGGCGTCGCGTCCTGGACAAACTGCCGCACATATCCTGGCAGCAGTTGCGAATACACTTCCGTCGCCATTTTCTCCTTCAGCGCCGGCAATTGCCGGGCGACATCTCCACCGTCGCCGTAAAGCCGGCGTTCGCGTTCGGCGATGGCTGCGACTTGCTCCTTCGTCAATTGTCCCCCGAGATCGAGCGCGAGTTGATCCATGTCTTCGCCCTCTAGTGATCGGCGCATGTAATCGGTGATACTCTTGCCCTCGAAAATGCGGCCAATGACGTCAAAGACCTTCTCCGATTTCAATTCTTTGCGGATGGTTTCTAGTTTATCCAACAGAATTTTGACGACTTTGCCTTCGCGTGTTTTTCCGGCGATAAGGTTTATAATGAAAACTTCCGACCGTTTCTGTCCGTAACGGTGAATGCGACCCATGCGTTGTTCCAGCCGCGCCGGATTCCACGGGACGTCATAGTTCACCATCACCCAGCAGAATTGCAGGTTGATGCCTTCGCCTGCGGCATCCGTGCAGACCATGATGCGCGCCCCGCCATCATCGATCGGTCTCTTGAAGAAGGCGACCTGCTCACCCCGCTCAACGTAGTTCATGCCCCCATGAATGCTGGCAACCTGACCCGTGAATCCCAGTCCATTGAGTCGTCCTTTGAGATACGTCATCGTGTCCCGGTGCTCCGTGAACACGAGTAGCTTCTCATTGCGAAACCGTTTGTCCTCGATGATGGCTTGCAATCGCTCAAATTTGGATTCTTGGCCCAATTCCTGGACCTTGTGGGCCAGCTCCAGCAATTTTGAGACGTAGTCCTTTTCGATCTCCAAATCGGCGATGGTTGTCGCAACGAAGCTTCCGAGAATTTCCGCCTCAGAACGCTCATTCTCCTCTTCCCCGTCGCGCTCTTGTTCCTCATCGGCGGTGTGCGCCTCGAACGGATCGTCGTCGTCACGCAGGCGCTCAGCTTGCTTAGCCAGTTTGACTAGGTCGATGCGCCCGGCAACCACGTCCTGAATCACGCCTTCCAATTTAGCCAATCGTCGCTCCAGCGATCGAAGGAGTGCGTAAGTGGAGCTTGCCATGCGGCGCTGGAACACACCCAGAGCAAGTTGCGCCGCCGTCTTGTTTAACATTTTCGCCCGGTTATAGATGAAGCGCAGGTAATCTGTCGTTTGATCGTATAGTGCCTGTTCACTAACCGGTCCTTGTTTCAGGTCATAAGAAAAAGTGTCCGTCGTTCGACGCGGATATAGCGGCTTGCCCTCAAACGTCACCATTTCCTCTTTAGTGCGACGGATGAAAAACCTTTCGCGTTTTTCACGGGGCATCGCCTGGAACGCATCAATTGTGCTGAAGGTTTGCGGGTCGAGCAACTTCCACAAAGCAAAGAAGGGGTAGTCCTTGCCCATATGAGGCGTCGCCGTCAGCAGCAGCAAATGCCGAGCACTCCAGCCAAGATTCCACTCGCTTTTGCGATTGGCAACGCCGGCCAACGCCTCAGCCAACTCATACCGTGCAGACCGCCGCACTGTGAAATCCGCATCCTGACGCGCGGAGAGTTTGTGGGCCTCGTCGAAGACCACGAGGTCGTAGGGCAGCACCCCCGTTTCGGCCAACCGCAAAAACGCACGTTCCCCTCGCAGTGTATCCACCGAGCATATGACCCGATCGCAATTCGGGCCGACGGAAAAGGGGTTGATGTTTCGTGGAGCGAGGTCAGCGCCCAACACCACCACAAATTCCATTCCGAATAACTCGCGCAATTCGTTCTGCCAGTTCCCGACCAAGCCCGCTGGCGGCACGATAAGGATTCGTCGAATTAAGCGCCGGGCCAGCATCTCGCGGATATAGAGCCCGGTCATGATGGTCTTGCCCGCGCCCGCGTCGTCGGCCAACAGGTACCGCAGCCGTGGCTGTTTGAGCATGTGCTCGTAGACGGCAATTCGCTGGTGCGGCAGAGGATCAATCTTTGAAACTTCCGTTGCGAACGCCGGATTCGCGAGATGCCCGAACGTCAACCGTTCGCCTTCCACCATTGCCCGGACAGCCATGCCGTCACCCATGAAGTCGACCGTTTGCGGCAGGGCGGGGTTGCCAGAATGCTTCTTCTTTTCTGGTTTCTCGCCTACAACCTCCAAAAATCTCTCCCAGAATACCGGAGATGGCTCGACGCGGCCCTTTTCCCAACGGGAAATAGTGACATTCGTCATACCCAACCGATCCGCAAGTTCGCCTTGCGTCCAACCTCGGGCGAGTCGCTTAGCGCGCACAATGACAGCAAAGTCGTTGGGGACATTCGACATAGCAGTGGTTGGCATTTAACACGTGTTAAAATCGCATGTCAATAGGCAAGCGTGGTGGATCACGAATGGCGGCTGTCACGCTAAAAACATAATATGGTTTCGTGGCAAAGAGTTCTATATTTCTGGAGTGCAACTGTTAGAAAATAGAGACAATCAAATAATAGATCTGATCCCAAGTTGTCTTTGACCCCCGAGACTGGCCAACTCCTGTCTGGCAAGCGTGGCAAAGGGCATCTCGACCCCTAAATGATGCCGGTGGATATGAAGCTGCAGTAACCCAGGCCGATTGGATCGACTCCTGCCCTCTCGATGGCAACGTGGTCGAGTAGATCAATGTCCACCGCCCTGGCTACCTCTTACGATTGTCGTGTCACCTGCACGTCTGCGGCTATATGGGTCAGATCTCAGCCCCGAATGCGTACAGACGCCCCGCGCCCCCTCGAATCTTCCTCGCGGCTGTCTTCAGACTTAACCAAGTTAACGCGGTGAACGCGCTTGGAAATCGCATCCGTGAACTTCGCCACCAACGGGGACTGACCCTGCAAGCCCTTGGCCAGAAGGCCGGGGTCACCGCGAGTCACCTCTCGGAAATTGAACTGGGCCGGAGAAATCCATCGCCCCAACTGCTCTCCAAATTGGCCGCGCCGCTTGGTACGACTTTGCCAAGGCTTTCCGAAAGCGACACTCGGGTGGCATTGAAGCAGATCAAACATTTGATGGACGAAACACCGGAAATTGCGGCCACGCTCGTGCAGCTCGCAAAGGACGCTGCCGACTCTCACCGCAGAATTCTTAGACGCGCGAAAAGAGTAAGCCGGATTCCTTGAAAGAGGAGCCAGTGCAACGGGTGCCGATAACAAGCCTTGACATATTTCCCTTTTTTCAGCTGATTTTGTTACATCGTGAGTGACGATTCGAGATTCGCGGTTTACCCGAGTAACCGAAGAGAATTCGCACAGGTGCGTCCGGTCGAACTACTGCGAGCTGACCGCTCATGGACCACCTGGGAACAATCCATGTGGCGCCCGTGATCGAGCGCGCTTCGGAATATGTCACGCTATCCGGAGTACGAAACGCCCGAAGGAATAGCCCGCCGTTGGGCAGAGAACCGAGGCCAGGGTGAGCACGCCAGCTTCAAGCCGTGGTTTAGGCGTTTCGATTTTCCCTCATGTGGTGAGCGTCGCGAATCATTCTTTCGCGTCTGCGACCGCCCAATCCACACATTCAGTCACCTCGAATTCAGGAAAGCACTCCTTGGCAAAACGCAGGATGGCGTGACTGACATGTGGGAGCAGTACCCAATGCCACTCGAAGAAACCCTGGACATCGCTGCCAGCATCCCCGTCGTGCATCCGCGATCACCGCGCACCGGCGAGTACGTTGTCATGACAAACGACCTACTTCTCATCTTCGATTCCGTTGTGGGCAGACGCAGAGTCGCTTGGGACTGCAAATATCAAGACGACCTTCGTTTTTGGAGAACACTCGAGAAACTCGAGATCAGTCGACTGTGGCACAAGCACCACGGCAATGCCCCGCTAATTGCGACCGACGAGATTTCTGACGAAAACTATTTGTCGAATCTTGAGTGGCTCCACGCTCTCGAAAGACGCGATGCGATGCTCGGTTATCCATCTGATCTTGCTCAGCGCGTGGATACGATCATGCGCCCAATGGTTGACAGAAGGGAGCAGCTTCTGTGGCAGCTGGCGGCACGAGCCGATGACGCATTGGGGTTCAAACTGCCTGTCTGCTTATACGCCTGCCGATATCTGCTTAGCGCCGGTATTTGGAAGACCGATCTCCGCATCTGGGTCCGCGCGACGGAACCTCTCGTCTTGCTATCATGAGCCACGATTCGCCAATCACCTTTTCATTGTGGCAGGTCTTGGCCGAACAAGTTGGTAAAAACGAGTTCCAGTTCTTTCGTCTTGTTGGCTTTCGACACGACACAAGCGGCAAGATTGCCGACATCGCAGTGATGGAGATTGCGCGCTGTGTCGTCGGACTTGAACGAAACGCCAGCAACTGCCTAAGGCCTGTTGAGCCGGTGAACCTCGGCACGAGTGACGTCGCCATGCCCAATCCGATGGATCGCTCTGAAGTCGAAGCGCGTTTGTCGTCCAGGCGCTGGCTTCAAAGCTCCTTCGACCCGTGTATCCCGCGCATACGTTCTCTCGATCAAATCGCCGACGAAGAGCGTCGGGATTTCTACCAAAAGGGAATGAGGGCGAGGCTCGCAATGGTGCGGCACATGACCGCCAATGGCTGGGATATCTTTGTGCCTGCGCGCAGAAGTGTGATTATTGAGAGCGCGCGCGCCTTCGAAGGGATAGATAGTAAGCACACCGCACTTCTCCATGCCGACACACGCCTGGCCCTCACTCAATTCCTCGCCGGAGGCGATCCGGCCCGCTCGGTGGTTATTACTCACCACGCTCCTTCGCCCAAGTCCGCCGCAATTGGAAAGGAACTTGACCTCATCAGCGCGGCCTACGTCTCGGACATGCATGAACTCATTTTCGAGCGAGGCCCCGCATTGTGGGTTCATGGGCATATTCACGAATGCCGCGACTACTTCATCGGAAAGACCAGGGTGTTGAACAACGCGTTTGGTTACCAAGCGGCGGCCGGCCCGGAGCGCACCGGCTTCCGTCCTGATCTTGTTGTCGAGGTCTAGAGTGAACGAGCCGGAGCCAAGGACGTGGTGGGCGTAACCTTAGCCAGGGTTCTTGACCGACCTCGGCGACATCCATGTTCACGGGCTGTCCTGTCACCGCCATGAGATGGCGTTGGTCTGATGAAGGGTGCGAAGTCAAAATCACCCGTCAACCGGCTGTGCCGCGAGTAACTTGCTAACCTGCCCCTGCACTACTGTTCCATCCAGCATACGCCCTTGCTTCAGCCCCAACCACTGAATTTGCCTTACCACGGCCTCAAGATCTGATGGCTTTGGGGTCAGTTTCAGTCGGGTCTTCTGGCGGGAGTATTCCGAACAAGAAAAGGCGGTCAGCACGAAGGGAGTTCGCTCATTGATCTCGTCGGACAAAATCCGGAGGTAAAAGGGAAAACTGTCACTGCCACCGATGGGCTGAAGCCCAATTTCACGCGAGTTGCTGTCCTCCACGTTTGGGCTCCATCCGCTTTGCAGCCGCTTGACCGGGAGGTGCTGCAGCCAATCGAGCAACCGGGCCGCATCAGCGGAAATTCCGTATCGCTGCTCAAGCGTGGGCCCCTTCGCTTCATCTTCGATACTTTTCATGGATTCGGCCCAAGTTGTCGTCGGCAACAGGGCGAAATGCCAGGACGGAGCCTCGTCACGAAAATCATAGGTGCGCTTGAGCGACGCGTTCAGCGGCACGGTAGCAAACAATTCGACCAGATGCGCGCTTGGGCTCGATCTATCTCCATGGGACAGCTTGGGAAAGCACCGCTGCAATTCGTGGCGGGAAGCGATGCGGTAGATAGTGACAGCGCCAGCCCCGACTGGATTTAAGCTTAGGAGCGCACGATGCAGCATCAACCGCACAGAGTCTATGTCCTCCTTCGAAATGAAGTGAAAGTTCACGTTGCATACGGGATTGAGGGGCGGCTGAGGAGGTGTGCCCGCTGCGCTACTGGTCTCATGCCAGATTCGAAGTCTCGGCGGATTCCCACCGCACGACGACAGTTAGACCTCCCCACGACGCCAGTTAAAACGCCCCATCGCTAGAGGTTGGATGTTCAGACCGGGGTCGGTCTGCATGGGCGTCAATGGTGCTCAGACCTGTTATGCAGGCACACCTTGATCACCGAGCACCAATACAGACACCTCATGAAGACATTCAACGATGGCGGCAGCATTGGCCTCGCGGCGATGAAGGCGGGGATGGATCGGAAGACGGCGCGGCGTTATTTGCGGCGCGGCGACGGCCCAACCACGCCCAAACCAATGCGGCACTGGCAGACGCACCCCGACGCATTCGCGACCATCTGGCCCGAGGTCGTGCGCTGGTTGGAGGACACCCCGGAGATCGAGGCCAAGGCGCTCTTCGAGCACTACCTCGCCCAGCGACCCGAGCAATTGCCGGCCAACGGACTGCGCACCTTTCAACGCCGGGTCACCCGCTGGCGCACGCAGTTTGGGCCGCCGAAGGAGGTGTTCTTCCCGCAGGTGCGGGAGCCGGGTGCGAGCGTGCAGGTTGATTGGACGCATGCACACAAGCTCGGGGTCACCCTCGCCGGCGTGGCGTATCCCCATCTCTTGTGCCATGCGGTGCTGCCGTATTCCAACTGGGAGTGGACCGTGCCGTGCCAGTCGGAGTCGGGTCTGTCGTTGAAGACGGGTTTGCAGGATTCGTTCTGGCGCCTGGGCGGAGTGACCCCGCAGGTCCAGACCGATTGCAGTTCGACGGCTACGCATCAACTCAAGCGCGGGGCGGCCGCCCGCGGCTTCAACACCGAGTATCTCGCCCTGTGCGAGCACCTGGGCACCGCGCCCCACACGATCAATCCCTCCCGGCCGGACGAGAACGGCGATGTCGAGTCGGCCAACAGGCACCTCAAGCGCCGGCTGCTCAATCACCTCATCCTGCGCGGCTCGCGGGACTTTGCCTCGCTGGAGGACTACGCGAGCTTTGTCGGCCAAGTCTGCACAGCCGCCAACGCACAGCGCACCGTGCGGGTGGCCGAGGAACTGCCGCGGCTCCAGCCCCTGCCGGCGCAACGTTATCCCGACGCCGAAGAGCACACCGTGCGAGTGTCGAGTTATTCGACGGTCCGGGTCAAAAACTGCGCCTACTCAGTGCCGGCCCGCTTGATCAACGCGCACCTGCTCGCCCGCGTCACCGAGACCACCATTGGTTTCCACCACGCCGGGGTCGAGGTGGCCCGCTATCCGCGGGCCCACGCCCAGCAGCCCCGCATCGACTACCGCCACGTCATCGACTCGCTCGTGCGCAAGCCCGGCGCCTTCGCCCGGTATCTCTACCGCGAGGAGCTGTTCCCCCGGCTCGTCTTTCGCCAGGCTTACGACCAACTGGTCGCGGCGGCACCAGCCCAAGCGGACCGCCACTACGTCGCGCTGCTGGCGCTGGCCGCCCGCACCGACGAGGCGCAGGTGGCCGCCGTCCTCGGCACCCTGCTGCGCGCCGGCGACATGCCGCACGCGAGCGCCGTTGAGACGCACATGCAACTCACCCCACCAACTGGCCGCGATCTCGCTGTCTTCGTGCCCGAGCTGCGCAGCTACGATCAGTTCGTGCAGGAGGTGGTCGCATGAGCGCCACCTCCCTGCCGATTCTCATGCGCAGCCTCGGATTGACTACCATGGCCCGCGAACATGACGCCGCCCTCACCCGCGCCGAAGCCGAAGACTGGGGTTACCCCCGTCTGCTGCGCCACCTGGTCGAGACTGAGGCCAACGAGCGGCTCCGCCGCCGCGTCGAGCGCCTGCTCAAGGCCTCCCGTCTGCCCGCCGGCAAGACCATGGCGAGCGTGGAGCCCGCCCGACTCCCCGACAAGGTTCGCAGGCAGTTGCCCACGCTGCTCACCGGCGAGTTCATCCGCCGCGGCGACAACCTGCTGTGCTTCGGCCTGCCCGGCCGCGGCAAGACCCTGTTTCTCGCCGCTCTCTGCCGGGAGCTGGTCCAACAGCATCAGATGCCGATTCTCTACACGACGGCGCACCGGCTGGTCACCGAGCTGCTGATCGCCAAACGCGACCTCAAACTCGAACGGTTGATCACCAAGCTCGATCGGTTTGACGCCATCGCCATCGACGATCTCGGCTACACCCAGCAGTCCCGCGAAGAGATGGAGGTTCTCTTCACCCTCCTCGCCGAACGCTACGAGAAGAAGAGCGTCCTTATCACCTCCAACCTCGTCTTCAGCCAGTGGGATCAGATCTTCAAGGATCCCATGATGACTATGGCCGCCGTGGACCGCCTCGTTCACCACGCCGTCATCCTTGAGTTCAACGGCGACAGTTATCGCGCCACCGCAGCTAAAACCAAGAGCAAGTCCTGAAAAAGCCGGCATGCCCACTGACCGGAGACTGACTGTTAAATCTCAGCCCGTCTTTGCCCTAGTGCGTGGGCGGCACCGTCGGCTGCGACTTCGCCTTCGCGGCGCTTTCAGTGTTATGGCGCTCCTGGTTGGCATTCATTTGTTCGATTTCCTTGTCAGGGTCATGGCGCCGGACAATCGCCTCGTAGGTTTGTAGGTTCCCCTTCCACCACTCATTTTGTCCGTCGAAGCGGCGCGATACGCCAAAATGGACCGACGCCTCCTTGATCGAGTCGGCGTGCTTCCGGTCGCGAATGGAGGCGCCGTGTTGCAACAGTAACACGCATTCGCCCGGAGCCAGAACGACGGGTGCAAATCGGGTGGCCGCGTAAGCCGTGGGCTTCCCCTTAAATTCCGGCGGCTGGATATGGAACATGATCCGCTCAATCCCTTCACCCCATGCTGGCCAGTTCACAACTGTCACCTTTCCATCGTAGGCGGTGGTCGGCACGGTTATCGGGCCCAAGGATACGTTGCGGACGACGATCTCAACTTCGAGGTAGGCTCCACACCATTTGAACTTAGACCCGCTCCCGTCGCTCTCGAAGGCATCATCCAGCCGGGCGCTAACCTCAAGGCGCAAGCCCCCTTCCTCCGGCTTGGACGGAGGGTCTTTCTTCTCGTCGGCATTGGTGGGGTATTCGACTGCCAACAATAAAACCGGGCAGAACAGCAGTGAAAGAAACGGGATGCGCACAGACCGAAGCATTCCGATAAAGGGAACCACCCGCAAACGGAAACGAGTTACGCAGGGGAAGAGCGGGGAGGGAGCCAAGCTCCCTCCCCAGCACCCCTCCCTCTATTTTTCTTTGGACCCGAGCAGCCCGGTGGGGAGCTGCGCTCCCCTACACCCCCTCCAAGTCCGCTCATCCGTCCTAACTGTCGTTAGCTCTTCCGTGGGGAGGAATAACTGTCGTTGATGGGGCGAAGGTAATTGTCGTTGACCGTCCCACTCGCTTCGATGCGCTCATACCGAACAAGTCCTCCTGTGCGTGCCTCCACCTCAACCAAGCATTTCGCAATGTCCACCAGCTCACGCAAACCGAGCTTCGCGCAAAGTTCTCGCTCCTCGATGCCATCTGTCCCCATTTCCCCGGTATCGACGAGGCCTAGCAGGCGCTCGCCGGTCGGTGAAAGCCAATACGGCGTCTGGCTTCCGATTGCCGCGCTCACTTCCCGGAACACATCCTCCCATTCGGCTTTCCCAGCCAGCTTTACGTCGAGGGCGCCGCGCCGGCTGCCGTCGGTTGAGCCGTAGCTCAATTCCACGGTGGTCAGTTTCCGGTTCACCGCGGCGCAAGCTTCAGACAATATCTCGTGCGGGTCGCGGTCGTCGTCCTTGGTCAAGCCGAGCCGAGAGCGCACGAGCTTTGGCGCTGGCCACGAACTATAGGTCGCAGTGTGGAAGGATCGTGGGCCGCCTTCGATACAGACGGCGAGCAGCCAGTCCTGCGCTCGGGCGCGCACCTCGGGCAGCGCGAGGCGAGGCGCCGGCGAACTTACGACTGCCGGCACTAAACGCTGTTTTCTCGGTTCGGGCGGATGTAGGAGTGCCGCGATCTTCTCCAGGTAGGCGCCAAGGCGCGTTCGCATGCCCGGGGTGGCAAAAATTGTCTCGATGAACTCGGGTGGTGCGGCCTTGTTTTGCAGCAGGATCGTCACCAGCCGAAACAGGCGATCCGCCGGAACTCGTCGTAGGGCATGCCGGGCTCCCTTGGGGCCGGAATCGTCCGGGAGCCACCTGGCTCCCAGCTTGCAGAGATGTTCAATGAAGCAGAAGGCCGGTTCAGCGTCGCGAGAACCGATAAATGGCGAATCCTCGAGGCTATGCCGTATGGTCGTGGCGAGAAGATCGGAGCCGCCGCTTTTTTCGTCGTTCAGCTTAGCGCCGAGACCGATCAGGTAATCGGCAACCTGAATAGAGTTTGTAAGCCAGGTGGCCCGCAGCATGGGGTTGAGCAGCGCATGATACTGGGCCGGTTTTAGTGACTTGAGTATCGCGAGGTTTCCCTTGAGCGCCGCCGCTTCCAATGCCGTCTCCTCGATTTCATTTTCTCCGGTGACGGCCGCATCTGGCCTGGCCCCCGCCCATACCAGCAACGCGACGTTTTTCGCCCCTTCGTGCTGGACGTGGTGGAGCAATGCGCGGTCGAGCTGTCGCTGCCAATCCGGAAAACGATCCTTGTAGTCTTTAAAAACCCCTAACATTGGGCGGACCGAAGAAGTAAGCGCCTCGTAGAGCGGCTCGCCGGTGACAGTGTCCGCTCCGCGATCAATGAAGAGCCGGATCATCTCCGGGCTTTCGCGCCAGCAGACGGAGCGGAAGCTCACTGAGTGAATGTCGATGCCGTGGTCGAGCAACAGGCGCGCGAGATCGACGCGGCCACAACCGACGGCAAAATCGAGTGCGTTGCCGTTGGCCAACGGGTCGGCGCCGCCCTTGAGGAGCGTCTTCGCCAACGTCAGGAATCCCTTCTCGATGGCGATCTCAAGAGGGCTGCGCCTGCGGGAACGCTTTCCCGCCGGTGAGTCGAGCGGTTTGCCGGCCGCGATCCACTGCCCGATGAATTCCAGATCGCCAGCTTTGCACGCTTCCATGAGCGGGAACAATTCTTCGACCGATTCTGCGCGTTTTTTCATGAAGTGATTGGCTGGCCCAAGGTTGCCATTCGTGCCGAACTCGAGCAAAGGCGAAGCTGATGAGTGCCACGGACTTTGGCCAGACTGGTTACGATTTACATCATCGCGCCTTAGGGCATCGGTTACGTCACCTCGAAATGAATACCGGCAAGCTGAGCCGTCGTTGGCGACGCGCCCCTATTTAAGACTGCCTACAATACGCGACAAATTCCATCCCTTACTAAAGTTTGCCTTTAACATAGGCAGAAGGTCGGCCCATGAGCAACGCCAGCTGCTCACGGAAGACAGGCAGCGGGGACACGGAACGCATTGCGGTATTCCTGAAGCAGCCGGAGCCCAAGCTCCGCCCAACCGTGCGAATCAAACGAGGACACCGCCAATCACCGCTAACCAAGATTGCGGAGAAGTGGGAGACGCTCAAACGCGGTCACCAATGAGGAGGTTTTTTAATCTCTCGCTTTGTGGTTGGCGCGGGATTCGGAAGTAAAGACGCCAAGCAATCTGCGGCAGATATATTCGTGCAGTTATCAATATTCATCCTTCGCGTTTCCCGTTTATACGGGCGGGCAAGGCCGAATTTAACGTGCGGATGTTCCTGCCTAAAGAGTTGAATTGCGGGCATCAGGTCAGCGTCACCAGAGATAATGCATGCCCATTTAACCTTGGGTCCCAAATGCATCAAATGTGCCGCAAGCGAAACGTCTGTTCCTTTTTCAATGTGGGTTTGGAGATTCCTGAATTGCTTCATCAAATACCACCGCAGGAAAAAACGGCGTATTTTGAATATGGTGTTTCAGGTCCACATCCTTTTGCGTCCACTGCCCGTCCGTTATTATCTTAACGCCCCGCCGCTTCAGACATTGGTGATATTCTTTTTGCCGCTTAACGTGATCCTGGGATTTGTGGCTCGAATAGGCAGTGAAAAAGAAAACGTGGGGATATGGGCATTGCCCGGGGAAAAGCCTATGCAATAAAATCTCGCTTAGTTTTTTGACGTCCAACCACCGCACTTTGTGGCCATGATCTTTTTCAATCTCCAAGAGCGAGTGATATAGATTATAGCCATCGATTAGAACGAGCGCCTCGCTCTTACAGGTCGTCGCCATTATTTTCGTATGGGGCAAAAAATTAGCCGCAGGCTTTTTAGGGCCGGCGGCGTCTACGTCGCAAGATGCAGTCGCACCGATCAACGCAGCGATGTTGCATATAAGATCGGCCTAGGCCGGATTTGTTTCAATACTTTTTTTAAAATACTGACCCACCTTATTTTAGGCGGCTTTTTGTGTTTGAGAATCCATCATATCAACGAGATCGGATATTTCCCAAACTTTAGTTGAAATCCCCCCCTCCATTGCGGGCGTGCAGCGAAGGGTCTGGTGGATGCGGCAAAAATTGTAGTAGAGAAAATACGGGGCACGCATCGCCTCGTGGTTCTCGACCTTCTGTCTTCATTTCTGAGCCGCCGTTTTTAAGGGGTGCCGGGGCACCGGGGGCTTTCTCGTGATCATCTGGATTTCAGCCAGGTGCGTGATGTCCGCTACATCAACACACATAACCTAGGCGACGGAGTTGGACCGCGGCACTACGCCATCGTCGCCGACGGACGAGTCTCAGTCCAGAGCATCAATGATACTCAAAGTTAGCAGGCGCTGAGTTAGCCAGCCGGACCATTGGGTCATCTTTTTCCATAGGAAATCCCAGACCACCCGCAGCGGTGAGCACTTCTTGGATTCGAACCGCTCGCACTTTCGGCGAGGTGGCGGCCAACAAGCGCGTCAAGTAGCTGGCACCTTTGAATTGCTTGCGCTCCACTGTCAGAAAATGGAGGGCGGCGAAACCATTGCCGACGATGTCGATCACCTCGATCACCCAGGGAGCGACCACATCTCCTTCAAACTGGAAGGCGGGGAACAGGTAGGTGCGCTTGCCTGGCAGCCTGTAGGCCAGTAGGCGTCCTTCGTCCGTTACCTTGAGCGTCCCCGCTTTGCTGATGCGGAGCAGTTTCCCCACCGCCTCAGCGGACAGCGCCTTGCCGGCCGCCTTGGCAATAGCTCCGTCTTTTGATGCGGCGCGGCGCGAAAGGACTGCCGTCAGCCTTTGGTCCTCGGCAAACGTCCCCCGATAAATGCGCTTCCCCGCCGCAGATTCCTTCAGGCCCCGCTTCACGCTGGCGAACGCAGCGGGGTCGGCGGTAGTCACCGGGCAGCCGTAGAACCCGTCGAGTATTTTCTGGCGGAAGGAATTGCCGCTGGCCCGGCTGGGGGCGGCAGCCAGGCGCGCCACTAAGAGGTTGAGTTCCGCAACAGGGCGCTGACGGACAGTTGGGTCTTTCGGCTTCCTCGGCATAGGCACTACTTTGGCAACTCAGCGGAGGAGGCCAACCGAGAAGTGCGGCGGTCCGACTGACGGCAGGCGGACCCAAGTGCCGCGCTCATGGATGCCGCTCGATCTCCTTTTAACGAGACAAGCGGCGCCTGCTCCGGGGCGTTACCGGCCGTGGCCGCCACGTTGCGCCACAAGTCTCGCAGGCAATGTAGATTTACGGGCCAGACGCCGTAGGGCAACAGGGTCCAGCCTCCCGCAGCCGCAGCAGATCGCGTCCATCACCGCCAGGCGGTAGGATACGGTATCCGAAGCAACTTGGTTCAAATGCAACGAAGGACGAAAGCATGGCTCACCTTAAAAAACTCAGTTCAGATGTCCGTTCGGGACGAATTACCCGCACGTTAGCCCGGGAGCAGTAACTCGGTTCAAATGTCCCAGGAGATGAGCCAGTGTTCCTTGCGGCGGACCCTTGTTCCGCACCACCCTCAAGCGCCCGGCCTGACCGCCGGGCGCTTTGTTTTTGCTTTCCGCCGGCGCCAAGGGGAACAGGATTCTGTGAACCCGCATGCGCTCCCACGCTGACCGGCAGCCCGCCGCCCAAATCAAAGCCCCCAAGCTGGCCTTGGTCTGGACCCCGGCAACCGTCCCCTCGGCCAAATGGCGGCTCGGGCTGATCGGCCATCAATACCGGGAAACCCCGCGACGCCTCTTCCTGCATTTCTCCGTGCGCGGTTTCCTGCTGCTCGGCACCGGCATGACCCTGGTCGTCTACCTCGTCGGCACGGCGACCCTGGCCTGGCTGTGGGGCCAGAACCCCTACAACCGCATCACTTACGCGGATCTTGCCCTTCCCACCCACTGGTCGGAACTGCGGGTGAAACGCGGCCAGGGCCAGATCGACGAGGGCGTGCATGAAATGCGCACCGGCAAATTCGCCACCGGCCTGATGCTTCTGACCAGCGGACTCGCCCGCGCCCCTTCGTCCGCGATCGGCCGCATGGCGCTGGCTCAGGCCTATATCAGCATGGGCTATGTGCATCGGGGCCAGCAGTTGCTGGAAGACGGGCTCGCCTATGGCCCGCCGACCAAGGCCTATCGCGAGAGCCTGTTCCGCCTCACCAGTTACCTCGAGGACCATGAACGCATCCTGGAACTGGCCGACCAGATCGAGGCCACCCTGCCTCCCGCCGATACGGTTACGCGCCGGTGGCTGCTCGGCCAGCGACTGACCGCTTGGGAAAAACTCCAGCGCTATGATGACGTCGAGCGGCTGTATGCGGCCAGGTCCGGCACCCCGTCAATCGCGCTCGATGCGGCCTGGGCCCGCGTGCAGGCGGTGCGGGGCCGGCCCGCCGACGCATTGCGGGAGATCGCGCGCGACCCCACCCGCTTCGGCCTGCCGGCGGAGCGGTGCGAGTTGCAGCTGACGCTCGCCGTCGCCGCCCGCGACACGGCATTGGCGAAAGCGGCCGTGCGCGACTGGCTGAAGGTGGAGCCCACCAAGCCCCAGCCCCGGATCGCGGAGCTGGCGGCCCTGATCCAACTCGGCGAGACCGCGACCGCGCGCGAGCGGCTGACGCTTTTCTTTTCCCTGTTCGGCAGCGACAAGGCGCCCGTGATTTTGCTCTTCAAGAAGCTCGTCACCCTGCCCGATGTCACGTGGCTGCAGGCCGCGCACCGAGAGGCCGCCGAGTCCGGAGCCCTCAGCATCGAGACCCGCTTCCTCTATGTGCAGGGCCTGATGATGGCCGGAAAGGTGCCGGAGGCGCTGGATGAGTTCAACCTGACGACCTCGCTCATCGAGCGGGCCAAGGTCAAGGATGGCGGTTGGAGCGAAGGCACCAAGCGGCTGCTGGACGTGATCGTCAGCGACTCGCCCTCCAACCGTTCGCAACTCCTGGATTTTTTCCGCACGCACCGGCTGACCCCGGAGGCGTATCGTTTCGCGCTCCTGAGCTTGCGCCGCGCGGAGGTGAACGACGTGGCCGACGAGCTGGCCATCGTCGCCCGGAACCGCTTCCCCGCCCTGCCGGAGGCGGCCCCGGCGTCAGGAGGAACGGCCGCCGCCGCAAAAGCCGCCGAGAATACCGCGGGAGAATTCCGCAATGAAACCGAAGCCAGGTTCGAGTTGCGCCGGATCGACACCGATCTGCAGACGGGAAACTACCCCGCGGCATTTAGCAGGCTCAAGACGGTCGAACGCGCCGCATTTCCCGGGCTGCAGGCCGAGCTGCTGCTCCGCCGCATCCAAGTGCAGGGCGCCCTGCGCGAGCAGGGTGAACTCGCTGCGGCGCTGCAGCTCTACCTCTCCAGCCCAAATGTGAACCAGGAATGGCTGCACCAGCTCGCGCTGCAATGGACCGCGGACCAGCGCCGGGACAGCGCCCTCACCCTGGCCCGGGAAACGGCCGCCAAATTCCCCCAGGCCCGCTGGGCTGTGGATCTATTGGACCGGCCCGCTGGGACCACGGGCCAGCCCGCGACGGTGGCCGTCACGATCATCACCAACGAGGCCGAGGCCCGCGCGGAACTCCGCCGGATCGACGCGGACATCGCCGCCGGCCGCCACCGCGAGGCCCTCGACCGGCTCAAGTTGGTCGAGCGAGCCCGGCTTTCCTCGCTGCAGGGCGACCTGCTCCTGCGCCGGATCCAGATCCACGGTGCCCTGCGCGAGCAGACGGAACTCACGGCGACGCTGGGGTATTATTTCTCGGGCCAGGCGGCGGTCAGCCAAGCCGACCTGCACCGCCTGGCCGAGCAGTGGGACAACGAAGGCCAGCGCGACAGCGCCCTGACACTCCTGCACGAGACCCTGGCGAAGTTTCCCCAAGCCCAATGGGCCATCGCCCTGCGCAAAAAAATCGAGGGCGACCTGTTGGTCGCCCCCGATAAAAATCTATCCGAACTGGATAAGCGCTGAACTCAGGCCGCCTGCTGCCGGCGGCGATAAGCCACGAAGCCGAGGGCCATCACACCGGCAAGCGCTGCATAGGTGGCGGGCTCTGGCACAGCTGCGGTAGAAGTAAGTGACAGGTTGTCGAAAGTTACTTTGTAAGAGGCTGAACCAGGAGAAGGTGTGCCACCACCGATGTTCCAATCAGTGATCGAGGTCTGGTCGATCGTCCATGCCACAGGGATACTAACAGTGGTTAAGCTGCCGAGGCCGAAATTCGACAACTGGCTTGAGACAACCTGCGTGTTAAGGCTGCTGTCAATGAATTGGATCGTAAAGGAAAGGCCGGTGTCGACCGCATCGCGCTGCAAGGTCACCGTAACCCAATTCAGGCCGGTAGCATTCAGGTTCAGACCGGTCGCACCCCAGCCGTTGTCGTTGTTGGCGCTGCCGCCAACTGTGATCGTCGTGGCATTCTGCGTGACTTGGCCCACCCAGCTGGAAGTATAGCCTAGAACGGCCGCGCTGGTAGAGCCAGACGCCGTGCCGGTGTTGAAATTATCGAGAACGATCTGTGCTTGCGCCAACGTCGCAACAAGGGATGCGCCGAGGAAAATGATGAGCTTTTTCATGCAGGATGGGATGCTTGTAAAACCAGATTTGCGGATTAACGAGGGTTTCGCAAGCCAATCTATTGGCTTATTGTATAAGGCAGGGGCAATGAAACCACCGAATCATAGGGCGTAGCGCCAGCGGCCAAGCGCCTGATCATGATCGGGCGACCAGCCGGGATGGAAAATGTGTCGCGATTGGTGCCGTTATCGATGTTGCGCTGCCAATGGCCAAATCCGGAATCATAGTAAAAAATAATCCACGCGGCACCACCCCAGACCTGGATCAAGTCCGCATCATTAACCGCCGTGGCGGGTGCCGTGCCAGCCTGCCAGCCGTCGGCGCGCGTCTGTAATGCTAGAGTGCCCAAGGTCGTATTGACCGGCAGTCCATTCGAGATAAAAGTAACGCCCGGCCGCGTTTCAAAGTGCTTGGGAGCAACATCTGGCACGCGGCCATAGACTCGCATATTGAGGTCAGTTGGTGCTTGGCGGACAATCATGATCCCCCGGTCAGGGCGCAAAACGAAGTTGTCACGCGTGGGACTTACCGCGGTATCGGTGTTACGTTCCCACCGGCTGCGAGTTGTGTTGTAATAAAAGACCAGCCAAGCCGCGCCACCCCAGACCTGCACGTTGTCGGCTGTGGTGGCGTCAGGCCCGCCCTGCAAGATGCTGTTGCCAAAAAGCGTCGCGAGGGTATCGGCAAGGACCAGTTCATAAACGTCTCCGTTGGCGCCGGTGACGATGCCCGCCTGGGTCAGGTCCGTGCCATCATTGGTAAGGAAAACCTGCGAGGATGTATTGGCCGTCGTGCTGACCATCAGGATTCTGCCAGCAGCAGCCCCTGTTTTGATCCGCAGATAATAGGGAACCGCCGCCGAGCTGAGTCCACCGGCCTGCCAAGCCGCAGTCGAATCAGTGATAGAGTTGACACCGACCGCCTCAATCCGACCCATCATCGCACCAACGCCAGCTGATCCATGCAAAACAGGAATCGCAACCGACCGTGTCTGTCCAGTTGGGACGCTGATCGTCATCCCGCCGACTGGCGGAGCATAAGCTGTATCGGTGGCGAGAGCCCATGGTGCGATTACCAAAACGGACAACAGTGTGAGCTTTTTCATGGCCGGATTACGGTTGGGTGATTTTGAGACGGAAGTAAATGTTAGTGGCGGACGCAAGCGGGTAGGTCGCCTGCCAGGTGTCGGTGCCGGAATTGGATGAGAGCTGCGTGCCCGCACCGAGCGGGGTCCAGCTGACCAGATCGGTCGAGTATTCGACCGTGTAAGTGACGTCCGTGATGGCGGTCGGCCGCATGTAGGTGTAGGTCCAGTTCGCCCCGCTCGTCGCCACCACCGGGAGGCCGGTCGTGATGTTCTGCTTCGGCTCCAAGCCGAGGGCGTATTTCACGAGGTTCGGCAGGCCGTCCTGGCCGTAGACGGCGTTGAGGCCGCTGAGCTCCGGATGATTCAGGATCTCGTCGGCGGTGAACTTGCTGGCCTGCCACGAGGCCAGGTTCGCGCTCACATTGAAGCTTTGGTCCACATCCGGCGCGGCACTGTAGTTGGCGTTGCCCGCCTGGGACGCCCGCACGGTGACCGTGCCCGCGCCAATCAGGGTGAGCGTGATGTTATTGGTGCCACTCAAGGTCGCGGGACCGGAAATCCAAGAAAACGTCACCGGGTTGCCCGAGCCGCCACCCGTGGCCGACAGCGTGATCGGCGTGGTGCTGAAAGGCTGGTCCGCCGGGCCGGTGAAGCTGATCGTCTGGCTCGCTTGGGCGATGACGAGGCTGCCACTGGCCGTGCCCTGATAGTTGGGATCGCTGATCGTGCCGACCACCCCATAGGTGCCGGCATTGATGGGCAGCGTGGAATCGCCAGGCGGAGTGTAGGTGAAGTTGACGCCCAGGCTGCTAGGCGTGGTCGTGGCACTCGCGCTCTTGGGCGAGCCATCGTAGATTGCCGACAGGCTGCCGAGGTTCACGGTGGCCGTCGCCTTGTTGACGGTGAACGTGCCGCTGGCCGAGCCTTGGTAGTTGGAGTCCGTCACCGTGGCGATCACGCCGTAGGTGCCGGCATTGGTCGGGGCCGTGGAACTGCCGTTGTAGGTCACGCTGGTGCCAAGTGAAGCCGGCGTGGTCGTCGGCGCGATGCTCTTGGCCGAACCATCGTAGGTGGCGGTCAGGCTGCCGAGGTTCACGGTGGCGTTCGCCTTGTTGATCGTGAACGTGCCGCTGGCCGAGCCCAGATAGTTGGGGTCCGTCACGGTCACGACCACGCTGTAGGGGCCGGCATTGGTCGGGGGGGTCGAACTGCCGTTGTAGGTCACCCCGAAGCTGAGCGAACCCGGATTGGTCGTCGGCGCGATGCTCTTGGGTGTGCCGTCGTAGGTCGCGATCAGGCTGTTGAGAAAGACGCTGGCGGTCGCCTGGCTGACGTTGATGGTGGCATCGGTGAAGGCCGACGCGTAGAAGCTGCTCCCAGCCTGGGATGCGCGAATCACGACCGTGCCGATGCCGGTGAGGGTCAATTGATTGCCGCTGACCGTGGCCGGGCCGGACTGAATCGAGTAGGCAATGCTTCCCCCGGATGTAGCGCTGGCCGAGAGAGGAATGGTGTGGGTGACGTAGGTCTGGTCGCCGGGTCCCGGGAAATTGACGGTCTGGCCGACGGGATTGACGGTGAGGGTGACCGCGTTCGACACCGCATTGGGAGCGATGGTGTTCGAGACCACGCACTCGAACTGGTAGCCGCTCAGGGTCGTGTTCGCATTGTTGACGTTCAGGTTCGAGGTGGTGCTGCCGTTGAAGTTGCCGCCGTCGGTCAGGTTGTTGAACGTCACGCCGTTGTCCGTGGAATACTTCCACTGGTAGGTAAACGTGGAGGGCGAGCCCGTGGCGGCGACGTTGAAGTTGGTGCCCGACATGGCACTGATGGTCTGCGGGTTGGGCTGGACGCTGATGCTGGGGGGCGAGCCGGTCACGGTCAGCGTGCCGAAGTTCGAAGTCCTCGTATACTGCACGCTGTTGTAAGTGAAGGTGGCGGAGAGGCGGTATTTGTAGCCGTTCAGGCTCACCGGAGCGTTCGAAATATTCAGGTTGTTCGTGGTCGTGCCGCTGTAGGGAGCAGAGGCGGACACGGCATTGTAGGTGGTGCCGCCGTCCGTCGAGACCTGCCACTGGTAGGTCGTCCCACTCACCCCGCTGGTATTGGTGTTAACGTTGAAACTCGTGCCGCTTCCCGCCGTGATCGACCTCGTGCCGGGATTGGTGGTGAAAACCGAGGGGGAGAATGGCTGGCTGGCACTCCCGCTGATGACCGCCTGATGCTGTGGATAAAACAGGCCGTTGTTCGCGAAGGCATTGATGGTCCAGGTGCCATTGATTACCGGGAACGAGAAATGGCCGGTCCCGTCCGCCTGAACGTTGGCCACATAGGTGACCCCGCCAATCAAGGCACTGGCCGAGATATTGGCATTCGCTACCGTCGCGCCGCTGAAATCCAGCACATTGCCGCTGAAAGTCCCGGTGCCACTCTGCACGGCGTAGGCCTGCCCGGTGAGGTTGTCACCGTCGTTGATGGTGTAGGACATCAGAGGCGCTACGAGGTTGTGGTTGCTCGCGTAATTGCTATCCAACTGGATCTGCCAGCTGCCCGCACTGAGGCCGAAGGAGAAACTTCCATCCGTGTGGCCAGTCGTGACCGAGTTGGCGAAGTTGACATTCTGCCCGACGACGCTGTTGAGGTTGAGCGTAGCATCGGTGACCGCGCTGTTGCCGGTGGTGGCATTGGTCACCGTGCCCGCGATGTGGGCCGTGACGGCAGGCGCGACGAAATTCAGGGTGTAGAAATGGCCCCCGGAGACGGTGCCGACGCTCTGGCCCTGCGGGGCCGACAGCGTCGCGCCGAAGAGCGGATTGGTATTGTCCACGTTGACATACCAAGAGCCGCCCGTGCCGTAGACCGGGATATAATAGTTGCCCCCGGCATCGGTGATCGCGTCCACAGAGTAGTTGTTGTTCTGGTCGCCGCCGTTCATGTCGACATTGGCCAGGGGATTGAAGGCATTGTCCTTCAGGGTGCCGTAGATCATCGCATTGGCGGCCTGGAAGGTGACGGTGCTGTTGGTCGACGCCAGCGGTGTGCCCTTGCCGTTGCTGTTATTGTTGCTGGGCCGGACATAGCCGAGGGAGCTGAGGCTGGCGCTCGAGGGATCGTAACCCCACTGAACATCCACCGCCGCTCCGGCCGCCACCACACCTCCGGCGTCGGAGTCGGCCAGGCCGATGTAGCCGTTTTTCGACTGCAGGAAGAGCTGCACCCCGCGCAGGGCGCTGCCATTATTCTGATCCTGCAGCTGCACTACGTTCATGTAGTCGGCCGGCGCCAGCACGACCGGCACGCTCGCAACACTGCCGGAAGTGGTGTCCACCTGCTGCGCGTTCGTTTGGTTGAGCACATAGCCTGATGCCAAGGGAAATACCATGTATTTGCCCGGCGCCGCGTTGATTGAAAAAGCGCCGTTGACGTCCGCCACGACCGCACCGATGAAATTGGAATTGCTGTCGAGCAGGGCGACCCGCGCATACGGAACAGGATTGGGCGTGGGCGTCGCTCCGTCGGTCACGGTGCCGCTGACCGTCGTGCTCTGCGCCGGCTGGGTGTAGGTGAAGGTAGACGAAGTGACGGGGGCGAAGGCTCCGGTCGTGCTGACCACGCGGAAGAGATATTTCCCGGCGGCCTGCCCCAGCTCGGCGGTATTTTTCAAGTAATAGACCGCATTGACGGTGCCGTTGGCCGTGTTGTCCCCATCGCTGGGGATGTTGGGGTCGATCGTCCCGCCGTAGGTGAAGATGCTGGTCCCGTCACGCACGACCATGCTTTGCACGAGGGGTTCGCCGGGTTCGATGACCCCGTCGCCGTTGAGGTCGGCAAAACGGTCGATCCGGATGATGCCGCCGCTGTTGACGCCGCTGACCTGGACGGTGATCGGGCTCGAGTCGTTGGTGGCGATGCTATTGGCCGCGCTGCCGTTCACCAAGGTCGTGATCGTGGGCGGAGAGCCCGGGGTCGCGAAAATGGTCAGGGCCGCGCCCTTGCTGTTGATAGTGTAGCTGGAGTCGCTGTTGGAGACTTGGCAGCGGTATTTGTTGGGCGTGCCGGCGCCAGTCACACCGCCCAAGTTGGTATAAGGATCGGCGATGGTCAGGGTGGACGTCGTGGTGCCGGAATAGGGGGCGCTTTCCGCGAGGATGTTCCATGTGGTGCCACCATCGGTCGATAGCTGCCACTGGTAATCCGTAACTGTGCCGGATGTGACGACCGTATAGCTGGCGGAGGCATCGCCTTGGAAAGAAGGTTTGCCGAAGGGATGCGCCAGAATCAAAAACGGCGCGGGCGCCGTCAAAGTCATCGTCGCCGTATTGGAGGTGGCCGTGCTCGAATCACCCGTGTCCGTGATGAGGCAACGCACCTGCGTGCCGCTGTAATCATAGGGCGGACCGTCGATCTTCAGGGTGGCGGTGGCCGAGCCGGTGATGATGCCTCCGTCGCCCAGGTTGCTCCAGCTGCTGTTGGCGAAATACTGCCACTGGTAGGTGAGGGATGGTCCCACGCCCGCCGTGGCCACGACGGTGAAGCTCGCCTTCGCGCCCATGATGAACGATGCGGAACTCGGCTGCGTGTTGATCGTCGGCGCGGCCGCCAGGCGAGCGGCGGAGAAAAGGCACAATGCCCCTAGGACGAAGCCGGCTCGGGATGAATGCCGCCGCGGCACCTGGCGAACGGAGATCAGCGGCCGCACGCGTGAGCGCTCAAAAAACGTCTGCTGCAGATACCACAAGGAGCAACGAAGCTCCGAAAAAAAACGTGAAAGAAACAGCGAGCTCATAGGGGTGCAGTGGAACCGACAAATGACTTCAAATCTCGTGTGCGACCTAAGGGATTAGATTAGGCGCTACGGCTTGTCGATGCATAAGGTAATACCCCCAAATGTCCCTACTAATGGATTACCTGGAGGCGGAAAAACACACTACTCGCGGAAGCCAGCGGATACGTCGCCTGCCAGGTGTCGGTTCCCGCAACGGATGAAAGCTGCGTTCCCGCGCCCAGCGGGGTCCAGATGGCCAGATCGGTCGAGTATTCGACCGTATAGGTGACATCGGTCATGCTGGTAGGGCGGGTGTAAGTGTAGGTCCAGTTCGATCCCGAGGTGCCAGCCACCGGCAAGCCCGTGGTAATGTTCTGCTTCGGTTCGAGGCCGAGGGCGTATTTCACCAGGTTCGGCAGGCCGTCCTGCCCGTAGACCGCGTTGGGGCCGCTGACGGTGGGGTCGAGCAACTCGCCCGCGGTGAACTTGGCCTGCTGCCACAGCACGAAGGCCGAGGGCGGCACGTCTATGATCTGCGCGGTCGCCTGCTGCGTGGCGCCGAGCAGGATGCTGCCGACGAGCGGCTGCCCGAGGTTGACGGTGAAGGTCTCCGTGCCCTCGACCAGGAGATCCGTCGTCAGCGGGACGCTGATCGTCTTTGTCGCCGCATCGCCGTCCGCCCAGGTCAGCGTGCCGGCGGCCGGCGTGTAATCCGCCGTCGTCGCGGTGCCGGGCAGGGTCGCATAGCCGACGGTCAGCGCCCCGAGGCTGCCGCCGGTGCGGGTGACGGACAGCGTGAGCGTCGTGCCCTCGCTGCCGGAGTAGGTCGTGCTGGAAAACTGCACGGTGCCCGGCAGGCCGGACAGGCCGGGGAAAAACTGCCAGATGGGGCCGCTCACGGAGGCATTTTGGAAATTGCCGAAATTGCCGCCGAGCAACACCCGCCCGTTGGGCAGCAGCTCAAGATCGTTCACCCCGTTGCCAAATCCGCCGGCCGCCGCAAAGGCGGAGTCAAAGGCCCCGGTGCTCGAAAACCGGGCCACATAATTGGCCGCGGAGCCGAAAGTCGTGAAGGTGCCGCCCACCACGATCCGGCCGTCCGGCTGCAGCAGCAACGCCGTGCAGCTGCCGGGAAAGGAACCGCCCGCATAGCTGGATGCGGTCGGCGGCGTGAAACTGCTGTCAATGGCCCCGGTGGACGTGAGCCGGGCGAGCCCGCCAAACAGGTTGGCCGTGCCGTTGTAGGCCGAGAAGTCACCCGCGATCAGTATCTTCCCGTCGGGCTGGACGACGATCTTGTAAACGTTGGCCAGGGAACTCGTGCTGCTGGAGTAATGGGCGCCGTTAGTGACACCATTGAAGGTGGCATCGAGCGCCCCGGTGGACAAAACCCGGCAGATGCCGGCCTTGAAGGGTGAACCACTGAAATAGAAGGTGCCACCGGCCAGGATTTTCCCGTCGGCCTGCATCGCCAGTGACTCGACTCTCCAGCCGCTGCTCGCAAAGGCCGGTCCGGTGAAACCCGTATCGCGGGAGCCATCGCTGTTGAGGCGGGCGAGGTATTTTGCGGCGCTGCCGTTGTAATTCGCGAACGCCCCGCCGATGACGATCTTCCCGTCCGGCTGCACCAGCACGGCGTAGATGGTGTTGTCCGCTCCGGTGCCGGGGTTGAAGGCGGGGTCGACCGTGCCATCGGCATTCAGCCGCACGATGCGGCTGCGCGCCGTGCCGTTGAAAGTCGCGAACTCGCCCGCCACGATAATCTTGCCGTCGGGCTGCCGCGCCAAGTCGAAGACCACCGTATTGCCGAAACCGTTCAAATTGCCGCCCGCCGCCCCGCCACCGGAGGCAAAGGCGGGATCGAGCGTGCCCGCGGCCAGCAACCGGGTGATTCCGCCGCGCGGGTAGCTGTTGTAATAGCCGGTGTCGTATACGGTTTCGAACCAGCCGCCCAGAATCATGCTGCCATCGGGCAACGGCAGGACTTTTTGGACCTCGTTGTCCACGTAATCGGGATTGAACCCGGCATCGCGGGCCCCGGGCCCGGCGACGGACACCGCCGCCGTGGCGTTGCCGCCCAGCACGGCCCCGGTGGCACCGCTGAGTGCCACCGTGAAGTTCACCGTGCCGGCCACGGCGGCGGCGGTGTTGATCGGGATGGTGATGGTCTTGTCCGCGGCATCGCCGTCGGCCCAGTTGAGCGTGCCGCTTTGCACCGTGTAATTGGCGGGGGACGTGGCGGTGCCGTCGGCCGTCGCATAATTGACGCTCACAGCCCCGACGCTGTTCAGGCTGCGGCTGACGGTGAGGGTCACGCTGCCCTGCTGTTGATCGATGGTGTAGCTGGCCGAGCTGAACTGGACCTTGGTCTGGAAGCCGACCTGCACATCAAGGTATTCCTCGGAACCGCTGCCGCCCTGGGCCACCGGCGTGATGGAAATGCCGGCGACGGTGTCGTTGAACGTGGTCCCGATGGCGAGGCCCGCGTCATTCACGTTGGTGCCGGGTGTGGTCATGTCGAGCAGGTTGCCCTGCTGATTGGAGTTGTAGCCCCAGATGATGTAGGCGCCGTTCATGAGCGACGCGTTGCCGTCCCCGCGGCGATAGCCGATCCAGTAATCCTGCGTGGCGTTGCGCACGATCTTCAGCGCGCGGGGATTGGCGAGGTTGGTGGCCGTGCCGCCGTCAAAGCGGTAAATCCGGTAGGTGCCGGCGGCGCTGGCGAGCGTGACACTGCTGTCGGGAATCCACTGAAGGATGCTCTTGTTCCAGTGCGTGAACTCGTGCTGGTAGGTGCTCCCGCTGCCCATCACGTCGTTGGGGTCGCCATACTCGGTCGAGCTGCCGTTAGGAGAAACCGGATTGCCGTCGGAAACCTGCCAGAGGTTGGCGTGGTTGAGGCCGTAGTTGTGGCCGACCTCGTGCGCGACCACGCGCAGGTCGAACTCGCCATTCACCCAGAAGTCGCGCCCGATCACCTCGCCCAACCCGCCGTAGTTGATCTGCGAACCGGAGATGCTGGCCAGCGACGTGAAGACGACGCCGACGCGATCGTAGCCGGCCACGTTGTAGCCGGCCGTGGTGGCCGCATTTTCGGCGTCAGTGTGGAGCTGGCTGTTGTTGTTCGCGGTGGCGTAACTGGCCGCGGTCGACGGCATGCGCAGCACCGGTGTCACATCAGGTGAAACGCCCGCCGTGGTCGGGGTGAGTTGGATCGCCGACTGCCCATAGCTGCAGTTGATATAGAAGGTGTTCACGCCGTTTGTGCCGTTGATGACGTTCGCGATCGTGTCGGGCGTGATCGGCTGGCCGTCGACATAGGTGTTGACCGGCGTGCCAGGCAGGTCCGAGAAGTCCACGCGGATGACCAGCATCTTCTTCGTGCCGTGCGTCCACGAGGACGACGGCCGGCCGGACACGCCGCTGGTGCCGGGCTGGTTGTCGGCCTCGGTCTGGATGTGGTCGACCTCGCTGGCGAGCAGCTGCTGCTCCAGCGCGGAGACGTGTGCGATATGGCAGAGCACCTGCACCTTGCCGTTGTATTCCACCGCGGTGGCCTCGCCCGCTGTGTTCAGGGGCGTGGCCGGGGTCACCGGGGTGAAGTTGCCACTGATCGCGCAGATCGGGTCGAGCGGCCGGTCCGCCGCGGTCTCGCCGGGCTCCAGCACGCGCAACGGCGACTCGCTGACCGCCAGCGCGTGGTCAACCGCGATGCCGAGAATGGAGGTGGCCGACACCGTCGACTGGGTTTCGCGCCGGCCGTAGACGTAGGCGCGGTATTCCTCCCCGTCGATCAGGGCGGAGCGAAACAGCGGCTCGGCCACCGCTTGACCGGGCAGCGGCGTGACCGCATTCAGCGCCAGCACGCCCCGGGCGCTGACCCGCTGCTCGAGGAGGTCGACGATCTCGGCCGGCAGCTGCTGCCGGACCACCATCGGCACGGCCGCGGACAGCGCCGCGCGCGGATCGGTGCGGATCAACTTCGCCAGGACCTCGCGGCGCTGCCGCGCCAATTCGATGCCCTCGGCCAGCAGCCCGGCGCGATCCGCCGGCGCGGCGGCCAGGTAGCGCTCCGCCCAGTCCCGAAACGCGGCGAACGCCGGGTGCGCGTCGGTTTTCCAGGCGGAGGCCAACCACTCGCACGCCCCGGAGCCAAGACGAGGGTTTGTCGCGGGCTTCGTCGCGGTCGCCGTCACGGCAGGCTGCTCCGGCAGCCGGGAACTGGCGGCGACCGCATGTTCCAACGGCAAGTCCAAGGAGTTGCGCCTAAGCGACACCAGCAGGGCCAACCCGGCGAGAATCAGGATTCCAGTCAGCCATTTCCAACCCGCCCTTTTTTGCATCGGCGGCGATTGCTATCAGAAAGCCGTTTTGCCTCCAGCCTTATAGACCGGCAGGAACACAAATAAACGGACCTAATCCTAGCGGGTCACCTTCAGTCGGAAGAAGACGTTGGTCGCCGACGCGAGAGGATATCGCCCGTGCCAGGTGTCCGTGGTGCCATCGGAGGAGACAAGCTCGTGCGTAATACCCGCCGTCGACCAATTGACCAAGTCCGTGGACACTTCGACCTCGTAGGTGACATCCGTGATACTGGCCGGCCGCGTGTATGTATAGACCCAGTCCGTCGCCGTTGTGCTCACCGCCGGCAGCCCCGAGGTGATGTTCTGCTTCGGCTCGAGCCCCAGCGCATATTTGAGAAGGTTCGGCAGGCCGTCCTGGCCGTAGATGGCGTTCGGCCCGCTGATGGAGGGGTCGAGCAGCTCGGCCGTGGTGAACTTGGACTGCGCCCACGAGTCGAAATTGGCAGCCACCGTGAAGGACTGGTCGACGTTCAGGGCGGCGTTGCGGTTGGCATCGCCCGCCTGGGACGCACGCACGGTTACAGCACCGGAACCCGTCAGCATCAGCGTCGTGCCGCTGACCGTCGCCGGACCCGATGCCACCGAGAAGGCGACCGGGAGCCCCGAGGTCGCGGTCGCGCTCAGCGTGATCGGGGTCGCGCTGTAGGGCTGGTTGGCGGGACCCGTGAAGGTGATCGTCTGGTCCGCCTTCGCGATGACGAGCGTGTCCGTGGCCGAACCTTGATAGTCAGAATCGTTGACTGTGGCGACCACCGCATAGTTACCCGCGTTACTCGGCGCGGTCGCGCTGCCGTCGTAGGTAAAATCAACGTGAGGTCCGGCCGGAACGGTGGTGGCCGTCACCGCATGTATCGCTCCGTCATAGATCGCCGACAAATTGCCCAAGGTCACACCAACGACTGCCTTAGTGATCACAAAACTGCGATCCACCGTCGCCGCTGCGTTGAAACTGGCATTGCCCGCCTGCGACGCTCGCAAAGTCACCGGACCGGTTCCGGCAACCAGCAACGCTCCGGACGACACTGACGCCGGGCCGCTTACGACCTGGAAGGAAACCGGCAGCCCCGATGAGGCGGTCGCATTAAAGTTGGATACCGGGTAGTTTGCTCCAGGGCCGGGAAACGGCAGGTCGGAGACGACGGGGAAATTGATGGACTGGTCGAGCTTGGTAACGATCAGCGTCGCGGTCGACGAGGTGACGCTACCCAATGAGTTACTGACAACCACATCATAGCTCCCGGCATCGCCCGGCAATGGATTGGGTAGGTTCAGGGTCACGGCCGCCGGCCCGCTGATTGCCTGTCCGTTGTGCCGCCATACGTAGGTGAGCGGCGCAGTGCCATCTGCCGTAACGGTGAAAACGACCCCAGCACCGATCTGGGTGATTTGGGACTGAGGTTGGGTCGTAATCGACGGAATCGCCCCCGCCACCCCGGACGCTGCGGAACTGAACGCACTTGCTCCCGCGGTATTGACCGCTCGCGCCCAATAGTAATGGCTCACGCGGCCAGCCAAGCCGGTGTCATAGAACAGCGGCACAGTCAGGTGGTCCGCAATCTTTACCGCATTGGCTGGGTTGCTGTCGGCGCTGCGCCACACCTGATAGTAGCTGGCGTCCACGGAGAATCCCCAAGACACCAGCACAGACGAGTCCAGCGTCTCCAGCGACGCCGTGATATTCGCGGGAGCCGTCGGGGTTTGGAACTGGCCGCCAGCGATCCGCACGGCCAATGAAATCCATGCGGAGGACCCGTTGCCAAGCTGGCCGGCGTCGTTGTCGCCCGAAGCCCAAAGACTTCCATCGTCCTTTAGATACAGCAGGTGGTATTGGGATCCTGACATGGCGGCAATGCCCGTTGCAATCGATGCCGGGACAGTCCTGATTCCGGCCGTTCCGTCGCCAAAATTCCCACCGGAGTTGTCACCGGTCGCGAGCAGCGTGCCGTCGTCCTCCAGGAAAAGCGAAAAATACCCAGCCGAAGCGTCGAGCGATCGGATTCCGCCGGCGAGTATTTGGACCGGCGCGCTCGCATTGAGAAGCGTCCCATTGCCTAGTTGCCCCGAGGAATTAACGCCGGTCCCCCAAACGGTGCCGTCGCTCTTCTCAAAGAAACTGGCGCCACCGCTCACGCTGGCGAAACGCACGCCCGTGGCCAGTTGAAGGAAGGACGTCACATCGCCAACCGTTCCGAGTTGGCCTTGCCGGCTGTAGCCCGCCGTCCAGAGTGTGCCGTCGCGACGAACATACATCGTCTGCCGATCACCGATTGAGAAACTAGCCACGCCGGTTGCGAACATCGTTGGCGTGGTAGCCGACACGAAGGAACCCACGGTGGCCGTGCCCAACATATCCCAATTGTTCAACCCAACCGCCCATAGCGTGCCATCCGCCTTGAGGTAGACCGTTGTATCCCCAGACACCGCCACGGCCACGGCTCCGGTATCAATTTGGAGGGGCACGGTTTGATTCAATGCCGCAGCGGCCGTGAGCTGGCCACTGAAGTTCCATCCCATGCCCCACACCGTCCCGTCGGCCTTGAGGAACACGGTGTTGTAGGTGCCGGCCGACACTGCCGCGACGTTGGTCGCGACCTGGACGGGACTAAGACGCGCGACCTGCGTGCCATCGCCGAGTTGCCCGTAGGTGTTGTCACCCGTGGTCCAAAGCGTGCCGTCCGCCCGGACAAATGCGCTGTGCTTGTATCCAGTGGAAGCATGCACCACCGCCGGAACCAGTGTGACCGACAGCAAGGCCGAGGCAGAAACCACGCTTCCCGCTCCGTTGACCACCACGACATCATAGCTGCCGGCGTCGGCAGCCTGGACGCCGGTGAGCGTGAGGGTTGCGGTCGTGCATCCGCTGACGTTACCACCATCGGCCAACGGAGTGCCGCCCTTGCGCCACTGGTAGGAGAATGGCGCGGTGCCGTTCGGCGTGACGGAGAAGATGACCGTGTCGCCCACGTTGACTGTCTGGCTGACCGGTTGGCTCGTGATACCCAGCGTGGCCGCGGCGACACCCTGGAGGCCGAATGCGCTGAACGCGAAGCTGCTGGTGCCGGCCGGGCTGACGGCCTTGATCCAGTAATAGTAGCCGACACCGGGCGTCCCGCTCAGGTCCTCGTAGAAAGCGCCCTTCACTCCCGAGGCGAGCAGCGTGGCCGCAGCGCTATCGGTGCCCGGGCTGCGCCAGACTTCGTAGGAGGTGGCGCCCAGGACCGGGGTCCAGGTCAGCTGCACGCGGTCGGCGGCAGCTGAATTAGTCGCGACCGGATTGGTCACAATGCCGGGCACGCCCACTCCGCCCGACGCGATCTGCACCGGCGTGCTGCGGTCGGTGGTCGTGCCGTCACCCAGCTGGCCCTGGTCGTTGGCGCCGGCGCCCCACAGCGAGCCGTCCGTCTTGATGAAGAAGGTCTGGAGCAGGCCGGCGGAAATGCCCACGACGCCCGAGGCCACCTGCACGGGCGTGGTGTGATCGGTGGTGGTGCCATTGCCGAGTTCGCCCCGGTCGTTCGCGCCCATCGTCCAGAGGGTCCCGTCGGCCTTCAGGAACACGCTGTGCAGCGCGCCGACGGCGATGGCCGTCACATTGGCGGCAACCTGGAACGGAGTGGAACGCGCAGTCGTGGTGCCGTCGCCGAGTTCCCCGCGGTCGTTGCGGCCGGCCGCCCAGAGCGTGCCGTCGGTGCGCAGGATCAGGGTGTGATAGAAGGACGCCACGGTCGCCGTGTTGGTGCCGACCTGCACGGGCGTGGTCCGGCTCGTGGTGGTGCCGTCGCCGAACTGCCCGAAGACATTGCTGCCGGTCGCCCAAAGCGTGCCATCTGTCTTCACGAAGAGGCTGTGCTGGTAGCCGGCGACCAGGTCGGCCACATGGCTGGCCACCTGCACCGGCGTGGTCCGGTTCGTGCCGGTGCCGTCGCCCAGCTGGCCGTTGGCGTTCCAGCCGACGCCCCACAACGTTCCGTCGGACTTGCGGAACAGGCTGTGCCGGTAACCCGCGGAGGCGGCGACCACGCCGGTGGCGATTTGCACCGGCGTGCTGCGGGGCGTGGTGGTGCCGTCGCCCAGTTCGCTGAGCTGGTTATCGCCCATCGCCCACAGCGTCCCGTCCTGCTTCACGAAGAGGGAGTGCTCGAAGCCCGAGGCCGCCGCGACCACTGCCGATGCGCTCTGCACCGGGACCAGCCGCCCGGTCGTCGTGCCGTCGCCCAGCTGGCCCACATAGTTGCCGCCCATCGCCCAAAGCGTGCCGTCGGCCCGCCGATATTGCGCGTGCGAATAGCCACCGTAGACTTGCAGCGAGCCTAATGCAGCGGAAACCGTCAGAGTTGCTGGCTGAGTAACCACAGACCCAGCCACGTTCACGACAATGCAACTGAACTTATCGCCACTGTTCGCCAAAGTAGGCGCATTAACGGTAAGCGTATTGGTCAATTGCCCGGAGTAGCTCGAATTGAAGGGAACAACCGCCCACGGCCCAACCCCGCCCGCCGATCGCTGCCAAACATAGGATATGGCTGTGTCGCTGCTCGCCACCACCGTGAAGGATACAGTGGAACCTACAATAGCGGCATGGCTGACAGGCTGCTGCACAATGACCGGTGGCACATGCACCACCAGGGTTGCCGCATTTGATGCCACCGAGCCGGCCGCATTGCTCACAGTCACTATGTAACTACCCGCATCTGCCGCCTGCGCCGCAGGGAAATTAAGCCGAGCGTCGGTTCTTCCTGGGAGCAGCACCCCGTTTAAATACCAGGCATACTGGGACGGGGCATCGCCCGCCACAGTAACTTCAAAGAATGCCGTTTGCCCTGCATTCACCACCACGGACTGGGGCTGGTTCAGCAATTGAGGAGGGAGAACGACCGTCACTATCGCCGGATCGGACGTCACAGATCCACTGCTGTCAGTCACCACCACAGTGTAGCGACCCGCATTTGCCGCCTGAAAATCGACAATGCTAAGCGTAGCCGATTGTGCGCCAGGTATATCAACGTCATTTCTACGCCACTGATAGGAAAGTGCGCCGCCGGTCGCGAACACACTCAAGGTCACGTTTTGGCCAAGCACCGCTCCCTGCGCTACAGGCTGCGTGCCAATGTGCGGACCCGACGGAATCTCGGCGGCGCTTTGCCAGCCTGTCTGCCAGACACCCAGAAATGAACCGGCGCCGGCCGAGATCTGGCTGGTTCCGGGGAAAGGCGCTAGCTGCCACGTAACCGCATCCCGGGAGAGAATGATATTGTCGATCGCTGAAACCGCAAAACGGGAACCATCATAAGCGATGTCATAGACTCCGTTGGAATTATAGACATAGCTCTGCGTCCAGGTGACGCCGTCGGCCGATACCAGAATCTTGCCCTGATTGGCGCCGCCTACGCCGACGAACTTGCCTGCCCCAAAGACAAGACTGGTGATGCGAGTGTCCGTATCCACGACCGGGGCCTCGCGCCAGGTAACCAAATCGGATGAGGTGTAGGTCTTGCTTCCCGCAGCCATCACGAAGGTTCCGTTGCCGTAGGCCACATCAGAAAGCCACGCCGAGTAGCCCACGGAGCGTAAAGTCCAGTTGGCGCCATCTAACGACGTCGCAAACTGTCCATTACTGGCCAAAGCGAATAAGAGGCCACCAACGTAGGCCACGCTGCCAAATTGGCTGGTAGCCGCTGGCACGAATATTTGCAGCCAATGACTACCATCCGTGGAGCGCCAGAGCGCGCCCACCCGATCTGAATCTGTCCCGATGAAAACCCCATTCCCATAGGTCACCTCACCACCAGACTGGCCGCCAAAGGAGTCCGCGGTCGCATTCCAAGTTGCTCCATCCGCTGAATAGAAATCGTTCGAGCCAAAGCCGGAGACCACCCAGCGTCCTGCGCCGTAAGCGACGCCGCCCAACTGCTTGTTTTTGATATCAGTCCGCTCGAACCAAGGTGTCACCACCGCCGCCTCACTGTCCACTGAGCCTGCGCTGTTGCTTACCCGCACCCAGAAACGAACGCTGGCGGGCGGGGCGGACACCGTCAGCGAGCCCGCGGTCGCATTGGCGACGGGCTGCGAGGTGTCACCGGTGCGCCCTGCATACCATTGGTAGGTTGGAGCTGGGAGGCCGGTGGCCGTCACCGACAAATTGGCCGAAGCGCCAGCCACAATATCCGTATCAGCCGGCTGCGTGGAAATCACGGGCGGCATCGCGATGGCGACGGTTACGGTCGGGCTGTCGACGTAGCCCCCCGGACCCGTCACCCTCACCCAAAAGTGTCCGCTCTGGGTTAACAAGGGCGTGGTATACGATGAGCCGGTGGCGCCCGTGATCGGCTGCGCGGTATCCCCCGTCGAACCTAGATACCACTGGTAGCTCAGGCTGTTGCCCGTCGCGGACACAGTCAGGGTCGCCGCACCGCCGTTGGCGACGAGCGTGTCGGCCGGCGCGGAGACGAGCCCCGGAGCGCCCGGCCCAGTAGGTGCCCGCCACCACCCGATGCCGTAACCCGAAACAGAGCTCACGGCCCAGAACGAACCGCCGGCGTAAAGCAGGTCGCCATCAAACGTCTGGTTCAGGGCCGACACCAGTGCGCCGGGTGTCACTTGCCACACAACGCCATCGTCGGAACTCAGGATGTCATTGCCATAGCTCGCGCGGAAATGTCCGCCACCGAAAGTCAGGCTGGAGATGTATCCGGAATAAGCGCCTCCGCTTTTCGCTGGCACCACCTGCGGTGTCCACTGCGTGCCGTCGAGGGAACTCCACAAACCGCTGGCGCCATCCGATGCGACAAACCTCCCGGCGCCGTAGGCCACCTTGAGGAAGTTTTGCGTGGTCGGCCGGGGCGGCGTGGACCAAGCGAAGCCGTCATCGGAAATGACCACACTGCCGTTGTAGCCGACGGCCACATAGTGCCCGCCGCCGTAAGTCATCGCCGAGATCCCGTTGCTGCCATTATAAAAGCGCTGCGTCCAGGTGAGGGTGTCAGGGGAGGTGAAGATCGCGCCACCATTGGTGCCCACCCATTGTCCGCCGGCGTAGAAAATGATGCTGAAACTCAGCGGGTTTCCCGAAATCGCCGAACGCTGCGGCGTCCACGTCACGCCATCGGTCGAAGTGAAGTGCGATATTCCGTAGCCGGTATAGGTCGACACCGAGACAAAGAGGCCGTTGCCAAAGCTCACGCGCCCGAAGTCGGTGGTCGAATTCGCCGTCACAATCCAATTCAACCCATCGAATGAATAGCCAATACGGTTGCGCGCCACCCCGACAAACCGGCCATTGCCATAAGTCACGTTGCCAGGGACCCCAACCCCCACCCGTGTCGTCCAATTGGTGAGATCCGTGGATGTTATAATCGAAGAATAGTTGGCGTCATAGGGACCGTTCAGCCGCAAGAATACACCGTTGCCGTAGCCGAGTGCCGTCTGTTGCTGAGGATATTGCGCCACGGTTGCGTGCGGCGCCGACCAGTTGATACCATCAGCTGAAGTGCGCAAGTCGCCCGACAGCAGCAACCCACCGCCCGAGGTCATCAAACTCACGCCAACCGGCACATTGGTGAACGCGGGCACCGTCCATGTCAGCCCGTCGGTGGAGGTCATGTAGTAGGCAGGATTGCCTGTATTCTGCGTCTGGCCCAGGGCCACAAACCTCCCCCCCGAATATACGACCTGGGAAAGCCCGTTGAGCGCGTAACTATTGGAGAAAGGCGTTAGAGAGAAAGCGCATGGGCTCCAATTGATGCCGTCCACAGACTGGTATATCATCGGCTGATAAGTGGAGGCATTTTGCCCGGCGGCAACGAACCGTCCCCCGCCAAACGCGACCGAAAGCAAATCGATGATTTCGCCATTAACGCCCACCGGCCGCCAAGCCCAAGTAGAGCCATCCGTTGAACTCATGATTTGGCTGCGAGCACCAGCCATCACAGTTATGCCGTTTCCATAGGCCGTCGAGATGAGCACGTTTTCACTATACTGTCCGGGATCCGCCTGGCGTTGATTCTGCCAAACAGAGCCGTCGGCCGAAGCAAACACCTGTCCCCGCACGCCACCAGCGACAAAGCGCGTGCCATCATAAAAAGCCGTGTGTAAATCCGCCCCGGTGTCGATGGTGCCGACTTTCCAATTGATCGCGTTCGTCGAGTAGCCCGCCGTGGTCCCCACCACGACGTATTTGCCCGCCCCGTATGCTGTCGCCGAAAGTCCCGCGGAACCGAACAGGGGATCGATCAGCGTCCATTTGCCAACCGGGATGGCGGCACTGTCAGTTGACGTCGACCCGTTCGACACCCGCACCCAATAGTAATCCTGGGCCCCGGTCTGCGGCGCGGTGAGCGTGGCCGACGTGGCACCGGCCACCGGATTTGAAGTATCGCCCGACTGGCCGAAATACCATTGATAGGTGAACGATCCGAGACCCTGCACGTTTACGCTGAGACTGACCTGCGACCCGTCGGCATTGGCCGTCACGCCGCCATTATTCGTGACGAGGATAGATTGCACCGTCAGCACGGCGGATTGGGAAGTGACCTGCCCGAAGCCGTTGCCCACCCGCACTGAATAGTTGCCTGCGTCCGCTACCTGGGCGTTGCTGATCGTCAGGGTCGCGCTGGCCGCGCCGCCGATGTTACCGCCGTCGCTCAAGTCCACCCCACCCTTCATCCAGCGGTAGGTGCTGGCTCCGCTCGCGGAGACTGAAAACACGGCATTGGCGCCGGTGCTGACGGTTTGACTCGCCGGCTGGGTAAGGATCGCCGGGGGAATGCGCGCCACCAGCACCAAGCTGCAGGCCTCGCCGGCCGCCACGGCCTGCACGATACCCAGCCCGGTAGGCATCACGTTCTCGCCGCTGACGTTAGGTCCCCACGCCGCCACGGTGCCGTCATTCTTGAGCACCAAGCCATGCTGCTTCCGGGTCGAGATCGTCGCAGCGTTCGTATAACTGAAATACAAGGGAGCGTTACCCCAATAGATCACCTCACCCCTTGAATCCACATAGATGGTGTAATCCTCGCCAGCCTGCACCGTCACGGCATCCGAAAGCGACGGCACAGTGGATTGCCCCGCATTGTTGCGCCCCCATGCCTGCATGCCTAGATCCGTCAACGCCACGTTGTGGGTCAGTCCGGCCGAGACATAATGGGCAAACCGGATGTTCCCCGGCAGGATGCACTGCCCGTTGGTATTATCACCCCACGCCACCATAGTGCCGTCATTCTTCAAGGCCACCGTGTGGGACCCACCGGCCGAGACGAACACGACGCCGCTCAGCCCGACCGGCACATTGCACTGACCGCTGGCATTGAGTCCCCAAGCCACCACCGTGCCATCGGATTTCAATGCCACGCTGTGGTAAGCCCCGGCGGAAACCTGCACCACATTGCCCAGCCCCACCGGCACATCGGTTTGTCCGCTGTCATCGCGGCCCCAAGCCACGACCGTGCCGTCCGGCCGCAGGGCCAACGCGTGCGCTAGGCCGGCGCTGATATCCGCTACATCTGCGAGACCCGCCGGCACCGTGGACTGGCCGTAGTCGTTCGCACCCCAGGTTGTAATGACATTGGCCTGCGCCACGCGCACATAGAAGAGCGTGCGAACCGTGCCCGCTGGGTTGGTAATTCTTGCCTCATAGTAGCCGGCGTCACCTGCCGCCGCACTGGCTATCGCCAGTTGGGCACCGGTCGCGGACAGGACTTGTCCGTTGTGAATCCACGTATACGTGCCGGCTCCTTGAGCAGTAACGTCCAGGGTAATTGGCTGTCCCGCGGCGACCAACCGGGTCAACGGACGCACCAGCAGTTGCGGCAGCAATCTCACTGTCAGGACCGCCGGCTGCGAAGTAGTGGTGCCTGCGATATTGCTAACCACCACATCATAAGTGTCCGCATCACCGGCTTGGGCTCCCGTGATCGACAAGGTCGGCGAGGTCGCCCCTGTGATCCGGCTGTCGTTCGCCAGGGGCGAACCATTCTTTCTCCATTGGAAGGTCGGCGTGGGAATGCCGGTGGCCGTCACGCTCAGCGTTATCGTGCTGCCGGCGTTCACGGTTTGACTCACCGGCTGGCTGGTGATGGCCACGGCGACCGGGGCCACCAAGGCCAAATCGTGGCTATCACCCGCCCCGATGCCATACACCGTCCCGAGCCCGGCCGGAACCGTCGACTGGCCGTAGAAATTATTGCCCCAGACCACTACGCTGCCATTCGCTTTCAGGGCCAGGCCCTGCGAAGTGCCGGACGCAATCGCGACCACGCCTGAAAGCCCGGCTGGCGGCGTGGCCTCGCCGCTGAAATTCGCTCCCCATCCCACCACGGTGCCATTGGTCTTCAAAGCTAGATCTTGGAAGCCGCCCGCCGCGATTGCCGCCACGCCGTTCAACCCGACTGGCGGCGTCACCGGGGGATTGTTGAAATTGCTGCCCCAGACCACGACGGTGCCGTCGGATTTCAAGGCCAGGCTGTGGTCGACGCCCGCATCAACGGCCACTACGCCGCTGAGCCCGGCCGGGATTGTCGTCTTGCCCCATGAACTATCGCCCCACGCCACCACCGTCCCGTCGGCCTTCAGCGCCAGGCAGTGCTGCTCGCCGGCTGCAACCGCAATGACCCCGGTGAGATTCGCCGGCACGGTGCTCTGTCCCTGGTTGTTGGCTCCCCAGACCATGATGGTGCCATCAGTCTTCAGTGCCATGCTCGTGTTTCCCTTGGCCGCGATCGCCACCACGCCGGTCAAGCCCGCCGGCACGATGGTCTCGGGGTAGCCGCTCGTGCTCCAAGCCACGACGGTGCCATCGGATTTCAGGGCGAGTGAATGGGTGGCGCCGCCCGCCACCGCGACGACCGAGGTCAGACCCGCCGGGGTCGTGGTCTGGCCAAACTGGTTGTAACCCCAGCCTGTGACCGCCAGCCCGGGCGGCGATACGTGTAGCTGAAAGAAAGAATGCGCCGCGCCATTGGCGTCGGTCACAATCACCTCGTAGAAACCGTTGTCGGACAGGGCTGCGCTGGAAATCGTGAAAGAAGCGGCGGTCGCCCCGTTGATGACCTGCCCATTGCGCCGCCATTGGTATATCAGGCTCCCGGTGCCAGTCGCCGGCGCTTGAAAAGTATAGGAATCGCCTACAATAAGCGAACGCGTCAGAGGCCGGCTTGTGAAGCCTGCCGGGACGGGCACGCTCAGCAGCGCCGCATTCGAGGTCGCGTTGCCACTGTTGTTGGTGGCCACGCAGCGAAGCTGGTCGCCGTCCATCGCCAGCGTGACGTTGCTTACGGTAAGCGAGTTGGTCGTCGCACCCGAGTAACTGCTGCCGTTTCCGACATCGCTCCAAATGCCGCTGCCGGCGGGCTGGCGCTGCCATTGATAAGTTGGCGCAGGGCTGCCGCTGGCCACTACCGTAAACGTAGCACTTTGGCCGGGAAAGACCGTTCGGTTCGCCGGATTCGTCGAGAAACCCGGAGCATGCTGGGCCGGGGGCGCGCTTAGCAGGGTTATCAGGTTGCCGACCAGCGGCGTGCCCAGACCGGTGCACAGGTCGTAGCCGCTGCCGGCCGAATACGCTCCGTTGGAACCGCTGGTGATGTCGGTGACTCCGTTGCTGCCAGCGAGCGCATAGAGTTGGGGGTTGAGATAGCCGACGGGACCGCTGCCGGCATTGGCCCTGGACTGGTTGATCAGGGCGCACAGGCCGGCCCAGATCGGACTGGAGAGACTGGTGCCGCTCCCAATGTAGGCCGCGCCTCCCTGGACAAACAAGGGCCCCATGTCGGTGTCGCCCGATCCGGTATCCGCCAAGGCCGAAATATCCGGGATGGCCCGCATTCCCCCGCCGGAAAGCCCCGGGGCGGTTTGCCAGCTGGGGCGGGAAAATACCGAACTGTAGCCGCCACCCGTGCCGTAGCTTCCGGTCGCCCCGACGGACCAGGCGACTTCGGGTGGTGAACTTTGGCCGTTCAACGACTGCGGAAACCGCAGGGTCGTGCCGCCGACCGCCGTCATGTAGGGATCGGAGGCGGGATAGGAAACGGCGATCGGCGATCCGGCATTGTAGGCGTTGGTCGTTGGCGAAGTGTCGGGATTGGACCCGCCGTCGCCGGACGACGCAAAGCAGGTCACCCCTTGCGCCGCCAGCAGGACCAGCGCGGTATCACCGTTGGTCTGCTCGTCGCCGTATTCGGTGCCGCCGTAGCTCTCCGTGACCTGGTGCAGGGTCGGATTCGACGGCAGGTCATTGAGTATCTGGGTATAGGCGGCTGCCTCGTGGAGGCCGGTCATGGGGTAGGCCGTCTCGTAGACGCGGACTTGCGCAGCCGGGGCCAGGCCGCTCGTCCACTGCACGTCCATCGAAACCTCGCTTTGGTTCGTCGTGCTGCTGCCCGGACCGGCGCCGACGTTGAGCTGCGTGATGTTGTTCCAGGATTGCGGGATGCCGCATTCCAGCCAGAATGCATTCATATCGGAGAGGGTGACGCTGGAGTCACCGATGATCGCGATCGTCTGCCCAGCCCCGTTGAGATTGGACGGCGTCTGATAGACCGCGGCCACGGCCGCCGGGGTGATCGCATAGTAGGTGTTCGCCTCCAGTTGCTGGCCGTGGCGCTGATGGGGATGGCGGATCAAATGGGGCTGCAGGCCGCGGATGCCGTCGACCAATCGACCGATGTCGTCGGGGAGTTCCGGCGCGGTCACCGCCGAAGTGAACTCGCCGTCGGGGGTCGCGACGCGGGCCATGGTTACATTCAGATTGGCGGACACCCGTGATACGCTGCCACGAGCGAAAACCGCATGCCGGGTGCCGGCATCGAGGGAAACGGCAAACCCCTGCGCACCGAGCCAGGCTCGCACCTCGGCGTAGTCTTCCGCCGTGGGAAGATAGGGCTCAAGCGCCGCGCCGGACAGCACTTCGCCGCGAGCAATACGGGCCTCCAACTCGGCTCGGTTGCGCAACGGCAGGGAAAGGGAAAACTCCATGGCCCCATCCAATTCCAGCGGGGTCAGGGTCATGCGGACCACCTTTCCGTAGGTCTTTTTCGAGAGAACCGACTTCGCCGGCGGCGCGGCGGCCTCGACCGGCACAATCCCGCGGGGATAGGAAGTGCTGGCGACCAGCTGGCCGCCGCAGAAAAAAGCAAATGCGGCAAGAAGACCGGCCACCGGGCCCCGTGAGCATCCGGGCGCAGGCTTTCGCCCAACCAAACCGGAAACCACGCGCTTCAGCCATCGGACCAAACCGACACCGAGGCGCGAAAGACGGACGCGGCAGACGTTGAGCAGGACAATAATGGGCACGGACGGAAACCTGACTAACGCTCCATCCGAGGGATGAAGCGGCGTGGGAAAAAGGTGGCGCATCTTCCGCCTTGGCCCGGGCAATCCGATGCGGGAGAAAAGTTGCCGGGCACCCCACCCCGGGCAAGCCTGTTTTGTTCCTCGGGACCAAGCCATTAGCCGGTCCACTTCGTCGTATTTTTGTGGAATCTACCGGCCGTCTGGATTCTCCTACTCCTGCCATGATATCCCCCATGTTACGTCAGGTTCTGTCCGCCACTGCCGGACTGGCCCTCAGCGCCAGTCTGTTTGCCCAAGCCCCCGCCAAGATCGACTTCCCCGCCGCCAGCCCCACCGCAACCATCAAGCAGCGCGTCGGCCTCACCGACATCGAGATCACCTACGGCCGGCCCAGCATGAAGGGCCGCGCCATCTTCGGCGGCCTCGAGCCCTGGGGCGAAATCTGGCGCGCCGGCGCCAACAGCGCGACCAAGGTCGTGTTCAGCACCCCGGTGAAACTCAACGGCACCGCTGTCCCCGCCGGCACCTACGGCCTCTTCGCCCTGCTCGGCAAGGACGAGTGGACCATCATCCTCAACCATGTCGCCGACCAGTGGGGCGCCTACCAATACAACGCCAAGGACGACGTCGCCCGCATCAAGGCCAAGCCCGTCGCCCTCGCCGAGCCGCTCGAAAGCTTCACCATCGAGTTCAACGATCTCCGCGACGACTCCGCCACGCTCAACCTCGCGTGGGAAAAGACCCGCGTGCCGCTGAAGCTCGAGGTCGACGTCGCGTCCACTCTCGTCCCGCAGATCGAGGCCGTGATGGCGTCCGACGCCCCCAAGAAGCCCTATTTCTCCGCCGCGATGTTCTACTACGAGAACAACCTCGACCTGAAGAAGGCCCTCGGGTGGATGGACGCCGCGATCGCCGCGCAGCCCGACGCCTTCTACATGGTCTACCGCAAGGGCCTGATTCAGGAAAAAATGGGCGACAAGGCCGGCGCCATCGCCTCCGCCAAGGCCTCGATCGAGGGCGCCAGCAAGGCCAGCGGCGCCGTGAAGGACGAATATGTCCGCCTCAACGAGGCGCTCATCGCCCGCCTCAAATAAGCCCCGCCCGATCTCCGCGGGCCGGCCCTGCCGGGCGGCCCGCTTCCTCCGCAACCCGGGCCCACGGCCGACGTCTCATCGCCGTGCCCCGCCTCGTCCGAACCATCATCAACCCGCGCTCCCCATGAAACTTCGTTTGTTTGCCACCGCCCTGGCCGCCACCGCAGCTTTCGGCTCCCTCCTCGCCCAGCAGCCTTCGGCTGCGGCCTCACCCCAACCCGCCGCGACCCCGGCCATCGCGCCTCCGGCCACCCCCCGCGCCCGCGTCAGCCCGCATGAGACCATCAGCCTCAAGGTCGACGGCAACCGCGTCACCGTCATCTACGGCCGCCCCTATTCCAAGGACCCGAAGACCGGCGCCATCCGCAAAATCTGGGGCGAGCTTGTCCCCTACGGAAAGGTCTGGCGCACCGGCTCCGACGAGGCGACGACCCTCATCACCCAGCAGGCGATCGACCTCGGCGGCACGACCGTCCCCGCCGGCACCTACACGCTCTTCACCGTCCCGCAGGCCGACGGCACCACCAAGCTCGTCATCAACAAGGAAACCGGCCAGTGGGGCGTCGACCCCTATCACGAGGCCAACGAGTTCGCGCGCGTCGACCTGAAGAAGGACACCCTCGCCACCCAGCTGGACCAGTTCGTCATGGCGCTCGAGAAGAACCCGGCCGGCGGCGGCGTCCTCAAGATGGCCTGGGAAACCACCCAGTTCTCCGTCAACTACTCGGTTAAGAAATAAGCGCGCCATGCTTCCCCTGCATTGGCGGTCGCACCTCGCCCTCCTGGGCGCGGCTTCCCTGCTTGGCCTCGGTGTTTCCGCTCGCGCGGAAGCACCCCTGGCCGACCCGATCACGCATGAACTGCGAAGCTTCGTCACGCTCGGCACTGTCCTGCACATCGGCGCCCACCCCGACGACGAGAACACCGAGCTGATCACGTTCCTCTCGCGCGGCCGCGGCTACCGCACCGCCTACCTGTCGCTCACGCGCGGCGACGGCGGCCAGAACGAACTCGGTCCCGACTTCGACGAGAAACTCGGCGTCGCCCGCACCCAGGAACTGCTCGCCGCGCGGCGCCTCGACAACGGCCGGCAGTTTTTCACCCGCGCGATCGACTTCGGCTTCTCGAAGTCCCCCGAGGAGACGCTGCAGTTCTGGGACCGCAAGGAGGTGCTGTCCGATGTCGTCCGCATCATCCGCGAGTTCCGGCCCGACGTCATCGTCACGCGTTTCCCCGTGCCGCCCGGCAGCGGCGGCCACGGCCATCACACGGCCTCGGCCATCCTCGCACTCGAGGCGTTCAAGCTCGCCGGCGACCCAACCGCCTACCCCGAGCAGCTCGCCCAGGGTCTGACCGTCTGGCAGCCGAAGCGCATTCTCTGGAATTCCTTTCGCCAAGCCTCGGGCAACGGACTCAACGGCCCGGTCTTCCAGCAGGACATCGCCGGCAACGACCCCGTCACGGGCGAATCCTTCAGCAGCATCGCCGCCCGCAGCCGCGCCATGCACAAGACGCAGGGCCTCGGCGGCTTCACCTCCCGCGGCTCCGGGCCGAACATGCAGAGCTTCATGCTGCTCGCTGGCGACGCCGCGACTACGGACCTGATGGACGGCATCGATCTAACCTGGAACCGCGTGCCGGGCGGCGCGAAGATCGGCCCGCTCGCCGCGGCCGTGCTCGCGGATTTCAAGCCCGCCGATCCCGCCGCGTCCGTTCCCGCCCTCCTCGTCATCCGCGCAAAGCTCGCCGCGCTCCCGACCGATCCGCTCGTCGCCGACAAGCGTGCGCAGCTCGATCACATCCTGCAGGCCTGTCTCGGACTCAAGGTCGAGACCACCATCGCCAACGCCGAAGTCGTGCCCGGCGAACCGGTCGCGCTACGCTACGTCGTCAGCCTGCAGGCAAAGAACGTGGCCGTGCGCCATCTCGAGTCGCGCAGCCCTGCGCTGAAACTTTCCGGCAGCAAACCCGTCGATCTCTCTCCGGGTGTCGAGGACGCCGGTGAACTCACTGGCGCCCTGCCCCCGAACACGCTGCCGACCCAACCCTACTGGCTGCGCGCCGACGGTGCCGCGGGCATCTCGCGCGTCGACGATCCCGCGCTGATCGGCCGGCCGGAAAATCCGCCGGCCATTCCCATCGAGCACGTCTTCACCATTGGTGGCCAGACGCTGATCATCATCGACGAGCCCGTGCAGCTGGTGTCCGGCGCCTCCGAGGCGCAGGCGCGCCGCCGGGTCGTGGTGATCCCGCCTGTCTCGATGCAGTTTAACGCCGGTATCTTCCTGATTGCGCCCGGCACGACCAAGCAGGTCACGGTCGAGCTGACCGCCGCCCGCGCCAACACCCGCGGCGAGCTGCACCTCAACAGCCCGGCCGGCTGGCAGGTCCGGCCCTTCGTGGAGAACTTCCACTTCTCGAATATCGGCGACAAGGCCCGGCTCACGTTTGCCGTGACCGCAGCTCCGGAACCTTCCTCGGGAAGGCTCACCGCGGTCGTCGACGTCGGCGGCCTCCAGTATTCGAACCAGCGCTACGACATCAATTACAGCCACCTGCCCGTGCAGGTGTTGCAGCCGGCGGCCCGCGCACGCGTCGCGAGCTTCGAGCTGGCGACGAAGGGCTTCACCATCGGCTACCTGCCGGGCGCCGGCGATTCCGTCGCGGAATGCCTCGAGCAGATGGGCTACGTCGTCCATCGCCTCACGGGCGCCGATCTCACGCCGGAAAAGCTCACGGGCCTCGACGCCGTCGTCATCGGCGTCCGCGCCTTCAACGAGCGCACCGACCTGAAGGCCGCGCTGCCCGGGCTCTTCGCCTGGGTCGAGGCCGGCGGCACGGTCATCTCGCAATACAACCGCCCCAACGGCCTGAAGGCGGAGCAGCTCGGACCCTACGCGCTCTCGATCGAGGGCCCCGCCCCGGCGCTCCGCGTGACCGACGAGCACTCGCCGGTCACGCTCACCGCGCCCGATCACGCCGCCCTGAACACCCCGAACAAGATCGGCGCGGCCGACTTCGACGGCTGGGTGCAGGAACGCGGCGCGTATTTCCCGAGCTCGTGGGACAAGGAGCACTACACCGCCCTGCTCGCCATGAACGACCCCGGCGAGGCCCCACTGCTGAGCGGCGTGCTGGTCGCGAAATACGGCAAGGGCCACTACGTCTACACCGGCCTCGGTTTCTTCCGCCAGCTGCCCGCCGGCGTGCCCGGCGCCTACCGGCTGTTCGCCAACCTGCTCTCGCTTGGAAAATGAGCGTGGAAAACAAGGCCCATGTGGGCGGGGTGCCCTCACCCCGCAGGCATGGTGAAACGGCGGGTGAGGGCACCCGCCCTACACCACCCACCGACGAATCCACCGGCCTCCCCGGCCTGCGCCGGTGGCGCACGGTCTACTGGGTGGTGCTCGGCATCTTCGGCCTCTGGGTCGTCCTGCTCACCGTGCTGACGAGAACGTATTCATGAACGGGCTCGACTACCTCGTCCTCGTCGGCGTCATGGTCGGCATCGCCGCCTACGGCATGTGGCGCACCCGCGCGCGGGGCAACCTGCATGCCTACCTGAAGGGCGAGAGCAACACGCACTGGCTCACGATCGGCCTCTCCGTCATGGCCACGCAGGCCAGCGCCATCACCTTCCTCTCGACCCCGGGTCAAGGCTACGAGAGCGGGCTGGACTTCGTGCAGAACTATTTCGGCGCGCCGCTCGCGCTCATCATCATCGCCGCCGTCTTCCTGCCGATCTACCGGCGGCTGAATGTCTACACAGCCTACGAATATCTCGGGAAGCGTTTCGACCCGAAGACCCGGCTGCTCGGCGCCGGTCTTTTCCTCGTCCAGCGCGGGCTCGGCGCCGGCATCACCATCTACGCGCCGGCCATCGTGCTTTCCTCGGTCATGGGCTGGCGGCTCGACCTGACCATCATCTGCAGCGGCCTGCTGGTCGTCGCCTACACCGTGAGCGGCGGCAGCGCCGCGGTGAACCTCACGCAGAAATACCAGATCGGCGTCATCTTCGTCGGCATGGTGGCCGCCTTCTTCGTGCTGCTGGCCAAGCTGCCCGTCGGGCTCGGTTTCTCCGATGCCCTCGCCGTCGCCGGCGGCTACCACAAGCTCGAGGCGGTCAGTTTTTCCCTCGATCCCGACCGGCGCTACACCTTCTGGTCGGGTCTCCTCGGCGGCATGTTCCTCGCCCTTTCCTACTTCGGCACCGACCAGTCGCAGGTGCAGCGCTACCTCTCCGGCACCTCGCTGCGCGAGAGCCGGCTCGGGCTGATGTTCAACGCCATCTTCAAGGTCCCGATGCAGTTCTTCATCCTGCTGCTCGGCGCGCTGGTGTTCGTGTTCTACCAGTTCGAGCGTCCGCCGGTGTTCTTCAACCAGGCCGCGTGGCACCGGCAGGCCACCGGCGAGACCGGGGTGAAACTCCGCGCGCTGGAAGCCGATTTCAATTCCGCCCACGCCGACAAGGAGCAGCACGTCACGGCGTGGCTCGCCGCGCGCCACGCCGGCGACACCGCCAGGGCCGAGACCGAACGCCGCGCCGCCCTCGCGGCGAACGCCCGCACGGAGAAGGCCCGCGCCGACACCAAGGCCGTCCTGCACGCCGGGGATCCGCTCGCGCCGGTCAACGACTCCGACTACGTCTTCATCACCTTCATTCTCGGCTACCTGCCGCACGGCCTCATCGGGCTGCTCGTGGCGGTGTTCTTCGCCGCCGCGTTTTCCTCGAAGGCCGGCGAACTCAACGCGCTCGGCTCCACCACGACCGTCGATATCTACCGCCACGTGATCAAGAGGGAGGCCAGCGACGCCCATTACGTAGCGGCCTCGAAATGGTTCACCGCCCTCTGGGGGCTGGTCGCCATCGCCTTCGCGCTGTTCGCCAGCCTCGCGGAAAACCTCATCCAGGCCTCCAACATCGTTGGATCCATCTTCTACGGCGTCGTGCTCGGGCTGTTCCTCGTCGCCTTCTTCATGAAGGGGACCGGGGGCACCGCGGTGTTCTGGGCGGCCGTCGCGGCCCAGGCGCTGATCTTCGCGATCTATTTTCTCCGCCACACCTACCCCATCCTCGATTTCTCCTACCTTTGGTATAACGTGATCGGGTGCGGGGCGTGCATGGGGTTCAGCTGGATCCTCCAGCGCGCTCTGCCGGCCCAACGCCCGACCACCTCCTCCTGATGTCATCGCCCGTCATCTGCTTCGGCCAGCAACCCTGCGGGTTTTTCCCGCGGCGGTTCCTCTATGCGAAGTTCGTCACGGCACGGAAGCTGCAGGCGGAGATCGGCGGCGAGATCGTGTTCTTCTGCCACGACAGCGACCACGACTGCCGCGAAACCCAGACGACGCTGCGCCACCGCAAGACGGACGCGCCGCAGGCGTTCAACTTCACCTTCGTGAACAAGGTGCAGCGGAAATGGTCGCCGCTTTTCCTCAAGCGCATCCCCGCGGACTGGCAGCCGAACACTGCGCGGCAGCTGCCGAACTTCGTCGATCCGCGCTGGACCGCCGCCTTCAAGGAAATCGCCGCCACCAACGCGGCCGACTTCTGCCTCGAGATGTATCGCCGCATGGGCCTGCTCGACGGCATCCGCATCGTCCGCTCCAGCGACCCCGCCGTGCGCACCGCCGCCTGCGACATCACGGACTACTTCGTCGACGTCCCGCACGCCGGCGAAACCGTCCGCGCCCGGATGCTCGATGGCGCCCTGAGGCTCCACGAGGGCGGCGAATCCTACGTGACGCTGCCCGCCGTCGATTTCACCAAGACCCAGGTCAGCCCGACGCGCGACAGCCGCCTGCGCTGGATGCAGTCCGTCATTCACTGCACCCATTACATTGCGGGCGCCGGGGAACAGGCTTACTTGAACAAGGCCGACGCCCCGGAGATAACCTTCGTGAACCGCGACCCCATTGACCGGTCTGACGAAGCCTACACCGATCTGCCTACCTAACAACCAATCCACCTCGCACAGGAGGAAACGGAGCTAACAGAGAATCCTGTGTCTTTATCTCTGTTCCCTCCGTTGCCTCCTGTGAAACCTTCTGATCTACGTGAGCTCCCCTGATCTCCTCCCCCTCCTCGCCTTCGGCGCGCATCCCGACGACCTTGAGTTCGGCTGCGGCGGCGTCATCGCCCGCGAGACGCAGCTCGGCCGGCCCGTGCACCTGGTCGTCTGCTCGCGCGGCGAGGCCGGCTCCAACGGCACGCCGGCCGAACGCACCCGCGAGGCCCGGAAGGCGGCCAAGATCCTCGGCGCCACGATCGAGTTCATCACCCTCGACGGCGACGCCCACCTCGAGGTGAAGGCGCGGCACGCGCTCAAGCTCGCCGCGATCCTCCGGCGCGTGCGCCCGGGCATCGTGCTCGCACCCACGGTCGAGCAGAACCAACACCCCGATCACTACCGGCTCGGCCAGCTCGTGCGTGACGCCTCGCGGCTCGCCCGCTACGGCGGCCTGAAGGAGCTGAAGGCGCGCAACGCCCACGCCATCGACCAGCTGTTCTTCTACGCCATCTCACCGGAAGCCGAGCCCGCCGGCGTGCAGCCGGTGCTGGTCGACATCTCCGCCCAAGGGGTCATCCCCGCGTGGGTCGACGCCATGCAGGCGCACGCGTCGCAGCTCCGCACCCGCAATTACCCGGCATTGCAGCTCGCCCGCGCCAGCGTGAACGGCAGCCGCTGCGGCGCGATGGCCGCGATCGCGCTCTTTCCGAACGACCCGCTTGTCTTCGACTCGCTCGCCCCGCTAACCCGCGCCGCGCGGCGGTTCTAGGATGAGTCATCTGGCAGTATATTCTTCCTGTAGGGCCGGCGCTTGCCGCCGCGCCGCGGCACGCCGGCAAGCGGCTGCCCTGCAACAAAACCCCTCCAATGCCTGACGCCCCGCTGAAGATCGGCATCACCTGCTACCCGTCCGTCGGCGGGAGCGGCATCCTCGCGTCCGAGTTGGGCGAGGAATTCGCCGCGCGCGGACACGAGGTCCACTTCATCAGTTACGAGCAGCCGTTCCGCATGCCCGCGGGCCCGCGGGTGTTTTTCCATCCGGTGCAGGTCAACAGCTACGGCCTCTTCAAGTATCCCGACTACACGCTGCCGCTGTCGGTGAAGATGGCCGAGGTCAGCCGCGACCATCAGCTCGATGTGCTGCACGTGCACTACGCCGTGCCGCACGCCACCGCGGCGTTCCTCGCCTGCTCGATGCTGCCCGTCGGCCGGCGGCCGAAGGTTGTCACGACGCTGCACGGCACCGACACCACGCTGCTCGGCCTCGACCCCGGCTACGGCCCCGCCATCCGCCACGCGCTCGAGCATTCGGACGGCATCACGACCGTCTCGGAGTTCATGCGGCGCGAGACCGTGCGCCTGCTCGGCGTGAAACGGCCGATCGAGGTCATCCACAATTTCTTCGAGCCCCACCCCGCCGCCCGCGCCCGCGCCGCCGTGCGCGCCGAGCTCGGCCTGCGCGACGGCGAGGCCATGCTCCTGCATCTCTCGAATCTCCGGCCGCTCAAGCGCATCGACCTGCTGCTCGACACGGTCGCACGCCTGCCGGCCACCGCACCCTTCAAGCTGGTCATCCTCGCCGGCGAAAGCTTCGCGCCGTTCGAGCCCGAGCTGCGCCGGCGCGGGTTGACGGACCGCGTGGTCGTCCGCGAGCGGGTGAACGACATCGAGGACTACCTGCAGGCCGCCGACCTCGGTCTCTTCACGTCCGAGACGGAAAGTTTTTGCCTCAGCATCCTCGAGCTGATGAGCGTCGGGTGCCCGAGCGCGGCCTTCGCCGTCGGCGGCATTCCCGAGGTCACCCTCACCGGCGAGACCGGCCTGCTCGTGCCCTTCGGCGATACGGTCGCCCTCGCCGCCGCCGTGCAGTCGCTGCTCGCCGATCCCGCCCGGCGCAGCTCCCTCGGCCGGGCGGCGCAGGCCCGCGCGCGCGCAAAGTTCTCGGCCGCCGCCATCGTGCCCCGCTACGAGGCGTTCTATCGCGAAGTCTACCTCAGCGGCGTCATGCAGCTGGACGGCTCGGCGATCTGACGCCGGCTACAACAATTCTTAAACTGCTCTAGAGTCCGGTTAAAACCACCTGGCGTAGGGGCGGGGATTGCCACCGCTCGCGTGCGTCCGCAAGGAACGCCCCAACAAACTGGATCGTGGCTCTGAACCGCGCGCTCAGCGCAGTTTCTGCGCCATGGCGTCCTTGTGCTCCACCCAGTCGTCGCCCAGCGGCATCGGCTTGTCCTTGTCGATACCGCGGTAAAGCCCCCACTTCGGCCGGTAGTCGGTCGCATCGGGCCGGTAGACCGAAATCCCCTTCAGGCCTTGGAATTCGTCCCCGTTCACCGACACGACTATCGCCCCGTCCTCCTTCGGCGACGTGGTGACGCGGATGCGGATCGTCTGCCAGGTGTCGGGCTGCCAGGCCACTTCACGGACCTTGGAAAAACCCTTCGCCGCGCCCGACCAGTAGCGCACCTCGGCCTTGCCGGGCTCCGCAAGGATGGAGAGGACGACCAACGGCGCGCCGTCATCGCCATCGGTGGCCTTGAGTTGGAAGACATGGCAGAAGCGCTCCGCCGGACGGAACCCCGGGCTCGTCCGCCACGTCGTGCCGTATTCGAAGGTGTCCCCGTTTTTCTGGTGCGGCCCGATGCCCTTCACCTCGGCCCGCTGGCGCGAGGTGTCCTGCTTGTCGCGGTCGCTGTCCCACCAGTCGCCGGCGTGGTAGCGCAGCGTCATGCGCACGGTGTGTTCGCCGGCATCGCGGATGTTGACGTAATCGTCATACACAAACTTGCCCGTCTTGACGAGGTAGCGCAGTTCGGGCTCCTCGACCCCCTCGAAGTCGGCGAGCCGGGTCGCCGTGCCGGCAAGGAGCGGCGAGGGCAGGATACCGGATAGGGATAACAAGCCGAGGACCCAAGGGGTAGGTTTCATCCGCCCGATCCTGCCCCAGAGACCCGGACCGGCCAAGGGCAGGTTTGCTTTAATCTTTAAGCGCGCGGCCCGGACCGCGGTTTTAGGCTGCAATCGTCCGCGTCGCGGCCAGTCTGGCGCCCCATGGAACCCGAAGACCCGCCGCGGAAAAATTACGCCATGAAGGAGCGCTCCTTTGACCGCGTAAACCCCGTCCCCGGCTCGGTGCCGAAGGAGGAGGTGAAGGCCGGTCCGGATCCCGCCCATGTCGACCCGAACGACGTCCAGTCCATGCTCCTGCAGAATCGCGCCATAGAGCGGCATCACGGCCAGGACGAGGTCGAGCTCAAGGTCCCCCGGATGTCGCGCCGCAAACGTGATTTCTGGCTGTTGCTGGTTTTGGGGAACATGCTGGTGGTCGCCTTGGTCGCACTCGGCTCGCTCAACCCGATGAGTGTCATCTTCGGCCTGTCCGCGATGGTGTTGCTTTCCCTTGGCCTGACTTGGATCATGTGGTTCGTGATGGGCGATTACTAATCGGGTCTGGCCGCCTTTAATCGCCGTATTTACGAAACTTGCCCAACCGGGGTGACGTCATCAAAACCATGCAAGAAACGCTGCCGGTTCGTTTTGTGCCCGTGCCGGGTTTCCTGTGATCCCAACGCCTCCTTCATGTCCATGCCCCATCTCCGACGTTCACTTTTCCTGACCGCCTGGCTGTCCGTTTTCACCCTGTCCGCGCTGGCGCAGGAACAGGCTGCCCCCGCCGGCCCGATCCCGGCTCCGACCTCGCCTGGTGCCCCGACGCCGCCGCCTGCGGCACCGGTCACGACGATCTCCTCCGCCCGGCCCGGCCGCGATTCCGGCAAGGATGCCACCATCGGGCCGATCAAATTCGGCGACATCACGGTCGACTCCGCACTGGAACGGCTGGAAGCCTGGACCGGGCGCACGGTGCTGCGCCCGGCCGGCCTGCCCGCCACCTCGCTGACGTTCAACATCAACCAGAAGGTCACCCGCGCCGAAGCGATCCAGGCGCTCGAAACCCTCCTGACGCTCAGCGGCATAGCCGTCACGCCGCTCGGGGAGAAATTCCTGAAGGTCACCCCGCTCGCCAACGCCCGCAGCGAGGCGCCCGACTTCATCGAGGGCTCCACCCTCGGCCTGCCGCCCAGCGGGCGGATCGCCAGCAAGCTCTTTCAGTTGAAATTCCTCCGCGTCGGCGAGTTTGTGCCGCAGCTGACCAACATCCTGCAGGCCGCCGTCGGCGCCGCGCCCGTGGTCTTCGAGAAGACCAACGCCATGCTGATCACCGACAGCGTGACCAACCTGCAGCGGGTCGAGTCCCTCATCGCTTCCCTCGATTCACCGGCCCTCGACGGCCTGATCCCCAAGTTCTACAAGGTGCAGAACACGACCGCCAGCGAGCTCGTCACCAAGCTCCAGAGCCTCCTGAACGGGGCCTCCGCCGCCCAGCTCGGCACCGGCACCATCTTCCAGGCCGACGACCGCACCAACCAGATCATCCTGATGTCCGACCCGCGGCAGGTCCCCTTCTTCGACGACCTCATCGCCAAGCTCGACATCGCCGGCGAGTCCAGCACCCGCCAGGAGGTCATCCCGCTGCAGCACGCCGATGCCACCGACGTCGCCACCGTGCTCACCTCGCTCATCTCCGGCCAGGTCGCCGCCTCCCGGACGGCCACCCAGAACAGCCAGAACCAAGCGGCCGCCCGTAACACCGCCGCCGCCCTGACCGCCCTGGCCGGCCGCAACACCACCACCAATGGCAACCAGCCCACCGCGGCCAACGGCGCCAACCGCGCCGCCACCACCGGTGCGAACGGCGCCGTCCGCACCAACCCCATCACGGTCAACGGCCCGAACGGCTCCTTCGTCATCCCCGGCTTCAATTCGGCCGGCGGCACCTCCGACGCCTTGCAGCAGTTCAGCACCATTCTCACCGTCGTGCCCGACGAGCGCAGCAACTCCCTCGTCGTCTCCGGCACGGTCGACGACATGCGCCTCATCAAGGACATCGTCTCCCACCTCGACGTGCTGCTTGCCCAGGTCCGCATCGAGGTCGTCATCGCCGAGGTCTCGCTGGACGATGCCGCCACCTCGGGCCTCGACTCCCTCGGGCTCGTCATCTCCGGCAACAAGCTCGTCGCCTTCAACGGCAGCGGGGCCGGCGGCAGCGTCGCCGGGTCGCCGGGCACCTCGGGAACACCCGGCGCGTTCGCCACGCTCTACGACGCGACCAGCGGCGCCCGCAACCTCGCCGCCACGCTCAGCCTCAACACCACCCCGCGCAAGAACAACACCACCATCCTATCGGTGCCGACCATCGTCACCTCGCACAACAAGGAGGCCAGCATCTTCGTCGGCGAATCCCTTCCGGTCATCACCAGCTACCAAAACACCGGCGTGTCCACCAGCACGGTCGGCTCCGGCTACACCAGCAACGTCACCTACAAGGACATCGGCATCAACCTCACGGTGAAGCCGCTCATCGGGCGCGACGGCTCCGTGCAGCTCGACATCAAGCAGGACGTGAACGACATCCTCAGCTACATCTCCATCGACGGCAACTCCCAGCCCGTCATCGGCAGCCGCACCACCGAGTCCTTTGTCAGCGTCCAGAGCGGCGAGATCGTCGTGCTCGGCGGCTTGCAGCGCAAGCTGCGCTCGAACAGCACCAACCGCCTCGGCCCCATCCCGATCATCGGCGACCTCCTCGGCAAGCGCACGCGCGACGATACCCGCACCGACCTCGTCTTTTTCCTGCGACCCTATGTGCTGACCAACACGCCGGCCGACAACACCGAGGCCATGCAGCGCCTCAAGCTCAGCCCGCAGCACGACGACGTGCAGGCGGCCCTCAAGGGCGAGGCGCCCACCAAGAAGTGACCCACGGTTCCCCGGCAATGATGGACGACACCCTGCCCGCCGCCCTGGCCGACCGCCTGTCGGAGGCGGCGCTCAAATCCCTCCAGGAAAGCGTCCGGGAGAAGCGCATCGCCCTCCTCGCCTCCGGCCTCGGCCTCGGCGAGACCGGCGCGCTCGAGGCGCTCGCCCGCGTCACCGGCCTGCCCGTGCTCGAGGCCCCCGTGATCGACAAGGAGGCCCTCGCCGCCTTCCCCGCGCGCCTCGCCCACGAGTTCCAGGTCGTGCCGGTCCTGCCGCCCGCCCCGAACGGCGGCGCGCTGCACCTCGCCACCGCGTGGCTGCCCAACGCCACCATCGCCGACTGGATCGCCACCTTCACGCCCCGCCCGCTCGCCTGGCACCTCGCGCCGCCCGACCGCGTGTCGCAGCTCATCAACGAAAACTACGGCGTGGGCTCCGGCAGTCTCGACGACGCCGACGAGTCCGGCCTCACGCCGGCGACCACCGGCACCGAGCTCGAAGCCGACGCCGACGCGGCCGTCGTCCGCTTCGTCACCGAGGTCATCACCCAGGCCGTGACGGAAAACGCGACCGACATCCATTTCGAGCCGCAGGAGGGCGAACTCTGCATCCGCTACCGCGTCGACGGCCTGCTCGTCCCCGTGCCGATGCCGGAGAACCTGCTGCGCTTCCAAGACGCCATCATCTCGCGCCTCAAGATCATGGCGCGCATGAACATTTCCGAGCGCCGTCTGCCGCAGGACGGCCGCATCAACTTTTCCGCCGGCGGCTCGTCGCTCGATATCCGCGTCTCCACCATCCCGACCATCTACGCCGAGAGCGTCAGTCTGCGCCTCCTCAACCAGCGCAAGATGGCCTACACGATGGACAGCATCGGCCTCGAGCCCGCGGAGCAGGCGCAGATCGTCAAGGTGCTCGACTACCCGCACGGCATCATCCTCGTCACCGGGCCGACCGGCTCCGGCAAGTCGACCTCGCTCAACGCCTTTCTCCGCAAGATCAATTCGCCCGACCTTCGCATCGTCACCGTCGAGGACCCGATCGAATACGAGCTCCCCGGCGCGAACCAGATGCAGACGCACGCGGAGATCGGTCTGACCTTCGCGAGCGCCCTGCGCCACATCCTCCGCCAGGACCCCGACGTCATCATGGTTGGCGAAATCCGCGACCTGGAGACCGCCGAGATCGCCATCCGCGCCTCGCTGACCGGCCACTTGGTTTTCTCGACGCTCCACACCAACGACGCTCCCGGCGCGCTGACACGGCTCACCGACATGGGCGTCGAGCCGTTCCTCGTCGCGTCAGCCGTCGAGCTTGTTATCGCCCAGCGCCTCGTCCGCCGCCTCTGCAACGACTGCAAGAAGAAGAAACCTATCGATCCGGTGAAAGTCCGCGAGACCCTCATTAGCATGCACATTCCGGTCTCCGAGGCCGACGGGGTCACTGAGCTCTTCCATCCCGTTGGGTGCCGCAGCTGCCGCCAGACCGGGTTCAGGGGCCGCATCGGCCTCTTCGAGATCCTCGAGCCCAAGCCGCTGCACGACCTCATCGTGAAGCGCGAGTCGAGCAAGGCGCTCGGCCACCTCGCCCGGCAGAACGGCATGCGCACCTTGCAACAATCCGGCTGGGACCGCGTGAAGTCCGGTCAGACCTCCCTCGACGAACTCCTCCGGACGCTGAGCACGAGCGGCGAATGACGACTGGGTTTTAAGGCGCAGCCCTTAAGCCCCCAGCCTGGCCGTCTCTCAACTCTCATCTCTCAACCCTCAACTTTCCCTTGCCCCGCTACACCTACACCGCCCGTGCCGCCGGCCAGGCCGGCTCCCAAGACGGGAAGCTCGATGCCTTCTCCCGACGCGAGGCGCTGCACATGCTGCAGGCGCGCGGACTCCAGGTGGTGCGACTCGACGAGGAGGGCGGCCCAGCCCGGCCCGCCGCGGGCAGCGCCGCGGACAATACTTCCGCCTCGGCCAGGAAACTTTCCGCCAAGGAACGCCTGCCCTTCCTCGAGGCGCTCGTCGACCTCGTGAACGCCGGACTATCGGCCGGCGAGGCCGTGCGTCTGCTGGCGGTCCGGCTGACCGAGCCGAAGCTGAAGGCCCTTTGCACCTCGCTTTGGACGCGCCTCGGCGAAGGTAGCACGCTCTCGACCGCGATGGGCGAGCACCCGGCGGTGTTCGACCGGCAGACGGTCAACCTCATCGCCGCGGGCGAGGCCACCGGCAACCTGAAGGAAGTCCTCCAGCGGCTCATCCAGCACTTCACCGAGCAGCGCGACCTCCGCGCCAAGTTCGCCGCCACCCTCGCCTACCCGGCCTTCATCTGCTTCCTCGGCGGCGGCGTCGTGCTCTTCCTCCTGTTCTTCCTCGTGCCGCGGCTGCAGACGCTGCTCGGCTCGCTCGGTGGCAAGCTGCCGTTCGCGACGCGGCTGCTCGTCAACGGCTCGCGCTTCCTGCTCTTCTACGGGCCCTTCATCGCCGTCGCCGTCATCATCGGCGTCGTCTTCTTCCTGCGCTGGCGGCAGACGCCGGAAGGCCAGAAGCAGACCGACATCTGGCTGCTGCGCGCGCCCATCATCCGCGACTTCGTCATCCAGGCCGCCATCCTCAACTTCGCGCACACGCTCGCCGTGCTGATCGAGAACGGCGTGACGACCGCCGAGGCCCTGCGCCTGACCGAGCGGGCCGTCAACAACACGCGCGTGCAGGAAATCCTCCACGAGGCCACCGACCGCGTCATCGAGGGCTCGAGCCTCTGCGCGTCGCTGCAGCGGACGAACCTCGTCCCGCCGCTCTTCCTCGACCGCCTCGCCGTCGGTGAGCAGACCGGCAACCTCGCCCCCAGCCTGCGCCAGATCGCGCAGTCCTACCAGGTCGACCTCTCCCGCCGCCTGCAGAACGCCACCCGCCTGATGTCCGGCACGGTGCTCTTCCTGACCTTCGGCTTCGTCGCCTTCCTCGCCTACGCGATCGTGACCGCCCTCTTCCAGGTCAGCGCCAGCTTCCGGCTTTAACCGCCTTCTGGAGGCGGGGTGCCCTCACCCCGCGGGCGGCGACGCCTGCCGCTACAATTTACGCGGCGGCGCAGCTGCCTCCGGCAACGGCTGCGGCTTGAGCGATACGTTGATTGTCCGAAAGATTTCCTCCCCAACCCGTCGCGAAAGCTGCAAAGCCAGCGACCTCGTGTCGGGCACCGTTGAAATCAGTTTGATGACGACCAAGCGCGACGACAGGTCGAATTTCGTTTGGGTTTGGGAAAACGCCGCATACACAGCTCCAGGAGTGATTGGGTCGAACCCCTTGCCGGTCAGCCCATGTCCGCCGGCGATCCGCAGAATAAGCATAATATTCCGCGGCCCAAGCACCTCGTAGAAAATTGCCGGCATTGAAACGACCGTCAGCCGGCCCTGCGAGAATTGGAATACAACCTCAACCGGGCGCGGTCCGGCGTCGTTCAACTGCAGCAGATACGTGGCACGGGCTTGATTGTCGGCTGTCTTGCCGTCCGGCAAGCCCAGCCCGGCAAAGTATTTTCTCTCGATCACCGGCTCCCGGAAACTCAAGCGGCAAAGAGTTCCGTCGCGCGTGACCTCGAAGAAACGCTCTGGCTCGGCCAATTGCTCCCTCAGCCTGGCGACCAAACCTATGTCACACCCCGCGAGCAAGATCGTCGCGAGTAAAACGAATGGGCGGCAGATGAATTTCATCTCGAAAAAGCGTGAGGAGAAGCGGCCGGCTTCTCCTCACGCTGCCTGTCAGTTTTCGATCGTGCCCTTGTTGCCCTGGCCGTCTTCCGCGGTGCACTTGAAGCCGGGCAGTATAGTCAGGCCGAGCAGCGCGATGAAGAGAGCGATCAGGATCGAACGCTTTCTGTCGTTGTTCATGGTTTGTTCTCCTTCTTCCCGTGATGGGAAATCAGGCGGCGACCCCGGGCTCGATTTTCAGTCCGCGGAACACCGCGGCGAACGAGCACCAAACATCCCGCCGGAGGGAAAATGATTTGCCCGCGCGGGCTGTCATGGTCGCAAAGAGAAACCTGTCGCCCGGCCGATGCGAAGCTCGCCGTTTACCGAGTATCACGTAGCAAAAAATCCGGCGGCCACCGCAGCGCAATTCGTTGCCCAGCCTGACGCTTTGTCACTTAACCCACCTGATACCGTCCGCCTAAGCTCTCACTTCGTGATCTGCGTCGCCGAGATCTGGAGCGTCGCATTCAGCATCCCCGGGGACGAGCGCTCGGTCTGGAGCGCGATCTGCTCGAGGTTCAGATACGGGGCCTGCTTCACGAGTTCGTCGTAGAAGTTGAGAAGCGCGGGGAGCGTCGCCCGGCGGAAGGTGATCTTCACGTTGTGATAGGCGAACTGCGGCGTGCGCTGCGTCACAGGCGTATCGATGGCGGGCGTCAGGCCGGCGCCGGTCGCGATCGAGGTGACCGACGCGACCAGCTTGGTGGCGTCGAGCGTGCGGGCGGGGTCGAGGTTGCGCACGGCCGCGCCGGCCTGGGTCTCGATCTCGCCCTGGCGGTCGAGCCAGAGCTGCTGGGTGGCGACGTCGCCGCGCACGGACCGCCAGTCGGCGATGCGCAGCCGCATGCGGCCGGCGGCGCTGGACAGCCAGATGAGGGCGCCTAGCACGACGAAGGCGGTGACGAGCAGCTGCTCGCGGCGGTTGCGGGATTGGAACCAGGTTCTCACCGGCCACCTCCCGTGCCGGCGCTTGTTTCCGGCTTGAAGGCCACGGTGAGCGCGAAGGTCGTCACCCCGTCCCGGGCGCGGAGGTCCTTGACCTCCACCCGGTCAAGGGCCGGCAGCTTGCGCAGCGCCGCCTCGAAGGTGCCGACATCGTCAGCGCTGCCCGTCGAGGCCTCGATCTCGAGCGCGTTGCGGCCGCTCGTGCCGGTGCGGGTGAACGAGATCGAGTGCGGCCGCGGCTCGTTGACCGCGGCGAGCATCTCGAAGAAGCGCAGCCGGCGATGGGTGAGCTCGTCGACGCGGCTCGACAGGCCGTGGGCCGTCTCGAGTTTCTCGACCAGCGGCGCCTGCAGGGCGAGCCGGGTCTGCTGCGCGCGGTTCACAAAATAGAAAGCCAGCGAGCCGGCCTCGAGCAGCATCGCGAGCGAGGCGGCGACCCCGCCGGCGAGCAGCAGCTTCCAGACGAACTCGCCGCGGGAGCGGTCGCGCCGGCGCTTGCCCAGGAAGGCGCGATCGCGGACATCCAGGTTGTCCTGCTCGGCATAGGCGACCGTGGTCGCCGCGATGACCGCACCGGCCAGGTCCGTCAGTTCAAAGATCAGGCGATCACCCTCGCGGCGGGCGCGCGGCGTGCCGGCGACCGGGCGCTCCGGCGCCTCGGGCTGGCCGGCCTTGGCCGAAAGCTCGGCGGCAAACTGCCGACGCTGGTCCTCGGTCGGCTGGTCGGCGAAGCCGCGCGTGTGCACGGCGACAGGCCAGGACGATTTGTCGGACCAGGCGGCGCCGCTCAGGCGGTTGTCGCCCGCGAGGATACGCAGAGCCGGGCCCGCCGACGCCGCGCCGAGAAGCGCGATCAGGTCGGGCACGACGAGATCGGCGCGCTCCCATCCGGCCGTTTCCTCCGCGGTGAAGCGGCGCTTGTGCGCGGCGTAGACCAGCGCGGACGCGCGGTCGGGCGAGACGCAGCAGCCCCAATAAAGCTGGGCCGGCGGAAAAGGCGCGAGGCCCTCGAGGGCGAGTTCAGCCTGCGCGAGCGCCGGCAGGTCGGGTGCAAGCGGCACGAACCGCATGAAGAAGCGGTCCGAAGGGGCGAAGACCGCCGCCACGGGTGATCGCAGGGTGAAATTAGGCAGGAGGCGCATTCGGCGGAGGCGTTGGCGGAGGCGTGGCGTCGGGGATCGTGGTTTCGGTGAGTTCTAACACCGTAAAGGGATAGCGCAATGAATTCGCGGGGTTCGCGGTGGCGGTGGTCGGAGTCTTGGTCTGGGCAGAGGATGACGCCGACGACCCGGCCCCGGTTGCAGCCGTCGTGCTTTCCGGGCTGGCCGCCAGCGATACCGGCAGAACCGCCTGCCCGGACCAGGTCACGAGGGTCGAGAGCTTGAGCTGCGCCGCGCCCTGGTGCGCCGTCACGGTGATGCGCAGGCACTGGATGGTCGCCCCGAGGTTGCGGGTGGAGGCGTTGCCGACCTGGCGCCGGGCCTCGGCCAGCGTCCGGATGTAGGGCCGCGTCTTGGTGGCACTGACCGGGGTCGTGAGGTATTTCTGCAGGCTGTCCGTCTGGCTCGTGTCCCAGCCGGAGGCGATCAGGGCATTGGTCGAGGCGGAGTTGAGGTTCGTGGCCGAGAACTGGTAGAGCGAGACGGCGGCCACGAAATCGGTCCAAAGCTGCTTCGGGTGACCGTCCGGGTCGTAGAAGAAATCCTTCGCGACGGCGATGCCCGCCAACTCGTCGAAGGAGCGCAGGGAACGGTAGGGCGGATCCGAGGGCGGATCGGCCTGCTCGTAGACCGTGGCGCTCGTGGACGAATCGGCGGCGACATGGCCCTTGTGCGTCCACACGAACAGGGCGTCGGCCACGCGCGCGGCATCCGGTTTCGTCAGGCCGAGTTGGACGAGCAGAGCGTTCATCGTGTCGAGGTTGATGCGCGGCAACGACAGCTTCGCGCTCTCGTCGTCAAAGGCGACATCGATGGTCACGCCCTCGCGCGGCACGTAGCCCGCGTAGCCGAGCGGGTCGCTCCAGCCCTGCGTGGGCGAGTAGAGTCCGCCGTCGACCGTGCGGAAATCCACCAGCGCGGCCAGCGTGGTCTCCATCGCGCCGTAGGCATCGGCCCGCAGGTGATCGCGGTCGGCGATGCGCATCGCGATGAGCAGGTCGGTGCTGCTGGTCTCGATCAGTCGCGTGAGCAGCAGCGACGCGAATAGAAGCGTGACGAGCACGACGACAACCACGGATCCGCGGCGACGAGGGTTGGAGAAAGGCGCACGCATGGTCAGTAGGCCGGGAGCCCCTCCTGCTGGGTGGAGAGCACGATGATCTCCTCGTAATCCCGGCCCTTGCGCTCGAACTTCAGGCGGATCCGGCTCGGCACCTCGTAGGCCCCGGTGGAGTCCTTTTGCGGGACATCCTCGTTCGACCAGGTCTGGGTCTTGGTGTCGTAATAGTCGTAGCTCAATTCCGTGACGAACGGCGAAAGCACCGCCATCCGCGGCACCCCGGTGGCGAAATCCGCCTCGAGGCGCGACTTCCAATACAGCACCAGGCCGTCGTCCTTCCGCCAGGCCAGGGCGCACTGCACCTCGGGCAACGGCGTCGACGGCCACGTGAAGAGACGGTCGCCCATCGGCAGGTCAAACGCCAGCAGGTCCTCGGTGGCGCCCTCGGGCGTCTTCATCTCGGCCACCGCGGGGCCGCCGACCACCGGGTTGCTCGCCAGGGAGGCGTTGGTGGACGTCCGCAGGATCTCATCGAGGTGGCGCGTCACGGCGCGCGTGTGCTGGACAAAGACGAACTCGTCGTGGTGCTTCGTCCACGCCTCGGTGATGGAGAACACGAAGTAGTTGATCGACGTGAGCAGCGCAGCAAGCAGGACGAGCGCGAGGAGGACCTCGACCAAGGTGAACCCGCCTTCGCCCCCGGCGGGCCGCGGCGCGGCGCGGCGCGGGCATTTCCGGGGGGCCGATCTCCTGATCAGCCACGGTCCGTCGAGGGACGGGCCCTCCCGAAATGATTTTCCGGTCCTCATTGGTAGGTCCGCTGGGCGAGCTTGCTGCGCGCGGCGGCGCGGAGCGTGTCGCGGTCGGCGGGCTGCGACCAGGTGGGCCGCAGCAGGCGGCAGGTTTCGGTGAAGGTCTGCTTCTTGCCGGCCTTGTCGGTGAGTTCAATGTCGACGCTGACGTCGAAGAGGTCGGCGACCGGCGTGGGCGTGAGCGTGACCTTCCAGCGGGCGCTGCGGTCGTCGGGCAGCGGCAGGTCGTTCCACACAATGATCTTGTCGGGCGAAGGTTCGGCGCGGTAGGCGGCGCTGATCATCCGCCGGTCGGCGGCGTCCTCGTCACGGTGCAGCGCCGCCTGGTGGGCGGAGAGGACGTTCACGTAGGACGATGCGAGCACGAGTCCGGAAAAGGCGAAGATCACCAGCGCCACGAGCACCTCGATCAAGGTGAAGGCAAAGCATGGTTGGAGGGCCGATCTCCTGATCGGCCGCGGTCCGTCGGGATCAGCCGTCGCCAAGACTATGGCTGACAAGGACGGGGCCTCCACAAGCGAACCACGGGACTGGTAGTCCCGTCTCCAAAAAGAAAATGCCCCGCGCGCCTTCATCTCAGTGTTGGATGGGCGCTGCCTCGGGTGATAGCGGCGTGCAGGTCCAGGGATCGATGGACAGCTGGTGGCTCGTCTTGTCCTCCTTCACGACCTCCAGCCGGAACGGGTCGCACGTGCCGTCGGCGTAGAAGCGCACGCGGCTGAGCTCCCCCTCGACCGCCTGACCGCCCACGAGGATGGCCGAAGTCTTCACCGCCGGGAGCAGCCGCACCGTGCCCTCGCCGGTCAGGGTGGCCGAGCCGTCATCCCACGAAAGAGTGCGGGCCTGCGCGTCGTTGTGCAGCTCCTCCGTGTGCCCGGCGAGCACGGCGCTGTGCCGCGCGTTGGCGATGGCGGTGAGCGCGGTGGTCTCGATGTCGTCCTTGCCGATGGATTTCAGCAGCGCATCGCTGCTGCCTATCAGCAGGGCGGAGATGAGCCCGATGAGGGCGATTACAACCAGGACTTCCAACAGGGTGAAGCCCCCGGCGTCAGCGGTGATCCTGAGCCGGGAGGAGGATCCGGCAAAATTCGCCCGTTTTCCCGGATCCTTCGCGCGGCCCAGGACGACAAACCGAAAGCGGGTCGGATGTTCCTTGATCACAGCCATGCGGATAGAGCGGTGCCGGCCCCGGATGGAGCTGCGGCCGGACATTACCAGTTGCCGATGTCGTCGGCGGTCTCGGCCGTCTTGTCCGGTCCCTTCGAATACAGGTCGTAGCCGCCGACGTTCTTCACGCCGGGATAGCGATATTCATAAGGCTGGCCCCACGGATCGACCGGCAGCTTGCCGCCGGAAACGTCCATGTAGGGTCCCTTCCAGCGGTCGGCGTTGCCCGGGGACGACGTGATGAGCGCCTGCAGGCCCTCGTTGGTTGAGGGATAGTCGCCCATGTCAATGCGGTAGCGCACGAGCGGGGTCTTGAGCGAATCACGCACGAAGATGCGGGCGACGGCCTCCTGGCTCTGGCCGAAGATCTTGTCGGTGTTGCTCACCACGAGTCCGACGAGCAGGCCGATGATGGCGAGCACGACTAGGATTTCGAGGAGCGTGAAACCGCCCTGCCGGCGGGCGGAACGGGAAAAGGAGGAGGGGGAATGCTTCATGAACACAAAAATCAGGGCTGCCGGCCGGCCTGCGGGGCGTTGGCACCGGCGGCGTTGGTCGTCGTGGCGCCATTGCCGCCGTTCCCGCCACGGGCCTCGGCCCGGCGGCGGCGGAATTCCTCGATCATCGCCTGCGCCTCGGGCGGCATGTTGCGCATGAAGCCGGGCCCGCCTTCGCCGCCCTGGCCACCCTCCATGCGGGCGCGAATCATGTCGCGGATCTCCGCGCGGCGATCGCCCTTGCTGGCGTCGCCATCGGCCGCGGCCTTGTCGCCGGCCGGCGGGGCCGCCGCCAGCAGGGCAACCTTGGCCTGCTTGAGCGGGAGAGTGAGCGACCGGCCGCCCTGCGTGATCTGGACCTTGTCCGAGGCGGCGTCGTAGGACTTCACCTCGATGCCGGAAGCCTTGCCGTTCACCTCAACCCACTGCGCGGTCTTGGTCGTCGGGTTGTAAATATTGACGAGATAGACCCCCTCCTCCTGCACCACGCCGCGAAATTCCAGGTCACCAGTCGTTCCCGTGCCGCCTGCCGGGGCCTGGCCAAACGGGGTGTTGCCGATCAGGGACTGCCAGTCGGCCGCACGCAGGCAGGCTCCAGTCAGCAAAAAACTCCCGGCCAACAGGCAGGACAAAACAGGACCGCGGGAAGTAAGGGGAAGTGATTTCATTCGGGCGACTGGCGCGACAGGACTGAGGACAACGATTTATCCCCGGGTATCCATATGACGAGCCGATTTACACGGGGTTACGTCGCTCTTTGAGGCAGGGAGCCCCCACCCCCCGCTCTACCCAAGAGTAACCCAATAGGTTACACTTGGGTCGGGGCCTACCGGCGGGGTGAAAGCATCCTGCCTCCACAAATACCCTACTCCGGCTTGCGTCCGATCCTGCTTTCTATCGCCCAGCCGTAGGTTTGCACATAAAGGTCCGCGCTGCGCCGCCAGGAGAAATCCTGCGCCATCGCCCGGCGCTGCAACCCGGCAAACTCCCCGGGCCGGTCGTAGTAGGTCGCACAGGCCCAGCCCATGGTGTTGAACAGCGCGAGGGGGGAGGCGTCCTGAAACACGAAGCCCGTCCCGCGGTCCTGCCCTTCCGCGAAGTTCTCCACGGTGTCCATCAGCCCGCCGGTGGCTCGCACCAGCGGCACCGTGCCGTAGCGCATCGCATACATCTGCGTGAGGCCGCAGGGTTCCGAGCGGCTGGGCATCACGAAGACATCACTACCCCCCTGGATGAGCCGTGCGAGCTGGCCGTCGAATCCGATGTGCGCCCCGACCCGGCCGCCGTAAACCTGGGTGGCCTGGCGGAAGGTGTTTTCCAGCTGGGCATCGCCATTGCCGAGCAGCACCACCTGCACGCGCAGGCGGTCGAGGATCACGGGCAGCGCCGCGGCGAGGAGATCGAGGCCTTTTTGCGAGGCCAGCCGCGACACCACGCCGAAAAGCGGCACGCGCGGATCCCGCTCCAAGCCGAAGCGCTCCTGCAACCGGGCCTTGCAGACGGCTTTGCCCGAAAGATCGGCGGCCGAGTAGTTCGCCGGCAGGGCCTTGTCCCGTGCCGGGTCCCAGGACTCGTCGTCGATGCCGTTCACGATACCAACCAAATCGCCGCCGCGGAACCGCAGCACGCCGTCGAGGCCGAAGCCGCCGTCGGGCGACTTGATCTCCTCCGCGTAGGTCGGGCTCACGGTCGTGAGCTTCGTCGAGTGATAGAGCCCGCCCTTCATCAGGTTGACCGCGCCGCCGGACTCGAGGCTGTCGGCGCGGAACTCGCCCGCCGGCAGCCGCGCGAAGTCGATCACGCGCCGGTTGCAATAACCCTGGTGCTCGAGGTTGTGGATGGTGAACACCGTCGCCGTCGCGCCGAGCGGCGTGTCGCGCATCGTGGTGTTGAGCATCACGGGCAGCAGGCCGGTCGTCCAGTCGTGGCCGTGGATCACGTCGGGCGTCCAACCCAGCTGCTGGCAGAGAGCGAGCGCACCGCGGCAGAGGAAGGCGAAGCGCAGGTCGTTGTCCTCGCACGCGCCCCACGGGCTGGTGTAGACCTCGGGCCGCGCGAAGAAATCGTTGTTCTCCAGGAAATACACCGGCACGGCGCTGCCGGGCAGGCTCGTCTCCCAGGTGCGGGCCCACATCGCCGCCGGCCCGACCTCCACCCCGAGCGCATCAGGCCGTGCGCGCCATTCGCCGATGCGCTTCACCGAGCCGTAGGCGGGGCAGACGATGCGGACGTCGTGGCCGAGCTTGGCCAGCTCCTTGGGCAGGGCGCCGACCATGTCGGCCAGGCCGCCGACCTTCACGAACGGCTCCACCTCGGGGGTGACAAAGAGTATCTTCAGCGAACGCACGGCCGGAGGAAACGCCAAGCCGGCGGCGGTGCCGAGTCAAAATTGAGCAACAATCGGGCGGCGCGCCCAAGGTTCACCCGGTCTTCGCGTTTGCGAAACCCGCGGAACCGGCCGAGACTCCGCCCATGGCTCAACGCATCTGGTTCATCACCGGCGTCTCGAGCGGCTTCGGCCGCTCCCTCGCCGAAGCCGTCGCCGCCCGCGGCGACATCGCCATCGGCACGCTGCGGCAGGAAGCCCAGCTCGCCCCTTTTGAAGCCATCGCGCCCGGTCTCACCGTCGGCATGAAGCTCGATGTCAACGACCACGCCCAGGTCACCGCCGTCGTGGAGTCTGTCGTCGAGAAATTCGGGCGCATCGACGTGCTCGTCAACAACGCCGGCTACGGCCTGCTCGGGGCGATCGAGGAGATCAGCGAAACCGAGGCTCGCGCGCAGCTGGAGACGAACTTCTTCGGCGCACTCGCCGTCACCCAGGCCGTGCTGCCCCACCTCCGCCGCCGGCAGGCCGGCCACATCCTCCAAGTGTCCTCCATCGGCGGCTTCAACGGCACCCCGGGGGCGGGCCTCTACAACGCCAGCAAGTTCGCCCTCGAGGGTTTCAGCGAAGCGCTGGCGAAGGAGGTCGCCTCGTTCGGCATCCGCCTCACGATCGTCGAGCCCGGTCCGTTCCGCACCAAGTGGGCGGGCGAGTCCATCAAGCGTGCCGCAACCTTCATCCCCGACTATGTCGCCACGCCGGCCGGTGCGACCATCGCCCGGATCACGGGCTATGGCTCGAAGGGCACGCAGCCCGGCGATCCCGACCTCGCCGCCGGGGCGATGATGAAGGTCGTCGACTCGCCCAACCCGCCGCTGCGGCTCGTGCTCGGCGCCCTCGCACTCGGAGCCTTTCGCGCCAAGCTCGCCGCCGCCACCAAGGAACTTGACGAGTGGGAAGCGACCGGGCGGGCGACGGACGGGCCGCCGAAGGCCTGACCGGAACTAGTTCACCAGAAATATGGTTTCAGTCCCCTGTTTTTTCTACGGATATCCCAGCATCCCAAAGCGGTAATCACAGCGAAGAGACCAGCTTGGACCCAAGGAATGGCGTCAAGTAACCGTTTCTCGGCTCCAGATACGAAAACCGTTTTGAGATAATAGACTCTCGCTGGGTAAAGCAGACCTTGCTCTTGCTTAGGCACATCAGGTCGATTGCGCGTGTAGTAATATTTGGTTGCCCACGTAGCGATAAATACACCGAAAAACAGCACGACTATCATGATTTTCAGGGGCCTATTTTCCACGGATCGCAGAGATAAGAGCCTTATTTCTTCACCGCCGGGTAGCTGCCGAGCCACTTCACGAGCGGGCATTTCTTGCTGAGCTCCTTGAGCGCGGCCTGCATCGCGGGATCGTCGTAGTGGCCCTTCACGTCGAGGAAGAAGATGTAGTCCCACGGCTTGAGCCGGCTCGGGCGCGACTCGATGCGCGTGAGGTTCAGCTTGCGGCGGTTGAACGGCTGCAGCGCGTGCAGCAGCGCGCCGGGCTCGTGGTGCAGCGAGACGAGCAGGCTCGTCTTGTCGTTGCCGCTGCCGGCCGAGCCCGAGGCCTCGCGGCCGAGGAAGACGAAGCGCGAGGTGTTGTTCTTCAGGTCCTGGATGTGCGTCGCGGCGACCGGCACACCGTAACGCTCGCCGGCGATGCGCGGGGCGATGGCGGCGGCGCCCTTCTCCTTCGCGGCGATCTGCACGCCGAGCGCGGTGCTGTCGACGTCGACCAACTGCGCGTGCGGCAGGTGGCGCTGCAGCCAGCGGCGGCACTGCGCGAGGGCCTGATCTTTCGAGTAGACCTTTTTGATCTTCGCCAGCGGCTCGTGGGAAAGGAGCGTATGCTCGATCTCCTGGTGGATCTCGGCGACGATCTTCAGCGGCGTCTCGACGAAGAGGTCGAGCGAGTCGCGCACGGAGCCCTCGGTGGAGTTCTCGACGGGCACCACGCCGTAGTCGGTCTCGCCCTTCTCGACGGCGGTGAAGATGTCGGCGATGGTCGGCATCGGGCGGTAGTCGACGCTGGAGCCGAACTTGCGGAGCGCGGCGGCGTGGGTATTCGTCGCCTCGGGCCCGAGGTAGGCGATGCAGAGCGGCTTCTCGAGCGCGAGCGCCGCGGACATGATCTCGCGATAGATCGCCTGGAGCGCGGCCGGCTTGAGCGGGCCGGTGTTGGCGGCCTGCACGCGGCGCAGCACGTCGGCCTCGCGCTCGGCGACGTAGATGCGGCCGCGGGCACCGCGCTTGATCTCGCCGATCTCCTGCGCGCACATGAGGCGCGTGTTGAGCAGCTTGACGACCTTCTGGTCGATGGCGTCGATCTTGGTGCGGACTTTGGCGAGTTGCTTTTTCATCGGGCGGGAAGTCTGGGTGCAGGAGCCCGCTGGCAGGCTCCTGGAAATTATGCGGCGGTCGTGGAGGCGGGACGGCGGAGAGCATGAAGGGCCTTGGCCCGCGTAATCAACTCCGCAAGCACCGCGGGCGTGACCGCCTGCTTCGGGTCGTCGCCCAGGCCATGGCTCGGGCTGGCGTGCGCCTCGATGCAGAGGCCATCGGCGCCGTAGGCCACCGCCGCCAGCGCGCAGGCCGGCACATACGCGGCCTTGCCGACCGAGTGCGAAGGATCAACGACGACCGGAGCCCAGGTGCGCTCCTTGAGGAGCGGGGTGATGGATTCGTCCGGCTGGTTGCGGTAGCCGTCGAGTCCCGGCTGCGTGCCGCGCGGACAAAGGATGACGTTCGGGTTGCCGAAATTCACGATGTATTCGGCCGCGGAGATGAACTCGTTGAGCGTGCCGGCGTGAATGCTGCGCTTGAGCAGCACGGCGGTCGGCCGGCCGGCGATGGCCTTGCCGATCTGACGCAGCAGCGAGTAGTTCAGCGCGTTGCGCGCCCCGACCTGCAGCACGTGCACGCCGGCGTCGAGCGCCAGCCGGAGCTGCTCCTCGTCCATCACCTCGGTGTCCACCGGCAAGCCGGTGCGGCGGGAACCCTCCATGAGGATGTCGAGCGAGCGGCTGTCGCCCTGGAACGCGTAGGGATTCGTCCGCGGCTTCCAGACGCCGCCGCGGATGGCGTGCGCGCCGGCTTCCTTCACGGCCTGGGCGGTTTCGTAGAACAGATTCGGGTTCTTCGGGTCGATGGTGCAGACGCCGGCCATGACCAGGAGGCCGTCGCCGCCGAGGGTCACGCCTCCGACCTTCACGCGATGGCGGGCGAGGTCGGACTTGATGTCCATCAGCTTGTGCGGCGACTGGATGGTATCGACGCGGTCGACATAGGCCAGGCCCTCGAGCCGGCTGATCATCAGCTCGTGGCGTTCGTCGCCCACGATCGCGTAGATCGTGCGCACATCGCCGACGATCGGCTGGATGCGGCAGCCGAACTCGCCGACGATGGCGGTGAGCTCGGCGACCTCGGTTTCGGTGAGACGGTTGTTTTTCGGCAGGATCATGGCGCGGATGGGTTAAAACAAAAGAGCCGCCCGGTTTGGGCGGCTCCTTTGCAAAGTGGTTCTGGTTTTGATCAGAGTTTGCGTGAGGACAAGCCGCCGGCTTTTTGCGGGGTAAAGTAACCCGCAAAGCTAAAGCTGAAATAGGCGGCAAAACGATTCACGGGCGCCATTGGTGCAGGACTGGCAGCCGTCTGTCAATTCCCGAGCCCGCCTTATGACTTGGCCACCGGCGGCGAGAACCGGCGCATGGTCAGCGCCATGGTGAGGCCGACACACACCAGATGGACGCCGAACTGCGACCACCGGAGCTTCGGCCACGCGTGGTTGAACGGCACCGTCAGGTAAATGGACCTGAGCTCGATTGTCAGGGGAATCACCGCGCGATACATGACGAGGAAGATCACCGCGCCATAGAGCGGTCCGGTCAGGGCGGCGCGGCGCAGCAGCACCGGGAAGCGGCGGCTCAGCAGGTAGAAAATCGTCGTCCAGGTGAAAGCCACGCTGAAGTGCATCGCGAGTCCCAGCGCGGCAGAGCCCAACCCGTAGCCATAGCTGGCCGGGCCGAGCAGCGCGCCCGCCACATTCTGCAACAGGCGCTCCGGCATCATGCCGAAGCTCAGGCCCGCGTCGACGAATGCCGAGCCGATGTCCAAGGCCCCGCAGGCCAGGCCGGCCCACAGGATCTCCCGGGGAATCCGCATTTTCCCGGACGATGGACTGGGCGGCGTGGCGGTCATGGGTTCGCCAACAACCAAGTGCGCACCGGCGGCGGACACAATCCCGCAGTGACCGGCGTGGTGCCCCGCGCAGCCAATGCGCCACCCGCCACGTCAACCGCAGCGCGCACGCGCCAGCAGGTCCGCCCACAGCGACGAGCGCCCGCAGGCGAGCCGGGCCGCGGCCCGTGCGCAGAGCGCCCCCACGATATTGCCCGTGCCGGAATACGCCCCGACCGCCCAGACGCGGTCGCGCACCTGCTCGAGCACCGGCAACCCGTCCGCCGTGTAGGCGACCGGCGCGGCCCAGCGGTGCGTGATCGGCGCGCGGACCTTCAGGTGTTCGCGCAGGAATTTCTCCAGCAGTCCCTGGATCCGATCCGTCGGCTCCAGCGCCATCGTCCATTCCTCCTCGAGTGCATGGTCGCGGAATCCGCCGAGCGCCACGCAGCCGTCCGGTTGCTGCTGCCAGTATTCGTAACCGTGGCGCCAATAGACCGGGCGGCTGAAATTTACCTCGGGGGCCGGCGCCGTCGCGAGCATCTGCAGCCGGGCCGTGCGCACGCGCGGCCGAAGCTCAGGGAACATCAGCTCGAGACGCCCGTCCACCGCCGCGATCACCGTCTCGCACCGCACCGTGCCGGCGGGCGTGACCACCGCGCCCGGGACAATTTCCTTCACCGGCGAGTCCTCGTAAAGCCGCCCGCCCCGCGCCCGCAACCCGGCGGCCAGCGCGCGCGCTCGGTGGAGCGGCTGCATCACGCCGTCGGAGGGAAGGAGAATCCCCTCGCCCTCCGGCCCCGCGTAGGGCTCGGCCGCAAACCCGCTCGCCCGCAGCGCGGCTAGGTGCTGCTGGCAATCCGCCTGCTCCGCGGCATCCGCCGCCAACCGCAGCGAACCGGTCAGCCGAACGATGCCGGGCAGCTCCTGCGCCTGGCGCTGGATCTCCGCCGCGGTGTGACGGTAGAGGGCGGCGGCGGTTTCGGCCCCGAACTGGTCGACGGTCTCGTGGAAAAACCGCGCCAGCCCGGCGAGCAGGAAGCCGCCGTTGCGACCCGCCGCGCCGGCGCCGACGGCGCGCGCGTCCAGACCCACGGCGCTGACCCCGAGCGTCTGCAGCTCGTCGAGCGCCGCGAGACCCGAGCCGCCGAGGCCGATGACACAAACCTCCGCACGCACCTCGCCTTCGAGGCGCGGCAACGGAGTCCATGCTCGGTCGTCCCAAAGGGGAAGGTTCACGCGCGGAATATCTCCGCCCGCCACCGGCCGGGCCAGTCAAAATGCTTTCGCGTTTGCCCCGCTGCGGTTTCGTGCGACGCTGCCCGCCATGCCTTCCCCCCGCCCTGAGCCCGGTCGCAGGGCCGCCGCGCTCGACCGGGCCGACCCGCTGGCCCGCTTCCGCGCGGAGTTCTTCGTGCCGACGGGGAAGATCTACCTCGACGGCAACTCGCTCGGCCTGCTCTCGCGCCGCGCCGAGGAGCACCTGCGGCGCGTGACTGAGGAGTGGCGCACACTCGGCATCGAGGGTTGGACGGACGCAAACCCACCCTGGATCACGCTGAGTGAGACGGTCGCCGCGCGCCTCGCGCCGCTCGTCGGCGCGGCACCGGAGGAGGTGGCTGTCACCGGCTCAACCACGACCAACCTGCATCAGCTGCTCGCCACGCTGTTCGACCCGTCGTCCCCGCGGAAGGTCATCGTTGCCGACGAGCTGAATTTCCCGTCCGACCTGCACGCACTCGCCAGCCATCTCCGCCAGCGCGGCCTCGACCCGGCCACGCACTTGCGGCTCGTGCGCAGCCGAGACGGGCACACCCTTGCGCTGGCGGACATCCTCGCGGCCCTGACGCCGGACGTGCAGGTGCTGCTCCTGCCGCCCGTGCTCTTCAAGAGCGGGCAATTGCTGGACGTCGCCGCCTTAACCGGCGAGGCGCGAGCCCGGGGGATCCTCATTGGGTTTGACTGCTCGCACTCGATCGGCGCCGTGCCGCACCAATTTGACCGCGACGGCGTGGATTTTGCCTTCTGGTGTTCCTACAAATACCTCAACGCCGGTCCCGGCGCCGTCGGCGGCCTCTACCTCAACCGCCGGCATCACGGCCGCGCGACCGGACTCGCCGGCTGGTGGGGGGTGCGCCCCGACCGGCGCTTCGCGATGTCGGCGCAACATGAGCCCGCCGCCGATGCCAGCGCGCTGCACATCGGCACGCCTCACCTGCTGAGTCTGGCCCCGCTGCTCGGTTCGCTCGAGCTGTTCGAGGAAGCCGGTGGCATTGCCCCGCTCCGGGCCAAGTCGCTTGCCCAGACGAATTATCTGATCGCGCTCGCAGAAACCGAACTGGCCGGGCTCGGCTTCGGGCTCGCCACGCCCCGTGCCCACCCCGAACGCGGCGGACACATTTCTCTTTCTCATCCCGAAGCCTGGCGCATCTGCGCCGCGCTCAAGGCGGCCGGCGTCGTGCCCGACTTCCGTCCGCCCGACCTGATCCGGCTCGCGCCGGCTCCGCTCTACACGAGTTTCGCCGACTGCGCCGGCGCCATCGACCGGCTGAAGAAGATCATGCTCACTAAAGCCTACGGAAAAATTCCCGTCACTCGCCCACTCGTCACATGAAATTCCACGACATCAGCCGCCCGATCCACACCGGCATGCCCGTCTGGCCCGGCGACACCGCCGCGGAGTTCAAGCTCGTCTCCACCATCCCGGCGGGCTCCGCCTGCAACGTCGGCCGGCTCCACGTCAGCGTGCACACGGGCACGCATGGCGACGCGCCGTTCCACTACAACAATGCCGGCGACACGATCGACGCGGTGCCGCTCGAGACCTACCTCGGGCCGGCGCGGGTCGTCGACATCCGCGGGCAAAACGCCATCACGCCGGCGCTGCTCGCCACACAGGACTTTTCCGCGACGCCGCGCGTGCTCTTCAAGAGCGATTCCTGGCCCGACGCAGCCGTGTTTCCGCCGGACTGGCCGCTCATGACGCCGGAAACTCCCGCGTGGCTGGCCGCACGAGGCGTAAAGCTCGTCGGGCTGGACGTGCCCTCGGTCGACCATCGCGACAGCAAGGACCTGCCGATCCACCACGCGCTCGATGCCGCCAACATCATGATTCTCGAGAACCTCGACCTGCGCACCGTCGAGCCCGGCGTCTATGAGCTCATCGCCCTGCCGCTGAAAATCCGCGGCGGCGACGGCTCGCCGGTCCGGGCGGTGCTGCGGATCTTATCTTAGACAGGATTTACGGGATTAAAGGGATTAATGAAACCGATCGATCAGCTGACCGAAGAGGTGATCGGGTTCGCCATGAAAGTGCACCGGACGCTTGGTCCGGGATTCCTAGAGTCGGTCTACCAGAAGGCCTTGATGCTCGAGCTGACGCGAGCGCGTTGTCAGGTAGACAGCGAAAAGGCTCTAAAGGTGATCTACGAAGGCGCTATTGTCGGAGAATTTGCCGCCGACCTCATGGTTGATGACCGGCTGATTATTGAGCTCAAGGTGGTGCAGGCCCTGGCCGTGGTGCACGAGGTGCAGACCGTGAATTACCTCACCGCCACCGGCATTGACGACGCCTTGCTCCTCAACTTCGGCGCTTCCAGTCTGCAATTCAAACGCAAGCGTCGCCGGGCCAAGGCCCAATCAGGATAATCCCGTCAATCCTGTCAAAAGTCAGTCGCTCACCGCTTCCCGAAAAACTCCCAGCAGAGCACCGCGGCGGCGGCGGACACATTGAGCGACTCGACGGCCTCGGTGCCGGGGATCTTGACGAGCCGGTCGCACAGCGCGGCGATCTCGGGCGTCATGCCCTTCTCCTCGTTGCCGAGGATGACGGCGGGCGGGCGCGGCAGGCCGCGCTCGCGCACGGCGGACGGCGAGAGCTGGTTGCCGCGCAGACTGGTGCCGACCAGGAAATGAGATCGCTTCAGTTCCGCGCAGAGCCCGTTGAGGGACGGCACCCGGTAGAAATCGACGAACTCCATGCCGCCCTCCGCGACGCGGTAGGCCGCCTCGCCGGGCAGCGCCTGCGCGGGGTGATCCGGCACGATGATCGATTTCACGCCGAAGAAAGCCGCGGTGCGCACGATGGCGCCGACGTTGTTCGCGTTGCTCACGCGATCGAGGAGCAGCAGGGGCGCCTTCGTCTGCGCCCAGCCGGCGAGCACCTCACGCGTGACCTTCCCGAGCGGCCGCTCCGCGATCACCGCCACGATGCCGCCGTGCAGTTTCGTGCCGGCCACCTTGTCCAACTCGGCGGCGTCGACCTGGCGATAGACCTTTTTCTGCGCCGCCAGTTGCGAGCAGAGTTCACCGGCGCGCTTGCCCGTCTGGGCGTCAAAGAAGAGCCGGCGCACCTCGGCCGGATGGCGGGCGAACAGCGTGGTGACGGCCTGCCAGCCGCAGACGTTCAGTTCCCGGGACTTGGGGGCGAATGACGGTTTGTTGCTCAACGTCCCGCGAGCGTGGGGACCGCGCCGGCCCGTGACAAGGGCCGAGCGCGAACCGCCGAAATCCGCCTCACGGCAGCTCGCAGGCGCCGCCGGCGCAGGCAACCACCTGCTTCAGCTCGGTGATGTCCTCGGACTCCTCGAGCGTGGTGTAGTCGACGGGTTTGTAGACAAGGGCGTTCCACTTCGCGATGTCCTCCGGCGTGGCAATGCCCTCGCGCGGGGCCTGCTTATAGAGCTTGTCGCCGCAGTCCTGCAGCAGCGCGATGCCGGTGAAGTGATGGCGGTGCGCCCAGATGAACTCGGCGACGGCCGGCCACTCGTCGGGGCGGACTGAGACGGTGCAGGAGACGTTGTGGTGCAGGCCCGGGGAATGGTCCTCGTGCCGGCGGCCGGTCTGGACCCAGTTTTCCTGGACCGTGCGGATGTATTCGAGGTGTTTCACCGCCGAGAGATCGTCGCGGAAGACGCCGAACACGGGCCCCTCGACCGGGAACGAGATGACCTCGGTGCGGCCGTTCACGTCGTAGACGCTGGGCTCGACCATGTGCGGGTTGGCGCGGCGGAAGTGAAGATGGATCGGGTCATGGACGTTCGCCTGCACGCGGCGGAAATAGTGCCGGGCGTGGTGCGGATGCAGTCCGCTGCTGGTGCCGAGCAGGAGGCTGGCCGTGCCCTCGGGCTTCACGCAGGTCGTGCGCGCCGCAGGGTTGATACCGAGCGCGCGGGCCACGACGGCATTGACCGCCTTGACCACCGCCGCACCGGAGCGAAGCACGCCGGCGTCAAGCAGCAGCTCAGGCCGGTCGAGGATGCCACAGATCGAAACGCCAAGCAGCGCCTCGCGCTCCGTGATGAGGCGCGACACCGGAGTCAGGTAGTTGAAATCGGTGTAGCCGGCCTGCAGCGTGCCGATGAGCGCGGCGTGCGCGCACAGCCGGTGGAAGGCCGCGACGTTCTCCGCGGCGGAGGCCGAGATGGTCGCCAGGTTGCAGAACTGCACGCCGGTGAGCACGTCGCCCTCCTGCAGCGGCCCGGTATGGCCGAGTTCGCGCAGCCGGGTGATGGCCGCCGCGTCCACCTTCAGGCGGGGATGCAGGCCGATCTCGACGCAGGGATTCGCGCCGTAGTCGGCGTCCTCGACGAAATAGAAGCCGGGCTCGCCGAACTGCTTCTGGGCCTCGAACAGCGCGTCGAACTGCGCGCGCGTGGCGGTCTTGCGCACGATGACCGCCGAGTTGTTGCTCGCGGCGCGCTGCGGGTTCTCGGCGAACCAGTTGCCGGTCTTGGCGTTGATCATGCCGGTGTCGTCGGCCGAGAAGAGGCAGATGGTAGCCGAGCGGCGCACGCCGCCGGAGAGGACGGCCTTGGCGGCCCACATGACGATGTCGTAGGCCTCGACCGAACTGAGCCGGCGGCCGGCCGCGCCGCGCACGAGCTTGTCGATGCGCGAGAGGGAGTGGAACAGCGGGGCCGAGCCCGGGGCCTTGCCGCCGGAGGTGCGAAGAGGAGCGCCCTCAGCGCGGATGCGGGAGTAGTCGAACTCCACGCCGCGGCCCGCGACGGCGTTCTCCATCAGAAAGTGAAGTGCGTCAGCCCAGCCCTCGATCGTGTCGGCCACGACGTGGAGCAGGGGCGGCTGCGACTCGTCCCGCGGGGCGAAAGTCGGCAGCTGCGACACGTGCTGGGTTTGCACGGAGAAGCCGACCCCGCAGCCACAAAGCAGGAGATAGAGCGCCTCGCGAAACGCCTCGAGGCGGTCCAGGTAGGTGAAGGCGCAGTTGTAGACGCGGGTGTGCTTGGTGAGGATCGCCTCGCCGCCGAACTGGAGCGAGCGCATGGAGGGCAGCACCTCGCGGTGCTTCACGGCGCCGAACGCGGCGCGGATGCCGTCATGCAGGCTGCCGAGGTTTTCGATGACCGCGAGTTCGTCCGCGGTGACCTCGCCCGCCTCGAGCGCCGCGAGCTTGGCGTTCGCCAGCGAGCGTTCCGGATAGTGCGCGAGGTGCATGTCGCGCACGCGCGCGACGGCCTCCGCCCAGGTTTCCCGGCGGCGCTTTTCCGGCGAGTAACGGGCATAGCGGGAGATCGCGATGAAGTCTTGCAGGCCGTTGGCGGTATGCGTGATGAGACGAGAGTGATTGGACATGGCGGTGCGTGTGGTTCGGTTCGGGCGGAACGGGGCAAGCTCTGCTCCGATCGGGGTCCTCGGGGACGGCTGCCACTAGATACGGTGGTGTCGGGTCCGGTCAACCGCGACCCGTAGTGGTGGCCAACATATCACGGACTTTCATGCCCCGTCAAAAGGCGCGCACTATCGTCTCCTCTGACAAGCCCCGAAAAGACCGCGGATGCCAGCCGGCTTTTCTGCCGGCGCCGGCGATCAAAATGTGCGCAGTCCCGAGTGGAGTCAGGCGCTGCGCCCGCCCACCAGCGTAAACTCCTCGCGGTCATGGTAGAGGTGGCGGATGCGAAAGCCCGGGGCGTAGGCCGCGAAGGGCGAGGCCGCCGCGCGCACCTCTCCGAGCAGGCCGAGCGCGTCGACGTGGCCGAATTTCAGGTTGATCACGAAGCGCCGGCACCAGCCGTTCGCCAGCCAGGGCGCGACGATGTTCTGCATCACGTGGTGCGGCTCCTCGACGAGGTCGCAGAACAGCCAGTCGTAGGTGACGCCCGGCGCGGGCTGGAACTTGAAGGCGTCCTCCAGCCGGTGCTCGATCAGCGGGTTGGCCAGCGCACCGCCCTTGAGCGGGCCGTTGTCGATGGCCACGACCTTCGCCCCGCGCTTGGCCGCACTGTAGCTCCAGCCGCCCGGAGCCGCGCCGAGGTCGACCACGGTCTCGCCGGGCTGCGGCTCGCGACCGAGCACGATGTAGGCCTCCTCCACCTTCAGGTAGGAGCGCGACGGGGCCGCGTCGTCATCGGCCATGCGACGCTGCCCGCCGAGCCAGGCCTCGCGGCTGACGAAGATGCGGCCGAAATCGGCGAAGAACACGAACAGGCCGCGCGCCTTGCCCGGGCCCCGCGGCAGGTCCGGCACGGCGAGCTTGGCGATGCGCGAGAGCTTCTTCCGGAGCAGGTCGTCGAAGGCCTTCTCAACGGCGCTGGCGCGGCGGCCGAGCCCGACGACCTCGGGCACCATTTGGGAGACACAGGGCCACGGCGTATCGATGCGCTCACCCCGGAGGCTTTCAAAGAAGAAAGCCGCGAGCTGGGCCGCGAGGGCGTTGACCGACTCGCCCTTCAACTCGCGCGGCGACATGAGCGTCAGCTGCGGGAAGGCCATCTCCGCCAGCGACTGCCTGACCGGATCGTCGCCGACAATGTCGGCCCTCGCCCAGCCCGGACCCTTCTCAACCACAATAAGCCCCGCCGCGCCGAGCTCGCGCTCGAGGAGCGATTCATAACCGTGCTGGCAGAGGGAGAGCATGTCGCAGCCTTACGCCCCCGGAGCCCGCCGCCGAGAGGAAAATGCCGCGGGGCCTGCCGGCTCCCTATACAGTGGTCGCGTCCGGCGCCGGGCACCCGCAAATTCTCCGTGCCTTTTCCGGCGGGCTCCGTTCACTGCCCCTTCGACCATGCGCCAGCCGACTTCCGACCTCCGCATCCGCACCGCGCGGCCCCTGCTCTCCCCGGCCATCCTGGAGGAGGACCTGCCGCTGCCCGAGGCCGGCGCCGCGCTCGTCGACCACGCCCGGCATGCGATCGGGGATATCCTGAACGGCCGCGACGACCGCCTCGTGGCGATCGTCGGGCCTTGTTCCATCCACGACCCGGCCGCCGCCCTGGATTACGCCCGGCAGCTCAAGCCTGTCGCCGACCGGCTCGCCCGCGACCTGCTCATCGTGATGCGCGTCTATTTCGAGAAACCCCGCACCGTCGTCGGCTGGAAGGGCCTGATCAACGACCCGCACCTCGACGGCAGCTTCCAGGTGAACACCGGCCTGCGCCTCGCCCGGCGGCTGATGCTCGACATCTGCGCCGCCGGCCTGCCGATCGGCACCGAGTTCCTCGACACGACGCTCGGCCAATACTACGCGGACCTCGTCGCGTGGGCCGCCATCGGCGCGCGCACGACCGAGAGCCAGATCCACCGCGAGCTCGCCTCGGGGCTCTCCATGCCGGTCGGCTTCAAGAACCGCACCGACGGCGACCTGCAGGTGGCGGTCGACGCCATCGTGTCGGCCCGGCACCCGCACTCCTTCCCCTCGCTCACGCGCGAGGGCGCGCCCGCCGTGCTCAGCACGACCGGCAACCCCGAGGGCCACATGGTGCTGCGCGGCGGCAGCCGCACCGGGCCGAATTTCAACCGCGAGTCCGTCCAGTCCGCCGCCGCCCTGCTGCGAAAATCCGGCTCTCTGCCCGTCGTGCTCGTCGATTGCAGCCACGGCAACAGCAGCAAGAAATACGGCCAGCAAGTCGCCGTGGCCGCCGATGTCGCCGGCCAGGTCGCCGCGGGCGAACGCGCCATCATCGGCGTCATGCTCGAGAGCAACCTCGTCGCCGGCAGCCAGACGCACGAGGCCGGCCGGCCGCTCGCCTACGGCCAGAGCATCACCGACGGCTGCCTTTCGCTGGCCGAAACGCTGCCCGTGCTGGAACAGCTGGCGCAGGCCGTGGCGACGCGGCGGCGGGCGCAGGGCTGAGGATTTCCCGCGATGCGCGTCCTCATCGCCTTCGACAAGTTCAAGGATGCGCTGAGTGCGAATGACGCCTGCGCCCACGCCGCCCGGGTGTTGGAGGCAAAACACCCTGACTGGGAACTGGACCTCTGTCCGCTGACCGATGGCGGCGAGGGCTTCTGCGAAACCCTGACTGCGGCCGCGCACGGCCGGCTGGAGCACGTCGAAGTATCGGGACCGCGGGGCGGAACGTTCACGGCGCCCCTCGGTTTTGTCGCCGCCTCGTCGCTGCCGGCGGCCGTGCGCACGCGGTGGGCGCTCACCGGCACCCTGGCGGTGGTCGATCTCGCGTCAGCCAGCGGGCTGTCGCTTCTGGCCCCGGGCGAACGCAATCCCTGGCATGCGACCACGGCCGGGACGGGTGAGCTGCTGCGACACGCCGCGGACCGGAGAGCCGATGCCATTCTGCTCGGCCTTGGCGGCAGCGCGACCAACGACCTCGGCTTCGGCGCACTTGCGGCCTTGGGGCTCCGGTTCATGGACGCCTTCGGTCAAGCCGTCGAACCTCCGGTGCCCGCCCGCTGGCACCAGATCGTGCGGATCGAGGGCCAGGTCGCGCTGCCGCCCGTGTTTATCGCCTGCGACGTGACCAATCCGCTGCTCGGCCGACACGGCGCCACCGTGACCTTCGGACCGCAAAAGGGCCTGCCGCCCACCGACGTGCTGGAACTCGAGACCCGCACCCGGCGCATGTCCGAGCTGTTGTGCGACCATTGCGAGCGACCGCGCATCCTGGTGAACACGCCCGGCGCCGGCGCCGCCGGCGGCATTTCATTCGGCCTGATGGTGGCGGCCGACGCCCAGCTCGTGCCGGGATTCGATCTCGTGGCCGCCTGGCTCAACCTGCCGGCGCGGCTCGCGGCCACCGATTTGGTCATCACCGGCGAAGGGCGGTTCGACGCGACCTCGCTGGCTGGCAAGGGCCCGGGCTCGCTCGCCCGCGAGGCCCGGCGCCTCGGCAAACCGGCGCACGTGTTTGCCGGCAGCGTGGGATTGCCCGCCCGAAACGGAATCAACGGGCCCGCCGAGGAGCACCTCCACGCCATCACCCCCGCCGGTCTGCCCCTGGCCGAGGCGCTCCCCCGCACGGCGGAGTTGCTCGCCGCCGCCGTGGCCCGCGCCTTGTGAGTCTTTCCCTCCCGCGATTGTCCTCGCCAACCCGTCCGGGCATTTTCAGAAATCACGGCGCATGTCCCGCCGGTCACTCGTGAAAATTTCCCTCGGAGCCGTCGCCGCCAGCCTGTTCGCCCTGCTGCTCGGTTGCGCGTCCAAACCCACCAAGGCCGCCGAGAAGCCGGCCCCGCCGCCGGTCGCGGCCAAGCCCGCGGTCGTCCTGCCGCCAGCGGAGAAATTCCCCGCCGTCATGCTGGGCATCGACGTGCTGGAGGCCGAGCGGTTCGCCGCCGTTGCCGGCAAGAAAATCGGCCTGCTCACCCACCCGGCCGGCGTCAACCGCCGCGGGGAAAGCACGGTCGACATCCTCCGCCGCGCGCCGGGCGTGAAGCTCGTCGCCCTCTTCGCCCCCGAGCACGGCTTCGAGGGTGTGATCAAGGCCGGGGACAATTTCAAGGACAGCGTCGACAAGCGGACCGGTCTGCCGGTGTATGCGCTCTACGGACAGGGGCTCAACAAGGCGAAGTCCATGGTCAAGGGCCTCGACGCACTCGTGGTGGACCTGCAGGACATCGGCTCCCGCTCCTACACCTTCAACGTCATCCTGCGCTACGCGATGGACGCCTGTTTCCAGAACGGCGTGGAGGTCATCGTGCTCGACCGGCCGAACCCGCTCGGCGGCCTCAAGGTGGACGGCCCGCCGCTCGATCCCGAGAACATGAGCGGCGTCGGCGCCTACCCGCGCATGCCTTATGTGCACGGGCTCACGATGGGCGAGATCGCGCTCATGACCAAGAACGGCTCGCGCGCCATCTCTGGCATGGGCGTGTCCGACAAGGTCCGCGAGGGCGGCAGGCTCACTGTCATTCCCATGCGCGGCTGGACCCGGAGCATGCGCTGGCCGGACACGGAACTGAAGTGGGTGCCGACCTCGCCGAACGTGCCGACCTTCGACGCCGCGGTCGGCTACGCGATGATCGGGCTCGGCACCCAGAACAGCGGCTGGACCTGGGGCATCGGCAAGGATTTCCCGTTCCGCGGCATCGGTTACCCAAAGAAGACCCCCGAGGAGATCATCAAAGCCATGGAAGGTTACAAGATCCCCGGCCTCAGGTTCGTCAAGCAGACCGGCCTCGACAAGGAGGGCAAGATCATCACCGGCGTCTACGTGCAGGTCACCGACTGGGAGGCCTGGAACCCGACGGAGCTTTCCTTCTACATGCACAAGCAGGCGGCGCTCTGGTCGCGGCTCAATCCCTTCGGCACGCTCACGACCGAGGAGGCACGAACCTTCCGGATCCACACCGGCTCCAACGCGTGGCTGACCGCCCTCAGCCGCGAGGGTGGCAAGGTTAATGTGCCGTCCTTCATCCAAAACTGGACGGCCCGCGCCAAGATCTACCAGGACGAGACGAGAAAGTTCTGGCTGTATCGATAAGACGGCAATCCCTTCGGATTTGCGCTGCGCCGGGCGGATGGCATTAACGCGGCATGACCCCAACTTCCCGTCTGCACATTGTCCGGCGGTTGTCATGGCTTTTGCTCCTGCTGGGTCTGGCGACCGCTCTGCACGCCGCCACGCCGCCGGCCTTTGATCCCGTCGCCGAGACCGAGAAGCTGCTCAACACGATGCCCGCCGAGGCACGCGCCAAGTCCGACGCCTATTTCGAGGGCGGCTACTGGCTGGCGGCGCTGGACCAGGTGGTGACGCTCTCGTTCACGTGGGGCGTGCTGCAGTTCGGCCTCATCCGAAAATTCCGCGACTGGGCGGAGAATGGGAAGACAACACGCCGCCTGCTCGCGGCCCTGGTGTTTCTCGGAGTCTGGCTGGGAGTCTCCCTCCTGTTCAAGCTCCTGCTCCCGAAACAGCCCGACTGGCTCTGGATGCTGAAGTTCGTGACCAGCCCGGTGGTCGCGGGCCTGGTGGCCTTCGTCTTCCTGAAGGACCGGATCGCGCGCTGGGCCCACCGGCCAGGCCTGCACGCCTACCTCGCGGCCGTCTATTTTCTGGTGCTCTTCACGCTGAGTTCATGGATCCTGACCATGCCTTGGGGCATCTATGTAGGTTATCTCCGCGAACACGATTACGGGCTCTCCAACCTCAGCCTTGGCGACTGGTTCATGGAAAGCATCAAGGGCCAGCTGATCTTCACACTCTTCTTCAGCGTGCTGCTGGCACTGCTCTTCCAGGTCATTCGCAAATACCCGTCGCGCTGGTGGGTCATAGCCAGCCTGGTCGCACCCGCCGTCCTGTTTGTCGGGGCGGTGATTTCCCCAGTGTTCATCGCGCCGGTGTTCAACAGCTACCAGCCGCTCCAGAACCAGGCCGTGCTGCAACCCATCCTCTCGATGGCCCGGGCCAACGGCGTCCCGGCGGACAACGTCTACGAGTTCGACGCATCGAAGCAATCGAAGCGCATCAGCGCGAACGTCAGCGGGGCTTTCGGCACGATCCGCGTCTCGCTCAACGACAACCTGCTGAACCGTTGCACGCCCGCCGAGGTGCAGGCGGTGATGGGTCACGAGCTGGGGCATTACGTGCTCAACCATGTCTACAAGCTCGTGATCTACCTCTCGTTGGTCACGGCCGCCACGTTCGCCTTCACTCACTGGTTCCTGGGCGTCGCCTGCCGCCGGTGGGGCCCGCGCTGGGACGTGCGCGGCCCGGCGGACCTCGCGGCGATCCCGCTGTTCTGGCTCGGCATGAGCCTGGCCATGTATCTGGCGACTCCGGTGCAGAACTCCATCGTTCGCACGACGGAGTCCGAGGCGGACATCTTCGGCCTCAACGCGGCCCGGCAGCCCGACGGTTTCGCGACCACCGCGCTGAAGCTCTCCGAATACCGCAAACTCGCCCCCGGCAAGTGGGAGGAGATTATCTTCTTCGACCACCCGAGCGGCTACAACCGCATCCTGATGGCGATGCGCTGGAAGGCGGAGCATCTCGCGGAGCCGCAGCCGGTCGCGCCCGGCAGGTAACCGAGGGCGGGAGCCGACCCCGGAGGACAGCGACGGGAGCATAACCTTTTCCCGCCGCTGCGAACCTCCTCCGGGGCTAAATGCTGGCGACGCCCCGGCGCAGTGCGTCGCTGTGCCAAGCCACGCCACCGATGGCACCGCCATCAATGGCATCGGGGGGAGTGACGGCGGGCGGGAGAGAGCGGGCGTTCATGGGTCACCCCTCAATGCGGGAAATTCTCCGCCCGCGGGCCAGTTATTTTGAAATTATTCCACTCCCGCCTCACGGCTATTGCCCGGTCGCACCGGCCGGACCCGGACGGTGGAAAGCCAAGCGAACCAGGGCCGGGACCGACGCCTACTTCGCAGCGACCGAGCTGTTCTTCACGACCCACGCGTTGTATTCGGCGCGCGGCATGAATTTCAGCGAGGCGGAGTTGATGCAGTAGCGCAGGCCGGTCGGGGCCGGGCCGTCGTCAAAGACATGGCCGAGGTGGCTGCCGTCGACGGCGCTGTGCACCTCGACACGCGTCATGCCCCAGCTGGTGTCGGTCGTCTCGGCAACGAAGGCCGGCTCGATCGGCTTGGTGAAGCTCGGCCAGCCCGTGCCGGAGTCGAACTTGTCGCGGCTGTCGAAAAGCGGCGTGTCGCTGCCGACCGCGAAATAGACGCCGTCCTCGTGGTTGTTCCAATAGGCGTTGCGAAACGGCGGCTCGGTGCCCTGCTGGCGGGCGACATTGAATTGCTCGGGCGTGAGCAAGGCGCGCCACTCGGCGTCGGTGCGCTGCACCTTGGCCTTGCTCATGTCGATGACGACCTTCGAGGGCAGACCGCAGGCGGATTTCGGGCCGTCGATGACGCAAGCCGCGCCGTCGGTGGGTTTCTGGTCTTTGGCTTTCATGGTGGAATCATCGGCGCGGAGCCCAGCGGTCACGGCAAAGGCCGCGGCAAACAGGGCGAGAGAAGGCAGAAGCGACTTCTTCATGGTGCAATGGGTAGGCTGAAATTACGTTTTGGCAACCGGTGCGGGTGCCGTGTCCCCATGGGAGCCGCCAGGCGGCGGTTTATTCCATTCGGACGCGCACCGAGCCGTCGTGGAACTCGTTGACCAGCGGCTCGCCGGGCCGGAGGCCCTTCGCCCGCGGGACCGGGCGGCCCTCGGCGTCGCGGACGATGGCGTAACCGCGCTTCAGCACGGAGGCGGGGCTCGCCGACTCGAGACGTTTCCACAGCGACAGCAGGCGATGCGACTCGAGCTGCACCCGCTTTTCCGGCGAGGCGTGGGCCAGCCGCGCGCGGGCGGTGCCGAGGGACTCGCGGCGCAGCTGCACCGACGCCCGCAAGGCGGAGCCGAGACGGTTGCCGAGATCGTCGAGCCGGAGCGAATTCTGCTCGATGGCCGCAGCCGGCGACAGCAGCCGCAGCCGGCTGCGGGCATGGTCGAGTTTTTCGTGGGCCCGCGCGACCGCGGATTCCGCGGCCCCGGCGATGCCCTCGCCTGCACGCGCGAGCCGTGCCGTGCAATCGAGGTAGTTGCTGGAGATGAGTTCGGCGGCGCCGCTCGGCGTCTCGGCCCGGACATCGGCCGCGAAATCGCAGAGCGTGAAATCGATCTCGTGGCCGACCGCGGAGATGACCGGCACGCAGCAGGCGGCGACGGCGCGGACCAGCGGCTCCTCGTTGAAGGCCCAGAGATCCTCGATGCTGCCGCCGCCGCGGCCGACGACCAGCAGGTCGAATATCCCCAGTTCCTCGGCCGCGTGCAGCATCGCGATGATCTCGGCCGCGGCGCCTTCGCCCTGCACCTTGGCCGGCAGCACGACCAGCCGGCCGGTCCAGCCACGGCGCGTGAGGATGCGCATGAAATCCTGCACGGCCGCGCCGGTCGGCGACGTGATGAAACCGACCGTGCGCGGGAGCAGCGGCAGCGGCTTCTTCCGCGCCGCCTCGAAAAGACCCTCGGCGGCGAGCTTCTGCTTCAGTTTCTCGAGCTCCTGCTGGAGCCGGCCCGCCCCGTGGTCGATGACCGCGCGCACGATGAGCTGATACTGGCCGCGCGCCTCATAGAGGCTGATCTCGCCGTAGACCAGCAGCTGGAGGCCGTCCTTCATTCGCACCGTCTGCCGCGCGGCGTCGCCGCGGAAGAGCACGCAGCTGAGCTGCGCGCCGGCGTCCTTGAGGGAAAAATACACGTGGCCGCTGGCCTGTGCGCGCAGGTTCGAGACCTCGCCGCGCACCCAGCCCGGGCGGAGGCCGCCCTCGAGCAGCTCCTTCACCTCGCGGGTGAACTCGGTGACGGACCGGATGCGGCCGGCATCGTCGAGCGGCAGCTCAGGCGCGCTTTTTGCCATAGTGTTTCCTCACCAGCTGGGTGGCCGCCATCAGGGCGAGGATCAGGCCGAGGGCGGTGAGGGCTGTCCGACCCCGGCCCTGCAGCATGGCATCGCTAAACAGGATGAAGGCGGCGTTAATGGGCCACTGCGCGAGGCAGGATACGAGCAGGTATTTGCCGAACGGCACCTCGGCCAGGCCGAGCAGGTAGTTCTGCACCGGAAAAGGCACTCCGGGGGTCACCCGCAGGATGATGATGAGGTCGAACTCATCGCCGGGCGCGGCCTTGGGCAGCTTGTAGCCCAGGCGGGTAAAAAGTTTCTCGAGCAAGGGCCGCAGCGCCCGGCGCGCCAAAAAATAACTCAGCGTCATGTTCACGGTCATCGCCAGCAGGGACAGGACCACGGTCCACCCCATGCCCAGCGTGGGGCCGAACACCGGGCCGGCCGTGAGGGAAAAGGCCATCTGCGGCGCACCGATGGCCGGCAGCAGGGCCATGGCGATGAAGAACACCGGCGCCCCTGCGCCGCGAATGAGCGCCAGGCCCTGGGCCAGCAGCGCCTTCAGGTCGAGCCCGCGCGCGACCAGGGCGGCGGCGGCAACGAGAACGACCGCCACGACGGCAAGCTTGAGGAGCAGGGCGCGATTGGGACGCGGGGCGGGTTCGGTCATGGGGGCACCATGCCCGGGCCGCTTTGCGGCCGTCAAGGGTGGACGCGCCGCCCGAAAATGCTTTCCCAGCCCGGGGCCGGCGCTAGCTTGGCGGCCTGCCCGCATGAAGCTCTCGATCGTCATCCCCTGCTACAACGAGCGTAAAACCATCCGCACCATCGTGGACGCCGTCCGCGCCTCGCCGGTGGCCGACATGGAAATCATCGTCGTGGACGACTGCTCGGCGGACGGCACGCGCGACATCCTGCGCACCGAGATCGAGCCGCTGGTGGCGAAGGTGATCTACCACGAGTTCAACCAGGGCAAGGGCGCCGCGCTGCGCACCGGCTTCGCGGCCGCGACCGGCGACGCCGTGATCGTGCAGGACGCCGACCTCGAATACGACCCGCAGGAATACCCGCGGCTGCTCAAGCCCATCCAGGACGGCAAGGCCGACGTCGTCTTCGGCTCGCGCTTCATGGGCGCCGAGGCGCACCGCGTGGTCTATTTCTGGCACATGGTCGGCAACAAGTTCCTGACGCTGCTCTCGAACATGTTCACGAACATCAACATCACGGACATGGAGACCTGTTACAAGGTGTTCCGCCGCGAGGTGCTGGCGAAGATCAGCATCGAGGAGAACCGGTTCGGCTTCGAGCCGGAGATCACGGCGAAGGTCGCCGCGCTGGCGGACTGCCGCATCTACGAGGTCGGCATCTCCTACTACGGCCGCACCTATGCCGAGGGAAAGAAGATCGGCTGGCGCGACGGCTTCCGCGCGATCTACGCCATCGTAAAATACAACGTCTTCCGCTGACGTCGCCCCGCATGATCCTCCCGTCATGCGCATGCTGATCTTCCCGTTCGTGCTCGCCGCCGGCCTCATCGTGCCCGGCTGGCTGCTGGGCCGGGTGCTACGGGCCCCAGCCGGACCGGCCGGGGCATTTCTCGGATCGGCGGTTGTCCTCTTTCAGGTCGTCCTGGCGTTGTCGGCTTTCGGGCTCCCGCTGGATTTCAATCACCTCGCGGGCGGGCTAGCCGTCGTGAGTCTCGCCTGCTGGGGCGTGCAACGGCGATACGATCGGTCGAGGCCGCCGAACCCGGTAACGCCGCCCCGGTGGGTCCCTTGGTCGCGCGAGCATTGGTTGCTGCTGCCGGTGGGGCTCGGCTTGGCGTCCATCGCGCTCAAGGCGGGGCTGGAACCGCTGTCCGGAGTCGACAACGGATTCCGCTGGGATCATCTGGCGCGGCAGATGATGGCGACCAAGGGCCTGGATTTTTATCCGCCGGTCGCGGACCGGGATTTCCTCCTCTACTTCTGGTGCGACGGCATCGCGCCGATGATTTCGGACCTTTATCTCTGGTGCTATCTCAGCCTCGGACAGGCGGTCCGTGGCGCCACGACTCTTTTGGTCGTCGGCCAGGGCGCGTTGCTCTTCCATGTCGTCTATCAGCTGGCGGCCCGGCGGGCCGGGGCCTCGGCGGGGCGCGTGGCCACCGCCCTCCTCGCGACGAGCCCGCTCCTGCTGTGGGGTGTGGCGATGGGACAGGAAACGGGCCTCACGGCGCTGAGCCTGGCCTCAATGCTTTTGTTTCTGGACCATTATCGCACCGAACCCCGCGCCGGTTGGCTGGTCTGGGCCGGGTTGGCCGCGGGCGCGAGCGCGCTGGGCCGTGAATACGGCCTGGCTTTCGTCCCGCTCGGCTGGTTCGCCCTGCTCCACCGCGGGCAACTGCGCCGGGGGGCGGCAGCCTTCACTTTCTCGGCCGCGGCGGTCGCGCTCCCCTGGTTCATCCGCAACTGGGACCGGACCGGCAATCCTCTCTTCAGCCACGAGCTGGGCGGACTGTTTCCGGTCAACCCCGCCCATCGGGCGTGCATGCGCTGCATCGAGGAATTCACCCGCTTTTGGGAGAGCCCGGGGGAAATGGGCCGAATGGCCGTCGCGCTTGTCGTGCTCGCGCTGCTCCCGTTAAGTTTGGGCCTCCTGACTGGCCTGCGCCGCTGGCGCGACTTTGCGCCATGGGGCTTGGCCATGGTTCTCATGACGGGGCTGTGGCTCTGGTCCGTGCGGGAGACGGCGGGCGGGATGATCTATTCCCTTCGTGTGCTGACGCCCGCCATCGCCCTCGGCGCGGCCCTCGGAGGTGTCGCCCTGGGACGGCTGGCGAGCACGCGCCGGAGCCTGTGGGCGCTGCTGATTCTGACCATCGGCTTCTCGCTGGATGCAAGTGTGCGCGCGCTCTACATGCCGTTCGACCACCTCATCGCCTGGTGGCGGAATCCTCCCGCGGCGTGGCTTGAGTTCGGCGCGCAGTGGCACCCGGACGCCGACCCGGCATGGCGCGCGATCGCCGCCGCCGCAGGCAGGCATCGTATTCTCGTCCTGGGTCCGACGCACTACGCCATCCTGACGGGACTGGGGGCGGAAGCCGTGCCCCCTTGGAGCCCCCGGGTTTTGCCAATTGGCGATCCACAGAGGAGCTTCGCCGACAATCTGGCGGCGCTGCGCAGCCAGGGCTTTCGTTTCGTGGTCATCCCGCGGAACGATCAGGTAACCGACCTCTTTGTCTCCAGTTCCCGCTTCCTGCGGGAACTCAGGGCGACAGCCCGTCCCACGCTGATCAACTCCGATTTTGCGCTCTATGATCTGCTCGCGCCCGCGATGGACGCTCCCCCTCCTCTCGCCCCGCGGTCCGGCTGATATTTAGATCCGTTTCATGCAGCCCCGCTTGCACCGGGCCGCCCCACCTATCTCAATCTCCCTCGCATGGCTCAGCCTTCGCCCTCTCCCGCCGTCACTCTCGTCACGATCATGCTGTTTCGCGAGGGCGTGCAGCTGACCGGCATCGGGGTGCCCGGGGAATACTTCGGCCGCGGCTACGACGAGGTGAAACGCCGGCACTCCCGAGGTGATGGCAACACGAGCCGCGACCGAATCACCTGAGACCGGTCGCCCCGCCTTTCCATGAACACGGTTGATCTGCTGTCGGGGCTCGGGGCCGCGGCCCTGCTGGTCTTTCCAGGCTGGCTTTTGGCTCGCGCTCATCGCCTGCCGCTCCCGCTTCTGGCCGGCCTGATCTCAGGCGCCGTGGCGCTTGTCCTGATCATCCAGTTGCTGGATGCAGGCGGACTCGCGCTCTCCGCCAGAACTATTCTTCCCGCTTGGCTGCTGGTCTTGCTCGGGGCGGTCTGGTGTGGCAGAAAACCAGCCCTCACCGCGCCCGCGGCCGATCCGCGCATCCCCGCCCGCCCGGACTGGTGGCTGATGCTGCCCGTGCTGCCGGCGATCGCCATGGTGACTTACCGGGCCGTCACCCTGCCACTGTTCGGCGTCGACAACATCTTTCGGTGGAACTTCCTGGCGGAGCAGATGGTGGCGCACCGCACCCTGGCGTTCTATCCCCCGGTCACTGCCGGCGACTACGCGATCTACAGCTGGCCCGACGGCATCGCCCCGGCCGTTTCGTCCCTGTATTTTTGGATCTATTCCCTGGCCGGAGCAACGCGGCCCGAACTGACCGCACCCCTGATTGTCTTTCAATTCCTGCTGCTGCTCGCCGGTGCCTACGCTCTGGCCCGGCAAATGGCGTCACCCAAGGCCGGAGCCATCGCCTGTGGGCTGGTGGCCTGCTCCCCGATCGTCCTTTGGAGCACGGGCATGGGGCAGGAATCCGCCCTGATGGCCGTCGCGCTGCTCGGACTGCTGCTCTACCTGCCGGCTTCGCGCGAAACGGTGTCCACCCCGGCGACCCTCGCCGCCGGACTGGCCGCCGCGCTCGCCGGGCTCGCCCGCGAATACGGCCCGGCGATCATCTGTTTCGGATTCGCGCTGGGGCTCGCCCGGCGGCTGCCCGCCCGAACGCTCGGTCTCTTCCTGCTGACCGCCCTGGCCGGCGCCCTGCCCTGGTATGGGCGGAACTGGCTGCACACGGGCAACCCCTTCTTCAACCTCGACGTGGCCGGTCTCTTCCCGGTGAACCGCGCGCACCTCCGCCTGATGCAGGTTTACCAGGAATCGTTCGGCTGGGCGCAGGCGCCGGCGGACGCGCCGCGGATATTCCTGGCCAACACCTCGGCCGCGCTTTTCGGCGTGATCGCCGGTGCGCTCTACTGCTTCCGCCCGGCCCGGTCCCTGCTCGCGGCCATTGCCCTGGTGACCGCGTTGTGGTTCGTCTCGGTGAGCTACACCGCCGGCGGATTCACCTACGCCCTGCGGGTGCTGACGCCGGCGCTCGTGATTGCAGCCGCGCTCGGTGGCGTGGCCATCGCCCGCTGGGTTTCCACCCGCTCCGCCGCGATCATCCTGAGTTGCATGCTCCTCGCGCTGGCCACGGATGCCGCGCTGCGCTCGCTGCTCCTGCCCCTCAATGTCTACGACATCCCGCCCGCCGCCTGGGTGGGGACGAGCCGCGCCATGCACCTGGGCCACCTGCGGACCGTCTATCGCGAGCTGGCCGACCTCACTGCGGGCCGGCGCATACTGACGGTGGCGATCACGGCGCTGCTCAACAACAACGGCGCCCGGACGGTGCCCGTGTGGAGTCCGGAAGTCGCGTATCTCTGGGACCCGGCCTTCAGCCCGGCGGAGGTCACCCGTCGGCTGGCGGACAGCGGCATTGGTTTCGTGCTGATCCCCAAGGGCGACATCAACCGGAAATACCTCATCCAAATCCCTTATTTTCGCCACAAACTGGATGAACACCTGCAGCCCGTCTGGAGCGACGCCGAGGCGATCCTTTTCCAAGTGAAGCCGACGGCCCGCTGACGGCGGCGCCCGGCGGATATTTAGATCTGTTTCATGCGGCTGCCGCTTGCACCGGGCCGCGTCACCTGTCTCAATCTCCTCCGCATGGCTCAGCCTCCGTCCCTTCCCGCCGTCACCCTCGTCATTCCCATCTTCAACGAGGCGGCCGTGCTCCCCGAGCTGCTCACCCGGCTGAGCACGGTGTTCGACGTCAACCCCGGGGTGAAGTGGGACGCCCTCCTCGTCGATGACGGCAGCCGCGACCGGTCAACGACGCTGATCCGCGAGCACGCCGCCCGCGACCCGCGCTTCACGCTGCTGGAGCTGAGCCGCAATTTCGGCTTCCAGGCCGCGATCGCCGCCGGCCTGGCCCACGCGCGGGGCGATGCGATCGTCACGATGGACGCGGACCTGCAGGACCCGCCGGAGTGCATCCCGGAAATGGTGGAGCGGTGGCGCGCCGGCGCCGAGGTGGTGCGCGCCGTGCGACGTTCCCGCCAGGAAACCGGGGCGCGGCGGCTGGGCATGGACCTCTTCCACTCGCTCTTCAGCCGGGTCTCCGATTTCCCCATCGAGTCCAACACCGGCACTTTCGGCCTGATGGACCGCACGGCGGTGGACGCGCTGAACCAGCTGCCGGAGCGCAACCGGTTCTTCCCCGGCCTGCGCTCGTGGGTGGGCTTCCAGACGGCCGAGATCCACTATGACCGGCAGGAGCGGGCCGCCGGGCAGCCGCAGCAGAACTTCCGACGGCTGTTCCGCTATGCCACGGACGGCGTCTTCAGCTTTTCCTACCTGCCGCTGCGCCTGCTGACCTACGCCGGCGTGTTCATCGCGCTGATGGGCTTCGCCGCCGCCGTTTTCTACGCGGTGCGCCGCCTCATCAACATCGAGACCGCTCCGACGGGCTACACCACCCTGGTCACGATCGTGCTCTTCCTCGGCGGCGTGCAGCTGATCGGCATCGGCGTGCTCGGGGAATACCTCGGTCGCGTCTATGACGAGGTGAAACGCCGGCCGCTCTTCCTGATCCGCCGGAATCAGAAGACCCCGCCCGGCGTGGCGCCGGCTTCCGGGTCGCACGAGTGATGCGAGCCTTGCGCGTCCCGGGTTTGCTCGTGCTGGCGGCGGGGCTGGCGGTCATCGGCTGGCTGCTGATGAGCACCAACTTCATGATCCACGACGACGAGGGCTACGTGCTCCTCGGCCTCAAGGATTTTTCGGCACATGGCGGACTCTATGACCAGGTCTTCACGCAGTATGGCCCGGCCCCGTTCCTCTACTATGAGGGCCTGCACCGCGTCTTCAGCTGGCCGATCACGAACCTGCTCGGCCGCGGCATGACGCTGGTGCACTGGGTCGGCGCGGCCTTCGCCGCGGGTCTCATCGCGTGGCGGTTGTCGGGGCGTTACTGGACGGCGTTGTTCACGCTGGTGGCTGTCTTCGGCTACCTCTGGCAGATGACTTGGGAGCCGCCGCACCCCGGGGGCTTGATCGCCTTGGTCACCGCCGCCGGCCTGGCCGCGGCGATCGAGGCGGTCTGGCGCGGACGCCCGCGGCTCTCGGCCTTGATCCTCGGCCTCGCGGGCGCCGTCCTGATCCTCACCAAGATCAACATCGGCCTGTTGTGGTGTTGCTCGGCCGGTGCCTTCCTGCTGCTAACCACGAATCATCCCGCGCTGCGCAAGGTCGGGAGCTGGCTCGCCGGCGCCGGCCTGGCTGCGCTGCCGTTTGTGCTGATGCGTCCGCTGCTCGGCGAATCGTGGGTGCTCTATCTCGCGGTGACGTTTGCGGTTTCAGGCGTCTCGGTTTGCGTGCTCGCCGGAGAAAGCCCCGGGCCCACCTTTCAGCTCCGTGACTGGCTGACCGGGCTCTGCGGCTTCGCGGGACTGGGGCTGCTGATCCTCGGCGGGGTTCTGGCGCAGGGAACGAGCGTGCACGGACTCCTGCAGGGGGTGTTGCTGGATCCGCTCCGGCACCCGGCCAATTTCCACTTCGGGCCCGCCTGGCAATCGCCGGCCTGGGCCGTGCTGCTGGCGGCAGGACTGGTGGCCGCGCTCTGGCGCTGGCGGCCCGCGCTGCGAGGGCGCCTCGCCGACGCCGTCAGCGGGTTGAGACTCCTGGCCCTCCTGTGTTTCGCCTGGAACTCGCAGACCTGGCTGACGCTGCGCGGCGTCGGCTATTTCATCAGCTACGTGCTGCCGCTGACGCCGCTGTTCCTCCTGCCCGTGGCCGAAACCCCGGACCGTTCCCGCCTCCGGCCGGCGGCCCTGCTCGCCGCCCTGGTGGGACTCGGCCAGGTGCTGCACACCTACCCGGTCGCAGGCACCCAGATGGCGTGGGGATCCTTCCTGCTGTTGCCGCTTTTTGCCAGCGGACTCAGCGACGCGGCGGTGCACCTCGCCACCCGGCTCAGGCGGCCATGGTTGGCGACGGCAGTCGCAGCGGTCGCACTGGGTATCGCCGGATATCAAGCGGACCTGCTTTATGATCAGGGCTGGCTGCGCTGGCGGACGTCGGAGCCCCTCGGGTTGGCCGGGGCGGAAACGGTCCGCCCCCCGGAAAACGTGCGCTACGCGCTGCGCATCCTTACGGCTAATGCCGAGCTGCACGCGGACCTGCTGTATTCGCGGCCGGGCATGTTCAGCTTCAACCTGTGGAGCGGCGTGCCAACCCCCACCCTGCGCAACGCCACGCACTGGTTCTGGCTGCTCACACCGGCCGACCAGCAGGCCATCATCCGCCGGCTGCAGGAGACGCCGCGCTCCGCCATCATCAGCAGCCGGCCGCTGATCGAATTTCTCGACCAGCAGATGCACATGACCATCACCGGCCCGCTGAACGACTACATTTGCGCGAACTACCGGACGCTGTTCACCGTCTCCGGCTACGATTTCCTGGTGCCGACGGCGAGCCGGGCCGCACCCTTCTTTGTCGCGCAAAACTTCGAGCAACGCCCCGGCGGTGGCGGCAGCGAACACGGCCTGATCGCCGTGAACGTCGCCGTCCAGGCGACCGTCGATCACATCGTGCTGCGCCTCGTAGCCCAGCCAGACCAGATCCTCGCCGAGTGGCGGACCGGCAACTCCCGCGTGACGCTCCAGCGCGTCAACGCTGCCGGCCAGCCCGCCGGCGCGCCGCAGGATTGTCCGTGGCCGCTGAAACTCGACGGACTCCACCAACTCCGGCTCTACCACAACCTGCCCGTGCCCGCCGGGCGGCCCGGCCTCGAACTGGTCTTCCTCGACGCGGAGGGCCGCTCCCTTTTCGAGGCCTGCTACGACGACCCCGTCAGCGCTTCCGCGCCACCAGCAGGAGGCTGACGCCGAACGGGAAAGGCAGCCGCCAGAAGGCCGGCTGCACGAACGACCACCGCAGCGCGGCATTCATCCACGGCGCCGGCAGCTTGTCCTCCGTTCGCACCCGGCCTCCCTTCTGTGGAAACCACTGTCGCCACCGGCGCACGAGCCAGACCGCGGGGTAGACGAAGACATTCGTGTAGTTCACGTGGAGCAGCTCCCACTCGGCGTCGGGAAAAAGCGCCTTGAGCTGCGGCCGCGAGTAGCGTCGGAAATGGTGCAGCGCCACATCCCAGTCGCTCCAGAGCGCCATGCTCGCCGGCACGGTGACGAGCGCGATGCCGCCCGGTTTCAACAGGCGGTGGAACCCCCGCACGACAGCCACGTCGTCCGGCGTGTGCTCGAGCACGTCGAGGGCCGTGACATATTCCAAGGAAGCACCCGGGAGTGGCACCTGGTCGCCCGCCAGGCTCAGGATCTGCTCCGGCCGGAAACGCGCGCGCAGCAGTTTCAACGCCTCCTCATGGTCGTCGAGCACCATGACCCGGCAGTGCGCCTCCATCTCCTTCGCGAAGCGGCCGGTGCCGGCGCCGCAGTCGAGCAGGCAGTCATCCGACCGGGGCGGCCGGACCCGCAGCAGCCAGCCGCGGGCAAAGACCCGCTTGCCGGCGTAATACCAATGCGCGGCCTCCATCTGCTCCATGTTGGCGTATTCCTCGGCGTTCATGCGGGTGCACACGAAGGTTGTGCGGCGCACCGGAACGTGTCCATACTGCTTCTCAATTTTCCCGGCCCACGCTTGCCTTCCACCCGCCCACCCTTCCCTCCTTCCGGACTGACCTGGCTCGCCGTGCTGCTCGCGCTCGGCCACGCCGTCCTGGCCTCGCTGGCGATGCGGGAGAAATCCACCACGGCGGACGAACTCGCCCACGTGACCGGCGGCTACACGTTCAACCACTGGGACGACTACCGCCTGCAACCGGAGAACGGCAACCTGCCGCAGCGCTGGCAGGCGCTGCCCACGGTCCTGCACGGCGCGAACTTCCCGCCCATGACCGCGCTGGCCTGGCACAAGTCCGAGGTCTGGCTCACGGGCTACGCCTTCTTCTACCAGAGCGGAAACGATCCCGACCGGATGCTCTTCAGCGCCCGGGCGATGAACTCCCTCTGGGGCGCCGCGGTGGTGCTGCTGGTCTATTTCTGGTCCCGCCGGATCTGGGGCGGGGCCGGCGCGCTGATCTCAGCGGCCTTCGCCGCGCTCTGCCCGACCATGCTGGCGCACAGCGGGCTCGCGACCTCGGACATGTGCATGGCCTTTTTCCTGCTCGCCGCGTCGGGTGCCTACTGGTGGCACCTCCATGACGGCCGGTGGCGCATCTGGTGGCTGAGTGCCGCCGTCCTCGGTCTGGCGGCCGTGGCCAAATTCACCGCGGTGCTGCTGCTGCCCGTGGCCGCGGTGATGGCGGTGCGGCGGATCTTCCACGCGGAACCGCTGAGTCTCGGCGGGAAAACCTTCCGGACCTGGCCGGGCCGCTTCGGCGCGATCGCGGTTTCGACCGCCGCCCAAGGCCTGGTCGCGGTCGCAATGGTCTGGGCCTTCTTCGGTTTCCGCTACACCGTCTTCAATCCCACTCTGCCTTCCGGCGAATTCAACCTGCCGTGGGCGCTGGTGCTTTCCTACGGCGGCGTGAAGGCGCAGTGCATCGAGTTCTGCCGCGCCTGGCACCTGCTGCCCGAGGGCTGGCTCTACGGTCTGGCCTTCGTGCTGAAACACGCGGAGGCCCGGGCCGCGTTCCTCGACGGCGACTACGGCATCTTCGGCTGGGTGGATTTTTTCCCGAAGGCTTTTTTCTACAAGACCACGCCGGCGCTGCTGGCCGCGGTGGCCGCCAGCGCGGGCCTGCTCCTGTGGCACATTCGTTCGACGGCGGTCGCCCGGCTAGCCCGACCCCTTTACCGGGTCACACCGCTGCTGGTGCTGTTCGCGGTGTATTGGGCGTTTTCGCTGACCAGTCATCTCAACATCGGTCACCGCCACATCCTGCCGACGTATCCGGTTCTCTACATCTTCACGGGCGCGCTCGGCTGGGCGCTGGCCCGCGCGTGGGCGCAATCGCGCCGGACCGGTCTCGCTTTCGCACTTGGTCTCGCCGGCCTGGTGGGCTGGCAGGCGGCCGCCGCCGCGCGGATTTACCCGGATTATCTGGCCTATTTCAGCCCCATCGTGGGCGGCCCGGAGAAAGGCTACCTGCACCTGGTCGACAGTTCACTCGACTGGGGCCAGGACCTGCCGGCGCTGAAGCACTGGCTAGACGCCAACCGCCGGCCCGGCGAGCCGCTCTACCTCGCCTATTTCGGCACCGACGAGCCGGCCCGCTTCATACCCGACGCGGTGCTGATGCCGCGCCTGCCCGGTTTTGACCGGCCGCGTCCGTGGTATTGGCCCAAGCCGGGTTTGTTCGCGCTCGGCGCCACCATGCTCCAGCACGTCTACTCCAACCACCGGGGCCCGTGGACGCTGGAGAACGAACGGCTTTATCAGCAGTTGCGCCAGAACGAGGCTGCTTTCCGGGCCCTGCAGGCGGATCCGACCGGGCACCCTGAATTGATGAACGGCCTCACGACCGAGGCGTGGACCCGCGCTTGGGACCAGTATGACCAGCTGCGTCTGGCCCGGCTGTGCCACTATCTGCGCGCCCGCCGGCCTGACGCCCAGCCCGGTTACTCGATCCTTGTCTACCGGCTCGATCAGGCGGAGCTCGATGCCGCGCTTAACGGCAACCTGCGTCAGCTCGCCGCCGCGATCAATCGCGCGCACGCGGCCAACCCCTGACCTGCGCCGTCACGGCACCAGCCGCAACAGTGGGAGGTCGCCCGGGTCCGCACCGGGCGCGGACCCGGGAAATCCGACCGTCACCACGGCCAGCACGTCCGCCGGCACCGGCACATCCACCACGAGGCGGCCACCCGCCGGCAAAGCACCGGTGGAGCCGCCGGTGGGCGAGCGGATTTCAAAGTGTCGCTCGGCGGGACCGGGATTGAACAATTCCAGGCGCACCGGCGCGTCCGCCCAGGTGCGCAACAACAGTTCGCGGCGCGGCTGTCCGTTCGTCTCGAGAATGCGATTCCGATAGAGCAGCGGCCGCGGACGTTCGCCAGGCAACAGCTGGCGGAATGCCGCCACCTCGAACAATCCGGTCCGGCCCATGACCCGACCTTCGCGGCCCATGAAATATTCCAGAGGCACCACGAGCCAGCCCAAATCCGAGCCCACTGCCGCCTCGGCCGTGGCCGCCGTCATCGTCGAGAGCCGTTCCAGCTCCACGTGGCGCGGAGGCGCGAGCCGATAGAAGGAAGCCAATGCCTTATCGATCGGAAACGCCAGCCGCAGCGGTTGCTCCGGATGGTCGAGTTGCCCGGCCCACGCGCGCCAGTGGCTGTAGAGATAATACGAGGCTGAACGCTCGGGCCGCGTCACGGCCTGCCAGGCCGCCTGGCCGGTCCTCATCTGCACCTGCGCGAAGACCTCCACCGACGAGACGATCACCAGCACCCAGGCGGCGAGCCGGATTCTGCCGGGCAGACATCCCACGCCCCAGACGCCCACCACGGCTGCCCAAGGCGCCGCGAGAACCATGAACCGAAAGGCCCAGTGATGCCATTGCACCAGCGCGTGCTGCGCCAACAGATAGGCGACCACGCCTGCGCCCCATACGAACACCTGCGCCGCAACCGGATCGCGCCGGGCCCGGCCCGACGCCAAGACAAGGCCGCCGAAAAACAAACCCGCCCCGACCAAGCCGCAGGTGACCACGTCCGCGTCGGGTTCGGTGAGTTGCATCACCCGCTCGAGTTGGGCGCGCCGGGACTGCCCGATGAACACATAGGGGTCGGCCACCGCCGGCATCAGCCCGGTCAGTTTTTCACCAGCCGCCAGCGCCGGGCCCTGCAGCCAGAAGGGCTGCGCCGTCGGTTCCAGGAGCTGGACGGCGGAGGTGGCGAGATTCCAGCGGAGCTTGTCCACGTAGTGCAGCGGCGAGGAGAATTCCCCATGGTGCAACACGACCGCCTCTCGCGGGCCGGACCATGAACCGTAAGTCCGCAGGTTGCTCCAACAAGCGGGCGCTACCAAGATGAGGGCGGCTGAAACCAACCCGACCGCGGTCGGTCCGAGCGCCCGCCAGCCCACGCGGCGCCGCCAGATCAACCAGCAGGTCCAAAGCGCCGCTCCCGGCGCCAGATAAAACATCGTGCCCTTCGAGCCGAAGGCCAGCGCAACCCCGATGCCGGCCACCCACGATCCCTCCCCGCGCAGCAAGGCTCGGTGCCAGAGCACATAGCTGGCCGCAAACACACCCGCGGTAAACAGGTCGCTCTGGATGGTGGTGAACTGGACCGCGACGTTCGCCATGCCGAGCAGCACCGCCACTGCGCCAAAGGCATGCAGGCGACCTAGCCCGATCACGCGAGCCAGCCCGAACGTCGCTCCGATCAGCAGAACTCCTCCCGCCACCTGCGCCAGCGGAGCCAGATAAAAACCGTCTGCCGTGGCGCCCAACAGCCACGCAATGACCACATCCGGTCCGGCGGGCATGTAGTTCAAACGCGGATCATCGGCCTGAAAAGGTCGGATCCAGCCGTCCTGCAACCAGCCTCCGATCCTCGACAATCGGTAAGTCAGCGCATCGAACACGATCGGCTCCGCCTGCGAGGCCAGCACGGCCAGAAGAATCACGACCAAGATCACGCCGGCCGAAATGCGGCCGACTGGCGTGCCGTCACCCAGCAGCCGGCGCCAGGCCGCCAACCACTCGAGCCACTGCCGGCCGGATTCACGGCGCGCCCTCGGCCACGCGAGCAGGCCCGCAAGGCCGGCCGCATGCACCAGAAAAAAACCCGTCCGGCCCAGCCCGCCGCCGAGGCCCAGCAATCCGCCCGAACCGGCGACCCAAGCCAAGGCCAGCAGCAGCCAGCCCAAGGTGGATTCGACCAGACCCCTCCCGCTCAACCGGGCCGCCGAGACTCCCAGCCATGCCGTGATGCCCACCAGCGCGGCATCGATCAGGAAAAAAACAAGGGCGAGCGGGTCAATCACGGGGAAGGACCGGCCCATGTGAGCGATCCCCTTCCCAATCGGCAAAGGAATTCCAGCCAGACCTAGCGCTGCGCCTCTTGGATCAAGGATCTTACCCGCGCGTCATCGGGCAGGGCCGCCCGGGCGACCTCCAATTCCGTAAGGGCCTCCGCCCGCCGCCCCAGGTGCAGCAGCCAGGCCCCTCGCTCCCGATGCATGACAGGGGTGAGCGTAAAATAATGGTCGAGCTGCAACGACAGCTCCAAGGCGTCGGGATAATCCTGGCGCGCCAGCGCCGCCTGAATTGCGGCCAGGTAGACTTGCTGCGCTTTGTTGAGCAGGCTCGCCGCCGCGGCCGGGCGACCGGCCGCCAGTTCGGAACGCGCCCACAGGACATACACGTGTCCCTGCTGACGCGGGTTGGCCGCGAAGTCCGGATGCAGCTCCATGTGCCGGAAAAGCGCCGGGCTGTCCCGCCAGATCATGATTTGCCCGTGCGTCGCCCAAGCACTCACCGATAGGAGCGCAACCGCACCGATGCTGACCGCCACCTGCCGTGACCGGACCGTCCCGGCCCAGCCAACCAGCGACCCGGTCAGGCCACCGACCAACACCAGATGAACGACGTAGCTGTAACGATCCACCGGCCAGGTCGGTCTTTCCGTCAAGCCGAGGCAAGGCACGGCCAGCGCGGCAAAACCAAACCAGACCGCCACGCCGGCCGGATGCCGCTGCCGCCGGTGCCAGACAAAAGCCAGTCCCAGCACGGCCAGCATCGCCATCACCAGCAACGTGACATCACCCCGGACCGCCGCCAGTGGCAGCATGTTGGGCGTCAGGTTCGCCGGCCAAAAAAGCACCCGCACAAAATAGGTGAGCGCCGCGAGCGCCATGACCAGGCGATCCAAGCCGCCGACCGATTGCACGGTGGGCGCCGCGGAGAAAATGCCCGGGGTCATCAGCCGGCTCCACAAGGTGATGCCCACCGCCAGTCCGGCCGGCACGAGAAACCACGCGTATTTGGCGACCAAGGAGCGATTGAGGCTGAACCACCCCGGCCCGCTTGGCGGCGGGGCGGCGGGCAGCAGCCACCGGTCAACCGCCACCAGCCAAAGCCCATAGGTCACGCTCACCGGGTAACTGCCGTAAGCCGACACCGCAAACCCCCACGCCAGCACCAACCAGCGTCGCGCCCGTGCCGGGTTTTGCCAGGCCTCGAGATAACAGGCGAACGAGAGGAGCAGACCAAGGGCGGTCAACGGGTAGCTCGCCGCCGTGACCCACGCCACGGCTTCCGCGCGGAGCGGATGAAGGGCCCAGAGCGCGGCTCCCAGCCCGGCGCCCCACCCGACCCAGGACTCCGTCGCGGCCGGAACAAGCTGTCGGAATATCCGGCGCAGGATCACATAATACAGCACCGTCGCCGCGACGTGCAGCCCCAGGCTGAACGCATGCCAGCCGATCGGATTGAAACCAAAGACCGCATGCAGCAGCCGAAAGCAGAGATGGATCAGCGGCTTGAACCGCAGCGCCTGCTCCCCGGTGAGAAACTGCCCGGCCAATGACCAGGACCAGGGCTCGGTCAGAAGCGGATTTTGCAGGACGGCGATATCGTCGTCCCAGCGGACGAAATCAAAAGTCAGCACCGGCCAGAAAACCACTGCAACCAACGCCGCGAGCGCCAGCCAGTCCAGCCCGGGTAATTTACGTGGCGGAAACATGCTTGCGCAGCTGACGTCAGCAATACGGTCGCATGGCACCCTCGATCCAACTATTTTTCATGCCGCAGGCTCCACCACTCCCCGGCCGTGGCCAGCGCCCCTTCGAGCAGCCAGCCGGCCAGCATCATCATCAGCAGCCAGTGCAGCGGCTGCGTCCAGTGTCGCCAGACGACGTCGAGGTGATTCTGCCAAGCCGGGGCATATTGGGTGAAGAACAGGTTGACGACCAGACACAGGCCGCCATCCATCCACAGGCAGGCCATCACCAGGAAACAACCCGCGCGCGCGGCCCAACGCGACCGGGCCGGTGCCGTCGCGTCGGCGACCTCGCGCCACATCCAGACCGCCGGCCACAGCGCGAAGATCCAGCGGTAGGCGTAGTTCATGCCCGCGACAAAACAGGTGAGCAGCACGATCGAGCCCATCGCCGCGAGCAGGCGTTGCCGCGGTTCGCCGCGCGCCGCGAGCCCCGTCGTCACGCGGCTTCGCACCGAGACCAGCGCGGCGACCACGATCAGCAGCACGCCCGGAAGCGCCGTATCCTTGTCTTTCCAGCCGAAGTCGCGCCACCAGAGCGGCGCACCCATCGTGTAGACGCCAGACCCGATGGTAAACCGGCTGCGGTCAACCTGCGTCCACACGCTCGCCAGGGCCAGCGCGACCGCGACCAACGCCGCCAGCAGCACCGCCGGCATTTTTCGCACAGGTCGAACCCAGAGAAAGGCCAGTGCGGCGGGTGCGGTGAAATACTTGAGCCCGGTGGCGAGCCACAGGCAGGCCACGGCGAGGAAAGCCCGCCCCCACGAGTCCGCCACCGCCGCGAGGCCGCAGCCGGCAAGCAGCACGAAGATCACCAGGTCGTTGTTGGCCCGGTTCACGGACAGCAGCACCGGCGGAGAAACCAGTAACACGGCCAGCCACCACGCCTCGCGCCAGGTCCGCGGCCGGGCGGTGGTCCACGCCGCGAATCCGAAGGCCGCGGCCCACGCCGTGCCGACCAGGAAATTATGCTCGCGGGTCAGCCCCAGCCAGCGCAGCGACAGCCACCAGTCGGAGTAGACGTGCGGACGCAGCAGGACATCGAGGTGATTGACCGCATGCGGGTCCGCACCCGCCCGCATGGCATCGAGCGCTGCCAGCACCGCATAGGAATCCAAATAGACCTTGCCGTAGTCGTAAATGCCGAGAGTGACGAGGAGCCGCGGCCAGATCGCACCGGCCATCCACACCAGGAGAGGCAGTCCGGCCAGCCACCAGACGGACCCGTAACGAGGCGGGGCGGGTTGAGCTGGGGAGGTGGATGCGTTCATGGCGGGGCGGAGAAATGCGAGGCCGGCTATGGCTGCAAAGCGAAGAGGATAAACGTGTCGTTGGCCATCACCGGTTGGAGATGTCCGTTCAGGCGCGCCATGGCACCCGTGCGCTCGAGGAAATTAACCGTTGAAGGAACCCGGGTCAGCAGCACGTGGGAAAAGCCCCGGGCCCGTAACTGCGCCACAGCATCGCCCTCGACCCCGGGCTTGAACAGAAAGGCAACCTCCGGGCTCCACATGGGCACGACCTCGCGTCCGGCCAGGAGAAAGACCGGCGGCGCGCTGGCCGCTTCGCTCAGGACGCGGCCGGATACGGCCCGGGCCGCCGCCGTGAAGAAGGGCCGGTGCACCTGTTCAAATTCCTCCTGCAAGCTGTAGCCCGCCATCGGCCACTCCGCGATAGGCGTCCGGTAGGGGTTGGCCGGAATGGTCCAAGCCCGCAGCGCGGCATCAAAGCCGAAAAGAAAACAGGCGAACCACACCGCGATGAGGCGGATTTTCCCGGAGGCAAATGAGGCGAGTCTGGCGCCGCCCCACGCGCAGCCCAGCAACAGGACCGGACTGAGCACGCGCATCGAATAGAAAACCCCGCCCGCGGTGTATGGCACCGACACAAGCCAGCAGAATCCACCGGCCGCCGCCAGCGCGAGCATGCAGGTCCAGCCGGCTGCGCGCGGCCGCAGGAAAATCCCGGCCAGCAAACCAAGGGCCGCCGGCAACGCAAAGCGCGCGATCAGGCGGCCCACCTCGCCCCACGCCGCCCATCCGTGCAACGCCGGCCCGTAAAAAGCGATGTAGCTCCGCATCCAGGCCGCGAACACCGGGTTGGTGGGAAAAAAACCGGTGTCGTGGGCGTAAAACGGGTTCCCGGTGCGCACCCAGTTGCGCAGGTGCCACGCCGCCGGCAGCGCCAGCGCACCCCAGGCAAAGACCAGTGCCCGCCGCCAGCCGGCCCGCGCCGCCAGCAGCCAGACGGTCGCCACGACCGGGAAGATCAGCCCGTATTCCCGCGCGCACGCCGCCAGCGCCGCACAGGCCGCCGCAGGAAACAGCAGGTCCCCGCGACGCGTGCGTTCCCACTCCAGGAGATAGTAGGCCAGCCCGCCCACGCCCAAGGCGGTCAGGCCGGTTTCCTGCCCGAGGTTGAACGAGAATTGCAGCAGCATCGTCCCGCCGGCCAGCGCGCAGGCCAGCCAGCCGCCGCGCGGCCCGCCCCAGAGCCGGCCCAGCGCGTGCACGATCAAAAGGAGACCGGCGGTCTGCAAAAGCACGGGGATTGCCGTCCAGGTTTTCGCCGTGCTGCCGGCCACAAGATAAGTCCACGCGTAGCCACTCGCCAGCAGCGGGGCGATGCCATCGGGCCAAAAATAATGAGAGAAGTCTCCTGACGTCAGCGGCGGGTAGTGGTCCAGGCCGCCGCTCCGCACGATCAGCACCGCCAGGTGATTCCAGCGGAAACCCACGTCCGCTCCAGACAGCGGCTGCCACACGGCGCGCCAGACGGCCACGCCGACCATGGGCAGGACCGGCAACGCCAGCCACCACCCGGTCCCGATGGAGGCGCACGGTTCCACTGGAATACCGCGCCGGCGCCACCACCAATAGGCGCCTCCAGCCCCCAAGGCCGCCTGCCAGGCGATGAGGGTCCCGCCTGTCACCGGCACGCGGCAAAGTGTGAGGGTCAACAAGGCGCCGAAAATGCCCAGCAGCGAAATGACGCCGCCCGCAAACCAGCGCAGCGGCCACCGCGCCGCGTGAGCCCATGCAAACCCCGGCAACAGCAAGCCGGCCAAAATCAGCAGCGCGGCGCCGAGGCTCGGGACGACGCTGCTCATCATGAGCCGGGCTGAACGGGCTTCGGCCAGCCGGGCGGCAGGTTGACCTCGACCAAGCGGCTGATCCGCGCGAGCCGGCTGCCAAAACGTTTCTCGACGATCAGCTCGACCTTGAACCCGGGCGGCAGCCGGTCCTCGGGGACAATCTCGTAATCGCCGTCCAGGGAAGTGGGCTTGGCCACCTGCAGGACCAGGATCTCGTCGAACGTCGGCTCGTGCAGCTGGTAGGCGAGCCGGTCCGCCACCAGCCGCGCCCGGCCGATGAGAATCGAGGGTTTTTTCTCCAGCAACCAAGGCAGGGTGGACTTGTTGGAGATGATGATGCGCTGGCCCGGCGGCATCGCGTTGACGTAGCGGCGTTCCCACTCCACCTCGTCGATCCCGACGTGGGAGTAAAGATGGTTGGCATATCGCGTGGTGGTGGTGCCGATCGTGAAGATCAGGCCGGCAGCGATAAGGATTTTCGTGGCTGGCCACCAGCGGTCGATTTTCAGCGCCAGCAGCACGGCGCAGAAGGCGAAGACGAGGTGCAAGGGCAGGCTGAAGCGGGCCGCCATCCGGTCCACGAAGCTCGACCAGTAGTAGCAGAAGACGAGCATCGTGTTGGCCATGATCGCCAGACCAAAGCCTCCCAAGGAAAGACCGGCCGCCGAAGCGGTGCGCCAGGACGGCAGCGCCCGCACGAGCCGCCACAGGCCCCAGCCCAGGGCGACCAGGCCCACGGCCGAGAGGAGGATCGAATTGGCCAGCTCGTTCGAGCGGTTGAAAAGAAACTGGTAGGCCCCGAGAAGATTGTCGGCGAAGTAATCGATACTGAAGCGGGTCGTCTTCTTGTCCGTCAGCTCCCACAGCAGCGGAGTGTTCGAGAGCACCTTGTTCTGCAGGGCGCAAAGCACGAGCAATTGCGGGGCCAGGACGGCCTGCCAGGGGAGAATCATGCGGCGCGCCCGCAGCCATCCCGCCAGGGCCAGGACGCCGACCGGCAACACGTAAAGCGCCGATTCATAGCGGGTGTGGGCCAGAAGCACCGCGGAAAGAACCAGGGCCGCCAGCGATTCCTCGCGGGGTTCTCGCAGGTATTCCGCGGCCAGCACCATGGTCGCCAGAATCATGACGACGTTGAGCAGTTCCATCCCGGAACCAGACGCGTTCTGCCCGAGCAGCGGCAGCGAGCCCAACAACACCACCGCCAGCAGGCCGCCCCGCCAGCCGGACAGCTGGCGGCCGAAGACGAACACGAGCCACAAACCCACCGGCATGAGCAGGGCGTTGACCAGATAGGCGTTGAGCAGCCGGTAGCCCGTCAAGTCGTGCAGGAGCGAAACCAGAAAGGGGTAAAAGAACGGCCGCTTATCGAGAAAATTGTCGGTGGAGACAAAGACGCCCTGAATATCATAACCCCTCACCATCATCCCCACATCGCGGAAGAAATGCATGTTGTAGGCCGTGGACTGCAGCACGAACTCGTCATTGAGGATCTTGCTGTGGAACGGCTCGGCCTCGATGGCCAGGAGTGACAGCACCCCGATGGTGATCGCCACCGTCCACGCCTGACCACGCGAAAGCGACTCGCCGGTCCCGGGCCCGCGGCGGCGCCACATCGTCCATAGGGCGTGAACGAACAGGACAAAGGCGGCGAGCACCACGTAGTAGCCGCTGCGTTTTACGAACGCCTCGGCCGCCGTCACCGAGACCCCGATGAAGCCGAGATAAACCGCCGCCACCGCCGATACGCCGAGCAGCGCCAGCCGCACATCGGTGCGGCGCCACAAGGCAAGGGAAGGCGGGTTGGTCTCGTCCATGGCGGTCCGGCCGCAGCCTCAGGGCAGCTTCTTGATGAACTGCTCGAAATACTGTGTCCGGATCTTCTCCTGCTCGTCGGGCGTCATCTTGTCCAGGGCTCGCGGCGCGGCGGGCAGCGGGTGGGCCGATGCTCCCTCTCGAATGGAAACCACCCGGCTGATCCGGCTGACGGTCAGCGGCGTGAAGCGCCGCTGCCAGACCGTTTCGAGCTGGTAGTCCGGACCGGGATCGTCCTCCACCGGCACGCTGGCTCGGCCCGTGTCTGGATCGATGGTGAGCCGCTGGAAGACGTAGATAGAAGAGAAAATGTGATTCCGGAAATTAAAGATGATGTTTCCCTTCTGGTCGATCGCCTGTCGGACCGGCGTCGCGGAAACGAGATGGGTGATCCAGATGATGGAATTGTTGTCGATGAAAAGATAGTCGCGCTCGGGATGCGCGGCGATGAACTCGCGGCGCCAGTCCATCTCCCGGCCGACATAATATTCCGCGGAGTAACCGTGCCGGGCCATGGCCGGCAAGGAGCAGGCAAAGAAACCCACCCCAACCAATGCCGTCAGCCACCGCCAGACCTGGCCGCGCCAGTTCATTTCCGCGGCCACGGTGACCGTCGCGATGACTAGCGTGAGGTTGAGGGGCAGGCTCAGCCGGCGGATGACCGGATCATCAAAACGACCCCAGAAGTAACACAGCAGAAGGAGGGCGTTGGCAAACAACCCGAGCGAGAACAAAGCCAGAGCCGCCCGGATCGGCGTCGCCGCCCGGAGGTTGAGCAGGGTCTTGAGCATCAACAGGGCGAAAAAGGGCAGGCTGATGAAGCCCAGGATGGACAACCCGAGTGAATTGGAATGATCGCCGGTCGTGTTGAAGAAGAAATTCAGATCGTGCGCGATATTGTCGGGGATGTAGGATAGCGCGAAGGGCCGGTCGAAGCCGGGCTGGCTCGCCATTTCCCACGATGACGCGCGCACGCTGAATACCTTGTTGTGCAGGGCATACGGCAGCAGGAAAAGCGGCATGAAAACCACCACCCAGGTCAGGGTCGGCCGCCGCTCGCTCCACCAGGCCCACAGGACGGTCAGGCCGACGGGCAGCAGGAAAAGCACGGACTCATACCGGGTATTGGCCAGCAGGATGCCGGACAAGCCGAAGGCCTCGAGCGAATCCCCGTCCTTCCTTTCCAGATAGCGCATGCCCAGCAGCAGTGTGCTGAGAATCATGACCAGATTGAGCAACTCGAAGCCGCCGCCGGTGGCGTTCTGCGCGAGCAGCGGCAGGCTGGTAATCAACAGGACCGCCACCAGTCCGGCCCCACGACCACTGATGCGGCAGCCCGTCACGTAAGTCAGGGTGAGAAGCACAAAGGTCAGGATCGTGTTCAGCACAAAGGCGTTTTCCGGCCGATATCCGGTCAGGTCGTGGAGCACCGAAACCAAGAACGGCTGGAACAGCGGGCGCTTGTCCAGCTGCCCGGCCATGAGTTGAAACGCGCCCTGGATGTCATGTCCGCGCATCGGAACGATCGCCGACTTGTCGAAATGCATGCTCATGGAGGTGCCGAGCAGCATGACCTCATCCATCAGGATCTTGAAGCCGTAGGCTTCGTGCGCGAGGAGGAGGAGGCCGCACGCGATGATCAGGCCCACCGGCCAGCGCGGCTTGTTACGCCAGTCCACACCCTCGGCCCACGATTTGCGTGCCAGCTTCAGCAGTGACCAGCCAAACAGCACGGTCAACAGCAGCATGGCCCAGTAGCCGCCGTAGATGACGGCCTGCAGCGACTGGTCCGGCGTGAAGACAAGGAAACCCAAAACCACGGCCAAGACCGAGGTGAACGAGAGCAGGATAATGCGACGATCCATAGTAGATAAGGCCGACTGGCCAGAAATACAGTGCACCCCGGGACAAAGCGCACTCCGAAAAACCGGCCCGTCTCACGGATTACGATCAACCACGCTCAGCAATCGCGGAAGCGCGGACTACAAAGACCCGTTTTGCATGTTCGGCCGGGTTGGCGGAAGGCCCGTTGGCCGCTGCAAATCGCCGGGGACAATAAAAAGGCCGCCCTTTGCGGAGCGGCCTTGGAGAATTCTCTTACGAGAGCTGCCTGAAATCAGGGAGCGTAGGTGATCGTGCGAGCACCGGCAACGCCAGCGATCGTGATCGTGATGCCCTGCGTGTAACCGGTGGGATAGGTCTCACCAGCAACCGTATTGACAGCCTTCACGTAGTTCGTCGCACCGACGAGACCGGCGGTAACAACCGTGGAAACACCGTTTTCCAGGAAGTATTGGTCGGCGGCCGCGGACAGCTGGCGAGCGTTGTTAAGAACCGCTTTGTCCTGGGAGGACTGACGGACCTTCTGGAAGGCAGGAATGGCCATCGCGGCCAGGAGGCCGATGATGACGACAACGATCATGATTTCGACGAGGGTGAAGCCCTTGGTAGAACGAGTATTCATTTTATTTGGATTATTATTGTTATTTCGTAGCACCCGCGAATTGCGAGCCGTTTGCAGGAGAGTAGATTTTCACCCGGAATTCAAGGACTGACTTGTTAAATAAATGGTAAAGCCCTCCCCTTCCAGGGAGGGCTTTCATAAAACACTGATAGATAACGGTGTTCCGGAAATTAAGGCGCGTAAGTGACTGTGCGGGCACCGGCAACGCCCGCGATCGTGATCGTGATGCCCTGCGTGTAACCGGTGGGATAGGTCTCACCCGCAACCGTGTTGACGGCCTTCACATAGTTTGTCGCACCGACCAAGCCGCTTACGTCAACGGTGGAGACACCGTTTTCCAAAAAGTATTGATCCGCCGCCGCAGATAGCTGACGGGCGTTATTGAGGACCGCCTTGTCTTGGGAGGATTGGCGGACTTTTTGGAAGGCAGGAATAGCCATCGCGGCCAGAAGGCCGATGATGACGACAACGATCATGATTTCGACGAGCGTGAAACCTTTGGTGGAACGAGCTTTCATTGATTTATGTGTATATAGGTTAACTGACTTTCTTCGGCACCCGGGATCATCGCACCGAGTCTGGTGCCATCAAGTCACTTTTGGTTAATAATACACAAAACTGCATTTACCAAACGGCCCTAACCCGAGCCGGTAAACGCCTCTAAGCAACTGGGATTACAGTTTCTCAACAGCGCTCAAGGGCAGCTCGATCGCATCTTTCCAAAGCAACTCCATCCGGTATTTGTCGCGGTTCTCGGGAGTAAACAAGTGAATCATCACTTCAAAGGCATCCACCACGGTCCAGCCGCTGCCCTTGCTGGTATCCACGCCGATAATGCGGGCTTTCTGCTCGTCGAGCACGCGCTCCAGTTCAATGCGGAGCGCGCGCAGGTGCGGCTCCGAGTTACCGGTGGCCAGCACCAGGTAGTCCGTGATACTTGATTCCTTGCTGACATCGAGCACCCGCAGGTTCTCCGCCTTCTTTTCGGCCAGCGCCAAAGTCAACAGCTTGAGCAGCTGGGCAGACGGCTTCGCCTTGCGGGCGGGTTTGACGGCCTTGGCGGCTTTTTTCTTCGGGACCTTTGGAACTTTGGCTTTCATCGTTTTCAGCGATAGAGCTTCCTGCCTTCGATATAGGCGATAACTTTTTGCGGGCAAAAATAGTGCAAGGACAGCCCGGCCCGCACCCGCTGGCGCAGCTCGCTCGAGCTGATCTCGATCAGGTGCCCGTCGCAGCGATGCAGTTTCAGGCCGGGAATATCCGTGTGCGGCTTGCTCGGATGGCGCGGCCGCTCGAGAAAGATGAATTCGATCAGCGTGGCCAGTTCGGCCATGTCCTTCCACTTGTGCAGCAGGGGCAGCTGGTCGCCACCAATGATCCAATACAGCTCGTCATCCGGAAACTGCCGGCGGAAATGCCGGACCGAATCGATGGTGTAGCTGACCCCGCCCTTGTTCAGCTCGTAGTCGGATATTTCCAGGCGGCGGTCCCACTCGCACGCGGCCCGCAGCATGCCGAGCCGGTCCTCCGCCGTGGATTGCACATCGTTCGGCTTCAGGGGCGCCTGCGCCGCCGGGACCAGGAAAAGGCGGTCAAACTTGTATTGCTCGTAGACGTCCTGCGCGGCAATCAGGTGGCCGAAGTGAACCGGATCAAAACTGCCACCCAGGAAGCCTATCTTCATGGGCAAATGCCGCAATCTCCCGCCGCCGCGGGACCGTCCTGTTGCGCTTGGAACACTCTTGCCACGCGCCCCACTTCATTCCGCAATCCCGAATCGGCAACCCCAAACCTCGCCCGCGTGGCGGAATGGTATACGCAACGGACCTAAAATCTTCAACGTGTGCTTGTGACGTCTGGCCAAAAACTTAGCTGATCTACTGCAGCACAGTGAGTTCTAGGATTCGCTGCTAGAGAAATAAAAAAGCCCGCGCGAAATTGACCAATTCTTGGCCAATATTCTAGTGTCCGCGCCCAAAGCGGACATAGGGGACACTTAACCGAGTCACAGCACTCCTGCCTCGGCCGGTCGGCCAAGTTCTCAGTGCAAATGGCGGCATTTCCTGTGAAGCCACCGCCCGTGCGCAGGACAACATTGTTGATGTAGACGGAGCCGGCGGCGCACCGGAGAAAAACTGGACATTCGAGACCGTGGTGGCGCCCTCGCCAAAGGCCATGCCGGTCTTCTTGGGCGCGCCATTCACGTAGACGTCCAACGTGCGCGTAAGGGTGTTCACGCCATATTTCACGTGATACCAGGTGTTGGCCGCGTAAGCCTGCACCACTTCGACGTGGTTCCGTTGTAAACCTGAATCTCCGCCGTCGTGTAGTTGAAGTAGACGCGCACCGAGCGAAGGCCAGCGCTGTCGAGGAGGTAGCCGGCGGCGATGAAGTCACCCGTCTGCGCCGGCTGGATATCAAACTCAAGCGTCTGCACGCCGCTAGGCGCGTCGACCCACTTGCTGATCGTGACCGGGTTGGCCGTGGAGGTGTCGGTCAGCTTCACGCTGTTGCCGCCCACGCCGGGAAACGACGCGACCAGGCCATGCCACCGGTCAGGTTCCCGAGATTCCATTCGGCGGGAGCCGAGCCGACCGTCACGGTGTCGAAATTCTCATTGAGCCGTGCGACCGGAGCTGCGCCCCTCGGCGGGCCCGGAAACCAGGACGGCGAGGAGTGAACCGGCCAGCAGGCGAAGGCAGAAGGAGGAGTCTTTCATGGGCGGCCAAGGTTGGGTTGAAGCCATGGCCCGCAACGCGGCCGGAGTGACCGTGCCGGGACCTTGCCGCGCTCCCTTTGTATCCTCCTCTGGGCTCTCGCAATAAAATGGCCAAAGCTCCGGTTTTTTGCAAAAACACCGATCCCAAAACTGCCTCAAGATCGCCGCCGCACGGTGTAAGACCGGTCCGCGACAACCGCCAGTGTCACCCGCCATCCGGCTTCAGTGCGCAGCCGCAACACACCGGACAAGTTCTCCGAGGGTCGCACCGCAATCTCCCATCCGTTGGGTTTTTCCCGGACATCGAGCCGCAGCCCGTCCCAGTGGAAGTTCGTTACCGGCGTGAGCGACAGTTCCCCGTCGAATTGCACCAGCGCCGATTCAGTCGCGGGCATAGCGGAAAAGCGAGGTCCCCCTGGTAAAATACAGGTTGCCGGCCGCATCCTCCACGAGGTCCGTGCCACCCTCTGTCGGCGTGAGAACGGTCATCGCCCGGCTGACGGGATCGAGCTTGAAGAGCACCCGCCCGCGGATCGTGCCGTAGACCCAGCCGTCGCGCGCAGTGAGCAGCGTGGCGTCCCGCACCATCGAAGCGCTCGCCGAGGGATCGTAGCGGATGTCAGGAAAAAGGTTCGCCTGATGGATGAACCCGGCCGTCGCCGGGTCGTAGACCAGCAGCCAGCCCTCCGCCATCAGCCAGACTTTCCGGTCGGGCCCGACGGCCACCGCCGTGATCGCCTTTTGATTCGGAATCGACGCGGGCAATGCGATGGCCTGCGTCGCTCCCGTGGCCGCGTCGTAGCGAAGCAGCTTCGCCTGCGTCTGGGTCGGATGGGCCCCGAGACCGCCGGAGATGGAGGTGCCGGCATAAACCACTCCGTCCAGCGCGACGCAGGCGACGATGCTCAGGTCCGGAATCCCCAGTTCCGCCGCCAGTCGCGTCGCGTGCCGGCCGGTCGCCGCGTCGTAGACCGTAAGCGCGCCGCCCAATGCGCCGTAGTCCGGCACGGTTCCCATGAACACACGGTGCGCGCCATCGCCCGCGAGCGCAAAGGGCCGGTCTTGGCGCTGGGCCGCCAGCGTGAAGAGGATCCGCGGATTCGCGCCTTCACGCCACGGCTGGCCCGGATCGTATTCGTAGAGATACGCGCCCGGGTAGCCGCCGAAGTAGATTTTCCCGCCAACGTGGGTCATGCCCTCGCTCTGCTCAACCCCGCGCAGCGTGGCGGATTTCTTCATCGGGTCGGCCGGATCGAAAACGCCCGTGCCGCCCGTGAGGTAGCCGCCCGCATAGATTTTCCCGTCGGGCCCGGCCAGGATGCTGGAGACCGTCTGCGGCACCGGTTCGACCTCGAGCGCGGCGGTCGTGGTGTGGCCGTTGGCGAGGCAGGTTTTCCCCAGCCACAGGCGCCCGCCGAAATTGCATACCCCAACCGCGGAAAGCCCGGGAAAGTTCGTCTGGTCCACAAGACGGACAACCGCCGTCGCGTAGGAATTCGCCGGCCAGGGCGCGCTTCCGATCGGCCGGGTGCTTTTCGTCTCCAGGTTGTAGGCCGTCAGCACGCGGTTGTGCGTGAAATAGACGTTCTGTCCCGCATCGGCCGGGCTGAACGACAGGCCGGTCATCGGAAATACAGCGTCAAGTGTGGCGCCGCCATCCGACGCCACATTCAACGCCACCCCCTGGTCGGTGGAGAGCAGGCGGACCAGAACCTTCGAGCCCGCTGTCCGCGCCCCGTAGACGAAGTCAGCGCCAGCAAACTGCGGCGGCAGGATCTGGCGGGTTTCACCCGTGGCGAGGTCGATGCGGGCCAGCCGCGCGCCCGGGCCGAGTCCGGCGTAGACCGCCTCGCGTTGCGGGTCATAGGCAACCGTGCGCACATAGGATGGCGCATAGTCCGGCGCACGGTAGGCCGGCTCCGCGCCGATCCGCGAAAAACCGTCGGCGGGGGAATATTTGAAAACCTGTGCGCCGGGAAAGGTGCCTCCGTAGACCGTGCCCGCCCGGCCGGCACAAAGCCCGTAAAGAAACGTCTGGCCGGGCAGGGCCTCGCCCAAGTCAGTCACCCCCGTGTCGCCGGGCGCGTAGCGGAACACATGGCCACTTCGATAGGCTCCGGCGTAGACCGAACCGTCGTCCGCCACGGCCAGGCCCCATCCGCCCTCCGTCGCCGGCAGGATGAACGTGCGCTCCACCGCGCCGGTGTTCACGTCGATGACCGCCAGCCTTCCGGGCGTGGCACCGCCGTCGAGTGCGCCGTCCTGCAGGATATAGGCCTTGTCCGCTCCCGTCCGGTCAGGCCCGAAGGCCGCCGCGTGCGTCGTTGCGCCGAACACGCGCGGCCCGAGGTCCGTCACTGCAGCGGCCGCGCCCGATAAAAAAAACGCCGCCCCGGCCAGGGAGGCGGCGTGACGAAGGAGACGGGCAGCGGTCATTTAGTAACCATGCAGTTATATATTGGACAATAGTCAAGCCTGCCGCATGCCCGCCCCGCCGCCATCAGCAGGTCAAGGTTGCACCCAGTAGCCGGTGGCGACCACGGCGTTGCCCGTCGCTTTGGCGTGCAGGCTGGCCTCCGTGCCAACCCAGCCGCGGAACACGCCATTGTCGTCGATCACCTGCAGCATGGCCCAGGTATGGCCGCCGCCGACACTGATGCAGGTGGTGCTTGAGCCCTGCGAGTCGCTGCATGCGACCGAGCCCAGCTGGTGTTGCCAGTAGTTCTTGCGCAGGTCTGTCGCCGGGTTGCCGGCGAAATAGGAGCGCCAATAGCTCGGGTCGCACGGAGGCAGCGGCGGCGCCGGCAACTGCAGGGTGTTCGACGTCCCACAGATGATGTAGGGCCCCATGTCGAGGTAGCCATTGGTGTTTTGCGCATCCGCCACGCCGTAGGAGTTCTGCCAGTATTGATAGTCGTTCAACAGGCCGCCCGCCACAATCTGGCTAACCGTGGCCCCGGTGGAAAATGACGCGTTCGAGCCAAAGCCCCAGGCGTGCAGGACATTATAGTTGGAATTGAAGATCGTGAACATGGAGTAATACGTTTTCGGGCTGGAAATGGTCCAAGTTTCATACTGTCCGCCCGTCCAGGTGACGACCACCCGGCCATTCACGTCGATGATGTAGGTGCCCGAGAGCGTTTTCCACGCATTGCCCGGCTGAAAGCCGATCGGGGTTTTCACGGTGCAATTCCAGGGGCATCCGGCCGTCGTGTAGCCGGTAAGGACCTTGTTGGTCAGGTCGTCGCCGGTGAAGGTCGACTGGTTCCAGTATTGGAACTGTTCCGTGACCGTGCCCGTTGAGCCGCTCGATCCGGTGAAGGTGTATTGGGCGATCCGGACGAACTTGGCATCGATCGCGCCGCCGAAAACCGTGATGACATAATTGGGCCTGCCGCCGGGCAGGCCTACGGCCAGCGCGCCCACGGCAGTGGCGAGCGCGGCGGCGCCTAGTAACAGGCGACGGAACAATGAGCGACTGGCGGTGCGGGACGCATCACCAGGGAAGGTTGGTTGCAATGTGGCTGTCATGGATAACACGGGGTCGATGGCCGGCTGGTCGTGGTTATTTCCCATGGGCGGCAGCCGGCCGGCACCGCCCGGGAGAAATTCAGGGCGGTGGTTTCGCCGGGAAGGTCTGTTGGAGGTAGTCGACGAGTGAATCGACCTGCTCGTCGGAGAGCGGCCCGCCCTCGGCCCGCGCGAACGCGGGCATCAACGTGCCCGGCCGGCCGTGCCGGACGAGGTCGCGCCAGTAGGCCGCGTCGCGCGGCGCCTTGGCGATGGCCAGCTCCGGCACCATGGACGCGCGGTGCGGGGAATCGTGGCAGCTGCTGCAGGCGGTGACGTAAAGCCCCACGCCCGTCTGGCCGCTGGTGGGTGTGCCGTGGCAGCGGGCGCAGTCGCCGCGGAACACGGCCTGCCGATCCGCCCTGGCCAGCTGGACGTTCGCCCGGCGCGCGGGGTTCGAATCGATCGCCCGCGGTGGAACGGTCAGCGTCAGGTGCAGCCGCTGCGTGCCCAGGTCGGAGACCACGTAGACCTCCTTGGCGAGCTCACCTTCCTTGCTGGTGAAATCCACTCGCAGCCTCATTTCCGAAGTCGCCCCGGGCGCGATGATCCACGGGTCCGCGGGCAGTTGCGGCACGGTGCAACCGCACGAGGGTTGGACAGCGCTGATACGGACCGGTCGGTCGCCGCGATTCATGACACGGAACCCAACATCCCAGGAATTATCCTCCGCCCGGGCATCGAAATGTTTTTCCTTCGCGTCCCATTGCAGCGCCCGGTCGGCGGCCGCCTCGCCCGCCGGGTTTTCGACCGCGAACCCGGCGGCGAGGGCGAGCATCAGTCCGCCAGCACAAAGCGCGGCCCGGCGCAGCAGGCGGAAGGTCATCGGAAAAGGGGGCATGGAAAAAATCCGGGCGTTCAACCGCGCGGAGGTTGCGCGGCGTTGAACGCCGCGGCCGCCGCCGTGCGGACCGGACCGGCGGGCAGGGACTGCAGCCACTGCCACGCCCGCACCGGATCGGTGGAAGCCCACATGGGCATGATGTCCTGCGCCACACGGGACCGGACCGCCTCGTCCGGGATGTAACTGACCCACGCCGCCGCCGCCGCGGGATTGGTGTTCGCCCAGACAGTCGCTACAGCGACCATCGCATCCGCTCGGGCCGACCCCGCCGATACGGTTGCCACAAGGTTGACTGCATCGGTCGGCGCGTCCTGCGCCCGTTGCGCCGCCATTGCAGCGACAAACGTGTCCCGCTCCGGGCCCGGCAAAGAACCCGCCCATTGGCTGGCGGCGGCGAAATCGGTGGCCGTCCATTGGCGGGCAAGCGAGTCGAGCGACCGCTCATAGCCGGGAATTTCGCGCAGGTTCGCGGCGGCGCCCGCCGGATCCTGTTCGATCCAGGAAGGCAGAATGCTCGAAAGCACCGCTTGGCGGGTCGCCCCGGCCGGCAACTGACGCGCCCACGCCACCGCATCCGACACATCCGAGCTGGCCCACGACGCCGCCAGCGCGGTGGCCGCTTGCCGGGTCAAGTCGCCATCGGGCAGCTTGGCGATGATCCCAGCGGCCAGATCGGGTTCCACCCGGCCCATGCCCTGGAGGGCACCAATCATCAGCGCAGACTGTTGCGGGTCGCCGACACGGCTCTGGATCCAACCGATTGCTGATCCGGGATCCTGCATGGCCCATTCGCCCACGATAACCGCCACCGTGTTGGCCCGGGCCTGCCCACCCAGTTTGGCCTGTGCGTCAGCGAGCGCGGCGTTACCGTCCTGCCGGGCCCATTCACGGTAGGCGGCGTCAGCGATCCGTCGGCCGGTCTCGCCGTTCACCTCGGCACGGGCCAGCTCTATTGCCTGGGAGGGATCTGATTTCGCCAAGGCACCAAGCGCCGCCTCCCATCCCTCGTTACGCAACAGGCCGCGGGGTTGCTGGCGGACCCAGTCCAAAGCCGCCGCTGGATCGGCCTGCACCCAGCTTTCCAGCAGTTCGCGCTGTCGGTCCCGCCGGCGCGAACCAATGGGCATTCTCTCCATCGCCCGGAGCTCGTCGCGAAATTGCCCGCCGGAAGGATCACCGCCTCCACTGCGCGGCCAAGGCCCGGTCACTGACACCGGACGCTGACGTGCAACGTCACCCCGACGGACGGACCCGGCTTGGGCTGCCGGTTGGCTGGTCGTCTCCGGGCCGGCAATCCCGCTGCACCAACGGTAGCCCGTTGCACCGAGCACGATTCCGGCCAGGAGGGCCACCGCCATTGGAATACTTCCTTTCACGTGATCAAGCCGGGCGAGCCGGAAAATCTCCCCGATGGAGCCGCGCGGACGGAGAGGAGCGGGGAACGCGGACTACTTCACCGAGATGCGCGGGCTGGAACACGTCGCGGAGTATCGCAGGTCCTCGCACGCGGAAGAAATAGCCAGAGCGCCTGAATTTTTAGCAAAAACACCAAAGCCGGCCACTCAGGCCGGCTGCGCGGCGGACGCCACCGGGGCGATAACCGCACCCGCACCGGCCCCGAGAAAGCGCCGCCGATAGGCCAGCGGAGAAATCCCGTAGGCATGCCGAAAGGTCCGGCTGAAAACATAGATGGACGAAAATCCCGATTCCTCGGCAACCTCCGTGATGCGGGCCGAGGACAACCGCAGGAGGCCGCACGCACGCTCCAGCCGCAGCATTCGCAAGTGCCGGCCGAGGCTGACTCCACTCGACTGTTGGAATTGCGCCCGGAGGTGGCTGACACTCACGCCGAGCTGGCTGGCCAGCTCCTTCGCCTTGACTGGCTCCATTTTCCGTTCCGCCAGAAGGTTAATCCGCGTCACCCAGGCTTCCCGCGCGGATCGCTCCGCTACGAACGGACGCCGATGCTTCGCCGCCGACTCGAGCATGTGCTCCAGCAGGATTGCGAGGTGGAGCTTGGTGAGGTCGGCCCGGCCGGGATCAAGAAAGGCGCGGATCAGGTCGGCGGCGTGCTGCCGGACTGCCGGGCTGATCGCGAACGGCTGGTTGAGCAGAGGTTTCATGCGGTCGGTCTCCGCCAGCTCGAACGTCACGAACAGCCACCGGATCTCCTCCGCCCCCGGCCGGATGTAGTGGTGGAACTGGAAGGGGAAGACCAGCAGGCCCATGCCGTCTTCCAGCCGGTAGGCCGAGTGATCCACGCAGACGGTCGCCGGGGTCTGCAGGGCGAGCATCAGGGTGAAGCGGTGGTGCAAAAAGCGGCCGCGGTGCTCGCCGTTGAGCATCGCCGCTTCGGTCCGGCGGAAGCAGATGACGTTGTCCGGCAGCACCTGCAACCGGCCGGTCCGACCCTGTAGCAGCGGGACCGTCGGGGACACCAGCCGCGGCAACAGCGCGGCGAGCCGGGCAAAAGCGGGCCCCGGGATGGTGCTGACTGCCGGCGTGGTGGCGTTCATAACCGTATGGTTACTTTATTGACCGCAGCCGGGTTGACGAACGAAAAAAAGCGTGAATCCCGGCTGCTCCGCTAACCGCCCGCCTCCCGCCAGAGCAGCGCCTGCCGCGCGGCCCCGAGGGCGCCAGCCCGGGGACCGAGCTGCGCCTTGACGATGCGCACCCGGTGGCCTGGCGGTCGCCACTCGATGCGGTCCAGTTCCTGCGCCAGGGGGGCAAAAAGCGTTTCGTCCGCCTCCGCGATGCCGCCGCCCAGCAGAATCACCTCCGGATCGAACGAGTTGATCAGGCTGTTCACGCCCGCGGCCAGCGCGCGGACCGAGTCCCGCCAATAAACACCGGCGGCGGCGTCGCCGGCGCGAACCGCGGCCACCAAGTCGCGCGTGCTTGGGTAGCGTCCTTGGGTCCTGTCTCGCACCGAGCACTCCCCGATCGCGTCCTCCAGGCTGCCGGGCGCCCCGGCGCTGTCGGGTTTCCCGAGGTAACTGACCGTGATGTGCCCAAGCGCGCCCGCCCGGCCGAGATAGCCGCGCAAGAGCCGGCCCTCGGAGTAGACCGCGCCCCCGACCCCTGTGCCCAGGGTGAGCAGCAGCGCGTGCTGCACCCCGCGGGCAGCGCCCTGCCAGACCTCGCCCAGCAGGGCCGCGTGTCCGTCGTTGAGCACCGGCACCGCGGTGGGCCACTGCAGAAAATCTGTCCAGTTGAGGTTCTCCAGCCCCTGCAGCCGGCCGGGCATTGAGCGGATCGTGCGGTTGTTCCGGGCGGCCATGCCCGGAGCCGCGAGCCCCAGGCAAAGGTCAGCCTGGCCGCCGGCCTTCGCGCTCATCTCCGCGACCAGCTGCGCCACCTGGTGCCTCCAGCCATCGGTGCCGTCGTCAAGCGTCGGCACCATCCCTTCCGCCAGGATCCGGCCGTCGGCCGCCACCAGCAACGCCTTCACGTTGGTCCCGCCGAGATCGATGCCGATTGCTCGCATGGTTGTCCGCGGTCAGGCCACAAGGATCTTCGGCCCCAGCATGCCGAGCTGCCGCCGCTGGGCCGGGGTGATCCGCCGGTCCGTGATGATCACGTCGACCGATCGCAGCGGCAGAACCTCTTCCGCCGAGACGACGCCAAGCTTGCCGGCGTCGAGGAGCAGCACCACCCGCGCGGCCGCCGCGGCCATCGCACGCTTGACCTCGATCTCCACCGGGTTCGGGTCGGTCAGCCGGCCCGTGGCCGGGTCCAGTCCCGTGGCGCTCATGAAGAAGGTGCGCGCCCGGCGGCGCTTGAAGAAGGCCACCGCCTCCGGACCGACGAAGTTGCCCGAGACCGGGCTCAGCATCCCGCCGCTGGCGTGCAGCGCGAGGTGCCGGTGGCCGGCGTTGGCCCGGGCCAGGATCGGCAGGCTGTTCGTCAGCACCGTGAGGCGGGCCGCCTTCAGGCAGGGCAGCAGCTCGGCCACCGTCGTGCCGCCCTCCAGGATGAGGACGTCCCCGTCTCCGGCGAACAGGGCCGCCGCCTTGGCGGCGATGCCCCTCTTGTGCTCGAGCGCCCGCCGGGCCTTCTGGCCGAAGGCCGGCTCGACCGCCCGGTCGGTCCGCACCGCCCCGCCCCGCACCCGGCGCAACCGGCCCTGCGCCTCCAGCGCCGCCAGGTCGCGCCAGAGGGTCATGCCCGTCACCGGCAGCACCGCCCGCAGGGCGGGCAGTGTGACCGACCCGCCCTGTTCGAGCAGTTCCAGTATCCGGCGGTGGCGGTCCGAGGTGAGCATATGTTATCTTCTGTTATCTATGTTATATTATGTTATTTTGATGGACAGCAAGCCCGCACTGTTTTGAAACTGCCTTTCCGGCCGCCCGGGCCAATCCCATGACGATACCCGACATTCCGCAACTGCTCGCGCACTTCGACCCGGCCACCGGCCGCATCGACGGCCGCCCCGCGGCGCCCCGCCACCTGTCCGACCTGCGAGGCTCGTTTGCCGACGCCGCCGCCTACGGCGTGGCCCTCGTCGCGGGCAATCCCCTCCTCTACACGGTGGCCTCCGTCGAGCCGGCGCACGGGCCGGGCGACCTGCACTACGGCCTCGGTGTGCTGATGCCGGGGAGGATCGGCGCGGAGTATTACCTGACGAAGGGCCACCTGCACACCTGGCGGCCCGCCGCCGAGATCTACGTCGGCCTGCGCGGCGAGGGCGCGATGCTACTGGAATCCGAGGACGGCTCCGAGGCCCGGCTGGTTCCTCTCGCGGCCGGCTCGGCCGTCTATGTCCCGGGCTTCACCGCCCACCGCACGGTGAACACCGGACGCGAGCCGCTGGCCTACCTCGGCATCTACCCCGCCGCGGCCGGCCACGACTACCAGGTCATCGCGAAGAACAATTTCCGGCATGTCGTCATCGAGCGCGAGGGCCGCCCGGTGCTGCTGCCTCGTTCCGAATTCCTGCGCACCCTGCGCTGATCCGCCATGTCCTACGTCACCAAACCCATCCCGGCGGTCAAGCCGCCCGTCGGTTCCGTCACGCGCCCCTGGGGCTCGTTCAAGCAATACGCCTTCAACCAGGACACCACCGTCTCGCTGATGACCGTGCTGCCCGGCCAGCGGCTCAGCCTCCAGTCCCACACCGGCCGCGCCGAGTTGTGGATCGTGCTCGACGACGGCGCCGCCGTGCAGGTCGGCGACCGCACCATGCCGTGCAAGGCCGGGGACGAGATCTGGATTCCGGCCAGTGAACGCCACCGCCTCGGCAACCCCGGCAATGCGCCGGTGCGCGTCCTCGAGGTCGCATTCGGCAACTGGCAGCAGGCTGACATCGTCCGCTACGAGGACGACTTCGCCCGCCCCGCGAAGGGCGAATGACCATGAACGTCCCCCGCCGGCCCAACTACGACAAGTCTCCCGCGGTCGAGGTCCCGCCCATACACGCCGCGGACCTGTGGTCCGGCTGGGCGGCGATCGGCGAGCGTCTCCGTGAGGCCGCGGCGACCGGCCAGGCGCGCCCGATCATCGCGGTCGATTGCTACCCCGGCGTCCAGGATGACGAGGTGCGCCATGCGCTTGGTGCGGCGCTGAGCGCCGTCGCCCTGTTCGACACCAAGGCCGCGTTTCGTCCCGCCCCGCAGATTGACGAGCTCGTCGCCCCGGACCTCGGCGGGACCGACCCGATCTTCGGCCACCTCACCCGCCTGAGCCTGCCGGATTTTCTCGACGCCGCACGCCTGGCCGCCCTGCGCCAGCAAATTTCCCTAGCCCCAACCGGCCTCATCTTAATAGTCGGCCCCGCGGCTGCCCTCGTCTGCCCGGACGCCACGCTCCTCGTGTATGCGGACATGCCCCGCTGGGAAGGCCAGCTCCGGCAACGGCGCAACGAGGTATCCAACCTCGGCGTGGAAAACCGCAGCCTGCCCGGCTCTCTCAAATACAAGCGTGCGTTCTTCGTCGACTGGCGGGTCTGCGACCGTGAGAAGCGCCGCACGATGTCGCGGTGGGACTTCCTCCTTGATACCTGTGTGCCCGCGGCGCCCAAGCTCACCACCGGTGCCGCCCATCTCGCCGCCCTCGACGAAGCTGCCCGGCGCCCCTTCCGGGTCGTGCCCTTCTTCGATCCCGGCCCGTGGGGCGGCCAATGGATGAAGGAAGTCTGCGACCTCGACCGCGCCGCCGCCAACTACGCGTGGTGCTTCGACTGCGTGCCGGAGGAGAACAGCCTGCTGCTGGCCTTCCCGGGCGGGCGCGTGGAAATCCCCTCGATCAACCTCGTGTTCCGCGAACCGGAACGGCTGCTGGGCGAGGCGGTGCACGCGCGCTTCGGCGCGGAGTTCCCAATCCGCTTCGACTTCCTCGACACCATCGGCGGCGGCAACCTTTCGCTCCAGGTCCATCCGCCCGCGGAATATGCGCGCGAGCACTTCGGCCTGCCCTACACGCAGGACGAAAGTTACTACATCCTCGACGCGAGCCCCGGCGCCGAGGTCTACCTCGGGCGCAAGGCCGGCGCGGAACTGGAGCCCATGATGACCGCGCTCGCCGCCGCCCAGCGCGGGGAAGGCCCGTTCGAGGCGGACCGGTTCGCCGCCACGTTTCCCGCCGCCAAACACGACCACTTCCTCATCCCCGCGGGCACGCTGCACTGCTCGGGCGCCGGCTGCATGGTGCTCGAGATCAGCGCCACGCCCTACATATTCACCTTCAAGCTCTGGGATTGGAACCGGCTCGGCCTCGACGGCAAACCACGGACGATCAACCTGGCCCGCGGCCGCGAGGTCCTGCGGTGGGAGCGCGACGAGGAATACGCCCGTGAACGGCTGGTCAACCGGGTGACGCCGCTCAAGCGGGCCCCAGGCTGGCGCGAGGAACGCACGGGCCTGCACGAGGCCGAGTTTATCGAGACCCGCCGGCATTGGTTCACGGGGACAGTGCCGCACGACACGCACGGCGGAGTCAACGTGCTCAACCTCGTCGCTGGCGAGGAGGCGCTGGTCGAGAGCCCGACGGAGGCGTTCGCCCCTTTCGTGGTCCACTACGCCGAGACTTTCATCGTGCCCGCCGCCGTCGGGGCCTACACCATCCGCCCGCACGGCCCGGCGCTCGGCACCGAGTGCGCCACCATGAAGGCCTTCGTCCGGACCGCCGCCGGGACCTAGGTCGAGCCGCCGGTCAACCGAAGCGCGCGAGCCGCTCGTCCACGTCGCGCCGGAAGCGGTCGATGAACTGCCCGATGAAGTCCCGCATCCTGAGGGTCGGATCCTGCACCAGCGGCGTCAGGTCGATGCCCCACGTGATGCCTTGGTGCCGGTCCGTGGCATGCGCCGTGTGGTAGGTGGCGTGAGCCAGACGTCGCCCGGCGGTCGCGAGGTCATAGCGCTTGCCGCCGGATATCTGGGAGTCAAAGACGCCGACGAGTGCCGCGGCCACGTTGGGATAGGCGCTGACATCCATCGCCCGCTTGTCGGCGTCACACAGCCAGTCGAGGTCGCGCCACACCTCGCAGCCGAGCACCCGCCGCGGCCGGGCCTCAGCAGGCAGGGCTCGCAGCGCGTCGATCGCGTGCGCAAGGACCGCGATATGCGTGTCGTGCTTGTCCGCCGGCTGGTGCAGGTAAACGACCTCGGCGCGGGCCAGCTGGAAGATGCTGCGCAGGTCGGACTGGACGGCGGCGTTCCCGCGGTCCTTCACCGCGGAACTGGGATGGCCAAGCTGCAGTTGGATCGAGTATTCGCCGACACAGGCCGCCTTGCGCTGCTCGCGGCGGCGCACGGCCTGCATCTGCCCGTCGGTGTGGTTCGCGTAGAGGCCGCTGCGCGGGCTGCCCGCGCCATTCGTCACCACCACACCGGAAAACCAGCGGTCGTCCCGCCCGTAGCATTCCGCGATGCCGTGGTAGGCCATGATCTCGATGTCGTCCTGATGGGCGGCAACGCACAGGTGGGTCGTGCGCGCCAGGGCGGCCTCGGGCGAAAGCCCGGCCCCGGGCACATAGATGTCGGCGTCGGGATGGCTGAATTTCATGGGGAAACAGGGACCGCCAGTGACGGCAGGCTTGCGGCCGCCACAGCCTGCCCGTGCCGTTTCGACTGCTCGTCGGGCATGCAGAGCTTCAGGCGGGCCGCCAGTTCGGGAAACTCGTGATGCAGGACATCGCGCGCGGCACCGAGGATCGCTTCCCCGCCCGGGCCGGAAGTCACCCGGCCGAGCAGCAACACGGTCTCGAGATCGTAGAACTCGGCGTAGTGCGCGACGGCATACCCAAAGTATCCGCCCAGGGTCTCGTAGACCGCGGCCGCGCGGGGATCGCCAGTTTCCATCGCTACCTGCACGGCCACCAGCCGCTCAGGCGACGCCGTGTCAGGGGAAAATTCAAATCCCGCCGCCGCGGCGAGGCGCGCCACGCCCTGCTGGGAGAAATACTGCACGCCGCAACCGGCGTCGCCCGACCACTCGTCGACCGGAGCCTGGGGCCGGTAGTCGACCGGCACAAAGGCCAGTTCGTTCAGCCAACTCGTGACGCGGCCCGCGCGGTTGACATAGCCGCCGGCCTGGCTCGTGCCCATCGATACGCCGAGCACGGCGTTCTTGCCCAGCGCCATCGATCCGGCCAGCGCCGTGACCTCGCCGTCGTTGGCGACCTCGAAGGGCACCCCGCCCCACCGGTCCCGCAGTTCGAAGAACATCCGGCGGATGTGGCGGTCGAATGCCTCCGCCCCCACCCCGCGGAAGAGCGAGCCCGCCCGCACCTCGTTGTTCACATAGACGCCCGCCGCGCTGCCGCCGATCGCATCCACGCGCGGCAGGTGCGCCGCCGCCCGCCGGAGCGAATCGTGCACCCCTTCCAGATGGTAGGTCGGATCCTGCTCGAAATAGGGCGACCACGGAACCTCTTCGGAATAGACGACGCGTCCGTCGATCACCGCCGCCGCCTTGCGGTCGCTGCCGCCGAGATCGAAGCCGATCCGGCAGCCAGACAGGTGCCGGCCCAGCTCGACCTCGCGGTCGCAAGGCGCCGGCAGGCGCGTCATCGGCACCGCCTCGACGGTCAGTCCCGCCCCGTAAATTTTTCCACCGACAAACTCGTGGTCGAACGCCCGCTCGCCACCCGGCGCGTAGATGGCGGCCAGCGCCCGGGCGACCTCGTCCGCGCCGGCGACGAGGATGCGGTTGCCGCCCTTCTGCCAGAGCATGAACTTCAGGAGCCTCTCGACGTAGCGCAGGGTCCGCGCTTCGTTGGCCGCGGTGGCCGCCAGCAGCCGTTCACGGCGGATGAAGACCGTCCCGTCGGGGCGCAACAGGGCCAGAGCGAAGGGCCGCGCGTTGCGGTCGGCCTGCGCGGCGCATTGGTAGTCGCGCCGCCACCGGATCGCGGGAACAAATCCGGGATCCAGGGGCACACGGAGAAGGGGGCGTGGTTGGGTTGGCGTGGTCACGGGAAAATGCCCTTTTGGAACGCTTCCATCGCCTCGTATTCGGCGAGACCGAGCGTGTCGTAGCGCTTCGCCAAGCCGCGGTTGTGCTGCTCCGCGTGCTGCCAGGCCTCATGCAGTCCCGCCCCGCTGGCCGGGCTCTGGCTGCGCTGGCTCTTGTGATGGTAGACCGCCCGGATCTTCTGGGTCAGCTCGTGCGGGCTGAGCGGCACGGTCATGTCGATCTCATCGGGCTCCCAATCGCGCTCCGGACTCCGGTAGAGCCAGAGGCGGCAGTCCCCGCGCCAGGCGTCGGCCGCGGTTTCCCGCAGCGCACGACGGAGGACTTCGTAGCAGACGGCCGACACGGTGCTCGGATCCGCCGATTCACCCGTGGCAAAAACCTGGTGCGGCTGCGTCTCTCGCAGCAGCCGCACCATGGCGGCGACGTCCTCGGCGCCAATCTGGAACTGCCGGTAGCGGCCGCGTTCGTAGAAACCGAGATCGAGGAACCGGGCCCGGCCGGCGCCCAACCCGCAGGCCTGCAGCGCGGCGCGCGCTTCGCCGCGGCGCAGCAGTCCTTTCAGTTGGCGGATGTCCGGCGTGTCCCCCTGAAAGGCGGCCTTGGCCGCCAACTGCTCCTTGACCTTGCGCGCCAACTCCCCGTCCGTCGCGCCCTTCGCGCTTTCCAAGTCGAGCACGAGCTCGGCGGCCATCGCCGCTTCCTCGTCGGGCACCGCCAGGTTGCCCGACGTCTGGTAGGCGACCGTCACCTCGTGCCCTTGGTCCGCGAGCCGGCGGATCGTGCCACCCATGCCGAGGACATCGTCGGAAGGCTCGGGACTGAGGACCAACACCCGCTTGGGAAACGGGGTCGCCCGCTCGGGCCGGTGCGCGTCGTCGGAGCCGGGCTTGCCGCCGGGCCAGCCGGTGATGGTGTGCTGGAGCTCGTTAAAGATGCGGATGTTGAGCCCGTAGGCCGGTCCCTGCTCCGTGAGCAGGTCGGCCATGCCGTGCTCGGTGTAGTCCTCATCGACCAGCTTGAGCACCGGCTTTTTTCGGCCCTGCGCCAGCCAGACGACGGCGCGGCGGGTGACTGCTGGCTTCCACTCGACCGGCGCGACCAGCCACGGATGTCGCTGCCGGGTCAGCTGCGAGGCGGCCGCGCGGTCGACGTGAAACGTCACCGCCGGATGTCCCTGAAGAAAGCTCGCCGGCAGCACGTCGGTAGGGGCTTTTTCCACCGCGTCGGCCACGACGCCCGCCTTGCCCTCGCCCCAGGCGAGGAGGAGGATGCGCCGCGCCTCGAGGATGGTGCCGACGCCCATTGTGATCGCGTGGCGCGGGACGTTGGCCTCGCCGAGAAAATCGCGCGCCGCGTCGCGGCGGGTCAGCGCATCGAGGGTGACGAGCCGCGTGCGTGAGTCGCGGCCGGACCCGGGTTCGTTGAAACCGATGTGTCCCGTGCGGCCGATGCCCAGCAGTTGCACGTCGAGCCCGCCCAGCGCCCGGATTTTCGCCTCGTAGGCGCGGCACCACGCGAACACCTCGCCGCGCGGCACGGTGCCGTCGGGGATGTTGATGTTCTCCGCCGGAATATCCAGGTGGTTGAACAACTGCTCGTGCATGAACCGCCAGTAGCTCTCCGGGTGGGTGCGCGGCAGGCCGTGGTATTCGTCGAGGTTGAAGGTGATGACGCGCCGGAAGCTCAGCCGCTCCTCCCGATGCAGCCGGATCAGCTGCCGGTAGAGGCGCACGGGCGTGGAACCGGTGGCGAGTCCCAGCACGGTGGGCCGCCCTGCTTCTTCGTTGCGCCTGATCAGAGCGGCGATGTCGCCGGCGACCAAGGCCGCGGCCTCGTCGGCCGTATCATGGATGAAGGTCCGGATCCGTTCGCGCTGCTCGTTCTCCGCCACCGCGGGCGTTTCGATTAAATTCATATGCGTGGTTCGCTGCGTTCCCTGCCCCGCCGCCCTCAGGTGGCGAGCCGCCGGGCAACGGTCGCCACGGCGCGGCCCACCTTGTCGATGTAGGCGGGGCTCATCGCCTCGTTCAACGGCAGCACGATGGAGTCGGCCAGAACGGCCTCGGCCACCGGGCAACGCACGGTGCGGTAGTCCATCCTGGTCAGGCCGGCATCGCGCGCCGGCCAGGCGCCTCCGAAGAAATTGTGGTTCTGGAAAACCCGGTAGCCGTAGACCGGCTTCGGCAGGTAGCCGGCCCAGGCGTTGACCCCCTCGGCGACCAAGGCGGCGGCGAATTCGTCGCGCCCCACCCGGAAGCGCCCCGGCTCGAGGCGGAAAAGATAGAACCAGAAGCTGTGCGTGTCGCCGGCGCGGATGACCGGAGGCAGCAGGCCGGACACGGCCGCCAGGTGGCTGTTGAGGCTCAGGCCGGCGCCGGCACGGCGCTCGACCACGTCGCTGAGCTTGGTGAGCTGGACCGCGGCGATCGCGGACTGGGGCTCGCTGATCCGGTAGTTCGGGGCCAGGTCCGCGGGGTCGCGCAGCAGCGCCACATCGCGCTCACCCGCCACGCGGTCATAGGACTTGTCGCCCCACTTGCCGAGACTCGGACCGTATTTCTCGGAGTTCGTGCCGACGACGCCGCCGTCGCCGCAGCTGAGGTGCTTGAAGTCGTTGAACGAAAAACAGCCGAAGTCGCCGAACAGGCCGACCGGGTGTCCCTGGTGCCGCGCGCCCCACGCCTGCGCGCAATCCTCGATCAGGGCGACGCCGTGCTCGCGAGCGAGGTCGCGGAAGGCGGTCATGTCACAGGGATTCCCCGCGAGATGCACCGGCATGATGGCACGGGTCTTCGGCGTGATGGCCGCGCGGGCCGCGTGCGGATCGAGGTTGTAGGTCCGCGGGTCGACATCGGCGAAGACCGGGACCGCCTGCTGATACAGGATGCCGATGACGGAGCCCATGTCCGTGATCGGCGGCACGATGACCTCGTCGCCCGGTCGGAGGCGCAGCGCCGCCAGCGCGACATGGATCGCCGCGCTGCCCGACGAGCAGGGAAAGCAGTGCTTGAGCGCGTAGTGCCGGCGAAATTCCTCGAGGAGCGCGCCGGTCTGCGGTCCGCGCCAATAGAACAGGGACTGCTGCTGGAGCATGGCCTGGAGGCGGGCCTGTTCGGCCGCGCCCCAGCGCACCGGGCGCGGAAAGGGCTCGTCGACGAGCGGAGATGGCGAGGGCTGGGTTTTCACGGGGCGAAAAAGGTGCGGGCGTTGGCCGAGCCGATCTGTTGCCGCTCGGCGGGAGTGAAGGACGAGTGGGTGAGCTTGGAAGTCTGCGCCGGGATGGAGATCAGGGGCGCGAGGGTGCCGAACATCAGGCGGCGAAATGGCATCCGACCGCGCAGCTTGGCGGCGAGGGCGATGTGCTCGGCGTAGGAAAGATCGGCCGAGAAGTTCCGATGCTGCGCCGCGAGATGCAGGATCTCGCCCAGCGAAAGCGCGGTGCAAAGCACCTGATGGTCAGAATACCGCTTGAGGAACCGGCCGATGCCGGCCAGCGGCACGTTTTTGACCTTCAGCCCGAAATAACGCTGGCGGTCGTCCTCAAGGCGCGCCGTCAGCACGACGCGCAGCCCGCTCGTGGCCGCCGCGGCCATGAAGTCGTCCAGACGCCGCGCATCCGGCGCGTAGCCGTGGTAGTTGGGCAGCAGCCGCACGGCGCGCACGCCGGCCGCATCACGGCACTCCGCGAGCTGGGCTCGCCAGTCGGCCAGCAGCGGGTTGACCACCGGGAGGGGCGACAGCATCCGTTCGCGCCGCACCGCGGCAAAGAGGCGCCGGTTCGCCGGCATCGGCTCGGGCTGGAAAACGGCGCCCAGGGGCGAAACCGCCGCCCGCCCGACACCCGCGCGGGCCAGGCGGTCCGCAAGCTGCGCGGCCGAAAGCTCCGGCTCAAGGTGGAACGGCCAGGCGCCGAGGAAGGCATTGACGTCGTGGAGCATGGCGCGGTCAGTCGAGTCTGAGGAGACGCAGGGCGTTGCCGTGCAGAACAAGGCGCTTCTCCGCGGCGGAAAGCCGCGAACCGAGAACGCGCTGGATGGCGACACCGGGCGCCCGTCCCGGCAAGTCGGAACCGTAGAGGACATGGTCCGCGCCCAGATGCCCGACGGCGTATTCGAGCAGGCCCTCGTCGGGCATGCCGCCGGAAGTATCGAGATAGAGGTTGGCCAGGCCCTTCGCCTCGATGACGCCTCGCACGCCGCAGCCGGTCAGGTGGGGCATGATCACCGTGACGTCGGGATGACGCCGCGCGAGCAGCGCCGTGTCGGCCGGGTCCGTGTGGTAACTGCGCTGCCGGAGGATCGTCTGGCTCCACGAATGCTGCAGCACCGGTAGTTTCCAGCGGCGCGCCGCCTCCATGACGGGCCGCATGCACGCATCGCGGGCATTGTTGCAGATCTCGAGCTTGAGGCCGATGAAGCCGTAGGCCGTGACGCAGCGCTCCACCTCCCGCAGGACCGCCTTCTCGCCGAGGCGCGGGTTGAGGAAGCAGAAGAAACGGAAGTAATCCGGCGCCATGCGCTGCACGCGGGCGCTCTCGTCGTTCACCGCGACGATCTGCTCCGCCGTGAAGTTGCGCCCGTGCAGCAGGACGTCGCCGAGACCGACCATGCGCTCGATGCCGAGCGATCGGCCGTGCGTGACCAGCCACCGCACCTCGGAGGGCAGGCGGCCTTCCTGGAACATCACCGGGTGCGTATGGACGTCGATGATGCGCATGGCGGGGATCAGCCGACGACCGGCGACGCGGACAATGCCCCCACCAACGAGGCGGCCTCCCCCGCGAGCTGCTCCAGCGCCCCGGCGGCAAACCGGTAGCCGCCGTAGAAGATGTGGGCCATGTCCACCTCGTAGCCGCCCTCCCCGTAGGCCTCGCGTGTGCAGAGATAACCCATGTCACCGTTGGCGTAACCCACGGGATAGACCTTGGCGAGGCCGGTGTCGCGCCGGAGCCAGTCGCCGAAGTGCGAGAACACCTCGGCATTCACGCCCACGAAGGTGATCCCGGCCAGACGGATCGCCTGCAGTTCCACCTCGCGGGTGCGGGCGGCGCGACCTTCGGCCAACGCGGCGTGCAGCTCCTCACCCCACGCCCGCACGCACGCCCGGACTTTGCGACCAAATCCCTCGTCGGGCACAGTCTCCAGCGTCCGGGCGATGGCCGTCTCGATTCCCGCCGCGTCGAGCCAGTCAAGCGGCAGGGGCACCAGGCGCCGGGCCGTCTCCAAGTGCGGGTGGGGTGACACCTGGGCCGCTTTCAGGCCGGGCCCGACGGCCGCGGCAATCAATGCGCCCCACTCCTGCACCCGGCTCCACGGCACATTGACCTCCGGCGGGTTGATGTTGCCGCAGGCACCGTTCGTCATGAGCACCACCGGGCAGCCCGGCAGGCCACGGGAGACCGCCGCCGCCGCCGCACTAAAGATATCCCCGCTGATCAGCCGGTTCACATGGCCGAGTGCCACCGGATGGATGGCGTAGTTGACCACCACGGCAAGGAAGGTGCCGTTTGGGCGCCGGAAACCAACCGAAGCCACCCGCGGGTCGGTATGGGCGGTCGCCGGCCCGCGGCGGTGGACCGCCAGGGCGCAGTGACCTTCGGTCGCGACCATTTCGCAGGGCTCGACTGCCAGCAGCGCGCACTCGGCCGCCGCCTGGAGGTTTTCATCCAGGGACTCGAGATAGGGCTGATCACGCGCACCGGCCTCCTTCAGCGTGATCGAGGCCGGCCCCGCATGCGTGTGCGTTGCCGTCAGCAGCACCTGCGCCGCCTCCAACCCGAAGTTTTGCCGGGCCCACCGGCGAAAACGCGCCACGGTTTCCTCGCCGACCGCGATCAGGTCGCAATGCAGCCAGAGCAGGCGCTCCCCGCCGGTCTCCAGGTAAAGCGCCCGCGCGGCCAGCGGGTCGAGCACGCCGGTCGAGGGCTGCAGCCGCATGGCGAACCCGGACAGCTCCCGGCCCACGCGCGGCGTGATATCGACGGTTGCAGCCCCGGCTTTCATCGACCGCACCCTCCCCGGCCGGCCCGCGCCCGCCGCCCGCCGCCGGGCGGGACAAAAGGAAGACAAGCGCGGTCGACATGGCTCATATTAAGTAACTGATTAGTTCATTAATTCTCCCCGTCAATGGGAAACTCGCCCGCCCGCCCCGCCGGGCCGAATTGGCGCCGTCATTTCCCAGGCGGAAGTGCGCCATCTTACCGCCCGTCCCGCCCTCAAATGATCTCGAGCGCATCCCTCGACGGCAGTCCGGGAAAGCGTTTTCCCGGTGGAATCTGATACCAGTAGGCCACGGACGAGATGTCATCCTGCAGCGGAAGATACCGGCCGTCACGTCGCCAGCCCAGCGCCTGGATGGTGACACGCAGGTCCCGCTCAAACCGGACGGGATCGGTGATATGCCACCGATACATGCCGAAGCGCAGCTGGGATTTATACAACCCATCGGGCCGGATCACCTGGGGCAGCCCGGCATACGGGGTGTTGAACGTTTCATACTGCTTGGTCTGCTGGTTCTCAAAGTTATACGAGGCGCAGAAATAGTCCTCGGTGCCTGTTCCGCAGATCGTGGGGAACTCGCCGTCGCCATCGAGGTAGAATTTGACCTCCCCCTCGCCCCACCAGCCGTTGTTGTTCGAGCCCCAGCAAAGGTAGGTGCCGACGTAGTGCCCCCGGCCCTCCACTCCGTCGAGGATGGTATAGGCCGACTTGGAGGGGACCGGATTTACGCGCCGGAACTGGGCGTGAAAGTAAGCGCTGTCGACCGGGACATCCTGAAGCGAATAGTTGATCTGGTAATACAGCGTGGTCTCCTCCGTCCCGCGGTTCTCATAGGTGACCCGGCAACCTTGGCGGAATGGCATGGGCCAGTAGCAATTGAAGGCGCTACCCGGATTGACACAGACGGCGAGGGAGGACACCGGGGCGAACTGACCCCAGCCGCAGGCGAAGAAATCGCCGACCGGACACTCCACGGCGGGATTCTCCGCTCCGTCCCAATAAATCCGCAGGATATGGTCGCGCCAGTTTCCGGTCTGGGTCATCCAGACCTGCTGGACGACGCCGGGGCCAGCGATAGCGGCCAGATCACATACCGATCCCGGCTTGAGTTTGATGGACGGGGAAACTTTCCAACCCAGACCGAGGTCCCGCGCAGCCTCCCGTCCGGTGCCTTCGGTAGCCCTGGCGCCGCCGCCCTTCGCTCCAGTCGGATTCTCAGGACTGATCGACCGGCTCTGCGCACGGCGGACGAACGGCAGGTTGCCAAGTGATGGGGGCAAATCGAATGTCTCCATGAAAGGTGCGGCGAATGTTTAAGGAGCAAGCCATTGCATGCCCGGGAAGATCCCGTCGTCACGGCGCCTGGTAACCGGCGGCCCCGCCGAGGGCGACGAAGCGCCGGTAGACCGCATAGGTGGCGAGGAAGGTGGCTGTGCTCATCAGGGCGCCCCAGTAGTAGATGTTGATGTAATCGTGCCCCGTGCGGTCGAGCATCCAGCCGCAGACCGGCACGACCACCATCAGGCCGACCGAGTAGCTGAGCGTCATCGCGCTGTGAAAACTCGAGAAGCGCGTCTTCGGGAAGAGCGTCGGCGCCAGCGCCAGCATGGACGTGGACCAGGCGCCGGACAGCGCACCGACCCAGATGACGGCAATGCCAAGGCTGGCCCCGTCATGCACCAGCAGGTAGGCCGCGAGGGTCGACAACGCCATCATCGCCAGGGCGCCGAGGCAGACCTTGAGCGGATGGAACCGGTCGACCAGCCAGCCGAGCGGATAGGCCATCAGGAGCGAAACGAAGAGCTGCACCGTCTGGAATTTGCCGAGCCGGCCGAGGTCCATGCCGATCGACGGGGCATACGCATAAATGTAGGTGCTGATCGGCTCCGTGGCCATGTAGCCCAACATGACGGACGCATAGATCCACAGGTAGTGGGGCTTGGAGAAGCACTCGCGCGCGTAGGTGACGACCGCCAGCGGTTGCACCCCTTCGCCGGGCGGCGGCGGCGGCGGATATCCGCCCTCCTTCACCTTCAGACACATGCAGGTGAAGCTTACGGCGAAGATTACGGCGATGCCGATGAAGATGGGGAAATAAAAATCCTGAATCCGGCCCTGGAGCGCATAGGTGTAGGACATGCCCGCCATGGTGCTCACGACGCGGAACATCGCGTAGAATCGGCCGATCACCGCCTTGGGGACGACGTCGGCGATCAGGCCGTGGAACAGGGACTGGCAGATGATGCTGGAGAACTCGAACATCATCCAGAATAGCGAAAGCCAGATGATCACGCACGGATTGGCCCCCGGCGAGGCGGTCCCCAGCAGACGGTCGAGGACGCCGCCGAGGATCGGGCTGAAGGCCAGCCCGACCATGGCGACACACGCGAAGGGCGCGGCGAAGGCGATGAAGGGAATGCGCCGGCCCCAGCGGCTGCGATAGCGGTCGCTGCGATAGGCGACCACGGGGAGCATCGTGATCGCCATCGCCTGCGGCAGGCTGCTCTTGATCAGGCCCAGCAGGAAATCCGAGGCCCCGAAGCGGATCAGCAGGATGGCGATGGCCGGCAGCATCGCCCGCTCCTTCAGCCAGAAGCCGAAGTCGCCCCAGAGGAGCCAGAAAAACAGGAGGGCCAGGCCACCCGCCGTGTAGACCAGCGTGCCGGTCCGCCAGAGTTTGGGTGCGGCCGGAGACGCGGAGGTTACTTCAGGAGTGGAAGTGGGCGGTTGCAAGTCGTGGACGCGGGTCGCGGCCCGAGTGGGAGGTTTGGGGAATCCGGCGGCGTTGCCAAGCCGGGCCGGGTGGAAAAGAAAGCCCGGCAGTCGTCAAACTGCCGGGCTGCTGGCCGGAACAAACGCGCGGTTTCATGCGCAACGTTTGTGGGAGATCAATGCGCCAGGCCGGTTAGAAGCGGTAGTCTAGGCCGAGCGTGAAGCCGGTGCCCTGCCAGAGGGTGAATGTTTCACGGCCATAGACCCGATTGGTCGTCGGCGGTTCGTTGGTGAGGTTGTCCACATTCAGGAAGATCTCATAGCGGCCCGTGGTGTAACGGGCCTTCAGGTCATACATCGTGCGGGCATCGCGATAGACCCAATTGGCGGCGATCGCACCGTTGTAGTTGACCGGCACCTCGCTGCGGACGTTGGCCATTAAGCGGATGTCAAAGCCCTTGAGCGTGTAGGACACACCATAGTTGGCCTGACGCGGAGCCAGATTGAGCAACGCTCCAGTCCCGCCGCCCGGGAACGCCACACCGTAGTTGCCGACCGAGTGCAGCATCGTGTAGTTGGCCTGCACGCCGAAGCCGCGGAGGTAGCCGGGCAGGTTGCTGAACTGCTGCTGGTAGTTGAACTCCCAACCCGAGATCGCAGCGGAGCCGAGATTGGCGGAATGGTTGTAGGTGTAGCCGGCGAACTGGCCGCCGAAACCGTTGTCCGTGCCAGAACCGAGGATCGTGCTCTGGGTGACGATGTAACGGGTGACATCCTTGTGGAAGTAGGCGACCGAGAACTGGCCGACCGGCTCGAAGTATTTCTCGACCGAGAGATCGAGGTTCTTCGACTTATAGGCCTTCAGGTCAGGATTGCCCGCTGTGACCGTTTGCGTGGTCGGGCTGACCGTGGTGCCCGCGATCAGGTTGGCCACCGGCGGACGGGAGATACTGACCGCGCCGCTGGCACGGAGAATCAGGCCCGGAGCGACTTCATAGGTGCCCTGCAGGGACGGGAAATAATCCGTGGTGCTGCCCTTGGTGGTGATCTGGCCGCCGGCGAACCGGGCGACGGCGCGGGCCATGTTCTGGTCTAAGGGCAGCGTGGAATCGAAGGTGTTGCCCGTGGCTACATTGGTCCAAGACAGGGCGGAGGTGTCGTCCTTCTCAACGCGGACGCCGCCGATCATGTTGAGCTTGCCAAATTTCGCGCCGCCCATGATGTAAGCGCCGCCGAGGAATTCCTTCAAGTGGTAGTCCGAAGCGCGGGAGTTGACGAAGGAGTTATAGACGTCCGCATCCGTGTGGGTAAAATAGCCAGACAGCAGCGGGTCACCCACAGCACCCGTTCCGGGGATATTAGAGAATGGGAACGGACCGTAGCGGCCACCATCCTGCTTATAGTTTAGGGCTAGCCACTGGGAAATGCCCGCCGGTCCGTTATAGGTGAGATTGTCGGTGTTAAGGTTGTTCGCCCGGTCGTCCAAGCCGTATTTAACGCCGGCCTTGATGTAGACGGGGGCACTCGTGGCGAGATCCTTGCGGAAGTCCACCCGCAGCACATCGAGCGTATCGGGAGCTTTCCAGCGCGTGATCGCGTCGTTGACGAAAGTGTAGTTCCCGGAGTCCGACCAGGAAGGACCGGCTGTCTGCGTTAGAATGGGGTGATTCTGGTCCCCGCCGCGGAAATCCAGAGTCCAGCCGATCGGCGCTGTCTCGTTCGCCAGAAGGTTGTGATAGCCCGGATACCAGATGACGGCGTTGGAATGGCTGAAATCGACATCCAGTGTAGCGGAGTCGTTGAACAACCGGTATGAAACACCCGGATTGATCATGTAGTTGCGGGACTTTTTCGTGAACAGGGACGACCAGGACTGCGCGGTCGAGTTGGCGGTCGGGGTTATCTGCTGGAGCGCGCTGGTGGAGTCAGGGGTAAAGTTGTTCGGCGAAGAGATGTTCCAGCGGTAATACTGCTGATACTGGTTGTTCGTGTTATAGGTCGTGTGCAAGTAGGCGTAGCTCTTGGGTCCGAGCTTGTAGTCGATGTTTAGACCAACGTTCGTCGCCACCGCGGGGTAAAAGAAGTCGCCCGTGCCCCAAATAGGGAACAGGGTATTGGCAGGGTTAGTCGCGTTGAGCTCGCCCACGCCGGTGGCCACAAGGCCGGCGCCGATTTCGTCCTGGGTGGTCGAGGAGCGGCGACGGTTCACGTTGAAGGCGATGCCGAGGTTCTTGTCGCCCCCGAGCACGCTGTAGACATTGGAGTAGCGCAGGCCGACCAGGTCGAGGCCGCTGGTGGCTTTGTCCTGGAAGGGATTCGCATCGGACTCGCGCAGGCGCCACAGCACACCGCCGGTGATCTGGCCGAATTCACCCGCGACGTCGAAGGCCCGGCGGGTGACGAGATTGACGTAGCCGGCGATGGCGTTGGCATCGCGATCCGGCGTGTTGGCCTTGATGACCTCGACGCTCTCAATGTTGCCCGTGCCCATTTGCTCGATCTGGAGCACGCGGCTGCCCGAGGTGCCGAAAGACGTGGCCATCGAATTTCCGTCCACCTGAAAATTGACGAAGTCGCCGGTCATACCGCGTAGGAAGATGTTGCGGACCTCGCTGCCCACGATGTCAACCGAGACGCCGGGCAGGCGCTGGATCAGCTCGCCCGGGTTCGACGCCGGCACGCCGTAGGCGTCGGCCGCCACCACTGTCTTGGGATTGATCGCCGTGCGCTGCCGCATCAGGGCGGCCGCATTACCTTCACGGGTGCTCTTCACCGAGATCGTATCCAGCGTGTAGATGTTGGAGGTCATCACTACGTCCTGCGTGACCGTCTTGCCGTCGACCACGACGACGGAAACATCCGCCGTGTCCAAACCCGTGTAGGAAACCTCAAGCACCTGCGGGCCCGCTGGTAGGTCCATTTGGAAGGTGCCGTCACGCTGGGTGAGCACGGTCTGGCTGCTGCCCGATAGCGAGACGATCGCTCGGTCCAGAGCATATCCAGTCGCCTTGTTCGTCACCCGGCCGGTAACGGAGCCGGTGCCGGCGGCCAGCGCTTCGCCGGCGAGAAGGGTCAGGAACATCAGACAGACAGCGGGAAAGAGGCGCCAGGCTGCGCCTCGGGTGCGAGGTGATGGTAGGTTCATATCGTCACTTACGGTTGTGGGTTGGGATTGCAGTGAGTGCACGGGCCTCGGCCAGTCGCAACTCCATCGCGAAAAAATCCGCGTCGTGGCAGGGGTTGCGTCGGCGAGTTCGGGATCACGCCGCGGAGTAGAAATGTTTCCGCAATGTCACGCAAGCTTTTTTAACTAACCAGTTACATAATTACGGATAAAAACCCCCGTTCTTCGCTCGGCACGGCCCTCCACGCTTTCGTCTGGCTTTGGCCGGTTTTATGGTAACCATCCCGTTACTTACTGCCATGCCATCCTCCCGCCTCACCCTCGCCGCCGTCGGCTGCGGCAACCGCACCCAGGTCTATCTCGGCCTCGCCGCCCGCCTGCCGGGCGCCTACCGGATCGCCGCGGCGGCCGACCGCAACCCGCCCCGCCTCGCGAAGGTCCGGGCCCTCGCGCAAAACCCGGGCTTCCGGGAATTCTCCACCGCCGAGGCCCTGCTCGCCGCGCCGAAACTCGCCGACCTCCTGATCATCGGCACGCAGGACGCCGGCCACTTCGCGCATGCCACCGCGGCCCTGCGGCGCGGCTACGATCTCCTGCTCGAGAAACCCATCGCCACCTCCGTGCGCGAGGTGCTGGCCGTCGAGCGCCTCGCCCGCGAACTCGGCCGCCGCGTCCTCGTCTGCCATGTGCTGCGCTACACGCCCTACTACCGGCAGCTGCGCGAGCTCGTCGCAGGCGGCGCCATCGGCGAGCTCGTCGCCTTCGAGGCCACCCAGGGCATCGAGCCCTGGCACCAGGCCCACTCCTACGTGCGCGGCCACTGGGGCGTCGCGGAGAAATCGACGCCGATGACCGTGGCCAATTCCTGCCACGACCTCGACATCCTCTCCTGGCTGGCGGACTCCCCCTGCGCCCGCGTGTCGAGCTTTGGCGGGCTCGCCCACTTCAAGGCCGACCAGGCGCCGGTCGGCGCCCCCGCGCGCTGCACCGACGGCTGCCCGGCCGCGCCCACCTGCCCCTACGACGCGCACCGCTACCTCACGGACAAGAAGGCCTACTGGCTCGACCTCGTCTACGACCGCGCCGCCAAGGCGACCGACGCCGAGATCACCGAATGGCTGCGCACCAGCAAGTGGGGCCGCTGCGCCTACCGCTGCGACAACACCACGGTCGACCACCAGACGATCAATCTGGAGTTCGCCAGCGGCGTGACGGGCAACTTCACGCTCACGGCATTCAGCCAGGGCCGCGACCTCGCCCTGTTCGGCACCAAGGGCCGCATCCTCGCGGGCGCCCGCACCAAGCAGACCACCGGACACGACATCCTGCTGGAGGACTTTGCGCGCAAGACCACCGTGCCGGTCGCCGTTCCCGTTCCGACCGACAGTTGGCACGGCGACGCCGACGCCGCGCTGATGGCCGACCTGCCGGCGGAGATGCTGAAGCCGGACCCGGCCGACATGCTCACCTCGATCCAGCGTTCCGTGGACAGCCATGTCATCGGCTTCGCCGCCGAGGAGTCCCGGCGCAGCGGCCGGAGCATCGATCTGGCCGCCTACCGTCGCGAGCAGGCCTGAGCGCGCGAAGCGCTCAATGGTCCTGATAGACCGGGGCCGCCGGCGGGGCCTCAAGTTTCGCCGCGGTCTCGACCGCCTGGCGCCAGTCCGCCGCGCCGCGATCCGCCTGCCTGAGGCTGGCCGCCGCCACGAGCAGGCGCAGCGGCCGCCCCAAGGCGAGTTCGGCGGTGCTAACGGGCTTGGCCGCCGCGGTCAGGATCGCCAGCGCGTTGGTGCGCCAGGCCGCGGCCGCCGGTTTTCGCCGCGCGCCCTGCTCCAGTGCGGCAAGCCCCACCGTCACGGCCCGCTGCAGTCGCAGGGCCGCCGGAGCGAATTCCGCCGCGCGCGTCTGTCCGCGCTGTTGCGCCCAGCGGATCGCGGCGCATGAGTCGCCCCAGATGTCCAGCTGCCGGCGGATGCGTCCCGCCAGCGCGGCCGCCCCGGCCTGGGCGCCGAAAAGGAACTGCTGCACGTCCGCATTGAAGAGCCTCGCAGTCTCGCTCTCGATCCGCAGCAGGTCCGTGAAACCCGTGAGCGGCAGGAACTGCGTGGCGTCGGGCTGCGCCAGGTTTCGGCCGTAATTCTTCACCGGCTCGAACACCGCGGCGATCTCGCGGAGGGCCGCGAGTTCCGCCGGGCCGGCGGCGTCACCCGCCAGCCGGCGCAGCATGACCTCGCGGTTCACCTCGTGCCGCAGACCCGTTTCCTCGAGCCGGCGGCTCACCGCGGCGAGGCGGCGATACATCTCCCCCTCGTCGCGGACCTCGCGCGGAGACCACAGCCGTTCGGCAATGGCGGCCGTGCGCGGCCAGATGCAGCCGTCGATCTTCTCGGGCGTGGTCCACTCCGTCCACATGGTCGCCTCGCCGCCAAGGACAAGCTTCTGCTGGTCCGCCGTGAGGGGCGAGCCCTCCGGCACCGGGTCGACCGCGTAGTGCCGGGCCGCCGGCCACCACAGGTCGATGTAGTAGCCGTTGGAAAGGATGGAGGCGAAGCCCAGCTTCGCCGACTGCCCAAGCCCGGCGGCGCCGCGCCAAGACTGCACGACGGTGGAGGGCGGCAGGTTCGGGTGGAGTATCTCGTCCCAGCCGACCATCTGCTTGCCGTGCTCCTTCACGATCGTCTCAAGGCGACGGTTGAAATAGGCTTGGAGCCCGCGGTTGTCCTTCAGCCCGTGCTCCCGGATGAAGCGCTGGATGCGCGGGTTGGTCTTCCACTGTCCGCTCTTCACTTCGTCGCCGCCGATGTGCAGGTAGGCGTCGGGAAAGATCCGCGCCATTTCCCCGAGGAAGCCGCGGAGCATCTCGTAGACCTTCTCGTTGGTGGGATCCAGCGCGGGGTCAGCGACGCCCCAGTTGCGGCGGATCACATAGGGGCCCGGCGCGCTGCCGAGCTCCGGATAGCCGACCAGCCAGCTGGTCACGTGTCCCGGCACGTCAAACTCCGGCACCACCCGTATACCGCGCTCGGTGGCATACGCGACGAGTTCGCCGAGCTGCGCCTGCGTGTAATAAAGCCCGTCGGACCCGAGCTGGTGCAGCCGGGGATAACGCAGGCTCTCCACCCGGAAGCCCTGGTCCTCGGTGAGGTGAAGGTGCAGGACGTTCAGCTTCACCAGCGCCATCGCGTCGAGCTGCCGCTTGACCGCCTCGAGCGGCTGCCAGTGGCGGCAGACGTCGATCAGCAGTCCGCGCCAGGCAAACCGCGGCCGGTCGGCAATCTCGACCACCGGCAAGAACCAGCCGCGGCTGTCGCCGCGGAGCCACTGTTCAAGCGTCGCGAGGCCGCGGAGCAGGCCTGTGCCCGTTTCTGCCTGCAGGCGCACGCGGCTCCGCCGCACCGAGAGCTGGTAGGATTCATCCTCGCCAAGCACTGGCGTGCGTTCTCCCGCCCGACGGCAGGTGACGACCAGTCTCGCCGCCGCGGCGTCGGCCCAGGCAAACCCGCCGTGCGCGGCCCGCGCGAAGGCCAATCCGGTGCGTTCCTCCCAGCGCCGCAACAGGCGGCTGACGGCTGTGGCCGCCCGCGGGTCGACGGCGCCGATCACCGCCACGCTGAATGCGGCCGTCAGGCTGAATCGGCCGGACTTGAGCCGGACGTCGGCCGGAGCCGGCATCACATCGTGCTGGGTGGTGGACAGGGGAGCGGAGTGGATTTTCTTCACGGCGGGCAGCTGAACAAAATCAGGTTACTTGGATTCCTGCAGGGCGGAAAGCACGGACAGGTCCTCCAGCGTCGACAGGTCGCCCTGCAGGGCCGTCCCGGAGGCGATCTGTTTCAAGAGCCGGCGGACGATCTTGCCGCTGCGGGTCTTGGGCAGGGCCGCCACGAGGCGGACCTCGTCGGGTCGGGCAAAGGCACCGATCTCGCGGGCCACATGCTGGCGCAGTTCGTCGCGCAGGGCATCCGTCGCCGGCACGCCACGCAGCACCACGAAACACACCAGGGCCTGGCCCTTGAGGTCGTCCGGGCGGCCGACCGCCGCGGACTCCGCGACCGCCGGGTGCGAGCCGAGCGCGCTTTCCACCTCCGCTGTGCCGATGCGATGACCCGAAACATTCAGCACGTCGTCGATCCGTCCGCTGACCCACAGGTAGCCGTCCTCATCGATCCGCGCGCCGTCGCCAGCGAAATAGTGCTGGGGATGATCGCTCCAGTATTGCTGGTGATAGCGGTCGGGATCCTGCCAGAGTGACCGCAGCATCGAGGGCCATGGATGAGTGAGATAAAGTTTTCCCTCCGTGCCGCGCGGCACCTCGGCCCCCTGTTCGTCGAGGATCACGGGGCGGACTCCGAAGAAGGGCCGCGTGCAGGATCCGGGCTTCAGGTGCGTCGCACCCGGCAGCGGGGCGACCATGATCGCCCCCGTCTCGGTCTGCCACCAGGTGTCGACGACCGGACAGCGCCCCTGACCGACCACGGCGTGATACCAGTCCCACACCGCCGGGCTGATTGGTTCACCGACGGAACCCAGCAGGCGCAGGGACGAGAGGTTATGCCGCGTCACATGCTCGTCGCCGGCCCGCATGAAGGAACGGATGGCGGTCGGCGCTGTGTAAAAAATCGTGACATGGTGACGCGCGATCATCTCCCAGAACCGGTCGGGCCCCGGCTGGTTGGGCGCGCCCTCGTAGAGCAGGATGGTGGCGCCATTGGCAAGCGGACCATAGACGATGTAGCTGTGCCCCGTGATCCAGCCGATGTCCGCGGTGCAGAAGTAGACATCCTCCTCCTTGAGATCGAAGACATACTTCGAGGTGATCGTGGTGCCGAGCAGATAGCCCGCGCTCGTGTGGAGCACGCCCTTCGGTTTCCCGGTCGATCCGGAGGTGTAGAGAATGAACAGCTCCTTCTCGCTGTCGAAGGCCTCGGCCTTGTGGGTGGAAGGAACGCCGGCGATGAAGTCGTCCCACCACTGGTCGCGTCCCGGCTGCAGGGCTACCGGCTGGCCGGTGCGGCGCACGACCACGACCTTCTCGACCGTCGGCGTGTGCGCGAGTGCGCGGTCCACGTTCGGCTTGAGCTCGACCACCTTGCCGCGCCGCCAGCCGCCGTCCGCGGTGATGACGAATCGCGCGTGGCAGTCGTTCACGCGATCCTTGATCGCCTCGCTCGAGAAACCGCCGAAGATCACCGTGTGGATCAGGCCCAGTCGCGCGCAGGCCAGCATCGCGACCACCGCCTCGGGAATCATGGGAAGATAGATAGCCACGCGGTCGCCCGGCCGGGCGCCGGCGCGCAGCAGGGCGTTGGCGAGCACGCAGACCTCGCGGTGCAGCTGCCGATAGGTGAGCGTGCGGACGTCGCCCGGTTCGCCCTCGAAGATGATCGCCGCCTTGTTGGCGCGCGGGGTGGTCAGGTGGCGGTCCACGCAGTTCTCGGCCACATTGAGCCGGCCGCCCTGAAACCAGCGGGCGTTCGGCCGGTCCCATTGCAGGACTTCGCCGAAGGGGTGGCGCCAGTGCAGGAGCTCCCGCGCCTGCCGCCCCCAGAAGCGTTCCGGGGCGTCGATCGACTCCGCGTAAAGCAGGTCGTATTCCGCCTCGCTGCGCACGTGCGCGGCGTTGCGGAAGGCGGCGGAAGGGGGATGCGCAGCGGGGGCCGGGACGGGCCGCTCGGGCCGGGGGGTCGGATGCAGGGGGGAAGCCATGGCGTGGGTGAACTCGACCCCATCCGAAGCCGCCGGGCGCCCGGCACGCAAGCATTTTAATAACCGTTCGGTTACTAAATTGCCAGTGAACCCACTAATTGCTTGTCTGTTCCCAGAAGGTAACTATTTGGTTCATTAAATCATGAAGACCTCCCTCCTCTCCCATCCCCCGGCGCTCCTCGGCGGAACCCCGGCCCCCAAGCACGCCTTCCCCGCCTGGCCCGTCTTCGACGGGGCGGACGAGCAGCGCGTCCTTCGCGCCGTCCGCAGCGGCCAGTGGGGCAAGCTGAGCGGAACCGAGGTGGCGGAGTTCGAGCAACGGTTCGCCGCGATGCATGGCGCCAAGTTCGGCATCGGCGTCGTCAACGGCACCGTGTCCCTCCGCCTCGCCCTCATGGCGGCGGGCATCCGCGAGGAGGACGAGGTCGTCGTCCCGCCCTACACCTTCCTCGCCTCGGCCACCGCCGTCGTCGAGGCCAACGCCATCCCCGTGTTCGCCGACGTCGAGCTCGACACCTTCAACCTCGACCCGAAGGCCGTCGAGGCCGCCATCACGCCGCGCACCCGCGCCATCATCGTCGTCCACCTCGGCGGTCTCCCGGCGAACATGGACGCCATCATGGCGATCGCGAAGAAGCACCAGCTGACCGTGATCGAGGACGCCGCCCATGCGCATGCCGCCGTCTACAAGGGCACGCCGGTCGGCGCGATCGGGCACATGGGCTCGTTCTCCTTCCAGTCGAGCAAGAACCTCACCGCCGGCGAAGGCGGCCTCATCACCACCAACGACGCGGCGCTCGCCGAGATCTGCGTCACGCTGCACAACTGCGGCCGCCGCAAGACCGGCCCGTGGTATGAGCACCACACCATCTCCGCCAACTACCGCCTTGGCGAACTGCAGGGAGCGCTCCTCAATTCCCAGCTCGACCGCCTCGAGGCGCAGACGAACCTCCGCGACGAGAACGGCCGTCACCTCGACCGCCGTCTGTCGAAGATCCCCGGCATCCATCCGCAGAAGCGGGACGCCGCCTGCACACGCCATGCCTACCACCTCTATCCGTTCCGCATCGACGCCGCGCAGTTCGGCCTGCCGCGCGACGTGGTCCTGCGCGCCCTCGACGCCGAGGGTGTGCCGGCCTCCGGCGGTTATCCCCTGCCCCTCTACCGCCAGCCGCTGTTCTTGAACAAAGCTTTCGGTCCCTATCTCAACGGCGCGCTCGCGCGGCTCGACTACGGCAAGGTGAAAAACCCGAACTGCGAGACGATCTGCTACCAGCAGGGCGCCTGGTTCGGCCAGGCCCACTTCCTCGGCACACGCGCCGACATGGACGTGATCGCCGACGCCTTCGAACGGATCCACGAGCACCGCGGCGCCCTCCGTGACTGGGCGGCCAGGAATCCCACCAAGTCTTGATCGGTCCAACTCGGCCGGCCTCGCAAGGGGCCGGCCGTTTTTCTGCCAAGCCCACGCCTGCTGCAATCAACCCCAAGGATAAAACCATGCCCACGCCCGCCACCATCCTGTCCACGCCACTCCACCGGTTTCCGCGAGCAATCCTGCTCGGAGCATTGTTTGCCTCGTGCTTGGCCCGTGGCGGCGAACCTCCCACCGAGCCCGTGCTCGAGCTGCCGAAGTTCACCGTCAGCGAGAGACAAGAACTGCCACCGCCGGAATCCTGGCATTATGCCACGACCCCGGGATTCGAGATCCTCTCCAATGATTCGGACCGGGCGACCCGCCGCCTCATCAAGGATTTCGAGATGTTCCAGGTGGCGCTCGGCATCGTGTGGCCGATCAACGCACGGCCAGCCGCCCCGATCTCCCTTATCGTCTGCGGTCACGGAGGCAAATTCGCCGCCTTCGGCCCGCCCGGAGAGGTCCCCACCCCGGACAACGCCCGCGTCAGCCTCTTCCTGCAAAATCACGGCCGCGCCGCTATCATTGTGGATCAGGAAACCAAGGTGTTAAATGTCTGCTCGGCTGGTGCGGCTGCGAAATCGAATTTCAATTTTTCCACTTCAACCCAGACCTTGATGCCGGACGTCGAGGATACGACCCGGCTGATGGTCGATCATCACAAACAGGTTTACCGGGAATTCGTCCACTATCTCCTGAACCAGGGTGACTCGCGCTGGCCGGCTTGGTTCGAGGAAGGGCTGGTTCAGATCTTCATGAAGATGAAAGTAGAAAAACACTTCATCGAAGTCGGTGACGTGGAAGATCCCACACTCATTTCTGCCATGTCCGGACTGCTGCGCCAAATGGATGAATCAGCCAAGGGTAGCCCGCGCGTTCCTGATCCTCTACCCTCTCGCGGCGTATCGGCGGTGTCCTTCAAACCGGAGGACACCTCCGGAGGCGGCTTGGAGCCGGTCGAGGACGGAGACTTCAGTCGCGCCCTGGAGTATCGCTCCCTGCTGTCCCTCGAAAAGTTGTTCGCGGTCGCTCCCGATTCACCCGCCGCCCGCAATGTCCTGGGCGACAACCTCTGGTCCAAGGAGTCCTATGCCTTCGTCCACCTCTGCCTTTATGGCCGCTACGATCTGCAAGGCCGGTTGCATAACGACAAAACGGGTCCTCTTCCGCTGCAGCAGCCCTTGGCTGACTTCCTCGCGCGCGCGGCGAAGGCGCCCGTGACCGAGGCCATGTTCCGGGACTGCTTTCACATCGGCTACAAGGACATGGAGGCCCTGCTGGCCAGCTACATCAAATCGACCGCCTATCGTTCGCAACAATACCGAATCAAGGGTGAAGGCATCCCGGATCCCGAACCGCTCCCGTTGCGCGACGCGACCCAGGCCGAGGTCGGCCGGATCAAGGGCGAGGCGCTGATCCTCGCCGGGCGGCCGGGTGAAGCCCGGAACGAGTTCGTCACCGCTTATCTCCGCGGCGAACGCGACCCCGAGCTGCTTGCGTCGCTGGGCCTCTTCGAAGAATCCGCCGGCGAGACCGAGCACGCGCAGAAACTTCTCGCCGCCGCCGTCACGAGCAAAACCATCCGTCCCGAGGCCTATATCGAGCTGGCGCGCTTCCGCTATGCGGACGCGCTCGCCAAACCCGGCGCAGGCGGCGGCAAGCTGTCCGCGGCGCAGACCGACGGGGTCATCAGCCTCCTCCTGCAGGCGCGCAAGTTGCCGCCACGGCTGCCGGCCCTCTACGAACTCACCGCAGACACCTGGCTTCACAGCGCCGGGAAACCGAAGCGGACGGATGTCTTCCCGCTGATCGAAGGCGCCCAGTTATATCCCGACAACCTGGAACTCGTCTATCAAGCCGCCGCGTTCAGTGCCCAGGCTGGTATCCCGGAGGCCGCGCATCCTCTGGCGGAACATGGTCTCCGCTATGCCACCGACCAGATGACCAGGAATCGCTTTGCTGAACTCAACGCCTCCCTGCCCCCGCTGCCGTCAGCGGCACCCGTCCCTGTAGGCAAGCCGTAACGCCACGCCCTCTCTCTCCTTTTGCCTAAAATGATATCCAGCCCACTTCGCTCACTCACCCTGTCTCCACTGCGGCTTTGCCTCACGCTTGCCCTGACCCTCGCCGCCACCGGACTCCGGGCCGAGACCGTCTGGCTCGACACGCTCGACCTGAAGACAATGAAGCAGGGCTTCGGCACGCCGCAGGTCAACCGTGCCATGCAGGGCCAGCCGCTCACGATCGGGGGTCGGCATTTTGAGCGCGGCCTCGGCGTGCACACCAATAACAGCTACCGCGTCGACCTCGCCGGCACCGCGGACCGCTTCCGGGCCTTCGTCGGTGTCGACGACTCCGCCGCCGGGCCCGCCACCGTGGTGTTCCAGCTGATCGCCGACGGCAAAAAAATCTTCGACTCGGGTGTGATGCAGAACCACGACGCACCTCGCGCGGTCGACGTCGACCTGCACGGCGTGCGCCTGCTGCTGCTGAGCGTCGTCCACGGCGGCGGGCCGCGCACGATGTTCAACGACGGTGACTGGGCCGACGCCTCCTTCGCCGTGAGCGGGGCGAAGCCGGTGCCCTTCGTTGCCCCGGTCGAGATCGAAGCCGTCATCCTCACCCCTAAGCCCGGCCCCGCGCCGCACATCAACGGCCCGGCGGTCTACGGCGCCCGGCCCGGCCATCCATTCCTCTACCGCATCCCGACGCAGGGCGAGCGCCCGATGAAATTCTCCGCCGAGGGCCTGCCTGCCGGACTCGAACTGGACGCCGTCACGGGCATCGTCACGGGCCGCACCCCGGCGCGCGGCGAATACCCCGTCACATTCCACGCCACGAATCCGCACGGGCAGGACAGCCGCTCGGTCCGCATCGTCAGCGGCGACACGCTGTCGCTCACGCCCTCGATGGGCTGGAACCACTGGTATGCGCACACTGACCGCATCACCGACACCATGACGCGCGCCGCCGCCGATACGTTGGTGGACACCGGTCTCGCTGACGTCGGTTATCAATACGTGAACCTCGACGACTGCTGGACGAACGCGCCCACGCAGCGCGACCCCGAGCGCGTCGGCCCGGCCCGCGATGAAAAGGGCAATCTCCTCCCCAACCGGCATTTTCCGGACATGAAGGCCCTGACGGACTACATCCACGGCAAGGGTCTCAAGGTCGGGCTCTACTCGTCACCCGGCGAGCTCACCTGCGGGAAGTTCGCCGCCAGCTGGGGCCACGAGGCGCAGGATGCGAAGCAGTTTGCCGACTGGGGCTTTGATTTCCTGAAATACGACTGGTGCAGCTACCGCTTCAAGGTCCCGGCGAAGCCCTCGCTCGCGGAGATGAAGCATCCCTTCGAGCTCATGGGCGGGCTGCTCAAGGCGCAGGACCGCGATATCCTCTACAATCTCTGCCAATATGGTCAGGGCGAGGTCTGGAAATGGGGCGCGGAGGCCGGCGGCCAGTCGTGGCGCACGGCGGGCGACCTCGGCTACGAGCTCGACCGTTTCTTCCAGGTCGCGCTGGAGAACGCCGCGCACCGCGAGTGGAACAAGCCCGGCTCCTGGAACGACCCTGACTACATCCAGATCGGGTTCATGGGACCTGCCAAACCGGGCCAAAAGGGCCAGCCGTTCGCACTGACGCCAACCGAGCAATATTCCTTCATGTCGCTTTGGTGCCTGATGGCCGCGCCGATCTTCTACAGCGGCGACCTGGCCGCGCTGGACGACTTCACGCTGAACGTGCTCGGCAACCGCGAGGTCATCGCCGTCGACCAGGACTCGCTCGGCGAATGCGCCCGCGTCGTGAAGATCGACGAGGAAAAGTTCCTCATGGTGAAGACCCTGGCTGACGGCAGCCACGCCCTCGGCCTGTGCAACGGCGGCGAACTGCCCGTCACGATGACCGCCCCATGGGCGGACCTCGGCCTGGCCGGCCCGCAACGCGTCCGCGACCTCTGGCGCCAACAGGACCTCGGCGAATTTCCCGCCGCCTTCATCGCCAGCGTCCCGCGCCACGGCGTGGTGCTGGTGCGCGTGACCGCCGCGAGCAACAAACCCGGTCAACGGTGAGCCATTCCGTCGGAGAAACCCGCCACATCCGGAACAGTCGCTCCAAACAATATGTTCGATGAATTCAAGATCGTCGTCCGTTCCCTGCTGAAAGCCCCGGGCTATTCTCTCACCGTTGCCGCCACCCTCGCCATTGGTCTCGGCGCGACTGTCGCGTTCTACAGTCTGTTCGCCCGCACCCTGTTTCCCAATCTCGGTTATGCGGACTCCGCCAAGCTGGTGCAGATCCAGTTGGTCAACCGGGAGCGGCTGTCCATGCCGGCCCCGGTGACAGTGCCCCGACTCATTGCCTACGAGACTGGTTCAACCACGCTGGCCGGCATCGCCGGATGCACGGGTGATTCCGTCAATCTGATCGTGGATGGCGAACCGGAGGGAATCCACGCGGTGCGGGTGACGGCCAACTATTTCTCCCTGCTCGGGGTTGCGCCTGTTTTGGGTCGCAGCTTCCTGCCCGAGGAATGCCAGCCGGGCAAGGACACCGGCGTGATTTTGACCCACCAATTCTGGAATGTCCGCTTCAAGGCCGACCCGACGGTGCTCGGTCGGAGAATTGTCGTGGACGAGCGCAGCTGCGTGGTAATCGGTGTGCTATCCCCGGATTTTCATCCCCCGGTCGGCATGCCGGCCGGGCAGGTTTACCTGCCCCTGGCGATTCCCCCCGAATCATCTGCCCAGGCTGTCTTGTTGCTTCCCGTTTTTGCGCGGCTGCAACCTGGCGTCACTCCGGGCCAGGCCCAAGCGGAGCTGCGCACGCTGCACCCGAAGACCGAACTGAAGTTTTGGGAGAAATTCGAGGCGGTGGTCACCGCCTTGGGCCTCCCGTCGGAGCAACCCTGGTATCAACGTTATGCGCTGGAGCAATGGACGGCCCTCGCCTCGATTTCGTTTCTCTACGCCATTGCCGTGGTCAACGCGGGCAGCCTGATGCTCGTTCGGACCCTCGGTCGGCGTCGCGAGTTCGGCATTAGGCTGGCGCTGGGCGGCACTCATTGGGCGGTGGTTCGACCGCTCCTTTTCGAGGGACTGATCCTGACCATGGCCGGCATGCTGGGCGGCCTGCTGGTGGCCCGATGGGGCATGCCCGCGCTGCTCGCGCTCGCTCCCGGAGGCAATGACGTTTGGGCGAATGCTGCCGCTCTCAACCGGCCGGCCCTGCTTTTTTTAACCTGCCTGAGTCTCTTCACCGGCCTGGCGGTCGCCGTAGGTCCCGCCTGCCGGGTGGCGGGCATGAACCTGAGCGACGCCGTGAAGGAAGGGGGCACCGCCGTGGGCGAGAGCGCTCGTCTGCGCGCGCTGCGCGGCACCTTGGTCGTGGTGGAAGCAACCCTGGCGGTCGCCTTGCTGGCGGGCGCCGGGCTGATGGTCCGGACATTTTATCAATTGCAGCAGGTGCAACCAGGCTACGAACCCGCCGGACGGTTTGCCGTCACCATCAACATGCCCAGATCGCTCACCGTCCTCGCCTCCTTGACCCAAGCGGGCCGCACTGCGCAATTGCAACAATTCCAGCAGGTCGTGGACCGGCTCGCCGCTCTGCCCGGCATAGCCGAGGCGGGACTGGCATCATCAATCACTCCAAACGCTACCTACTATTTTCCCTCGAAATTGCATGTCGCCGGACGGAGCGAAAGCCACGGCGGCGCGGAAATCGAGGCGGAAGGCACGGCGGTCTCAGCTGATTTTCTGACGACGCTGGGCGTCGCCGTCCAAGCGGGCCGGGATTTCACCGGCAGGCGGCCCAGCGATGCGCCGGCCTTGGTAATCAACGAAACCATGGCCACGACCGCTTTTCCCGGCAACGATCCGGTGGGTGAGCAGCTCCAGCCGTTCGCCAATTCCCAGGAGAAATGGGAGATCATCGGTGTGGTCACCGATGTGCGGTCCGCGCGTGAGGCGGCCAAACCGCGGTTCTATTATCCATATTGGCAGGGCCATGGCCTCGTCTCCGAGATTCTGGTCCGCACGGCCGGGGCGCCAGGCGTCAATTTCAACGCGATGTTGCGCCACGCCATCCATGAGGTGAACCCGCAGTTCGCCGTCATGGCGATCACGGCCCTGGACCAGCGCTTGCGCGACGAAGTCTATCAGGAAAGGTTCATCATGACCTTGCTGACGGTCCTGTCGGCGCTGGCCCTGCTGCTGGCCGCGGTGGGGTTGTCCGCCATGATGGCCTACACGGTGACGCAACGCCGGGCGGAATTCGCCATCCGGCTCACGCTCGGCGCCACCTCGGGATCAATTTACCGGCTGGTGATCGGGCGCGGCCTAGCCCTCGCGGTCGGCGGCGTGGGACTCGGGCTCTGGCTGGCTTGGACTCTATCCCGCTTTCTCAAAACATTCCTCTACCAGACCAATGCCAACGATCCGCTCATCTATGGTCTGGTCGGTTTGGTGCTGCTGCTTGTAACCGTCCTGGCCTGCTGGCTGCCCGCCCGGCGTGCCACCAAGGTCGACGCTTTGGTCGTCCTGCGCTCGGAGTAGATCGGGCTTGACCCAATCGGTTCAAACTAACCTATGAAAAGTATGCGTTATTGCGGTCGCCTCCTGATGCTGGCGCTCCTGACTGTATTGTGTCAAGCGGCTGAAAACACTTTTCCATCAGCTGGAGCCGATACCGCTTTCATAGGAGCATGGTCGGAAGCAGTCGACCAAGTCAGAGGCCGGTTGGTTTTGTCCCGCTTCGAGGACAACCAAGGCAACGCCGGCTTCCACGTTTACCTCGAACTGCAGAATATCACCTTTGGATACGCCAGCTCCAGTGAATGGAAGTTTCAGTATATGCCGGGCGAGTCTTGCCGGTGGCGGCTAACCGATGTCCACGGTCAGACCGCTCCCCGCTGGCAGGGCGGAGTGCCTTGGACTCTGGACTACGCACGCCTCTGCCTGCCTGTCGCCATCCCGTCCTACTCTACGCTCAGATTCTATGTCGCAAGCGCGACCTTCATGAGGTTGCCAAACTCTGGCGCACAGGAGGTCCTGGTGATGATGGATGATGATGCCCACAGCCCATGGTTGGTCTCTTCAGCTGACGCGGACAAGTATTCACTGAGCGTCGCTCTTCATGGGTTCGCTTCTCCACATGATGCCTCTAGCGGCTTATGGACTGGAGAACTTGTTCTGCCCAAGGTTGCCTTGCCGTCTGGACAGGGAAAACACTAGAAGAAGGACATCAAACGCGGCTGCTAAGGTCATATATGTCCCTAGTGCCGAGGCGCAAGCGCCACAAGAATCTGCTGCTTTGTAATATCTGATATGCCCTGACTGCCTTGCGCGTAAGCCAGTGCCGCGCCCGGGTCACTTTGAGCCCATCGCATCACCAAGTTTCTCAATCGCAAGTCGCGCGCGCTAGCCGATGCGAGTTGTTCAATCAAAGCGGCCGCTAAGTCAGGACGAGCCTCCGCAATCTGATTCACCACGACAACGTCTGAGGCGCGTAGATTGGGGTCTGAAATCCTTGCCAGCCAGTCAGCCGCAGTAACCGGATTGCGAGCGACAGATTGGGAGGCCAGCGCCAAATAAAATCCGTCCCGCTCCAGGCCCTGCGGAAGATTCGCCGCGATTGCACCGAGATCGGTGCCGTCGGCAGCTCTTATTGCGCTCGAGACGGCATCCCGAATAAGCAGTCGTTCTGAATTGCCGCTCGCGTTTTTCTCTATCCAGTAAACCGCACCGGCAAGATCAAACGTCGCCCATTCCGAGGCGACCGCCGAAGCGCTCAATAGCCATTTGCCCGTGTCTTTTTTCGCGCTCTCGTCCAAATAGATGCGCGCCGCATCGAGGTCGCGTCGGGCCCATTCGGCAAAGAGGGCATTTGCTGCAAATGGTTGGTAGCTACTTGAGTCTAATACCTTGAGGGCCAGTTCAACGTTGCCCTCCGCCACAAGTGACGAATACAGGCGCTTATCCTCCAGAATCTCTCGATCATAGGACCGCGCCCAGACTATAGCTCCTTCCGGATCATTCTTTAACCAACCTAATATGATCTGCGCCACGGCTTCCTTGCGAAATGGCATTTCAAGGGAAAGCGCCCATTCAAGCGCCCCATAGGGATCCCGGGTCGCCCACTCCGACAGGAATGTCTCCAAACCCAACCAATTCTTTTCAGCGAGAAGCATGTCTGCGCGGGAGCCACGCTGCACTTGGATCTCTGGTTTTTCCGCAAATCGCCCACCGCTCGATTTTGGCGAATCCCCATGTTGGCCAACACTGCCCCGCGGCACAGCGCTATTTCGCTCAGAGCCGGAGCGGCTGTTCCTGATCAAAATACCCAGACAAACGCCGGCCACAACACAAGCGAGTGCTGGTGCAGCCACCTTGGGTCTAAGGCGCTTCATTTTTTAGGTTCCGTTACGAAAGCGGGCGTTATAACCCGCTTGAAATAGGCAGCCTGACAAGGAGAGGTTTTTCACGGTCCTCCTCCCGGCGGACCATATGATGCAGGAAACAGCGGTGCCATGTATTCATATTTCGCCAGATGCCCAGGTCGCAATTGTGAGGAAGAGCTCACACTCACAAAGGTTTTCTGGTTGTTCGCCGTTATGACGGAGCCACTACCATGAGTAATCTTTATCTCGGCGCCTTTGTCTTCGACCAACAACTGCTGGTCGGCCGCGCCAAAATCATGGTTGGCCGCACGAAACACCGGATCTAGTTCCTGAAGGATTTCCCTGCATCGCGGGATTCCCAAATCCTCGGCTAGTTTCTTACCGAAATCCGAATATAGCATGGCCCCATCCACTGAATATTGTGGAATTGTGATTAGAACAACTTTTTCGCTTAACACTTCACGTTTAGCTGATCGGAGTTCTATCTGCTCAAGCGCCGTTAACATCTGTTGGTAGTTTTCACTCAAGATAGTCACCTCTTTGTCGGATAAATTGAGGCGCTCCCGCGCCCGTAGAACACCCCACGGAAGACTTTGAACAGTTCCTCCCGATATTTCTGCCGCTGTTTTTAGCTTATCGCCAAGCGAGTGACTTGCCGGCCTTTGATCGCTGGGTGCAGAAGATAACTTCTGCTCTGAGGTATGGCCGCTACCGTTTCGAAAAATAATGACCGCAATAGTTGCCATCGCGACAGCGGACACCATGGCCCGCTTTAACCAAGTCGAAATGTTCATTTATTTACTTAAAACTGAGGGAGAAAAATTTTATCGGGCGCTTTCAGAAATCAACCGACTGCACCGTTGCGTAGAGTCTGATCCCGACCAGTGGAACTTGGATCCTGATTTTCGTCCTGTCCACGGGAGCGATCCGGACTTCCCTTCGCTCCGAGTCGAATTCCGGACTCAACAGCTCCGCCGCCGGCCACGGCTGGCCGAGACCGGTGAAGTCGACCTCATATTCCGCCGCCAAGCTCGAGTTTGTCGCCTTGAATTCGTGCAGGATGGGGCGCGGACCGTTGGCTTCGCGCAGCGTGGGATGGGGAATCGCCTCCAGCGCCCGGTTCAGGCAGTGCAGGACCACGCGCCCCTGATGGAGGCGGAAGCGCAAGGCCCACGTCGGGTCGCCGGCGAGCTGTCTCACCCTAGGGCAAAATGAGCCCTTACCGACGAGAGCATCCAGCGCCTCGGCAGGAACGGCGGCATCGAGCCGGGTGAGCCCAGCGTAATTGCCCGCCAGGAGTTCGTCGCCAAAAGCGTGCGGCCGCGGGAATCCTTTCTCGTCGTGACTGCCGAAAGGCCCGTTCAGCCACACCTGCCCGCCATTTTCGAGCAATGCCTTCACGGCGTGGAACTGCCGGTCCGAGACGCATCCCGCCCCATCGAGAATCAGCGGCGTCGATTCCCGGCGCAGGGCATCGGCGTCCCCGAGCTCCTCGGCCAGCAAGAACCGGTAGCCGACGTTTTCCTCGACCAGCGCGCGGGACCAAGCTGCGACGCGGTCCCAGTGCTCGCGGCCGGCCTCGTCGCGCCAGCCGTTGTCCCGGCAATGCCGGTTGTTGACCAGCCGAACTTCGGCGACATCGCTCGCGCCGTGGAAGTCCAGCTCGCTACAGCGGCGCTCCCAGTTGTTCCAGCGGCTGATGATTTCGTGGTCCTCGAGCGCATCCGGCGGATCCTCGGCCAGCCGTCCGATCAGGGTGCTGCACCAGTTGGCGACGCCCCAGTAGCGGGCAAGACTCCAGCCCAAGTAGCCGCCGTCGCGATAGATCGTGTAGCTGAGCGCGATCGCGTGCAGGCCGTCGTGCGCCGCGGCGATCGCCTTCTGCATCAGCGCCTCCGCATCCATCCGCGCCCAGTCGACGGTGTCGGCCGTGATCCCGACGTTCTCCAGCATCAGGATGTCGAGCGGCTCCGCCATCCGCTCGAGGTTCAGACTGACCGCGTTCAGGAACATCGGGCCCGTGTTCGAGCAGCAGGTCATCAACAGCCGGTCGCCGACGGTGTCCTTCACCATCCGCACATGGTCCGCGACCGAGTCGGCCCGCATGCGCACCCAGTCGCGGAAAGCGGGATTGGCATAGTTGCCCCAACGGAGCGCCGGGCCGGAGGTGTCGCCCCAGAAGGACTTGTCCTCGAACGGCGGCAGTTCGTGGCCGTAGTCGCGACGGAAACGCTCGCGGCAATGCCGGCAGGCGCAGGTGGCCAGGCCGCCGTAGTCGCACATGTCGTCGACCCCGAGGCCGTCGACCGGCACCTCCCGCACCAACCGCTGCAGATACCGCCGGTGCATGTCGAGAAACCCCGGGTTGTTGTGGCAGAAAAGCTCGGTCTGGTAGGTCCAGCTGTAGCCGCGGCTGCCGTCCCTGATGTCCACCTCGCACAAATCGCGGAAAAGATGCCCCTCGTATTGGGCGTGGGCCGCCGCCTGCTCGTCCGGATAAAGCAGGATGTGGTGCCGCTGTCCGCGGTGGAGCTTGCGCCACTCGGCCTCGCCCCGCGGACGCTCGACGAGATTGCAGGAAAAATGATCCATGACCCTGATGCCGTGGCCGTGCAGTTCCCGGCAGACCGCGGCCAGGTAGCCGTGCAGCGCGCCGAAGTGGTCCGAGAAATCGAACCGCGTGTGGAAACCGAAGAAGATCGCCGTGTCGATCCCCGCCCCGGCGAATCCTCGCGCCCGTTGCTCGATCTTTCGTGCAATCCGCGCGTCCGGCCACAACAGGTCGTCGAGCGAACACCACCAGCTCGCGGCCCGGCGTGGGTTAAATTCAACGGGGACTCCCGGTAAGGGCGGCATCTTGGTCATGAATGGAATGCGCCGGCTCAGCGGGTCGGCCCGGCCTCGCGATACAGTTCACTCACGGCGTCGAACATCACGAGCCGGCCCCGCGGATCGAACCGGTTGATCATCGGGATCAGGGCATGGTGGTTCTGCGACATCCGCCACGCCGCCGCGGATTCGAACCCCGGATCAGCCACGGTGAAACCCCCCGGCTCAAGGTCGTCAAAACTCGCGACGAAGGAACTGGCCGGTGCGCCCACCTTGAAGAGCACGCGGAAGCGCAACGTCGCCGCCGTTGCGTCCGCGGGGCCCCCGCCGCAATCGATCACCTCGTGTTGCCAGACGCCAGGCGGACTGTTTTGCCGGTCCACGGACTTCTGTTCCCAGACCACCCGGTCGTTCCAGAGCACCTGGAGAACGGAGGATGAAGGCCCGTGCCAGCTGGGATAGGCGGACAGGTGCCAGAAACCCAGGCGCCGGACCGGCGCCCCGGGGGTGATTGCGACGGAAGCGCTGATCTCCCCATAGGAGCCGGCCGGCACCGACTCCCGGTTGGAGGCGATGATCGCCGCCCGTCCCACGCCGCCGTGGGCGAAATTCCGAACCTGCCGCAGCGAACGATACGGCAGGCCGGGGCCGCCGAGGTCGAGGCTGTAGGTTACCACCCCTTCCAGTTTGCCCGCCCGCATGTCATCCAGACCCAGGCTAAGCACCTGGCTTACGTAGTCGGGGGTCGGCGACACTTGCACGCTCACCAGCTCCCAGCAATACGCCATCAGGATCAGGGATTTTCCCCGCGCGGCCAACAGGTCCTCCGCATAGCTCAGCTGCTCCCGGAGCGAATCGGCCCGGGATGTGTTGCAGGCGGGCTCGTCCCGATACGCGAAGATGACCCCGTCGATCGCCGGGGCGAACGCCTCGATCAGGGCCGGCGCCTGAATCTGGCTCCAGTAGAGCAGCGGGTAGAACCGAAAGGCCGGATTCAGCCGCCTCGCGGCCGCCCGCACGCGGGCGACATACTCGGGGGTGAAGAGCTTCGGCTTGGCCGTCGCGCCGCGTTCGGCCGGCGGACCGAAACTCGCATTATCCCCGAAGTCATCGACCGCCATTCCCCGCAGGTTGGAATACTTGAGAGACAGGCGGGCGATCTCCTCCGCCAGGCGGACGTAGTCGTGACCAAAGGGCAGATACTCAGGCTTGGTCTCGCTCGGCGGCAGCACGTAGACGACCACATCGATGCCGGCCGCCGCCGCCGCCGGCAGGAACTCCAGGTTGAAATCCTCCCACGCGACCATGCGCGACAGCATGTAGAAGTAGGTGTTCACATGCAGCTCCTTCAGCCGGGTGATGGTGGCGGCCGTATCGAGGTGGTCGAGGCCGTCGGTCCGGGCCTTGGCCTCCGCGATGGGCTGGGCATAGGCCGCGATGATGTGCCGGACGGGAGCAGCCGGTTGGGCAAGCACCCCGGCCGGCGACAGCAGGGCAACGCCGAGCCCGGCGCAGAACAGCAGGGAGGAAATGGAAGTCATGGTCGGGAATCCGTGCGGAAAAAATTCCGGGTTACAGCCTCACCTCGCGTCCGCCGTTTGCCCGGCTCTCATTCGCCGCTTCCAGGAACCGGATGATCTCGACCGTCTCATCGAGGGTTACGGGCGCGGCGCCGCCGCGGAAGAAATCCATGATCGCGTGAGCCAGCCCGTGGTGAGGCGGCCGGCCGGCGGACGCGTCCACCCATTGGTCGGCCTTTTCCCGATGGATCACGCCGGTGAAGGCCCCGTTGCCCGCCCGGTTCCCCCGCGCCACGCCGAGGCGGCCGTCGCGCCACCGGCCGACGATGACCTCGTGCAAATCCGTGCCCGTCGCCCGCACCGACTCGCAGCCGGACCCGAGCGCGGTGTAGATCATCTCGACCGTGTGGATGCCATACCAAAAGTAGCCAGGCTGCGTGGGCTGCAGCGCCATCGGGCCGGAAAAGTCCGCCCCGGTCACCGGCCCGCCAGCTGCATCGGCTACCGCCGCCTGCAAGGCGGCGGCAAAGCGCAGGCTCGAACTGCTGAAGAGCGGCGCGCGGTGTTGCCGGGCGAGCGCCGTGATCGCGCGCGCATCGGCGCTGGTGGTGGCGAAGGGCTTGTCCAGGAACGTCGGCCGCCGCAGCGGCGCAATCTCGCCGAACTGCCGCAGGTGAACGCGTCCGTCGACGGACGTGAGAAGCACGGCATCGACGGTCTCGGCGACCTCCCGGGGCGAGCCGACCATCCTCACCCCGTAACGGTCGCGCAGCGCCTCCGTATAACGCGGCATGCGCTCGATGCTGAGGGGAAAATCCGGCGACCCGCCGGGGAAGGCCACCTCGATGCGGGCGCCGGGAATGGCCTGCGGGCTTTTCGGGTCGTTGAAAGCCGAGGCCAGGGCCTCGACGTGCGACGTATCCAGGCCGATCAAACCGAGTTTGAAGTTCGTCATGATTATCGGGGGTCGATTTTTGCCGGCACCAGACGCTCTGCGTTGCGCCAGTAGATGTCGTCCCGCGTCTCGGGAGAGAGGTCCAGAGTTTGCAGAAAGTCGTGCAGCTGGGTTCCGTAGATGTCCCGGCCGAACAGCAGGCGCCGCGAGTAGCGGGTGAGAAACTCCTCTGCGTGGCCCGGGCCCCGGCGCAGCGCCCGCAGCGCGGAACTGGCGGAGAGATCCGCCGCAAGGTTGCCATAGGCATCGAGCAGGCGGTGCAGCCGCCCGCCCGGTGTGACCGGCCCGTCGGAATAAACGGCCGGCTCCGCCGCGGCGTCGCCACTGATCTCCCGCCAGAAGCCCGGGGCATGGCCGATGAACGTGGTGTCCGGGCACGACTGCAGGGTCCGCTCCAGGTTGTCGACCGTGCCGCCATACCATTTCTGCTGGTAGGCCCGGCCGCCTGCGGCGGTGGCGAGATACGGCGCGTCGAGGTGCAGCACGACGGGCATCCCGAGCCGGCCGGCGGTGCGGAAGATTTCCAGGCAGCGCGGGTCGTCGATCAGCATGCGGAATTTCCATTCGCCGCAGACCCGCACGCCGTGCATCGCGTGCGCGGCCTCCAGCAGCTGCGGTGCGTGCCGCCACTCGGGATGCGGACAGAAACCCGGCACAAACCGGCCGGGAAACGCCGCCACCGCGGCGAGGACCTCGGCCAGCGTGATGCCCGGGTTGGTGTCGGCGGGCCCGTGCAGTGCGGGATTGAGCACGGCGTGGTATTCCGGGTGCTCCTCGCGCGGGCCGACCAGCCACGTCAGCAGCCAGGCCCGGCTGATGCCGTGCGCGTCGAGGTCCGCGACCAGCCCGCGCGCGTCGCGGCCGTGCCAGCAGACGTGCTGGTGGGAATCGATGATCAGGGAAGGGGCCGCCATGAAGGGTCGTTTGCTGGCTTGATTTATTTAATAACCTATTGGTTACTTAATTCACACCACCGTGACCGCCAAGTCAAACCCCGATCCATCCGGCCTGCGTCCCGCCCTGTTCGACCTCCAGGTCAACGGCTTCGCCGGCGTCGACTTCCAGTCCGCGGAGATCGACGCCCCGGCCCTGCATCGCGCCCTCGCGGGGCTGCATGCGCACCGGGTGCACCGGCTGTTGGTCACGCTGATCACGGACCGGCCCGAGCGGCTGCTGCGCCAGCTGGATCGGTTCGAAGCGCTGCGGGCCCGCGACACGCTGGCGCAGGAGATGATCGTCGGCTACCATCTGGAGGGGCCGTGGCTGAACCCGGCGCCTGGATTCCACGGCGCGCACCCGCCGGAACTGATGCGAAAACCCGACCCGGCGGAACTCGCCCGGCTGCACGCCGCCGCGAGCGGCCGCCTGCGCCTGCTCACCGTCGCCCCTGAACTGCCCGGCGGCATCGAGCTGATCGCCGCGGCGCGGCGCCTCGGGCTGGTCGTGTCGCTCGGTCACACCGATGCGAGCGAGTCGGACATCGACCAGGCGATCGCTGCCGGCGCCACCCTCTGCACACACCTGGGCAACGGTGTGCCAGCCAACCTGCCGCGCCACGACAACATCATCCAACGCCTGCTGGCGCGCGACGAGCTGACCGCGTGCTTCATTCCCGACGGGCATCACCTGCCGCCCTTTGTGCTGAAAAATCTCTTTCGGGCCAAACCAGCGGGCCGGGTGATTCTGACCACGGACGCCATGGCCGGGGCCGGGGCCGGCCCCGGACGCTACACGCTGGGCCGGCTGGAGGTGGAGATGCGCGCCGACGGCATCGTGCGCGAACCCGGGCAACCCAACTTCGCCGGTTCCTCCCTTACGCTCGACCGCGGCATCGACAACGCCGCCCGCTGGCTCGGGATTTCCCGCCCGGCTGCCTGGAGCCTCGGCTCAACCGTCCCGGCAGCCGTCTTCGGACTAGAGCTGCCGCTGATTCCCAACCGTCCCTGAGATGATCCAGCCCTCGCGCTCCTTCGCTGCCGACCGACTCGCCGTGGCAGTCTACCCCAACCGGGCGCTGCTCGGCCGCGCCGCCGCCCTGGCGGCCGCGGAAATCCTGCGCGCCGTGCTGCAACAGAAGGCCGGGGCGCGCGTGGTATTCGCCTGCGCGCCGTCGCAGGATGAATTCCTCACATCCCTCACCCAGCTGCCGGACATTCCCTGGGAACGGGTCACCGCGTTCCACATGGACGAATACGTCGGGCTGTCCGCTCATCACTCTGCGAGCTTTCGACACTATCTGCAGCGACACCTTACCAGCCGCGTGCGCCTGGCCCGCGTAAACGAGATCGCCGGCGAAGCACCTGAGGTCGCCGGCGAGTGTGCGCGCTACGGGGACCTGCTGCGCGCCAAGCCAATTGACCTGGTCTGCCTGGGCATCGGCGAAAACGGCCACCTCGCGTTCAACGACCCGCCCGTGGCCGACTTCCACGATCCGCTGCCAGTGAAGTGTGTCGAGCTCGACCATGCCTGCCGCAGCCAACAGGTAAACGACGGCTGCTTCCCCAACCTGGAGCGGGTGCCACGGCGCGCGCTGACGCTGACTATCCCCACCCTGCTTTCCGCCACCCACATGGTCTGCGTCGTGCCAGGTCCACGGAAGGCCGCCGCAGTCAAGGCCGCACTCGGGCAACCCATCGCGCCGTCGTGTCCGGCCTCGGTGCTCCGCACCCATCCAGCCGCCACCCTGTTCCTCGACCGGGAATCCGCCGCCGGGCTCGCCCAGGCCGGAGTCTTCCCATGATGCCCATCCCCGGCTACCCCGCCTCGTTCACCTTCGTGTCCGACGAGGTCTCCCAGGATCCTGCAGTCGTCGCCCGATTCGCGCGGCGGCACGGCTTCCGCGGGATCGAGTTGCGCAGCATGTTTGGCCGGCAGTTCCGCGATCTGTCCGGCAGCGACGTGGCTGAGATCCGCCGCGTGCTGGGTGACCACGGGCTTTCCGTTCACGGCTGCGCGACACCGGTATTCAAGTGCGCACGTGGGGATGCCGCACAACTCCGGGAACACCGCGAACTCTTCCGGCGCAGCGTGGACGTCGCGCACGCCCTCGGTTGCACGCTGCTGCGGGTATTCACGTTCCTGCGTGAGTCGACCCCCGGCACAGCCCCGGCCATCGCCGAAGCCGCCGCCCAAGTGGCCGCGTTGCGGGAGCTGGCCGGAACGATGCTGATCGGCGTGGAAAATGAGGCCTCGTGCATTGTCGGCACACCGGAGGAATGCGTCCAGTTGCTGCGCTATTTGCCGGAGACCGGCTTCGGCCTGATCTGGGATCCCTGCAACGTCCTCTACGTCCCGAGCCACGCCGGAGCGGCGACCGCCGGCTTTGCGGCCCTGGCGCACCGCGTGATTCATATCCACGCCAAGGATGCGGCCCGCACACCGGCGGGGGTCGAAGCGAGGAAAATGGGCGACGGCGAGGTCGGTTGGCACGCGCATTTTGCGGACCTCGCTCACCGCGGTTACCGCGGGCTGATTTCACTGGAGACCCACTGGCGCAAGACCGCGCTGGCCGGCGACGCGCTGCACCTGCCCGGCGGACAGGCGTTCTCCCTGGGCGGCGAGGCCGCCAGCGAGGAATGCCTCGAGGCCATCCGCCATCTTTTGCCCGGTCAGGGCGCGGTGTAGCCGGCCGGCCCGCCGCGCTGCCGGAAATGCCGGCAGACCATGAACAGGGCCAGGGCCGCGAGCGCTGTGACCGAACTGGCGACCAGATAAATGTAGCGGTATTGATGACCGCCACGATCGAACAGCCAGCCGCACAGCGGCCCGACCGGCATCAGCGCAAACATGCGGACGGTGGCCGCCGCGCTGCTGAACTGCGTGAAGCGTTCCTTCGGCAGCAAGGCGGGCCCGAGCGCCGTGCTGGCTGTCGTGCAGATTCCGTTGCACGCACCGACCAGAACGACAACCAAGCCAAACCACGCCGGGTCACTCGCCGCGAAGAACGCCCAAAACGCCACCCCGGTGAACAGAACGAGCGCCCAGAGCGTGACTCGCGTGGCGTGCAGCCGGTCGACCAGCCAGCCGGTCGGATAGGCCAGCACAAGCGAAACGGCCATCTGGGCCGACAGAAACTTGCCGTAGTCCGTCATGGTCACGCCTAGCGACTTGGCCAGGTAGAGCCCGAACAGGGTGATCGGCTCGGTCGCGGCAAAAAAAAGCGCGCTGAAGGCGTAATACCACCAGTAGTAGCGCAGCGTGAAACTTTCGCGGAAGTATTCCCGCACGGCGCCGAAGGGCCCTTGCCCCGGTTCCGGCGGAGGGGGTGGCGGATATTCGCCCTCCTTCACCCGCAGGCACATGGCCGTGAAGCTGACCGCGTAGAACAGGCCGATGCCGCCGAAGATCCAGCCCGGATGCGCCTCGGCGTGGCCGAGAATGAAGTAGTTGAAGACGATGCCGTCGACGAAGGTCACCATCCGGAACACCGCGATGAACCGGCCCAGCACCTCGCGCGGCACGACATCGTTGAACAGGCCGTAGAAGACCGCGTTGCAGACGGTGGAGCCGGTCTCAAACAGGGCCCAGCAGAGCCCGATGACCAGGATGACGCCGTTATCCACCGAGAGGTGGCCGGGGAGAAGCAGGGCGAGCCGCCGCCCCAGTTCCGGACTCGCCGCGAGGCCGAGCATCGCGAAGAACACGAGCGGGGTCGGCAGAAGCAGAAAAGGAATGCGCCGGCCCCAGCGGCCGCGATGCCGGTCGCTGCGGTAACTCACCGCCGGGATGATCAGCAGCGTGAGCACCTGCGGGACGAAGCCCAGCAGCACGCCCACCACCAGGTCCGGCGCGTGGAACTGCCGCAGCAGCAGGGTCAGCGTCGGCTTCACCGAGCGGTCCTTCAGGAAGTAGGCGAAGTCGCCCCAGAGCAGCCAGCCGAACAGGACGACGAGCGCCGCCGCCGTATAGGTCAGGGTGCCGGCCCGCCAGAGCCGGGGTCCCGCGGCCGGCGGCTCTGCCGCGGCGAAGCTCATGGCCGGGAAACGGAGGCGCGGGTGGACATCGGGAGGCGGGACACGGACGCACCGTGTTTTAACCAATCAGTTACTAATTCCCCGCCGAGTCAACCCCGGCCTTGCCCCCGAGGATGCCTACTCCGCCAGCAGACCGTGGAAGACCAGGTCGATCGCCTGCGTGAGCCGCAGCTCTCGGTTCTTCGCGCTGTCGAGATCCAGCTCCAGACTCGCCGCCAGCGAGTAGTGGTTGGAGTAGTAGATGAAGCACAGCGCGATGAAATTCACCATGAGGTGCTTGATGTCGCGCGGCGCGCGGAAGATGCCCTGCGCCACACCCTCCTCGATGATGGCGCGGAAGCGCTCCATGAACGGGTTCTTGCTCACCTTGGCCGCGCCGCGCACGAGGTGCCGGCCGTGCTCGAGGTTTTCCCACAGCAGCATGCGCACAAACTCGGGATTTGCGTCGAGGAAGGCGAAGTTGGCCGCCAGCAGCTGACGCAGCCGTTCGTCGGGCCGCGTGCTGGTCTCGATGGCCTTGAACTCCACCTTCTCCAGCCGGGTGAACACCTCGACAAGGGCGGCGAGGTAGATGTCGTTCTTGCTGCCGAAATAGTGGTAGACCATCCGCTTGTTCGACTTCGCCTTGGCGACGATCTCGTCGACGGAGACCCCGTGGAAACCCTTCTCGGAAAAGAGCCGGATGGCCGCCTGCAGGAGCCGGCGCTTGGTTCGGTCGGGATTGCGGCGCAAGACGGTCTTGGGGGTGGGAGAACTCATGATTACTGGATAAGCAGAAGCCATGTTACGTGCGGTTAGGCAATTCCCGATTGCGGTCCGCACGGTCCCGCCGCCGGTGGCTCAGATCCTCAGCCGAGCCAGCGGGACAGATTGCGGCGCACAAAGGCGTCGTCCACCAGCCAGGCGTGCTCGCGTGTCACCCGGTCGAGTTCCTCTGCCTGGCCGGGCGAAAGCCTCTCATGGGGGTTAAGGCACGCGGTGGTCTCGAAGATACCCTGCCGGCGCAGAATCTCATGGATGCCGGGAATGCAGCCGGCGAAGCTGTGCGCGGGATCAAACACGGCGGCGTTGGCGTCGGTCAGTTCGGCGTTCCGCCGCAGCCACGCGCGGTCGAGCCGGCCGGCCTTGCGCGCCCGCTTGATTTCCGCCAGCAAGGCGACCGCACGTTCGGTCCACACGCCCCACTGCCCGAGCAGCCCGCCCACGATGTAGCGTGGATTGCCCGGGGGCCCGAAGGGGGTCAGCAGGTCGGCGATGATATTGTCGTCGTTGCCGGTGTAGAGGGCGATATCGGTCCGGCCGCTCGCGATGACCGCCCGGACCACATCCAGTGTCTGGTAGCGGTTGAACGGCGCGATCTTGATCGCCACAACCTGCGGGATGTCGGCGAACTCGCGCCAGAACCGGTGGCTCAGCAGCCGGCCGCCCACCGAGGGCTGCAGGTAGAATCCGATGAGCGGCAGCTCGCGGGCCACCGCCGCGCAGTGCCGCACGATCTGCTTTTCCGTGCCTTCGCGCCAGGCTCCGAGACTGAGCAATCCGGCATGATAACCGAGCGCACGGGCCAGCGTGGCCTCGCGCCGCGCCTGCGGGGTGCGGCCGCACAGGCCCGCAATCTTGAGGAACGGCCGGCCCTTCCTCGGCCAGGCGTCGATCGTTTCCGAGGCCAGCCGCAGCACCGGTTCATAGAGGCCGTGCTGCGGGTCCCGGATTTCAAACTGCGTGGAATGCACGCCGACCGCGATGCCCCCGACGCCGGCGTCGACGTAGTAGCGCATGACCGCCCGCTGGTGCCGTTCGGACCAGCGGCGGCGACGGTCCAGCGCCAGCGGCAGGGCCGGGATCACCTGTCCTTCCAGCAAATGGGCGCGGATCGCGGCGACGTCCTTCATCCTCAGTATTGGCCGTCGCGTTTTTCGAACCCGGTCGGCTTGCCCCATGTTTCTCCGCCCGCCTTCAGCCAACCGGCAATATCCTCGATCATCCGCCCGATCCCGTGCGCCGGTCGGCCGAAGATCCGGTGCGAGTAACGGGCGTCGCTGAGCCAAGCCGTGGGATTTTCCTCCCCGGTGATCACCGGCTTGAGCCCGAAAACCTTCCCGAAGTCCTCGGCCAGCCGACGGACGCTGTAGATTTCGGCCCCGGTGATGTTGATCGGCACCGGCGGATTGGCGGCCAGTCTGGCCGACTGGATGATGTGGGACACGGCGTCCGTCTGCCAGATGACGTTCACGTAGCCCATCGAGACGTCGATCGGTTCCTGCTGCAGGACCTTGGTCGCGATATCCACGAGGACGCCGTAGCGGTATTCGATCGAATAGTTGAGCCGGACCAGCACCACGCGGGTCCCCATGCGCGCGGCCACGTCGGCAAAGGCCTGTTCGCGGCGCAGGCAGGACTCCGCATAGGCTCCCACCGGCGCCGGCGGGGTGTCCTCGGTGGCGCCGCCCACGCGATGATCCACAAAGGGGTAAACACAACCCGTCGAGAAAGCCACGATTTGGGAGCTCGCGTAGCGTTCCGCCACCAGGCGAGGCATCTGCACGTTCATCGCCTCAAGGAGACCGGGCGAGGCGGCGGTGCCGAACTTGACCCCCGCCAGGAAAAAAACCGTCGGCGCGTCCGGCAGCCGGGCCAGTTCGGCCGGGACCGCAAGATCCGCCGTGATCGTCTCCACCCCGCCGGCCGTGAAGGCCTCGCGGTCGCGCAGCGTGGTGAAACGCGACACCGCGTAGACCGGCAGGTCGCGGCCGGCGGCCTGCGCCGCCGCCTTCAGCATCAGGCAGAGGTGCAGCCCGATCTTGCCCCCGGCACCGAGGACCACCACCGGGCCGGCCAAAGCGGCCACCGCACTGATGGCCCCGGCATCGGGGCGGGAAAGGATTTGGTCTGCACTGCCCGGAACCGCGGTCGGTCGGCGCAGTCCGGTCGCGGACATGTCTGCCATAGAAGTATCCATACGGTTACTAACCTGTTGACGGCGCGCAAGCATTATTTACTCTGGCGCGAAATGAAAGTCGCCGCGTCCCTGCCGGAAATGCTCGCCGCGCTGGTTGCCATCCCGAGCGTCTCGCCGGAAGGAAACGCCGGCGGGACGGCCGCGGGCGAGGCCGCGCTGGCCGGGCACCTGGCCGCGCTCCTGCGGCACGCGGGGGCGGAGGTCTCGCTGAAATCCGTGCAGCCTGGCCGGCCCAACCTGATCGCGCGCTTTGCCGCCCGCGACCGCCATGCGCCGGTCGTGGCCATCGTGCCACATCTCGATACCGTCGGCGTCGCCGGCATGACCGTCGAACCCTTTCGGCCGGTCATCCGGGACGGCCGGCTCTATGGGCGCGGCGCATGTGACACCAAAGGACCCATGGCCGCCGCCCTGTGGGCGCTGCTCCGCTGGGCCCGGTCACCGGCGGCGGCCCGCTCCCGCGTGACCTGGGTGTTCGCGGCCACCATGGGCGAGGAGGAGCTGAGCGTCGGGGCCTCGGCGCTGTGCGCCGGCGGATTCCAGGCGGACTTTGCGGTGGTGCTCGAGCCGACGGACCTGCGGGTGGTGCATGCCGCGAAGGGCGTCCTCCGCCTCTGGGCCGACGCGGCGGGCCGCGCCGCGCACGGGGCCACGCCGGAGCGGGGACGAAACGCCGCCTATGAACTGCTGCCCTTCCTCACCGCGTGCTGCGACCGGCTTGCGCCCGCCTTCCGCGCCCGCCGCGACCCCGTGCTCGGGCCGGCGTCGCTCAACGTCGGCATCGTGCGCGCCGGCGGCGAACTCAACATCGTGCCCGACCACGCCACCATCGGCCTCGACATCCGCACGCACCCGCAGTTCGACAACGCCGCGGCGCTGCGGCGGGTGCGGGCCGAGGCCGCCGGGTTGAAGCTGCGCATCCACCGGCGCGGGCCCGCGTTCTCGCTGCCGCGCAGTCATCCGTGGGTCCGCCGGCTCGCCCCGCACGCCCGCGGTTTCGCCACCGTGCCGTGGTTCTCCGATGCCAACGTGCTGAACGCGCACGGCATCCCGGCCGTCGCCTTCGGTCCCGGCTCCATAAAACAGGCGCACACCAAGGACGAATACATCGAGCTCACGGCCCTGCAGGCAGGCGCAGAGGCCTTCGGAAATTTCATCACGTCGGTGTCCGCCGACGAGCCGACCCGCCAATCTTGACCCGGCACTCCGCCGATCCCACGCATGAAGCACCCCCGTTGTTTTGCCCTCCTTGCCCTCTCGGTCGCATCAACCCCGCTGCTCGCGTTCGGCGACGCACCCGGAAACCCGGTCGGCCCGGCACTCGACCTGCCGGTCTTCCAGGTGAAGGGCCTGCCCGACATGCCGGAACCCGAACACTGGCGCTACGCGCGGGTCGCCGGCTTCGAGGTGCTGAGCGAATGCCCGGACCGGGAGACGCAGGCCCTGCTGCACGATTTCCGCCGCTTCGTCCAGGCCCTGGGCATCGCCTGGCGCGGCGCGCAGCCCAAATTTGTCACGACGGACGGCCCGAACGACGAAGCCTTGGATTCCAACACGGCCCTGCCGCTGTCGATCATCCTCTGCGCCGACCAGGCTCATTTCGACCGCTTACGGCCGGCCGGCGCCGGCACCTTCAGCGACCGGGGTTTGGCGAGTCTTTTTCTCCAGCACGGCGAGCAGGCGGCCATCGTGATCAACCTCGCCGTGAAAACCGCTCACTTCGCCTCGGCCGACAAACTGACGCGCCAGGCCTTCGAACAGGCCCTCGGCCAGGCGGAAATGTTCGCGCGTGAAAACGGCAATCCTGATCCGCGCACCGATTTATCCGCACTGCTGCACACCGCCGGGGACAATGACGAGGTCATGGTCGACCACCGCCGTTTGCTGTGCAGGGAATACGTCCGCTTCGTGCAGAATTTCCGGCAGCACCATCCGCCGGCGTGGCTCGAGGAAGGCATGGCCCAGCTGTTCGCGGCCATGAAGTTTGACCGCTCCACGATCACCCTTGGCCAGCTCGACGACTCGAACGCCGGGGCTCTGCCGGTGATGACAGTGACGGAATGGCGGGACATGCTGAAGGGAGTTCAGGCCGAGCAGCTGCGCGGCAACTACATTCCCGCCACGCAACTGGAAGCGCTGTTGGCGGCCCCGCAAAACAATCGCGAAGGCACGTTCAACCGCGAACTCCGGCTCCGCGTGCTGATGCCGATGGAAGAGTTGTTCGCCGTCGCGCGAAATTCCCCCGTAGCCACGCACCCACTCGGCAGCCTGTGGGCCAAGCAGGCCGAGGCTTTTGTCCACCTGTGCATCTACGGCCGCAAGCAGCGCTATCAGGCCGCCTTCGTCCAGTGGGTAAACCGGCTGGAATCCGCCCCGCCCAGCGAAGCCCTCTTCAAGGAATGCTTTAAGATGAGCTACGCCGAAATGCGCAACGACCTCGCGAAATATGTGGACTACACCAGCTACAAGTCCGTCCAGCTGCGCGTCGTCAACGACCGGCTGGACGATCCGCCACCGCTGCCGCTGCGGGACGCGACCGAGGCCGAGACCGGTCGGCTGACGGGCGGGGCCTTGCGCCTGGCCGGCAACACGGAGGCCGCGCGCGCGGCCCTGATCGCGCCGTATCTGCGAGGCGCCCGGGAAACCGATCTGCTCGCCGCCCTCGGTTTGGCCGAGCTTGCGGACAACCAGCCGGACCGGGCCCGCCGCTTCCTCGAGGCGTCGGCGACCCGCGGCGTATATTTGCCGCGCGCCCATCTGGAACTCGCAAGGCTCCGGCTCGGCGACGCCCTGGCGAAGGCGGGACCGACCGGGTTGATCAGCCCGCCGGAGACGGTCGGGGTGCTCGCCCCGCTTTTCGCCGCACGCGACCGGCCACCGCCGCTGAGTGAGGTCTACGACTTGATGGCGGAAGTCTGGCAGCACTCGGCGCTCAAGCCGGACAAGCCGCATCTCGATGTCCTTGCCGAAGGCGCACAGCTTTTTCCCGAAGACCTTCGTCTGCTGACGGCCGCCACCCGGCTATACACCACCGCCGGTTTCCGGGCAGAGGCCCAAACCATGATCGAGGGTGCCTTGAAAAACCCCGCGGATGAGGCCACCCGGACGGAGCTCAACCGCCTGCGAGCCGAGCTGAAACCCTAGTCCATGCCCCTGCTCGATCTTCCCCTGTCCAAGCTGCGCCGCTACCGCGGGCGCAATCCCCGGCCGGCCGATTTCGACCGCTACTGGCGCGATGCGCTGCGCGAACTCGACACCACACGGCCCAGTCCCGAGCTGGTGCCGAACACCGCGCTGCGTGCGCCCGGCATCGAGTGTTTTGACCTGTGGTTCACCGGCACCGGCGGTGCCCGGCTGCACGCCAAGTATCTCCGGCCGCGCGGCGCGAAGCCCCGCTCCCGGCCGGCGGTGCTGCAGTTCCACGGCTACGGGGCCGACAGCGGAGACTGGTCGGAGAAGCTCGCTTACGTGGCCGCAGGCTTCTGCGTGGCCTCGCTGGACTGTCGCGGCCAAGGCGGCCGCTCGCAGGACAGCGGCGGCGTCCGGGGAACCACGCTGCAGGGCCACATCGTGCGCGGACTCGACGACCCCGACCCCACCAAGCTCTTTTACCGCGCCCAGTTTCTCGACACCGTCCAGCTCGCGCGCGTCGTCCTTGGTTTCCCGGAGGTGGACGCCCGGCGGGTCGGCGCCATGGGACTGTCGCAGGGTGGCGCGCTCACCCTCGCGTGCGCCGCGCTCGAGCCGCGCATCCGGCTGGCCGCCCCGGTCTATCCGTTCCTGTGCGACTACCAGCGCGTGTGGGAAATGGACCTCGCCAAGGGCGCATATGCGGAGCTCGCGGAATTTTTTCGCCGGCACGACCCCGAGCACCGGCGGGAGCGGGAAATCTTCGCGCGGCTGGGCTACATCGACTGCCGGCACCTGGCGCCGCGCATCAAGGCGGAGGTGGTCATGTTCACCGGGCTGATGGACGCCATCTGCCCGCCTTCGACCCAATTCGCCGCCTACAATGCGATCCGGTCAAAGAAATCCATGAAGCTCTACCCGGACTTCGGCCACGAAGCCCTGCCCGGGGAGAGCGACCACACCTTCAACTTCATGATGAAGCTGGCCTGAACGCGTCGAACCCATGATCCGCGCACTGGTTCTCGACTTTGACGGGGTGATCCTCGACACCGAATCAGCGATCATCCTCGCCGCCGGGGAACTCCATCGCGAGCACGGCATCGCCTTTGACCGGGAGCAATGGCTGGGGGCCGTTGGCACAACCGGTATCGCCGCCGATCCCTGGGCCGCATTCGATGCGCGGCACGACCGCGCTGAACTGGATCGCGCACATGTCCGGCTCTACACGGAATATTTCGCCCGCCTGCCCGTCCTGCCAGGAGTGATGTCCTGGCTGGACTCCGCCGACAAACTGCGCCTGCCCGTGGGCCTGGCGTCGAACTCCACCAGGCCGTATATCGCCGAGCACCTTGATCGCCTGCGGCTGCTCGAGCGATTTAGTTGCGTCCGCTGCAGGGATGATGTCACCGCGCCCAAGCCCGCCCCCGAACTCTACCTGCAGGTGCTGCAGCAACTCGGCGTAAGCGGGAGCGAAGCCATCGCGGTGGAGGACTCGCAGGTCGGCACGCTGGCCGCCCGCCTGGCCGGGTTGCACGTGGTGGCGGTGCCCAACCACTCGACGGGCGGTCACGATCTGTCCGCCGCCCACCTGCAGCTGGCCTCGTTGGCCGAACAATCGCTGCCGGCCGTGATCGCGCATTTCGACACCCCGCCGCAGGCTTAAGGCGCATCGGGTCGCCGGCACCATTCCTCATGCACCGGGATCCGGAATGAGGATCCAGGCTCGAAGTCGTAGAGATAGCCCGCCGTGTAGCTGACCGGCAGCTTCTGGCCGCGCAGGATCCTGGTCGGACCGGCATGCGCGCGGATGAAAGTGATGGGGCCGCAATCGATTCTCGTGCCGCCCCTCTCGCGCACGGCCCCGCGGATGGTGTAGGTGGCATCACGCTCGTTGTCGTTCTCCACATAAATCTGCCGGCCAACGAGGCTGCCGTCCACCGGCAGCGCGGCATCGACCACGATCCAGCCTCCGCCCTCGAGTTCGCGGTTCATCGCCACCACCTTGCCCGCGAAGGCACCCGCAGAATCCAGTTCCCGGCCGCCGGCGCGCAGCACCCGACCGTCAAACAACACGCTGCGTTTGACCTGTCCGGCCTGCTGCCGGACAAATCCGACCCAGCCGACCAGCACCGCGCCATCCGCCAGCTGCAGCCGGTCCGCCGGCTGCGGGTTGCAGAAAACCCGGTCAACCGTGCCGTCGACGAACTCGACCCGCAAGGCCACCTGCGGTGCGGAACCCGCCGCTTCGCGCTGCACGGATTTGATCTGCGAGTGATCCCGGTATGGTTCGACGATCGCCACGAAGGTGCTCGCGAGTGCCGGACCCGCGCGATGCAGGAGCAGATAATCGATGCGCCGCGGGTTGCCGGCCTTGTTCTGCGGCGGGTCGCCCGCCGCCAGGGCGACTTCGGCCGGATCACCCAGCGCGAAAAAACGCAGGTGCAGGTCCTCGTCCGCCTTCACTCCGCGGTAGCCGGCCTGCACGGTCCAATCGACGGTGAAGGCCGCCGGCGGACGGTCGTCGCGCCGCACATCATACAAATAGGAATAGCCACGGGGAAAGCGGCCGGTCGACGGCGTCGCAAACGGAACTTCTCGTCCAGCATAGGTGCCCGCGCCCTGCGGCGCGAGCTGCAGGGCGGTTGTGGTCACCGCACCCGGCGGCCCGTGGAAGCTGTAGACGTGGTCGCTGCCGCCCGACACGCGGAAGATGTCGACCGCGTAGGAATTTTTGCCATCGGGCGAGCCAATCAGCAGCAGGCTGCGGCTGTATTGCCGTGACTGCGGGTAAGCCGCCCGGCCGTCGAGTTCGACCACCCCCAAGCCGGGCAGTTGCTGGAAGAACCGGGCCTTGCCGCCCCACCCTCGCTCCTGCGGCTTTCCGTCCACGAACACGGTGTTGTGCGCAAGCGTGTTGACGGTCCATTCCGTGCGGCTCGGCCAGTCCGCCGCGAATTCCGGGTAGCCGAGGTCGGGCGCCAGCCAGTGACCGAACGCAAACAGGTCGAAGTTCAGCGTGTCGGCATGCGCATGATGCGTGGTCCGGCCGTAGTTGGCGACCAGCGCCACGCCCTGATCGGGCGGCCCGGACTCTAGCCGCGCCAGCCCGTATCCGTCCATCAACTCACCGCCGACCTGCCGCGGGCCCGCCGCGTCCGCCAGCCGGCTGATCCGCGCGGAGAATTCCTCCGGATCGGCGCGGAAAATATCGTGCCCGAGACCGGTCGTGGAATTTCCGTTGGCCCGGTAGGCGGCAACCGCAAGGGCCGGATCGCCCGTCGCCGCAAACCCTGCGGCGCAAAACGCCGGATCCGCCGGCTCGCGGGTGACGAGCCCGGTCGCCCCCGTGTCACCCAGGTTGGGCACGGCGACGCCCAGCGCCGCCATCCGCCCCGGTGCCAGGTAGCTCGCGCGGAGCTGCGGATATTCCGCGAAGAGATCGTGCTGCCGAAAGAGAGGGTAGCCGGCGAGCCGGCCGGCCAGCCGGCCGATCAGCTGCCCGCCGAACACCGCGTAGTTCGGCGCCGCCTCGTCCGTCATTCCGTCGTGGTCGAACAGGTTGACCAGCAGCCCGGGAATCGCCCCTCCATCCGGAGCCAGCAGCCAGTCGAGCCAGTGGCCGGTCTCCGGGTTGGTGTTGAGCGCCAGCGCGCACGAGGCCACCGCCATCTGCTGCATGCCTTCGTTGCCGCTGACCTGTCCCGACAGCACCGCCGCATAGGCGCAGCGCAGGATGCCGTCGTCCACGTTTTGCACGAAGAGCTCACGCGTGCCCTTCGGGTGCGGCAGCTGGTAGCGCCGGGCCTGCCGGGCGAGGAAGACCCCGAGCTCCGTGTCCCCGACCGTGCCGCTGAGGATGGCGTCGTAGGACTCGGCCATTTTCCGCACCACGTTGGTTTCCCAGATGCAGCCCTCGATCTTGCCTACACCGAGGTTGGCGTCGGAATGAAACCATCCGCGATCGGCATAGGGCTTCCAATCCATCTGCGGATACACGTCGGCCATGCGGTCCAGCAGGACCGCCGCCTTGTGCGCGTAGGCCTGACGGCCCGTGTAGACGTAGGCATCCGCCAGCGCCGCCATCCCCGACTGGATGTGCCGCCAGTAGAGCCAGACGTAGTAGCCGATGAACTTGTGCGTATGGCCGTGCTCATCGGTGAAGCCGAACCCGTCATCCACGCCGAACAGGTGAAGTGGATCCTTCGGGTCGGGATGCGCCGTGTTAAAGAGCAGCCGCCGATCCCCTCGCGCCGGATTGAAAAGCCCGTGCTCATCAATGGCGCTGCGGTAGTAGGCCGCGAAGTCGTTCGTGGGAAAGACCACCCCACAGGACGGGCAGGTCAGCTTCCACGGCTGGCGCTCAAAATCCGGCTCGTAGGGAAAATTGCCGAAGTCATGGATCTTGTCCCCGCAGACCAGGCAGCCGGCCCGGGTCGCGGGGCCCTTGCCGCGCGTCAGCGTGACGTCGATGCAGCGCGGCAGGTCCTGCCCCGGCACCAGGGCCCACAGCTCCTCATCGGACCTGGCCAGCCAGGGCGCCGCGGCCGCCACGGCGTCTTCCCGGATCTTGCGCGCCCAGTCGTATTTTTCCGCGTTGGCGCGCGCGTTGGCGAGGCGCTCGGCCGTGAAGTATCCGCCATGCGTCCGCTCCGCCCCCGCGGTGGTCACCGCCGCCTGGCCAGGGCTGCAAGCCTGCGCAACCCAGAGCCAGCACAGCACCCGCGCTACCCGCCGGAAAAACGGGCGGGGGTTGTTTGGATTATGGACCATTGAGTTACTTAGAAGCCCCTCCTCCGGCCGGACGCAATGCAAATGCCCCTGCCCCGCCCCGAGTGGATTGACCCCAGCGGCGATTTTCCGCTTTCGTCCGGTCCGGCCGGCGGCAGGCTCGCCGCCGTGAACGAACCCGCCCAGCTCACCCTGGCCACCAGATCCATCCGCGTGGTGCTCGTCCCGGCCTCCGGCGGACGGGTGGCCTCGCTCGTCCACCTGCGCACCGGTCGCGAATGGCTGTGGCGGCCGCAACCAGCGCTCCATTTCCCCGCCGTCGCGACCGGCGCCAGCTTCACCGACGGGCCGCTGACCGGGATCGACGAGTGCCTGCCGACAGTCGCCGGCTGCACGATCGGCGGCCGCGACTTCGGCGACCACGGCGACGCTTGGACCCAGGCCTGGTCCGTGCTCGCCGCCTCCGCGCACGAGGTGTCCCTGCAGGTCGCCGTGCCGGGCGGCGGGCTGCAACTGACGCGCACGCTCCGGCTGAGCGAGGACACTGTCACCCTCGACTATACGCTGCATAACCGCGGCCCGGCGGCGGAGCCGTGGCTCTGGTCGTTCCACCCGCTTTTCCGCTTCGAGCCCGGCGACCGCTTCGAGCTGCCCGCCGGCGTTACCCGCCTGCGCGTCAATGGCTCCCTCAACCTCCCCGGTGCCGTCGCCGGCGGTCCCGTCGCCTGGCCTTCGCCCGGTCCGGGCATCGATCTCGCGCGACTGGATTTCGGCGCGCAGGCGCCGGGCTACCTCAAGGGTTTCGCCGAGAATGTCGCGATAGGCCGCGCCGCCGTTCACGCAGCATCAGGCCGCGAGCGACTCGAGATCGGCTTTGACCCGGCCGCGACCCCTCACCTCGGGGTGTGGATCACGCACGGCGGCTGGCGCGGCGTCCGGCACGGTGCGATCGAGCCATGCACAGCCGCAACCGACTCGCTCGCTGACATGCATCCTCCCGCAAGGCTCGCCCCCGGTGCGACCGCCCGATGGTGGGTCACGCTCCGCTGCGTGGCGGATTGAGCCCCGCGAGTTCCCGGGCGAGGTCCGCCGTCGGCAGATCGGCATTGGTGAAGGCCTGCGCCTGCGCCAGGTGCGCCGCCGCGGTGGTGCGATCACCCAGGCCGTAGGCTGCCAGCGCGACGAGCAGGTGGTTCTCGGCGTCGCGCCGCGCCCCCAGATCCTCCTCGAACACGAGCAGGTTCGGCAGCGAGGTGGCGAAGTAGTCGATCTGCGCCGGAAGGCCGATTCGTGCGGCGGCGTAATCCTTCAGGCCCTGAAACACCTGCACCGCCGCCTCCTCCCGTCCGAGTGCGCGCAGCGCCAGGCCGCGATAATAGCTCAACGGGCTGTGGGCGGTGACCGCCATCTCGGCAAAATCCCCCGCCTCCCCCGCGCTCGCTTCGAATTGCTCCAGCGCCTCGGCGTCGCGGCCGGCCGCGCGCAGGGCGCACCCGAGCCAGTAGCTGACATCCGCCTTGGCCTGCAGCGCGTGGTAGGCCTCGCCGAGGTTCCCGGGCGTCTGCATCGCGAGCGTGAATTGCTCCAACGCCACCGCCGCTTCGCCCCGGGACAGGGCGGCCCGGCCAAGCAAGAGGCGCGCCGCCGTGTATTGCCCGAGCACGCGACCCTCGCCTCCCTCCCAAGGGTGGAAGCGGCGCGTCGTGAGCAGCGCCAGCGCCTCGGCCGGCCGGCCGGCGAGATTGTAGAGCGTGGCCAGCTCGACGGAGGCGTCGTCGCGCTGCGCGACCAGGTCGCGCCGGCCCTCCAGGAACGCAAGGCGGTCCACCAGGGGCTCGTTTAGCTTCCGCCGCAGCTGGTCGAATTCGGAAACCAGCCGCGCATCGGCGGGATCGAGGGCCAGCGCCCGCTCGTAGGCGGCGCGGGCCGCTCGACCGTCGCGACGGACGTTCCAGCAGGCCAGCCCGAGGTTGCGGAAGACCGTCGCGAAATTCGCGCCGGCGGCGACCGAGCTTTCCCATGCCGTGATCGCGTCCTCATGCCGCTTCAGGTCGTAATGGCAGTTGCCGAGGGCGAACTGGGCGACCGGGTCGGAGCCCGGCTGGGCGACCGCCCACTCAAGCACGGCGATCTCGTGCAGACGCGACGGGAAAAAATAGTCGGGCGACCGGCGGCGCGCGTCGGCCAGAGCCGATGCAGCCCCCGCGAAATCGCCTCCCTCGGCGTGGAGCCACGCGAGCGCATAGTGCGTCGCCGGCGTGCGCTCCAGCGGATTGGGCACGGCCACCGGTGTCACCGGGGAACGATGGTGAAGTTCAACCAGCGCCACCGCCTCGTCGATCCGTCCGGCATCGGCATAGTCAAAGGCGACGTCGAGGATCGTCTGTGCGTCGTTGCGCGACAATTCAAGGAAGAGGGTGAAATCGCGCGTGTGCCTCGCTGCCTCGTGCCGGGCCCAGTGGTCGAGCGGATCGACGGCCAGCAGCCCGGCAAGTTCCCGCTGCGCCTCGGCGGCACGACCGAGGTGGCGCAGCGCGACGGCCCGGAGCACGCGCGCCTTGTTGTTCTGCCGGTTGGTGTCGAGGGCCGTCTCCAGATGCGCCAGCGCCGCTGCAAAGTTCCCGTTCCGGCAATCGAGCGCGGCGAGCTCGTAGTGCGCGGCACCGCGCCACTCGTGGTTCCAGGTGGATTTGGCGAACAGCGGGTAGGCCTCGGCGCCTCGCCCCTGCCAGCGTCGGACCAACCCCAGGTAATAGTGCGCCTCGCCCGTGACGGGATTCGGGTGGCGCGCGGTGAGCCGGGCCACGGCCTTTTCCAAGTGCCCGGCGGCCTCGGCGAAAAGGCCGCGGCGCAACAGGCGTTTGCCGAGCGCGACGTGGCAGCGCGCATCACCGGCATCGCGGCGCAGCGCCTCCTGCCAGTAGTCCTCGGGCGCCCGCGTCGGGTGGCGGTATTGCTCGAGATGCTCGCCCGTGAGAAAGAGTTCGTCGTTCGACCCGGTCTCCGCCGGCGACGGCGGTTCCACCGCGACGGACCGGGCGCGCTGCGCGGTATCGATCACCGGCGGCCGATAGGTGAGCACCTCGGCACCGGCCCCATCGAGCAAGCGGAAAGTGAGCGCCTCAAGCCCGTCGCCGGCGAGGCGCAGGCCCTCACGGAGCCAGGGTTCGCCGGGCCGCAGGTCGCACCGTTCGTCAAGCACCACCCGGCCGTCCTCGGTAAGCACGAGGCGCGCGCCCGGCAGCGGGGCCGGCACCGTGGCCCCGAGGTCGAGCCGGCGATCACCGGCGGCGACCAGCCGCAACGCCGCGCGGGCGTTGGCTGCCTGCACGGGGCCGATGCCCTTGATCGGCCACCAAAACTGGGAGAAGGTCCGCGTCTCGTAGGGCAGCAGATAGGAAAAGTCGGGCTGGTTGTCGGTGTAGACGCCGGCCATCAGCTCAATGTAAGGGCCGCCGCGGTCGGTGAGCTCGCGGTCCCAGGCGTAGCCGAAGGCGTGGTTGCCCCACGTCCACTGCTTCTTGCCCGGCGCGATGTGCCGGTCGGCGACGTGGATGAAGCCGCCCTGCGCGTCATGGTCAAAGCCGCCGAAGAAATCGAAGCCCGTCTCGCAGACCATGTAGCTCGTCGGCACGGGAATGTTCCGATACCAGCTGAGATCGTCGGCCCCGGGCCTTTGATGGTAGGGCACGCCATAGTAGGGCTGGCGCGCCTGCGGAAAGGTGGACTGGGCCCGCACCGCATGGTCGGCGACGTAATGGACGTCCGGCGGAAAGAAGGATTGGTAACGGTCGTGGACGCGCGCGGCGACGTTGGCCCACCACAGGAAGGTCTGCGTCAGCGGCGTGCGGTTGAAGAGTCGCACCCGCAGCTCGATCAGCGAGCTGCCCGGGCGCAGGCGGAGGCCGTGCATGCCCTTGAGCCGGTTGAGCGGGTCGTGCTCGGAGTGCCACACGGTGCGCGCCCCGTCCGGCTCCTCCTCGATGAAAACGTCCGCCGGCATGAAGGTGCCGGGGCGGTGGTGCTGCGGCCAGTTGAACTCCACGCCCCCCGAGATCCACGGACCCGCGAGACCGACGAGTGCGGGCTTGATGACGTCCTGCCGGTAAAAGAAGTCGTAGTCGGCGTTGGCCTTGTCCTGGCCGAGGAGGATGCGCCCGCCGATCTCGGGCAGCAGCACGAGGCGCACAAACTCGTTCTCAAGCCGTGCCGAGCGGTAGGTCACGGGCCGCGCCTCGTCGTAGACCTTGTCGACGAACGGCACGGGGTAGACCTTCCCGCAGGATCCCTGATAGACGCGCTTCTCGAAAAAAACGGGGTTCTTTTCGGGCGCACCGACCGGGTAGGTCGGCAGCGCAAGGGATTCGAAACAGGCGGTGACACTCATGGCGGAATCGGGACCGGGCTCAAAGGAGCTCATGCTCGATCTGCTCGAGGGACTTGCCCCTGGTCTCGGGCAGCCGGAGCCAGACGAACAGCAGGCCGGCAGCACAGATGCCGGCATAGAGCCAGAACGTGCCCGCCGCGCCGAGCAGGGCGTTCAGGATGGGAAAGGTGTAGGTCAGCAGGAAACACGCGACCCAGAGGGCGCCCACGGCGACGGACATGGCGGCGCCCCGGATGCGGTTGGGAAAAATCTCGGCGATGACCACCCAGATGACGGGCGCGAGGGACATCGCGTAGCTGCCGATGGCCGCGAGCACGAGGCCGAGGAACACCGCGTCGGGCACGTGGCCGCCGGTCCCCTTCGCATGGTAGGCCCAGCCGATGCCGGTGTAGATGACAGTGAGCGCCGCAGCGCCGAAGAGCAGGAGCGGCTTGCGGCCGAGCCGGTCCACGGTGACCAGCGCGACCACGGTGAAGAGCAGGTTAACCAGACCGGTCATGACAATGTTGGTCAGCGTGTCGTCGAGGCTGTAGCCCGCCTGCGCGAAGATCTCGCCCGCGTAGTTGAAGATGACATTGATCCCGCACCACTGCTGGAAGACGGCTAGTGAAACGCCCAGCACCAGCACGGCCAGCATCCGTCTGTCGCGCAGGCCGCTGAGCGGCACGCCGGTCTCGACCGCGGCGTCGAACTCCGCGAGCGCCGCGGCCGCGTAGGACGCGCCCCCGATGCGGGCCAGCACCGCCGCCGCCTCCGGCCGCCGGCCGGCGCGGACGAGCCAGCGCGGGCTCTCCGGGACGAACCAGGCGCAGGCGAAGAAGAGCAGCGAGGGAGCCGCGCAGGCCGCGAACATCCAGCGCCAGCCGGACTGCACGTTCCATGTCGCGAGGAAGGCGTCCGGGGCGAGCCCGGCCGGCACCGGCTCGGCAATGCGCCAGTTGATGAACTGGGCCGCGAGCACGCCGAGGACGATCGTCAGCTGGTTGACCGCGACCAGCAGGCCCCGGTGGCGCGCCGGGGCGATCTCGGAGATGAACAGCGGCGAGACGTTCGAGGCCAGACCGATGCTCACCCCGCCGAGGATGCGCCAGGCCACAAAGCCCCCGAAGGACCCCGCGAAGGCGATGCCGACGGACGAGAGGACAAAGTTCGCCGCGGCCGCAATCAGCACGGGCTTGCGGCCATAGCGGTCGCTCAGCGCGCCGGAGACGAGGGCCCCGCCCAGGCAGCCGAGCAAGGCGCAGCTCTGCGCCCAACCAACCGGTGAAATGGCGTTGGCCGTGATCCGCGCCCAAGCGGACGCGCCTGGGGCCAGCGCCGGCAGGGAAGCGAGGTGGAAATAGGTCTCGTAAAACTTGGCCGCGCCGCCGATGACGACCCAGTCGTAACCGAAGAGCAGTCCACCCAGGGCGGCGACCAGCGAGATGGCGCCCAGGTAGCTGCGATTGATTTTCGCCGGGGGATCGCCTGCTACCACCGGAAGGGAATGACCGGAAATCATGGGGTAAGGGACCCACACTGTAGCGCACTCCAGTCGCGGCCGGAATGGAGGATTGCATCAATCATATGGAGCATCTGATGTTTTGCGTGTGCCTCTCCTGCCCCGCCTCGCCGAAGGGTTTCCCGGCGAACGCCTGACGATCCTGCCTCCCCTGGTGGTGCAGCGCGCCCGCCAGCTGCCGGTCTGCCGCGACCTGTGCGTGACCCATACCGGCCGCTTCGACCACGTGCAGGGCCACTATGTAGAGCGGAAGGGGGGTCGGCCCGAACACGTCATGATCTTCTGCCTCGCCGGCGAGGGCCGGGTCCAGCTGGGCCGCGCGAGCCACCGGCTGGCCTGCGGACATGGCATCGTGCTGCCCCCGGGGCAGGCGCACCGCTATGCGGCGGACGCCAGCGCGCCTTGGACGATCTTCTGGTTTCATTTCACCGGCAGGAGGGCCCGCGACTACGTCGCGGCACTCGGCGTGCGCCCGGGCCGGCCGCACTTCTGGGTGCAGGACGTCGACGCGGTCGCGGAGGCCTTCGAGGACTGCTACCGCCATGTGCGCGGCGGCTATACGGACGCCGAACTGTTCGCGCTCTCGACCAGCTTCGGCCGGCTGCTCGGCTTGTGTCGGGCGCTGCAGCGTCCGGCCGAGGCCCGTCGGCGGGACGCCGAGGACCGCGTGCAGCGGACGCTGCGCTTCATGAGGGAGAACCTGCACCGGCCCGTCGCCTTGGGTGCGCTCGCCCGCGAGGCGGCGCTGTCGGTGCCACACTTCAGCGCGGTTTTCCGGCGCCAGATGCGGTGCTCGCCGGTGGAGTTCCATATCAGGTTGCGGATGCAGCGCGCCTGCGAGCTGCTGTTGACCACCCCATTGGCTGCCGGTGCGATCGGGACGCGGCTCGGCTACGAGGACCCGCTCTATTTCTCCCGCTTATTCAGAAAGAAGATCGGCGTGCCACCGAGCGCCTACCGCCGAGCTGCCGAGACGCAGGAAAATCAACGCGCCAGGGCGTGACAGGCGCCCATATTGTCTAACTTCCGTCCTTACGGCACGTCGGTTGATCCCGTTGGCCGATTAGCCTCCGACATTCCCCCCGGGAATTAGTAACGCCGGCCTTGATGCCGCAGCACCCACCTCGAGGTCGAATCGGCGCGACAGGCCCCATTTGTGTAACTAGCGAGATCGGCGGCACGGGAATTGGCGTAGGGAGCTCAGCTCATACGGAGAGGCGGAGCCAAGCGGATGCATTCGGGCTGAAATCCAGTCTACTCCCGTGATGCAACCATCTGTCGCCGACAGGTTCCACCCGGCCACAGCCATGGCGGTCCCCGGTCTTTTTACCGAACACGTAACCGGCGGCTGGCCTATGTCGAAACCGTCCGGGCCATCTTCTTCTTTGTGCGTCTGCCGTAGAATCCGTCAACGAGTGCGTCTTCAAGTTGCTTCGCCCGCTCTGGTGTGGCTCCGGGAAGTTGGACCGCTAGGCGATGCAACTGTGCTGGGCTCATTTGCCTCAGCCGCTGTTCGTCTCTGGTCATGCCCCGATAGAATACGCCGGCGGCGAGCGTCCAAGCACATTTGTGTTCCAGTGGGCGGAAATTACTCGCGAAGTCAGTGCCTTCTGCGCGGCCACGCAACGTTCCATTCTTTGGTCACGCTACTTGCGGACAACGAGCCCGGTTGGTGCCCGGGGTGGGACTCGAACCCACACACCCTTACAGGTCGCAGATTTTAAGTCTGCTGCGTATACCATTCCGCCACCCGGGCCGACCGACGGCTGTTCATTGCCGAAAACGCCCACCCCGCGCGAGCACGATCTACACCCCGATGACTAGACTGCCCGCTCGGGCCGACAGTGGCCTCAGTGCCCACGGCTCGGATCATTCGTTGCACCCGCCGACTTTTCCTTCCCTCCACTTAGGCGGGAGTCACTGCTCCAACCCAGCTGTTGGATTTCTCTTCTTCAAATTCAGTTCCCCCACCCCTTCGCGGCGTCGGCCCTGACCCTAAAGCGGTCTCTCCCGGCGTGGAGACGTTCTGTTTATTTCCTCTGGCGGTTTCCCCCACTTGAGGGCCAAACGCCTCGTTTCCACCTAAGCCTGTTTTCCCGGTCCCCCGACCTCTTTCCACGGGGACCACAGGCGTCCCACGGTCGATCTCTGCCGCCCTGCATCATCGACCCCCGACAAGGACCAGTGGATCCGGGAGATCAGCAAACGGATCAACGCCATCCGCTACCACGCCTCCCACGCGGGCGAACGGCTGCTCCTGACCGAAGACTACTACCTCGATGACAACATCTATATGCTGAGCCCCTCGGAGAGCCTGGACTGGACCGCTTTCGAGACACTGTGGCTGCGCATCCACGCGGACGTGCCGCCCCAGTAGGACGAAAATGGCGTCAGCTCGTCTGCGAGAACCTCCATGAGCCGGTCTTGGAGCACAAAAAGGAATTGGTCCGCCTGGCCGCCATCGAGGCCAGGGAACAGTATTGGCGCGAGGTCAGATCGAGCCAGCGCACTGACGAGCCGAATCCCGATACACCAGCATTATGAGTCCTCCATACTCTGCCCTTGGCGGGAAGCTCCCGCCCCCCATCAAACCGGACAGGCGGTCTTATTGTTCCCTAAAAATGACTTCCAATTGGCCCCAATCCTCCACCGGGAGAGAGCCGCCCGTGGTGGGCAGCCATGCGACTACGTTGTAGTATTGGCCGTTTGCCGCCGTAGCGGGGCGCTCCGCGGTCGAATGGATCGAGTTGGTGTAAACGTAGCTTGGATCAAAATAACAATAGAGCGGGCGCTGGATTTCCGTCCCGGTGGTGGCCGTGGGGCTGGTGGCGCGGACGATCTTCGAGGCAAACTTGACCCGGGAGCTCGGGGCAAACGCGGCCTGATACCGGACTTCGACGAGCTGGTCGGCGGGAATGTCAATCGGCCCCACCGAATACAGCACCTGCTGGGTTCCACTGAGCGTGGTGAGGTTGCTCGTGGTGTCTTTCCAGAAACCGGCGTAGGGCCGCACCTCGACCGCAAATCCGCCGTATTGCGTGCTGCTCTCCGTCTCGATCTGGATCTTGCTGGCGGTGCCATAGCACCAGAGGGCGGAGTTGAAGTAGGCCCCGTTGACAGCGGAAGGGAAATACATCCCGCCTCCGGTTTCAAACGTGGCATGGTGCTCCTCTTCGGTGGCCCCGCCCTGGATCGACTGGATGAGGAAATTCCCGCTCGTGGAAGTCGGGGAGGTGGTTTGAATCACCTTTCGGCCCAGTCGTTCGACGATGCTGTTCCCCTCATCCACCGGGGTGCTGCCCTCGACCTGAAAACGAACATCCACCATGGAGCCCGCGGCGATGTTGAGCGGGCCATAAGCGTATTGCACGTAGGGCGTGAATGAACCCGCGCTCGGGATGTAATAATGTCCAGTTCCGCCATCAAAGGGTATCTGTTGATAGGCGCTGGTGGCATAGCGCTCGATGTCCCGCTCCACCGTGACGACGATCTCCCCGAAGTCCGCCGGGATGACCGCATTCGCGCCGGGAGTGTATTGGGGCAGCGTTTGGCCGTAAGCGATCGAGTTTATATAGACCGTGCTGTAGCCGGACGTGAATTGGTAGGAACCGGTTCGCGTCATGACTTCCGTGTCTTCCTTCGCCTTGTCGAGGTTGTTGCCGGCAAACTTGGCCAGCATGCCGATATAGCCGGGGGAAGTGCTATCGACCGCGGTGGGCGACGTCGCCACGACGATCCCTCCCGCCGTCATGACCCGGGTCGAACCGCTCCACGTCACCTCTTCCTGGCTGTGCGCGGTGACCACATCGCCCGCCAGCACGGTGAAGGGGCCGGCCGAGCAGACGACGACTGACTGATACCCCGGGTTTTCATTGATGGACTTGTCGACCGTCGTAACGACTTTCTGGTAAGCAACGACCGAGGCATGGCTGGGGACAACGAACAGCGAAGCGAACCCACAGGCGGCAAGCGCAACGCGCATAATGATCGGATTTGATGACAGGGGGAGCATGCCGGCATTGTCCCAGAGCAGGCCCGGCAAAGGATATGACCAAAGCACTGATTTTTTTGGCAAAACCGCCGGCCCCACGCAAAAGAGACTCAAAACTGGTGGGTATTCCCCATGCCCGCACCACCGGTCCGCCAACTCACGCCCTTCCCACAGCAAGGCCCCCGGGAGACCGGCCATGCGCCGATTGCGCAATCCAGGCTTGTCTCGCATCATCTCTGCGATAACCAGCCAGTTACTATTTCGCCCCTGCCGAAAGCCTGAGGAAGGCCTTTACGTCGCGAGGTGTCGTCCAAGTTTTTAACAAACCGTGGCCACATGATACCGCCCCTTATCCTCCTCAGTCTTTCCATGACCACCCTGCCGCCCTCCGGCGCCCAGCTGATTTTCATCGGCACGGGTTCCAAGAACCAAGGCATTAGTCGCGGGATCTACGCGACGCGCTTGGATACCGTTACGGGCGCCGTGGCCGAAGCCGAACTCGCCGTAGAGACACCGAACCCAGGGTTCCTGGCCGCGCATCCCGCTCGTCGCATTGTTTATGCGGCGGGCGAGGTCGAAACCGCCCCCGGTCAGACTACGGGAGGCGCGGTCATTGCCTATGAGTTCGATCCTCGTAGCGGCCGGCTCACCTTGCTGAACCAGCAACCCACCGGAGGTCTGGCCGTCACCCACCTCGTCGCCGACGCGACCGGGCGAATGCTCATCACCGTCAGCTTCGGGGGCGCCCAGATTGTCGCCTTCCCGATCGACGCAGACGGCCGGCTCGGCGCGCGCACGTCTTCACTCCTCTCGGCCGGCAAGCCTGGTCCCAATACCTCTCGCCAGAACAAGCCTCACCCGCACTCCGTCACCCTTTCGCCCGACAACCGCTTCGCTTATGTCTGCGACCTCGGACTTGATCGCATCCTGTGTTACCGGCTCGATCCTACCGCCGCCACGCTCATTCCCGCCGGCGAGTTCCCAACTGCTGCCGGCGCCGGTCCGCGCCACAGCAAATTCTCCGCTGACGGCCGTTTCTTTTACGCGCTCAACGAGATCAATAGCACTCTCGCCGTCTACGCCTGCGACCGCACCACGGGAGCGCTGACACCCAGCCAGGCCGTCAGCACCCTGCCCGATGACTTCAAGGGCGACAACAGCTGCGCCGAAGTCCGGATCCATCCCAATGGCCGTTTCGTTTACGCCTCCAACCGTGGACACAACAGCATCGCGGTTTTTGCCCGCAATGAAGCCGACGGCACCCTGGCGCGCATCCAGCTGGAGCCCTGTGGCGGTGTAACCCCGCGCAATTTCAACCTTTCACCCGACGGCGCATGGCTGGTCTGCGCCAACCTCGGCAGCAACAACCTCGCGACCTTCCGGATCGATGCCGCGACCGGGCAGCTTACACCTTCGGGACACACGGGAACCGTGCCCGACCCCATCTGCGTGCTTTTTCCCGCCACACACTGATTCCACCTTGTTGAAACTTGCCCCGGGGCAAAGGCGCACCCTTCGCCACGTGAGCCCACGATGAGAGATTCCGCGGTGGCGGAGTTCTCAGTGGCGGTCGCCGGGCCGAATAGGGCGCGCGATTGAAATGGAGGCCTCCAATTCCTACATAGTCTTGCCCTTGGACTCTGGCAAACGGAAGAAGATGAAACCCACCGCACAGACTGCGGCATAGATCCAAAACGTGCCGGCGGGCCCCAGTGTCCGGTTCAAAAGCGGAAAGGTGAAGGTCAGCACGAAGCGGCCACCCCGGCCCTTTTCGCGTCAGGGCTCGTAGCCGCGCAGCGAGGTGTCGTGGGTGAAATACAGACGGCCCGCCGCATCCGCTAGGATGACGAGCACGCCCGCCGCCATGAACCGGCAGCCCGGGTGGAAACGGCGCGAAAAGCCAATCGCTTGATAAGTAACTATTGAGTTATTGCAATGCGCAGCAAAAAATCCATTTTGAATTGGTCCCTTATCCTCCAACTTGTTGACTTATCCGCATGCATTCTAACTTGAGAATCCCTTTGATTTCGCAGGGCTGGCGCATGGGCTTGATCGCCCTGACCTGTCTGGCCCCGGTGCTCTGTTTGGGTGAGCTACAATGGAAGACCAAGCACCTCGATCTTACGACCAAACCGGGCGACAGGGACATTACTGCCGCATTCCCGTTTAAGAACACCGGCTCCACCCCAGTGACCATTGTCCAGATTCAGCCTTCCTGCGGTTGCACGACAGCCAACCTATCCAAGCGGACTTACGCCCCCGGTGAGTCCGGCGTCATCCAAGCCGTTTTCAACTTCGGCGATCGGGGCGGCTTGCAGGAAAAGCTGGTCGAAGTGGTCACCGACGAACCGTCGAGTCGGCCCGTGGCGCTCACTTTCCGTCTCACCATCCCGGAGCGGATAACCTGCGACCCGCGCTTGCTGGTTTGGACCAAAGGAGGCAAGCCCACCGAGCAATCCACGATCATCACCGCCACGGATGCGGCGCTTAAGATCACCTCAGTCGAAACCTTCGGCCCAACGCTGGAGTCATTCACCCATCGCATCGAGACGGTTGAGCCCGGCAAGAAATACCGTCTCTTTGTTCGTCCGAACGATGTTGCCGGGGTCCTGGACGGCTCGCTTAACGTTCAAGCCCGGTTCGACGATGGCACGGTCCAGACATTCGTGGTCTACGCCCTCGTCAAATGACGGCGCGGGCGGCAGGCCCCCTCCGGGCGCCCGTGCGGGATTGCCTGGTGTTACTCCTGCTGGCCGTCGTGCCCGCGCTGCTGACCTTATGGCTGCACCCCAGACGGCCGGCCTGGACCAAGCCGGCTGTTCCCCAGCTGGAGCTGGCCGAGATCACTCGCTGGCCGACGCCAGTGTTGTGGGTCGACGCCCGTGAAACACCGGCTTATGCGAAGGAACACATCCCGGGTGCCGTGTCCCTCAATGAAACCGAATGGGAACGGCTTCTCCCGGGATTTTTGGCGGCCTGGCACCCGAACGCCAGAGTCGTGATTTATTGCGACTCGCAGGCTTGCAACGCGAGCGAAGAAGTGGCGCTGCGTCTCCAGCGTGAATTGAATCTGTCCGAGATCTCTGTTCTGAAAGGAGGTTGGGCTTCATGGAAAACTCGTCGTCGTTAAAACTTGGCGCCCTATGGTGCTGCCGGCTGCTGTTGGGCGGGGTGTTCAGTTGTGCCGCCGTGTTGAAAATCATGGACCCCTCGGCGTTCGTGTCCGACATCGGCCACTACCACCTGCTCTCCTACCCGGCAGCGGTTGTAATGGCGGTGTATCTGCCATGGTTGGAATTGCTCTGTGGGGCGGCGGTGCTTTTCCACTGGAGGTATCGTGGAGCTCTCCTGGTTCTCGTCGCTTTGTGTGCGGTCTTCGCTCTTGCTCTGGCCTCAGCTTGGTTTCGTGGCTTGAACATTGATTGCGGCTGCTTTGGTCAGGCGCTTGCCTCCTCCCTCCCAGTCGCCTTGCTCCGCAGTTTCATTCTTGGCAGTCTTGGGATTATTCTGCTGCGGGAGCGCACTTACTGAAGCTCTGGAGAAGCGGCGCACGATCGTCTTCCTCGGCGAGAGCGGGCTTTGCGAGCTCCCTTATTGAAAGCACACTTGGACACCCCTCAGGCTGGACTCCGGCTGGGAGTTCATCTTCAACTGGCAGCGGAGTCTGGTTATCGCCGGACTGACCGCGCGCGACTTTTGCTTCTGCCTGCGTCTAACTCCATAGTCTATTTCCTACGGGCGATTGGTATAAAAATGCGCTGCGAGCCGGAGCTCGCAGCGCATGTGCTCTGTATTAGGGTCTTTGTGCTAAAGGAGTTTGCGCAGCTTCAGCGAAGAGCCCTGGGACGGATAGCTACGGTTGCACGTTGTATTGGATGCCGATGTATCTGCCGCCGCTCTGGAAGGGCCCGAGGCTTGCTTCGATGCCCATGAAGCCGCGGAAAACTCCGTTATCATCTATGATTTGAAGCTGGGCCATCGTATGACCACCCCCGGAACTGATGCAGTTATTTTGGCAACTTTCATAACAGCCGACAACACCTTGCTGATGTTGCCAATAGGTCCTCCGCCCTTGGGCTCCGGTCGAGCTGGTGGCGACATACGATTTATAGTCACCACCCGTGGAGCAGTGGCCACCCGAAGGAGGAGAACAAGCGAGCCCGGGCTGGGGAAGCCGGGAAACCCCGGTATTACAGGACTGGTTCTGGCCAATCGCCAGATAGTGATTCGGATCGGCGCATCCGCCGTTCAATCCGCACTGATACTCGTCTCCGGCCTGATATCTGTTATACCACCATTCAGCCGTGGTCAGATCCCCACCGGCCCTCATTTGGGAATTGGTCGCATAACTGCTCAAATTACTTGTGGACCCGAAGCCCCAGCCGTGCCGGACATCGTAGTTCGAGTTAAAAATGGTCAGTTGCGTATAATAAGTCTGGGGACTGGAGAGCGTCCAGGTTTCATAACTCCCGCCGGTCCACGTGATGACAAGCCGCCCATTGACATCGAAGACGTAAGTTCCGGAGAGCGTGGTCCAAGCCGCGGCCGGCTCGAAGCCTTTGGGAGTCATGACCGTGCAGGTGTTGGCACAGCCAGTCGTGGTGTATCCGCTCGAAACTTTCCAAGTCGTTTCCGTGCCGGTAAAGTCTTGATTCCAATACACGAATTCCTCGGACACGGTCCCGGTGCTTCCCGCGCCGGCGGTGAAGGTATACTGGGCGATCCGGCACCAGACATCGGGATAGCTTCCACCCATGACGCCTACCACGTAGTAGGCACGGCCACCGGGCAGCGGCACCGTAGCAGAAGCGGGCTGGGCGGAGAAAAGGGCCAACGCCGATACCGCCACAAGCGCGAGTAGGGAGAGGGCCCTTGATTTACAGGTGGGACATTTTGCGTGGGACATGGTCTCTTCGTGGTTTGTATCGGCTTTGGGATTAGTGCAGGCACTGGAGGGAAAGCCGAATCCCTCCGGTGACTTAAGGGGTATCAAAGCCGATCGGTTGCTCGAAGCATATGGTGGGCTTTGACGAATCGCTGGGTGAAGAGTGTTTCGCGAATTGAGGGTGCATGGGCAGCGACAGAGCGGAGCGATATCAACCCTACACACTCACGCTTCCTATTGAGGTAAAGTGATCCGGGGCAACCGATGTTAGTTCGCGGATCAAGGTAAGTGATTACTCCGGCAAGCAAACATTTCCCCGCGGCATGGCAAGTTTATTATGTAACTAGTTATTTAATTATCTTCCTGCTTTGCAGAAAACCCGCTCTGTGCCTGAAGGGTGTTTCTGTCTGGCATTGCCGCCGTATTTCAGTAACCGTTTCGTTACTTCGCTAAATAGATGACTCATCATCATCTCAGCCTTGCCGCCATCGGCTGCTGCAACCGAACCCCTTGATCCCTTTCTGTCCAAATCCACGCTGGCCGACTTGGGCCTGTTTGTTGGGCTTGTCAGCCATCTCATTGGTTGGCCAGGCGGCGCTGTCCGCTGCTGAATGGCAGGCGTTGCTCAACAACTCGCCTTTCGGGCAGTCACCTGCCACTCCCGCGGCCTCGACCGGCGATCTCGAATTTAGGGGAGTGGTGCAGGAGGAAGGGGTCTATTACATTAACCTCTACAATCCCACCACGAAGACCGCCCAGTGGATTCCCCTGCATGGTAGGGCTTCCGATCTCGAGGTGAATGCTTACGACGCTGCCTCCGAGAAGGTCAAAATCATCCAGGCCGGCCGGCCGTTGACCTTGTCGCTCAGGCGGGCCCGGGTATCCTTAATGGTTTTCCCTCCGTTTCCTCTGCCGACGCCCAACGGAGGCGCCGAGAGTCCGGACAATCCTGGAAAGGACAAAGCGGTGGATCCTCACAAACCCAAGTCCGGGACTTGATTCGCACCAGGCTGGGAGCATTCCGGTCTGTTCGCTTGGGAAAATCAATGGGGGGGCTCGGCGAGGGTCAGGCGCAGGAGTTAGTTATTCATCGCGGAATTAAACCGGCGCTCAGCTTCAGCGGCTGTTGGTTGAGGATCAGGGAAGCCGAGTGTCACGAATCCAATATTGTCCACCCCCCATTGCTCGATGAACGCCTCCATATCCACGCGCCACCGATAGACTGACCGCGCCCGCGACGAGGCGACCTTACTGCTATTCGCTGGATTGTTATGTTCCTGTATAGATCCATAAGAGCCTAAGGGCCGGCCGGGGGGCGGCCCCTTCGTTGTCTCCGCTCACAGGTCACCTCCCATCCCCGCAAGGGCCAGAATAGCCGGGCGGACAGACTCAGGGAGCTTTGCCCAGATCAGGACTAGCTTGGCCACCTCCTCCCCCACTTGGCCGGGACTACGTGGAGAACTGCGTGGATTGACTACATTTGGTTTTGCCGCAACTTGAGCCCCGCCAACCTTTTCACTCAACCGCTCCGAGGGTTCGAGTCCCCGGCACCATCTTTCACGATCAACACCAAGCCAGACCCGTCCCTCCTGATGAACGCGCAGACCGCGGCTGATGGGGCCCAGCCCCTGCCCCATTCCCCGCGAGGCGACCGGGGCCGGCCGTGGGCCGTGACCGCGCTGACCGGCCTGCTGGTCGTGGTCGTCTGGCGCGCCTGTTTCTATTTTCCGCTGGTGTGGACGGCCACCGGCATCGGCGAGGCGGACAAGCCGTTCCTTGATCTGCAGAATCTGTTGTCCGCCGGCGAGGCCGCCCAGCATGGTATCGATCCTTTTGTCAGCAATCCTTACGACCCCTATCATCGGCTGCACGGCTATACCGAGTGGTTTTTGCTGACCGGCAAGATCGGCTTGACTCTCAAGGATACCGTCTGGCTGGGAGTGGTCCTCCTCGGCCTGACCCTGCTCAGCGCCGTGCTGCTGCTGCGACCGACCGACTGGCGCGAGGGCCGCATGCTGGCGCTGCTGCTCGTATCGCCGCCCCTGTTGTTGGCGATCAGCCGCGCGAACCACGATCTCGTGGTCTTTGTGGTCATGTGCGTGGCCCTGGCCTGCCTGCGCGCGAAACGCTGGCCGCTGCGAACCCTGGCCGTGCTTCTGCTGGCCATCGCCGCCGCACTGAAATACTTCCCCCTGGCCGCCGCAGTCCTCCTGCTGGAAGCCCGCACCCGACGGGAGTTGCTGGGCTGGCTGTCGCTCTACTGTTTCGCCCTTCTGCTCGCCTGGCCGTCCCTGGAAAGAGGGCTGCAGAATGCCTTCCTCCACCAACCCGCCCCGTCGTGGCTCTATGCCTTCGGCGCCCCCGTGGTCTTCCGCGACTTCGATCTCACCGTGCCGATCATGTGGCTGCGGGCCGTTATGCTGATTCTGGCGGCAGCCGCCAGTTGGCCGGCCCTCAAGGCCGGGCCCGGCGCGCCCAGCCGGGAGGATGATCGGGAACGGGAATTCATCTGCGGGGCCGTCATGGTGGCGGGCTGCTTTCTGCACGGTTCGTCCTACATCTATAAAATGGTCTTTGCCCTGTGGATGCTGCCCTGGCTGTGGCGCACCCGGCTGGCCGGAGGCGAAGATCGCTGGAGAAAAGCCATCCTCGCGCTGCTGCTGGGCGTGATGTGGTTTGAGGGCGGCGTTGCGATCCTGCTCAACCTCCTCGTCTTCGCCTCCGCCATCCCCCTGGACGTCGCGCACAATCTGCTCAAAACCGACCTGGTGCTCAGCCAGATCCTGTCCTACGCTCTGGTGTTGTGCCTGATTCGCAGCCTGGTGCTGTATGCCGCGATGCACGCGCGGCGTCTCATCGGCCCCGCGCCGCTTTCCGCCCGAATCCTCCCGGCCGCTTCCGATGCCCAGGCGTGACCTGCTAACCGCTGGTTTGCTGGCGGCCGTTCTGGCGGTCATCCTCGTGCCCTTCGCGCGGACCGGCGTGGATCCCCACCACGACGGGATCATGCTCAAGCCCGCGCTCGACGTGTTGTCCGGGCAGACGCTTTTCCGGGATACCTTCATGCAATACGGCGCCCTGTCCTGCTACCTGCAGGTCGTGGCGCTGTGGTTTCAACCGACCCTGCTGTGCCTCAAGTTAACCACCGCCGCCGCTTACGTCGCGACGCTGCTGCTCCTCTACGCCACCTGGCGTCTGCTGCTCCCGCGCTCGCTCACCCTGCTTTCGTGCGGCCTGTTCATCCTGTTCCTCCCGAGCTACGAAAAAAACTACTTCGGGGACTATTGGGTCCTGCTCCCCTGGTCCTCCGTCCTGGCCCTGATGCTGCAATGCCTCGGCCTCTATGCGCTGCTGCAGGTGATCCGGCACGAGTCGGCCCAGCGGTGGTGCCTGATCCTGGGCATGGCCGGCGCCGGTGCCTTCTGGTGTCGCCAGCCCGTCGGCGTATTCCTGATCGGCTCCCTCGTCGTGATCGCGCTGGGCCTGCACTGGACCGGCTGGCGGCCGGCCCATCACTCCAAAAGAAGCCTCGTGTTCTGGACCAGCGCCGGCCTGGCGGGCGTGAGCGTGCTCCTGCTGGGCACGATTTTCTTCTCCGGTGCCGCGCCCGAGTGGTGGTATCAAAACTTCGTCTGGCCGGGCAAATGGGCCACCAGCTCGGCGACCGTGACCTGGCGGATAGTCATCAAGATTTTTTTGCACCCGGCCTCCGGCGCGGTGCTCCTCGGGGTGGGCCTCGGGGCCGTGATCCCGGGTCTGCTGCGGCGGTTCCGTCCGTCTTTCCCCGTCCGCGGCATTTTGCTTTACTACGTTTTCCTCGCGGCCGTGCTGGTGTGGCGGAAGGAACAGATGCTGGCGGCCTTCACCTTGCGTGACGGCGGCTGGTCCCTGGTGTTCCCGCTCGTGGTCCTGCTGCAATCCGTCGCCAGCCTCGCCGGGGCCCTTGCCGCCCGGCGGCAACCGCCGCCCGCGGAATACCACCTGATCGCCGCCTTCGCCGCGCTCTCGCTTGGCTCGCTGGTTCAATATTATCCCGTGCCCGATCCCTGGCACATCTTCTGGTCCCTGGCCCCGGCCTTCGGCCTGTGCGTCTACGCTTTCTGGCGCTGGACGGGCTGGTCCGCGCCCGTGGTGGCCGGCGTGATCGGGTTGACCCTGCTGCCGTCGCTCTACGCGAAAATCCGGCTGGCCGGCGATTTCCTGACGCAACCGTTGGTGACGCTTTCCGCGCCCTCCGCCCTGCGCGGCTTGCGGCTACCGCCGAATCAGGCGGAGGCCTACAATCGGATCGTGCGCACCCTGGATCCGATCCTGAGGGACCAGCCCGACATCCCGACCATAATGACCGGCAATGACGCGCTCTATCTCTGCTTCGCCAACAATCGCGTCAACCCTTCCCCCTATTTTGTCACCTGGCCGGACCTACTGGATCCGGCCTCAACCCAGAAGCGCTGGAATTTCGTCGGACGCTTCCGGCCGCTGATGTTCCTGCAGCAGGCGAACTGGACCGCGGTGGCCGATTTCTACCGGCGCGCGCGCTATGTCCCCCTGGCGTATCTCCCCGATCTGGCGCTGGAGATTGCCGTCCCGCAGGAGCTGGCCGAAAGGCTCGGCCTCCCGGTCTATGACGGAGCCCTCGGTGGCGCCGCGGCGCCGGCGTTTCCGCCACGCTGAAGCGCCCGGCGCCGCGGCGGGCGCGTTGGTCAATTCCCGCTCAAGCCGCAGCCCCTTCCCTTTCTCGCTTCCCCTTCCGCGCCGAAGCCGCCAAAAAGTCCCTCATGCGTCCATCGTCCGGCCAAGTCAGCGCCACCCCAGTCGCATCATAATGAACCGGCGCGACGCTCTCGCCGCGGGATTGCTCGCCGTCGGACTGACCGCGATGCTCACGCCCTTCGCCCGCCTCGGCGTGGACCCGCATCATGACGGCATCATGCTCAAGCCCGCACTGGACGTGCTGTCGGGACAAGTCCTGTTCCGCGACACCTTCATGCAATACGGCGCCCTGTCCTGCTACCTGCAGGCGGCCGCGCTCTGGCTCCAGCCCACCCTGCTTTCGATCCGTCTCCTGGCGGTCGCAGCCTATGCCGTGACCCTGCTCTTCCTCTATGCCGCTTGGCGGGAAATCCTCCCGCGGTCGCTGACGGTCGTTGCCTGCGGGCTTTTCATCCTGTTCATCCCGGACTACGAAAAAAACTGGCTGGACCAGTATTGGATGATGCTGCCCTGGTCCTCCGTCTTCGCCCTGATGTTCGAGAGCCTCGGGCTGTATGCGATGTTCCGGGTGATCCGCGGGGAGCAGCCGCAGCGCTGGGGCCTGATGCTCGGCCTGGCGTGCGCCTGTGTGCTCTGGTGCCGCCAGCCGGTCGGCGTGATCATGGCCGGCACGCTGGTGGTGGTCGGGCTCGCGCTGCATTGGACCGGCTGGGCTCCGGGCGGTCATTCGAAGCGGTCGATCGCGGTGGCGACCGTCGGGGGGTTTGTCGCCGTGAACACGATCCTGCTGGGCGGCATCGGCTTCTCCGGGGCGCTGCCCGAGTGGTGGTATCAGAATTTCGTGTGGCCGGGCAAATGGGCCCAGGGAAGCGTCAACGTGACCTGGCACGATTTTGTCCGGGTCTTCGTGCACCCTGCGGCTGCGGCCATCCAGCTGGTCCTCCTGCTGGTCGCCGCCGGTCCCGTGATCCTGCGGCGCTTCCGGCCGGACCTCCCCAAACGCGCCGTCGTCATTTATTTTTTATGCGCGGCCGGCGTCTTCGTCTGGCTGCGCGCCTGGATCCTGCCGGCGCTGGCTTTGCGCGAGGGTGGCTGGACCGCCTTGTTTCCCGTGCTGATCCTGCTGCAGGCCGTGGCCAGCATAGGGCAGGCCTTTGTCGGTCGCGGCCGGGACCGGCCGGTGGAGTATTATCTCGTCGCCGCCTGGGCCGCCCTTTCGCTCGGTTCGCTCCTGCAGTATTATCCCGTGCCGGATTCGTGGCACCTCCTCTGGTCCCTGGGCCCCGGCTTCGGGCTGGTCACCCTGGTGTGCTGGCGCTGGCTGCGCTGGCCGGCCCTCGTGTTGACCGCGGTCATGACCGTCGCATTTCTGCCGGCGGTTTTCGTGAAGTTCGCTTCCGCCCGGCAGTCCCTCGCCCGGCCGCTCGTGACGCTCGATCGTCCCGCCGTCCTCCGCGGCATCCGCGTGTCGGCGGAGCAGGCCCGCAGCTTCGGCGAGATTGATGGCTGCCTCGAAGCAATCGCGCGTCACCAGCCGGACCTGCCCGCCGCCCTGATCGGCAATGACGCGATGTTCCTCTGTTTCGTGAAGAACCTGGCCAATCCCACGCCCTACTTCGTCACGTGGCCGGGCCTGGCGGACAACGCGGACAACCGGAAACGCTGGGCCTACATCCAGCGCGTCCGTCCCCTGATGTTCCTCCATCGGGCCCGCTGGGAGGCCGTGGATGATTTCTATCGACGCGCCCATTACCTCCCGGTCCTATATTCCAAGGAAGAAGCACTGGAAATCGCCCTCCCGCGGGAGCTGGCCGACGCCATGGGCCTCAAGGCCTACGGCGGAGCCCCCGCCCCGGCCGGGCCGGGCCAGGAAAAACCGAACCCATGAAAAAAATCACGATCGTCAGCGGCTGCTACAACGAGGAGGGCAACCTCGAGGAACTGCTGCGCCGCGTCTGGGCCGTAGCGGCCAAGTTTCCGCAGTATGAATGGGAGTGCCTCGTCATCGACAACTGCTCCACCGACCGCTCGCCGGAAATCCTGCGCCGGCTCGCCGCGGGGGACCGGCGGCTGAAAGTCATCTTCAACGCCCGCAACTTCGGCCACATCCGTTCCCCCTACCACGGCATCCTTCAGGCGCAGGGCGACGCCGTGGTCTTCCTCGCCTCCGACCTGCAGGATCCGCCGGAGCTGATCGAGCAGTTCGTCCCCCTCTGGGAACAGGGGTGGAAGGCCGTGGCGGCCGTGAAGAACGAGAGCGCCGAGGCCCCGCTGTTTTTCCTCGTGCGCAAGATCTACTACCGGCTGGTGGCGCGGCTCGCCGACGTCGACCTGCTGCTCAACTTCACCGGCTTCGGCCTCTACGACCGGGCGCTGGTCGAACAGCTGCGGGCCAGCGAGGATCCCTACCCCTACCTGCGGGGGCAGATATCCGAGATCGGCTACCCGGTCGTCCGCGTGCCGTTCCTGCAGCCTCGCCGCACGCGCGGATTCACGAAGAACAATTTCTACACCCTGTTCGACATCGCGATGCTCGGGTTCACGAACCACACCAAGGTGCCGCTGCGGCTGGCGACCATGGTGGGGTTCCTGATGTCCATGCTCTGCCTGGGCCTGAGCCTGGGCTACCTCATCTACAAGCTGCTGAACTGGGACAGCTTCACGCTCGGCACCGCGCCGGTCGTGGTCGGTCTCTTCTTCATCGGCTCGGTGCAGCTCTTTTTCATCGGCGTCCTCGGTGAATACATCGGCGCCATCCACACCAAGGTCACCAAGCGCCCGCTGGTCGTCGAGCGGGAGCGGCTCAACTTCTGAGGTCGGGACCGTCTACGCGGTTCCGGCCGGGAGCGGAATCCGCAGCCGCCCCGACCAGTCGGCGATTTCCGCCCAGAGCCCGGGCTCGACGGGGATGCCGGAGCGGGTCCGCGTCTCCGCCGTCAGATACTCGGGATCACCCGGGGCCAGCACGCCTTCCTTCTGGGCCTTGGCCTCGGCGATGGCCGCCACCAGCACGCCGGCCAGCACGGCCCCGCCGGCGAACCGCGCAGGGTCGATCGCGAGGAAGAAGGAACCCAAACGCCGGCGTTGATCGAGCTGCTCATACATCTTCGTCAGGTGCGGCCCGTAGGTCATCCCGTTGAGCGGACCGCACAGCATGTCGATGGCGAAGGCCAGGGCATAACCCTTGTGGGCGGCCATGGGCTTCACCGCGGTGATGCGCGCCGGATCCGTCGAATCCCGGCCCTCGGCGTCGACCCCGAGGCCCACCGGGACGGACACCCCTTCCCGCCGGGCGTTCATGATCCGGTTCCACGGCACGATGCTGGTCGCCATGTCGACACAGAACGGCCGCTCCGGGTCGGTGCCGGGGATGGCGATCGAGATTGGATTGGTGCCGAAAAAAGCCTTGGTGCCGCCATGCGGGGTGACGAACGAGTCGGAATGCGTGAAGCCGACGCCGATCATGCCGGCCCGCGCGGCCTGGCGGGTGTAGAGCCCGATCGCGCCGCAGTGGCTCGAGTTGGCGACGCCAACCGCGCCCACCCCGGCCTCGCCCGAGAGCCCGATCGCGTGCCGCATGGCGAACTCACAGACGACAAAACCCAGGCCGTGACCGCCGTCGACCTGGCCCGTGCCGGCCGCCGTGCGCTTGAACGCCAGCTCGGGGCGGACCGCGATCGAGCCTTGCGTGATGCGGTTCAGATAATGCGGCAACCGGGCGACGCCGTGCGAGTCGATGCCCCACAGGCTCGTCTGCACCAGCATGCGCGTGGTCTGCGCAGCGTCTTCCGGGGGAACGCCGGCCGCCGCCAGCGCGGCGGTGCCCCATTCGAGCAGCGCGGGCGCCGGCAGATGTCGGAGAGTGGTCATGGTCGTGGGGATGCGGCTCAGGTTTTCGCCGCGTCTCCGACCGGCAGGTATCTGGACACCTGCGCTTCGATCTCAGGGGGCAGCGGCGGCAGCATCCGGTAGAGCGGGTTCGAAACCATCTTGCCGTCCGGCAGGAGCCGGCTGGACACCGCGGGCCAGTTGGACTGTTCGGGATCGATCGGCACGATCCACGCCGCAGGCCCCGGGCCGGCCATGAGGCGCGCCAGGGATTCGGGCGTGGCCTCGTCCGGGGCGAGCCGCCGGGCCGGGATGCCATAAGCCCCGAACAGCGCCACCCAGTCCGGGAAACCCAGGCCGGTCTCCTCGTCGCAGCCGACATAGGCGCCGTTGAAAAATTTCCGCTGCGTGGCCCGGATCGAGCCGTAACCGTGGTTTTCCGAGAGGAAGATCTTGATCGGCAGGTCCCGCCGCCGCACGACGGCGAGCTCCTGCAGATTCTGCGCAAAGCCGCCGTCCCCCTCCGTCAGGATCACGCGGCGGCCCGGCCGGGCCATCGCCGCCCCGATGGCGGTCGCCAGGCCCCAGCCCATGCTGGCGAAGGCGGGACTGACCGTGGCGTATTGCCGCGCCGCGACCTCGTAGGACTGCAGGGAACCCGTGAACGTGCCGCCGCTCGAGCAGAGCGCAAGCACGTCGTCGGGTTGCGCGGCCAGCGACAGGTTGCGCAGCAGCACGAAGGGCGAGACGTATTGCGGCCGGTTGGTGTTGGCCGGATCGAGGGTCGGCACCAGCTCGCGCAGCTTCCGCACATAGTCGCCCCACCTCTCCGCGTCCGGCCACACAATCCGTGGCAGCAGCGCCGCGAGCAGGGCGTCGGGCGGGGCGTTGACGGCACCCGCCAGCGTCGGGTGCCCTTTCGCCAATTCCTCGGCGGCGGGGAAAACCTGGTAGAGCCGGGCCTGCGGGGCGTATTCCTGCCAGTTGAATCCCGTCTGCTGGAGGTCGAGCTGGGCCCCGAGCACCACGATCACGTCCGCCTGGGCCACGATGAGGTTGGCGGCGCGCTGCCCGCCCCAAGTCCCAGGCCGGCCGGCGTAAATCGGCGCGCTGCTCGGCACGCGGTCGATCGCCGAGGTGGTGGTGGCCACGGGGATGCCGAGGCGCAGCAGCTCCGGCATCGCCTCCCACGCGGCGGCCCGCGAGACGAGCCCCCCGAGCAGGAACAGCGGACGGCGCGCTTGGGAAAGCGCCTGGGCCAGCTGCGCGGCCGCCCCCTCCAGGTCCGCGTGCGCCGGCGCGGGCGCCGCGGTCATCGGTCCCGCTTCCAGGGTTCGCCGTTCTACCCGCGCGCCCTGGACATCAAGGCAGACCTCAATCACGACCGGGCCGGGATGCGGCCCCCAGCCGGACTTGACCAGCGCTTGGAATTCCCCGCGGGCCATCGGCTCCCGGAGACAGGTGCTGGCGACCGTGATGGTCTCGGCCAGCGCCGTGCCGTCGAGTTCCTGCACGCCGCGCTGGCGGAGGGGGGCGACGCGCAGGTCCGTGGATTTCACCTGGCCGGCGATGACCAGCAGTTCGCGCCGTTCCGTGTAGCTGCCGGCCACGGCGGTGACGACGTTGGTCAGGCCCGGCCCGCTCGTCACGAGGGCGAAGGCCTTGCCCGCGGAGCGGCATTCGTTGAAGTGCTCGGCGGCGATGCCCGCCGTGACCTCGTGCACCACGGGAACGACGGTGAACTTGGAGCGGAAGCCGTCGATCAGGTGCATGCAGCCGCCTCCGGCCACCATGAAGCAGTGGGTGTAGCCCAGCTCGATCAGCCAGTCGGCGAGGACCTCCGAGTATTTGGTGCCGGCCGGTTCGTTCATGTCGCGGAGAGAATGAGTGTATCGTGCCCCATGGAAATTTTCACGACGCCGCCCGGCTCACCGGGATCACGCGCAGCAGCTCCAGCGCTCCCGCGCAAACCAGCCGGCTGGTGCACACCCGCCGCATCGGAACCGCCTCCCCGATGTCCGCCAGCAGTTTTTCCTCCCCGGTCAGCTGGCCCAGGAATGGCACGACGAGCCCTTCCTGATCCGGACCGTTGAGAGCGTCCGCGCCGGGAGGGAACACCTGCAGCTGCAGCTGCGTGTCCCGGAAACGAAACGGAGCGCCGCCGTGGTTGATGTTCCGCAGGGGCGCATAGTCGAACTCGGCGAAGTCCGTGGAGTATTGCTTCGCGCTCTCGTAGCCCTGGCCCGCGCGGCCGAAGTTGTCGCGGAACCTCAGCAGGTCGCCCTTCATGGGCGGCGTTTCGACCTCCATCACGCAGGCCCCGCCCGGGGACGCCGCCATCGTGGTGTGGAACACGCCGGGCTCCAGCACGACGGCCTGCCCCGCGCCGAGCGGGTAGCGGTCGTCAAAGGTCGAGCAGAGCGCCGCGCCGGACAGCACGATCAGCGAGGTGCGTTTGCGCGCGTGGCAGTGCATCGAAGTGGAGCTGCCCGCGGTGAGATGCAGGACCCAGACGGCCACTGCCGCGTTCTGGTGCCACAGGTATTCGTAGCCCCAGGGCTTGCGCACCACCACTCCGGAGTAGTCGAAATCGTTCGCGGCCGCGGCCGCCTCCGTGCGCAGGCGGGAGAGGTTCTCGAAATCCGACGAGTTGGGGAAAACGCGTTTGACCACGGCGGAAGGGCGGCGGGCTCAGGCGGGACGGGCCAGGCGCTCGTAGGTTTCCAAGGTCGCCTTCAGCCACTCCGGGTTGTTGCGAAAATGCGGCGCGGTCACGATGTTCCGGTCCACGACCACCGGCGCCGCCTCGTAGAGGGCACCCGCATTGATCAGGTCGTCGGCGCAGCCCGGATAACAGGTGAGCCGGCGCCCGCGGACGATGCCCGCGGAGATCAACACCCACGGGCCGTGGCACACGCTGGAGATCACCTTTCCGCCGGCGTCAAATGCCCGAAGCAGGGCAAGGACATTCTTGATCTGCCGCACGCGGTCCGGCGACTCGTAGCCCCCGGGCACCACGACCAGGTCGTATTCCGTGTCGCGGATCGTCTCCGCATCGGCCGTCGCCTCGATGGGCAGGCCCCACTTGCCCGTGGTGCTTTTCTGGCCCTTGGTCGCGACGGCGACGGAAAACCCGGCTTCCTGCAGCCGGTAATAAGGGTAGGCGAACTCCGTGTCCTCGACGCCCGCAGCCAGGATGATGACGGCCTTTTTCATTCAGATCGGGGGCACGGAATGGCCGCCGTGGAGCGACAGCCACGGCCGCTGGTTCTCGGTGTAAAGCCGCGTCACGGTCTGCAGGTCGCGCTCGGTGTCGACCGCCTGCCAGTAGCCTTGGTGCGCGAACACCCCGATCTGCTGCGCGGCCGCCAGCTTGGTGAAGACCTCCTGCTCCAGCGTGCACTCGTTCACCAGCTCGAGGTGGTCGAAGACGCCGGGCTCCATCACCATGAAGCCGCCGTTCAGGTAGCCACCCAGGCCCGTGAGCTTGCTCTGCAGCGTGTAGCCCGTCACCTCGCCGTTGCTGAGCGAGAACGTGCCGAAGCGGCTGCTCGGCTGCACCCCGGTCACGGTGACCAGTTTCCGGCTCTTCTGGTGCGCGGCCAGCAGTCCCGCCAAATCCACGTTGCAGAGACAGTCGCTGTAAGTGAGGAAGAAACGTCCGTCCTCCAGGTGGCGCCGGCAGCGCGCGATGCGGCTGCCGGTCTGCGCGTTCAGCCCGGTGTCGACGCACTTGATGCGCCAGTTCTCCTCGTTGCTGCGGGACAGGTATTCCACGGCGTTGGAGCCGCTGCGGAGCAGGATGTCGCGGCCTTCCAGGTGCTGGTAGAGGAAATGCCGGCGGATCGCGTCGCCGCCCTCGCCCAGCGCCAGCACGAAGTCCTCGTGGCCGGCCGCGGCGAAAATCTTCATCACGTGCCAGATTAACGGGCGGCCGCCCACCTGCATGAGCGCCTTGGGGATACGCTGCCGGGTCTCAGGGTCGACGACCCCGCGGCCTCCGCATAAAATGACGACTTGCATGGGTTAATTAGGAGCTTCGCCCGAGGGGCTTTGCGAGTAAAAATCCCGCGGCGCCCCGCCGAGCCACGCCAGCGTCCGGCGGATGGCTTCCGCCTCCGGCACCCGCACCTGCAGGCCGAGTTCCTGCCGGGCGCGGCGAATGGACGGCACATACCTCGACACCGGCCGGGCGCCGTCCGCCGCGTGCGCGATTTGCACCGGAGTCTTCAGGCCGGCCACTTCCCCGACAAGCCGCGCATGCGCCGCGATCGGCCAGTCGTCATCCGAGCCGACATTGTAGATCCGGCCGGCCGGGGCGGCAAACAGCAGGGTCCACAGCCAGACCGCCAGGTCGGCCGCATACAGGTAGCTGCGGGTCGGCGTGCCGTCGCCCGCCACCCGGACGGGACCGCCGCCCCGCGCGTCGCGGATGAAGTTGCCGATGGCGAAATGCGCGTCGAGCGGCAGATGCGGCCCGATGAAGGCAAAACAGCGCGCAACCTTGCACTCGAAACCGGCCTCGCGGGCCCGCACTGCACACAGCTCCTCGCTGACCTGTTTGCCCACACCATACGGCGTGGCCGGCCGGAGAACGTGTTCCTCCGGGATATGGGTCAGGTCGGATGGCTGAGGTCCGTAGACCGCGCCGGAACTGGTGAGCAGAAACTTCTGCGCCCCCGCCTGGACCGCGAAGTCCAGCACGCGGCGCGTGCCCTCGACGATCGCCTCCCGGATCGGCCCCGCATCGGCCCCCGGCGCGGGAATCGACGTATCGCTCGCCGCATGGATCACATGGGCGAATCGGCCCGGCGGAAACACGAAGGTCCGCATGTCGCCGGGCACGAAGGTCAGGTCGGCCCGCGCCGCCAGATGCGGCGCCATGCGCGCAAAGGCCGCCGGATCGCGCGTCAGCACCACCGCGCGCATGCCGAGCGCCAGCCGGTCGTTGGCCTGCGCGAAGCTCTCAAGCAGCCAGCGGCCAAAAAAACCGGTGCCCCCCGTGAGGAAGAACGAATCGCCGCGCGCCCCGGCCCAGAGCTCCCGCGTGTGGGCCAGCACATGGTCCAGGTCCTCGGCGGACAGGGGTGCGACCGGCGCGGGCATCAGCGGGAGCGGACGAATTCGTGGATGACTTCCAACTCGTAGGCGAGCATCGCCGGCGTCAGGCCGGGATAGGTGCCGAGGAACAGCGCGCGGTGCATCAGCTCGTCGGCGCCGGGCATGTCGCCGACGACCCGCAGGGCCGACGGCCGGTCCTTCCGGAGCTGCACGAAGGCGGGCTGGCGGAGCAGGTTGCCACCAAACAGCATGCGGTTGCCGATCTTCTTCGCGTCGAGGTGCCGCCCGAGGTCCGTGTGGGAGAAGGGCGCGCCGGCCTTCACGCGCAGCATGAAGCCGAACCACGAACAGTCCGTGCGGCAGCCCGTAGCGTCCCAGTCAAACCGACTCGCCGCTCCCTGCTCCCCGCTCCCCGCTTTCCATCCCGTCGCATGCGTCGGCATTGAGAAATCGAAGAACTCGCCGAGGTCCGCCAGTCCGGCGCGCAGTGTCTCCCAGTTCTGTTTTCGCGCCTCGATGAAGGCGGGCAGCTTCTTCAGCTGCTGCCGGCCGATGGCGGCCTGCGGGTCGAGCGGCTTCAGGTTGTAGCCGAGGTGGCTGTAGATGTATTTGTGGTCATAGCCCTTCGGCAGCTCGCCGAGCTGCCACTGGAAGCGCTTGCCGCAGGTGTCGTCCTTGCCGCTCGCGCACCAGCAGTCGCGGCCCCAGTCGCGGAAACTCTCCGCATAGGTCTTGAGCGGTGGCCGGTGGACGATGCTGACCGCCCCGCCCTCGCCCATCGTCAGGTGGTGCGGAGGATAAAACGACTGCGTGGAGATGTCGCCCCACGCGCCGGTGAAGCGCGTGATGTGCGTGCCATCGGCCGGGATGCCAGGCGAGTTCTCCGTGAAGCCGAGCGCCTTCGCCTGCGCCACGGGCATCGAATAGGTGCAGCCGAGCGCGTCGCAGTTGTCCTCGATCAGCCACAAGTCGTGCTTCCGGCAGAATTCCAGCACGGCGCCGAGGTCGAACGGATTGCCGAGCGTGTGCGCCATCATCACGGCCTTGGTCTTGCCGGGCGCGTAGGCCGCCTCGAGCTGCTCGACGCGCGCGTTGCCGGTCGCGGGGTCGTTGTCGATGAAGACGGGCACCGCGCCGCCCTGGATGATCGGGGCGACCGTGGTCGGGAAACCGGCGGCCACCGTGACGACCTCGTCGCCGGGCGTGATGCGTTTCGCCGCCGGCAGCTTGTGGGTCGTCAGCGTGGAGAAGGCCACGAGGTTCGCCGATGAGCCGGAATTCACGAGAAGCGAGTGCTTCACGCCGAGCAGCGCGGCGAACTCCGCCTCGAAGGCTGCGCCCTCGGGCCCGAGCGTAAGCCAGAAATCCAGCGTCGCGCCGACGGCCGCCTCGACCTCGTCGGCGTTGAAGACGCGGGCGGCGTAGGGCACGGTCGTCTGGCCGGCGACGAAGGGCGCGGTGTTGTCCGCGCCCGCGCGGTTGGCGCCGTGGGCCAGTGCCGAGAATTCGCGGGTCAGGCGCAGGATCTCCGCCTTCAGTTCTGCCGGGGTCTTGTTCATTGGGTCCAGGTCAGGTCGAGCTTGCGGGCCGCCGCTTCGTAGGCGGCGATCTGCCGCCGCGTCAGGTCGGCCGCGAGCATCGGGCTCTGCGAAACCGAGCGATACCACTCCACGGTGTGCGAGATGGTCGGGCCGAATTCCCACACGGGCTTCCAGCCCAGCACGCGCGCGGCCTTGTCGATGGCAAGGCTGAGCAGCGTCGCCTCGTGCACGGCGCGGGGATCCGTGCGGTCCTCCCACCGGCCGGGCCAGTGCTTCAACACTTCCTCGACCAACGCGCCGACCGGCCGCGTGGCCTCGGGCGACGGGCCGAAATTGAAGGCCGCAGCGAGTTCACCGCCGGCCGCGGGCGCGACCGCAATTTGGGCGGCAAGCCACAGGTAGCCGCCGAGCGGCTCCAGCACGTGCTGCCAGGGCCGGGTGGCGTTCCGGTTGCGCACCGGGATGACTTCGCCGCGCTGCAGGCTGCGGATGCAGTCCGGCACGATGCGGTCCAGCGCCCAGTCGCCGCCGCCGATGACATTGCCCGCGCGGGCCGAGGCGAGGCGGACCGGGGAATCCGGCGCGGAGAAATACGAACGGCGATAGGCCGAAACCACGAGCTCGGCCGCACCCTTGGAGGAACTATAGGGGTCGTGGCCGCCCATCGGCTCGTCCTCATGGTAGGCGTGCGCGCGCTCGGTGTTCTCGTAGCACTTGTCCGTCGTCACGACCACGATGGCACAGCGGATCCCGGCCAGCCGGACGGCCTCGAGCAGGTGCACCGTGCCCATGATATTGGTGGCATAGGTCTCGACCGGCTGGGAGTAGGACAGCCGCACGAGCGGCTGTGCCGCGAGGTGAAACACAAAGTCCGGCCGCGCCGCATCCACTGCGGCCCGCACCGTGCCCAGGTCACGGATGTCGCCGCGCCGGTCTTGCATCCGGCCGGCGAGGCCGAGTTCCTCAAACAGCGCGGGCGTGGTCGCCGGCGGCAGCGCCAGGCCGGTGACGTCCGCCCCGAGCGTCAGCAGCCATTCGCACAGCCACGAGCCCTTGAACCCGGTGTGGCCGGTGACGAGCACGCGCCGGCCGGCGAAGGCGCCGCCGAACGACCGCGAGATGCCGGCGGGGTCTTTCACCAGACTTTCCACGGCGCGTTCCCCGCGGCCCACAGTTGGTTGAGGTGCTGCGTCTCCTGATAGGTGTCCATCGGCTGCCAGAATCCCTCGTGGTGATAGGCGTTCAGCTGGTTGTCGCGCACGAGCTGCTCCATCGGCTTCTGTTCCAGCATGACCGAGGGGTCGTCGGGCAGGTAGTCAAACATCCGGTGCTCGCACACCATGTAGCCGCCGTTCACCTGGGCGTCCTCATACTGCGGCTTCTCGCTGAAGGTCTTGATCCGGCCGTCATCATCGATGCGCAGCGCCCCGAAGCGGCCCGCCGGGTGGACCGCCGAGAGCGTGCAGACCTTGCCGGACTTTCGGTGCGCCTTGACCAGCGCCGGGAGGTCGATCGTCGCCAACCCGTCCCCGTAGGTGAGCATGAACGGCTCGCCCTTGGGAATGTAGCGCTGGATCTGCTTCACGCGGTGCGCCGTCATCGTGTTCTCCCCGGTGTCCGCCAGGGTCACGCTCCAGTCCTCCTCGCCGTGTCCGTGGTGGAACTTGGGCGCGGCCTTGCGGCCGAGCGAAACGGTGACGTCGCAGGTGTTCCAGTGATAGTTGCGGAAGAACTCCTTGATCATCTCGCCCTTGTAGCCGAGGCAGAGGACGAACTCGCTGTGTCCGTAATGCGCGTAGGTCTTCATGATGTGCCAGAGGATCGGCCGGTTGCCGATCGGCACCATGGGCTTCGGCCGGTATTCGGTTTCCTCGCGCAAGCGGGTGCCTTTGCCACCGCAAAGTATGACGACTTTCATAGCCGTAAACCTCACCCGCGCCACGGGCCGGGGCAAGCGTCAAGCGATCCCGGGGCGTCCCCTACTCCAAAATAACCAACCCATTACACGGACCCGCCGGCCGCCTCGACATCCCGCCAACCCCGACCTAGCCTGCGGGTCGCTTTTCCCTCCCGATGCCCACGACTCCCGGTCAGAAATTCCGCGCCGCCCTGCAGGCGGAAAAACCGCTCCAGATCGCCGGGGCCATCAACGCCTACGCGGCGCTCCTGGCGCAGCGCGCCGGCTTCCGCGCCCTCTATCTCTCCGGCGCCGGCGTAGCCAACCACTCCTACGGCCTGCCCGACACCGGCCGGACCGAACTCGCCGACGTCCTCATCGATGTCCGCCGCATCACCGGGCGCGTCGACCTCCCGCTCCTGGTCGACATCGACACCGGCTGGGACGACCCGGCGACCGCGGTCCGCGAGATGGCCGCCGCCGGAGCCGCCGCGGTCCACCTCGAGGACCAGGTTGCGGCCAAGCTCTGCGGCCACCTGCCCGGCAAGCACCTCGTCTCCCCCGCCGACATGGTCGCGCGCGTCAGGGCCGCGGTCGCCGGCAAGCCGGACCCGAGCTTCGTCGTCATGGCCCGCACCGACGCCGCGGCCAACGAGGGTGTGCCCGCCGCCATCGCGCGCGCCCAGGCCTATGTTGTCGCGGGCGCCAACATGATCTTCGCCGAGGCGCTCCACACGCTCGACGACTACCGCGCCTTCACCGCCGCCGTGAATGTGCCCGTCCTCGCCAACCTCACCGAGTTCGGCAAGACCCCTTACTTCACCCTCGACGAGCTCCGCGCCGCCGGCATCGCAATGGTGCTCTACCCGCTCTCCGCCTCGCGCGCCGCCGCCGCGGCCACGCGCGAGGTTTACACCGCGATCCGCGGGAACGGCACGCAACAGTCCGTTGTCGGCAGGATGCAGACCCGCACCGACCTCTACGACATCCTCGGCTATATTCCGCCGAAAGAAAAAACCTGAGCTAACCGCGAAGAATACAAAGCCCACGAAGTTTTCCTGAATCAATTCCCGCTCTTCGTGTCCTTCGTGCCCTTCGTGGTTGAACAAAATTCCCCATGAGTGATCCCACGCCCGCTCCCGCCTTCAAGGCCAAGAAATCCGTCGCTCTCTCCGGCGTCGTCGCCGGCAACACCGCGATCTGCACCGTCGGCAATTCCGGCAACGACCTTCACTACCGCGGCTACGACATCGCCGACATCGCCGCCCAGGCCACCTTCGAGGAGATCGCCCACCTGCTCGTGCACGAGCAGCTCCCCACCGCGGCGCAACTCCAGGCCTACGGCAAGAAGCTGCGGCAGCTCCGCGGCCTGTCCGCCCCGCTCCGCGCCATCCTCGAGCAGCTGCCCGCGCGCTCGCACCCGATGGGCGTGATGCGCACCGGCTGTTCCGCCATGGGCGCGATGGATACCGAGCCGTCCGCGCCCGACGGCGGCGGCCCGAAAGATCCCGTCGTCGCGCGCCGCATCGCCGACACCCTCCTCGCCTGCTTTCCCTCGATGCTGCTCTACTGGCACCACTTCGCCACGAGCGGCCGGCGCATCGAGGTCGAGACCGACGACCCGAGCATCGCGTCCCACTTCCTGCGCCTGCTGCACCAGCGCGCACCGCGCCCCTCGCACGTCCGGGCGCTCGACCGCTCTCTCATCCTTTACGCCGAGCACGAGTTCAACGCCTCCACCTTCACGGCGCGCGTCATCGCCGGCACCGGTTCCGGCCTCTACGGTTGCATCACCGGCGCCATCGGCGCCCTGCGGGGCCCGAAACACGGCGGGGCCAACGAGGTCGCCTTCGAGATCCAGCAGCGCTACGCCACCCCCGACCAAGCCGAGGCCGACCTTCGCGCCCGTCTCGCGCGCAAGGAGATCGTCATCGGCTTCGGCCACCCGGTCTACACCGTCAGCGACCCGCGCAACGCCATCATCAAGGAGATCGCGCGCGAACTCTGCACCGAGGCCGGCACCCTCGCCCGCTTCGCCGTGGCCGAGCGCATCGAGCAGGTGATGTGGGCCGAGAAGAAGATGTTCCCCAACCTCGACTGGTATAGCGCCGTCGCCTACCACGAGATGGGTGTGCCCACCGCGATGTTCACCCCGCTCTTCGTCATGGCCCGCACCGCCGGCTGGGCGGCGCACGTCATCGAGCAACGCGCCGACGGCAAGATCATCCGCCCGAGCGCCCACTACACCGGCCCCGACGACCGGCCCTTCCTCCCGCTTGCGCAACGAACCTGAGTTTTTAACCACGAAGAACACGAAGTCCACGAAGCCGATCCCACTGAATTTGACTTTCCTTCGTGTCCTTCGTGCCCTTCGTGGTTAAAAAATAATCCCCGATGTCTTCCCCTATTTCCAACGTCCGCCCCGCCCCCGACCAACTCATCGTCGACCTCGCCGACTATGCGCTCAACGCGCGCATCACGAGCGACGAGGCCTATGACACCGCCCGCTGGTGCCTCGCCGACACCCTCGCGTGCGGCATCATGGCGCTCGCCTACCCGGCCTGCACCAAGCTTCTCGGTCCCGTCGTCCCGGGCGCCTCGATCCAGCACGGCGCGCGCGTCCCTGGCACCGCTTACGAGCTCGATCCCGTCGCCGCCGCCTTCAACATCGGCGCCATCATCCGGTGGCTCGACTTCAACGACACGTGGCTGGCTGCCGAGTGGGGCCACCCGTCCGACAACCTCGGCGCCATCCTCGGCACCGCCGACTGGCTCTCCCGCCACCAGGCCGCCCACATCGCGCCCGCCGCCTTCCACACTCTGCTCCCCGCCCGTCGCTCACCGCTCACGATGAAGGACGTCCTCACCGCAATGGTGAAGGCCCACGAGATCCAGGGCGTGCTCGCGCTGGAAAATTCCTTCAACCGCGTCGGGCTCGACCACGTGCTGCTCGTCCGGGTCGCCTCGACGGCCGTCACGGCCGTGATGCTCGGCGCCACGCGCGAGCAGGTGATCAACGCCATCTCGCACGCCTGGCTCGACGGCTCCGCGCTCCGCACCTACCGCCACGCTCCGAACACCGGCTCGCGCAAGTCCTGGGCCGCCGGCGACGCCACCGCCCGCGCCGTGCGCCTCGCGCTCATCGCGATGACCGGCGAGATGGGTTACCCGTCCGTGCTGACGGCGAAGACCTGGGGGTTCCAGGACGTCTCCTTCAAGGGCAACAGCCTCAAGCTCGCCCGCCCGCTCGGCAGCTACGTGATGGAGCAGGTGCTCTTCAAGATCTCCTTCCCCGCCGAGTTTCACGCGCAGACCGCCGTCGAGTGCGCGATGAAGCTCCACCCGCTCGTGCAGGACCGCCTCGACCAGGTCGAGCGCATCGAGCTGACCACGCACGAGTCGGCGATCCGGATCATCGACAAGTCCGGCCCGCTCAACAACCCCGCCGACCGCGACCACTGCCTGCAATACATGACCGCCATCGGCCTGATCTTCGGCGCGCTCACGGCGGACCACTACGAGGACAAGGTCGCCGCCGACCCGCGCATCGACGCCCTCCGCGCCAAGATGACCGTGACCGAGGACAAGGCCTACTCCAAGGACTACCTCGACCCCGAGAAGCGCTCCATCGCCAACGCCGTGCAGATCTTCTTCAAGGACGGCTCGAAGAGCGACAAGGTCGCCGTCGAATACCCCATCGGCCACCGCCGCCGCCGCGCCGAGGGCATTCCCGTCCTCCAGCAAAAGGCCCACGCCGCCTTCGCCGCCCACTACGGCAAGGACAGGGCCGCACAGCTCATGGCGCTCTTCGCCGACCGGACCAAACTGGAGACGATGCCCGTGCACGAGTTTGCCGGAGCTTTCAAAAAATAACCCCAACACGCAAAAGCGTGTAAGGATCCGGCGGCTGGGGTTACTAATTACCCGATGAGCCCCTCCGCCAACCACTCCGCGCTGTTCCAGTCCTGGCTGGAGGAACATCGCGGCATTGTGGTGAAGGTCGCTAGGTCGTTCGCGACAACCCGGGCCGATGCGGCAGATCTCGAACAGGAGCTGCTGCTGCAACTCTGGCTCTCCCTGCCCGCCTACGCCGCCCGGGCCAAACCCTCCACTTGGATATACCGCGTCTGCCTCAACACCGCCCTCGTCTGGCGCCGCAACACCACGCGACGGGACAGCCGCATCGACGCCGGCGCCGACCCAGCTCGGCTCAGTGGCGCGACGGCGACCCCCGCCGATGATGCCGGCGACCGCGAAATTCTGGAGACCCTCTACGCCGGTATCCATACCCTGCCGAAAACCGACCGGGCGCTGGTGCTGCTGATGCTCGATGGATTGTCGTATCGTGAAATATCCGAAGTGACGGGCCTCACCGAAAACCATGTCGGGGTCGCGCTGACCCGTGCGCGCCAACGACTCGCCATTCTCTTGAAAGGAGTAACCGATGAACTGGAATGACTACGAAGCCGTTTGGAAACGCCAGGAACTGCCGATCGGCGCCGACGCCGACATCGCGAAGCTGCGGCTGACCTTTGAAAACAAACGTCGCAAGCTCGCCGCCACCCTCCTTGCCCGGGATCTCTTGGAAGCCGGGGCCGGGCTGCTGGGATGTATTTTCTTCGCCTTCCTATGGCGGAAAATCGGCCCCACCGGCTGGCCCATCGGCTTGGCCATCGTGCTGATCCTTGGCGTTTCCGGGGTATTTGTTCGCGAGCGCCTGCGGGCGCGGAAGTTCCGCGTAGGCGAAGACGCACCGTTGCTCGCAAAGGTCGACGCCAACCTCGCCGATCTGCGGCACCAGCGCCGGTTGCTCCGCACGATCTGGTGGTGGTATCTCGGCCCGCTGCTCGTGGCCATTCTGCTCTGCCACTTCACCCTCGCCCGGCAAGGCCCGGCCTGGTCACCCCAGCATGATCCGCTCTTCAACGCCGGCTTCGTCCTGTTCTATCTGTTCTGCACCCTATTCGCGTGGCTGATCAACCGCCGCGCCGGCCACAGGCAGATCGACCCGCGCATCGCCGAACTCGAAAAGCTGCGCCATGATCTCCTCGCCGGGGACGAGGAAACCCAGGGAAGGCCGGCCACGCTTACAGCGCAGCCTTGAGCGCCGCGATCAACGCCGCGTAGCCCGCCTCGTCGAGGAGCTGCTTGTTCGCGGGCATCATCTCGAACGTGGTGCCCCAGCTGGGGCCGCCCTCGTATTTCGGGACGAGGTGGAAATGCAGGTGCGGCAGCTTGTCGGAATAGGCGCCGTAGTTGATCTTGGCCGGACTGAACGCGGCCTTCATCGCCTTCGCGGCGCGGGCGACGTCCTTCATGAAGAGATCTCGCTCGCCATCCGGCAGCTCGAAGAGCTCGTTTACATGCCCGCGGTAGGCGACGACGCAGCGACCGCGATAGGTCTGCTCCTTGAAGAGGTAAAGTGTGGAGGCGCCAAGCGGGGCGACCTCGATCATCAGGTTGTGCAGGCGCTCATCCTTGCGGCAGTAGAAGCAGTCGGGGAGTTCGTTCATGGGTAGGCAAGGAGTGAAGCAAATAAAGGAGCCCGCACCAATGAGGAACTTCGGCCGGCGGGGACTCCGGCGCGATCAGGCTTTGGCCTTCGCGCCCTTGGCCGCCGACTTTGTGTCCTCGGCGAGGCGCTGCTTGCGGTAGGCCTCGTAGTCGGGCACGCGGCGCTCGTAGGCCGTGTCGAGCAGCGGCGAGGAGATGATGAAGTCCGCCGTGGCGCGATCGCACGCGGTCGGGATGTTCCAGACCACGGCCATGCGCAGCAGCGCCTTCACGTCGGGGTCGTGCGGCTGCGGCTCGAGCGGGTCCCAGAAGAAGATCAGGAAATCGATCTTCCCCTCGACAATCAGCGCGCCGATCTGCTGGTCCCCGCCGAGCGGACCGCTCAGAAGCTTCGTCACCGGCAGGCCAAGCACGCTTTCCATCATGGTGCCGGTGGTGCCCGTGGCCCAGATCTCGTGGGTGGACAGCGTGCCGCGGTTGAACTTGGCCCACTCGACGAGGTTCTGCTTCTGGCCGTCGTGCGCGACCAGGGCGATGCGCTTGCGCGCGGGCATGGCGATTTTTCGGTAAGTCATGATGGAAGGGAGGGAGCCTGCAGGCTGCGCCGCGCCGCCGCCGGCGGCAAGGAATCCCCGGGGCGGCGCCGGGGCACAAACCGCGGTGTTCACCGACATCACGGCCTCTACTGACATAACGCTGTCAGCGCCCCGTGCTAGAGTGGGCGCATGGAAACCACGCTTCTTCCCTCCGCAGCCGCACCGCTAGTCCGCGACGGATCGCACGACTTTGATTTTCTCTTCGGCTCGTGGCGCGTCGTGAACCGCCGGCTCGTCCGGCGGCTCGCCGGCTGCACCGAATGGGAGACCTTCCCCGCCCGGCAGAAGGCCTGGCCCATCCTCGACGGCCTCGGCAACATGGACGAGTTCACCACCGAGGCCTGGCAGCCCGGGTTCATCGGCATGACGCTCCGGCTCTTCAGCCCCGCCACCAGGCGCTGGAGCATCTACTGGATGGACAACCAGAAGGTCACCCTCGACCCGCCCGTCACCGGCGAGTGGTCCGGCGACACCGGCATCTTCACCGGGCCCGACGTCTTCGAGGGCCGGCTCGTCACCGTCCGCTTCACCTGGCGTCGCCTCGGCCCGGACAACGCGCGCTGGGAACAGGAATTCTCCCCTGACGCCGGGCTCACCTGGGAGAAGAACTGGATCATGGATTTCACGCGCGGCGAAAAGTGAGTCACCGCACGACACGATCTACCAGCTAACCGACCGCTGCGTCCGCCCGCCCTGATCGCCCGTAAGCAGCTACGACCATGATCTCCGCCGCCGTCATCCTCGCCGCGCTTTGCCTGCTGGTGTCGACCGACGAAGGCCGGCCGGGATCGTAGCGAAAGGCGCCACGCGGCCCTGTTCGGTTTGAGTCCGAAAAGAAGCACCCGGCCGGAGCCCGGGTTCAACCAGCTGCTTTCCCATCATCGCCGGAAAACCACCGGTCAGTCCGGGATTGCGGGACAAAGATCCGGCGGAAAAACGCCTGACATCCGCCCCGCTGCCCGCGGGGCCCGGCCGGAATCAGGCCCGGCGGCGACGCGCGAACATCACACCCGCCAGCGCGGCCGCACCGAGAACCGCAGCATAGGCCGACGGCTCGGGCACGGGCGTGGCGTTGACCGACATCCGCGGCATAAAGGGAGCGGGTTGCGACCAGCTACCGCCGCCATCGAATGAAAGCGTTGCGTTCGTCCCCATCGTCCACGGATTGCCCGACGGCGTCGTGTAAGTGGAACTGGCGGGAGCCGCCGACCAGCCCCAAGTGCCGACATCAGTCGCACTGAGGACAAACACATAATTCGTGCTGGCGCTAAGCGTGATCGTCGACCCGGGCGTGAACGTCACGTTGCCCGTCGTTCCGGGGATCGTGCCGAAATTGAACGAGGCCAACGCAGAGCCTGCAGGATCACCCCCGGCCGTGCCTGCATACAGTTCAGCCCCCAAGGTCCCCGCCGTATTCACATAAATGGGAATGGTAATGCCCCCGAGGGTGTAGCTCTGGCTATCGGTGGTGAAGGCGAGCCCAACCCATTCGTTGATGTTTACCCCGAGTGAGCCGGTCTCGGCATTGCCCAGGGACGACACCTGTATTTGCGCCCGGGCCGCCGGGGCGATGAGCAGGAAAGCGAATAATACATAGATCGCCAGCCGGGCGAGCGTCGGGACTGTTTTCATGGCACGGCAGCATGCCTGCCCTCCCCACATCGGCAAGACGGTTCTCCTCTGCAGGCCTGGGAAAATACTCCGGTCAAAACCTCACGCCCGCCCCCGCCGAATTCACCGTGATCGTCCTTGTTGCTTCTCGCCCGGCCTACGCGGTTGCACGTATCGACGATCTCAGGGAAAACCGCTATCCTGACCGGGTCGTGATTCCCGTTCTCCTCATCCTCGCCGCCCTGTCGCTCCTCGTCGCGACCGATCCGGCGCACCCCGGGGAGTGAAGCCGGCAGCGTTCAACCCGCAGCCATGCTCAAGCGGTCGAAGATCACCTGCGCCCGCTCACAGGCCTGTTGGAATTCCAGCGGCTTCACGCCTGACTTGGTGAAGTTCTCCGCAGTCGGCGTCAGGTGGCATTCCTCCCCCGGGATCCCGAAGAACCGGTCCGCGGCCGAGCTCGCGGCGAGCGCGAGCAGGTGGATGAGCGGGTTGTGCCGTCCCGCCGGCCGGTAATGGTGCCGGATCGCCGTCACCGTCTCGTGCGGCAGGCGCCAGTGCAGCAGGATCTTCTCGGCCACCTCGCCGCTCGTCACGCCCCAGTGCTTCTGCTCCCAGGTGTCCAGGGCGGTCTCACCGCTTTCCGCGAAGGGCGGGATGGCGGCGCCCGGGCCGGCCAGCCGCTCGAGCGCCATCATGCCGATGGTGCGGAGCAGGCCGACCGTGTAGCAGCTGCGCGAACTCTCGCGCGCGGGACGGGCCAGCTCCTCCATGATGACCGCGACATAGAGCGCGTTCTGGCGCAGCTTCGCGCCGGTGACCGGATAATACCGCATCGGCTGCTCCGCGAGCTGCCGCGAGGCTTCGACACCGACGAGCCGGTGCACCTCGGCGAAGCCGATGCAGGCCAGCGCGCGCTCGAGCGAGCCCACGGGCTGCGCCGGCGCATAGGCGGCGCTGTTCGCCATGCGGATGAGCTGGGCCACCAGCGTGGTGTCCTGCCGCAGCAGCTTGACGACCTCCCTCGACTCCACGTCCGGGTCGTGCAAGGCCTGCCCAAGCTCGACGAGCAGGCGCGGGGCGACCGGCAGTTGCCCGGCCACGCGGATGAGTTCGGCGTCGGAGATAACGGAAGAGACCATTCCCCCATCGCCTTCGTCTCTTCCTGGGGAAAATGAAGCGAAACAGCCGGGTTTTTTCCCAATTTTAACGACCGCTCCGCCCGTGGCAACCAGCCTTATGGTTACGGCTCAGCTCTTCGCCGGCTTGGGCGTGGCCTCGGTGATGAACCGGAACACGTGGTAGGTGGCGACCGTGCCGCCGACGTTCTTCATGCCGTGCTCGTCGCCCGAACCGTAGAAGAACACGGAACCCGGTCCGCCGCGCGAGGTGACGCCGTTGATCGTCACCTCCATGATGCCCTCCTTCACGATCACGAGTTCCTCGTCGGGATGGCGGTGCGGGGCGTGCGGCATCTCGCCGGGGTTGAGCGTGGTGATGTGACCCTCGAGCCCCAAGAGGGTCGTGGTCGGCGAATTGACGATCTCGCGGCGCGCGCCCTTCGGCGTGGGCTTCGCCTCGAGCTTGGTCCAGTCGAACACGGTGGACACGAGCTTGCCCGGCACGGCGGCGGCGGTCGCGCCCCCGGCCGGCGCGGACGGCGTGGCGGCGGTGGTCATGTTGAAGACAAGGTAGGTCGCGGGCGTGTCGCCGACATTGGTCACGTTGTGCAGGTCGTTCGACGCGAAGAACAGGATGGAGCCCGGGCCGGCCCGCTGCACCTGGCCGTTGATCGACACGTCGAGCAGGCCTTCCTTCAGGATGATGAACTCCTCCTGCGGGTGCCGGTGCGGCGGGTGCGACATCTTCCCGGGGTTGAGCGTGCTGATGTGGCTCTCGAACCGCTGGAGGGTCGCCGTCGGCTGGTCCGCCACCTCGCGGCGCGTCCCCACCGGACCGGGTTTGGCCACGAAATTCTCCCACTTGAAGACCGTGGAGCCAAGTTTCGCCGCGGGTGCGGCGTCCTCGGCGCGGAGCAAAGGCAAGGTGAACAGGGATAGCAGGAGGCAACGAAGCAGGATTTTCATGGGATGGCTTGAGGGGTTGGGAAAACGAAACGGACTAGGCTTTGATCCCGACCCGCCGGCCCTGGGTGGCGGCGGAGGCGTAGATAGCCTCGATGATCCGCAGGTCGCGCCGGCCCATCTCGCCCGGGACCGGCGTGGCGCGGCCGGTCAGGATGCACTGTGCGAAATCATCCATCTGCCGCGCCTGCTGGTTCACCGGCGGCGTGAAGCTCAGCGGGCCGCGGCTCGTGGCGCCGTGCAGGTCGCGGTAGCTGAAGGCCGGCTTCACCTCGAACCAGCCGTCCGCGGCCTCCGCGCGGAAATCGTTCCGGCCGTCGTTATAGCTGGTGTAGCACTCGCTGCGCGCACCGTCGGCGAACTCCAGCGTCCACTCGATGCTCTCCTCGACGTCGCGAAAGAACTCCGGCCGCTGCTTGGGCCGCTCGCGGGCCGTCACCGCGACAGGCTCGGCGCCGCCTCCCATGCAGGATTCCTGGATCACGTAGACCCCGAGGTCCATGAGCGGCCCGCCCCCCGCGAGGGCCTTGGTGGCCCGCCACTGGGCCGTGCCCATGTGGAAGGCGAACCCGCCGCGCATCTTCAGGAACGGTCCGAACTCCCGCGTGCGGACCAACCGGCGCAGCTCCTCGTGGTAGGGATCGAAATGCAGCCGGTAGCCGATCGAGAGCCGCACCTTCGCCGCGGCGCACGCCGCGAGGATGGCGTCGCACTCTTCGACGGTGCGGGCCATCGGCTTCTCGCAGAGGACGTGCTTGCCCGCCCGCGCCGCTGCGATCGCGTGCTCCGCATGCAGGCCGTTCGGCGTGACGACGTAGACGACGTCGATGTCGGGATTGTCCGCCAACCGCGCCATGTTCGCGTAGCCGTAGACGTTCTTCTCCGAAAAACCATAGTCCCGCGCCCACTGCGCACCCTTGGCCGGGCTGCCGGTGACGACGCCGGCCAAACGGCAATGCTGCGTCTCGCGCAACGCGGGCCCGAGCTGGCCCGAACTGTAGCCACCCAGTCCCACCAGGGCCACGCCCAGTTTGCGCGGAGGCGTTTCGGCGGCGGTGGCGGCTGTCCGGCTGCCGAGGGCGAGGAGGGCGGCGCCGCCCAGGGTGCAGCGTTCCAAAAATTCCCGGCGGGAGACGGGGCGTCCGGCGCGGGGGGCGGGCGGCGGGTTCATGTCCAGCACGCTGGCGGCATGGCGCGGTAACGCAAGCGGCCACCGTGACAACCTTGGTCCAACGTTCGACCGGCTTCACGGTTGGCATCCCCGCCAACCCGGCCGAGAGTGCCCTCACCCCATGAAAAAGCTGCCGCTGGCCGTTGTTTTTCTCGCGCTGAGTCTGGCCGCTTCCGCCGCCGACACCAGCGCTTCGCCGCCGGAGTTCGCGCCCTTGGTGCTGCGCAACACGCAGCTCCGCCCCCTCCCCCGCGCCGCCAACGGTCGCGACTACCTGCTCTATGTCGCCCTGCCGCCCGACTATGCCACGTCGGGAAAAAAATACCCGGTCGTCTACCTCTGCGACGGCTACTGGGATTTCACCCTGATCAACGGCTTCTACGGCAACCTTATCTACGACAAGGTCGCACCGCACTTCATCATCGTCGGCCTCGGGTATCAGAACGCCTCGACCAACGCCGAGTTCGACGTCCTCCGCCGCTACGACTACACCCCCGCGGCGGACCGGAACGATCCCCAGGCCAAGCTGTCGGGCCACGCCGCCGAGTTCCTGGCCGTCATCGAGCACGAGATCATCCCGTTCATCGAAAAGGAATACCGGATCGATCCTTCCTACCGCGTGCTGAGCGGCAACTCCCTCGGCGGCCTGTTCAGCCTCTACACGATGCTTGCCCGGCCGGGATTGTTCCAGGCTCACATCGCCGCCAGCCCGGCGACGCCCGACTGGCTGTTTGATTTCGAGGCGAAGTTCGCCGCCAGCGGACGGAAGCTGCCGGCCCGGCTGTTCCTGACCGGCGCGGAAAAGGAGTGGCCCGACTTTCTGGCCAGCATCAAGCGCTTCAACGAGCGGCTCCAGTCGCGCCACTACGACGGCTTCACCTATCAGTGGCGGCTCATCGACGGCGAGGGCCACACCGGCACCAAGGCGGAGAGCTACAGCCGCGGCCTCCGCTTCGCGTTCGCCCCGCTCGCCCCGAAATCCTGACGCCCAAGCCTCCTGACAGGGGGTTGTCAGTCGCCGGGGTATAATGCGACCATGCCCCGCGCCAAAAAGAAAACCATCTCCGGCCCCGACGCCGTGATTCCCGTCCGGGCCCTCGACTTCGTAATGTATAACACGAAGGACATCCGGCGAACCCGGGCCTTCTACCAGGCGATCTTCGGCTTCCAGCCGGGCGGGGAATGGGAGGCCTTCTGGTCCGAGTTCGCCACCGCGCCGCTCACGCTGTGCCTCAACGGCCCCGACCCGGCCCGGGGCCCGGAGTGGGACTGGCGGGGCGCGGCCTGTGTCGCGCTGGCCGTGGACGACGTGCCCGACGCCGTCGCGAAGTGCCGCCAGCTCGGCGTCCGGGTCCTCATCAAGCCCGTCGAGACCCGCGTGTGCTGGATGGCATGGATCGCCGACCCCGACGGCAACCGGATCTGCCTGCACTCGCGCAAAGACGGCTCGGCAGGCTGACCGTGGCCAAAAAAACGGCGCGGAATTTTCCGCGCCGCGCGAATGACAATCCGGCCGAAACTCAGCGCCAGAAGCCCTCCACAAAGACGTAGCCTTCCTTGTGATGCTCCCAGCGCGGCTCGATCCAGACGGCATGCGGACGCGGCGGGCGCTCCCAGTGGCCCGCGATCCACACGTGCCGCCCCTCGCGCCAGACATAATAGCCCTTGATCCAGACATGGTCGCGCGACGGGCGCTGACTCTCGATCACCACCTCGCGTCGCGGCGCCGGCGGGGGTTGCGCGACAAAGTTCAGTTTCAGACTGACGCCGGCCGAGGGCTGGACCCGGACGCGCTCCTCTACGACCGCCGGGCCGTCGCGCCACGAGCCCGCGACGAAGACGTAGCCGCGATCACGATGCTCCCAACGCGGCGCCACCCACACCATGTGTTCACGCGGGGGCAGGTCCCAGTGCCCGCCCACCCACACGTGGCGGCCGCCCTGCCAGCGCCAGTAACCCTCGATCCAGACATGGCGCGGCGAAGGCCGCTCGATGATGATTTCCTGGCGCGGCGGCGGCGGCGCCTCCTGGACTACGATCATTTCCTCCGTCATCGGCGGAGGCGGCGCCTCCTGCACAACCACGGCTGACGGAGGTGGCGGAGGACCCTGCTCGACCACGACGGTCGCCGGCCGCCGGGGCCGGCGATAACCTTCCTCTTCGACCACGCAACCGGCCAGCAGGCCGAGGGCGAGGCTCAGGCCGGCGAGGCGGGTCGCATTCGCAATAAGACGGGAATGATTGATCTGGGACATAAAGGTCATGGTAGAAGGGCTAGACGCCATCGGCCAGCTTCGGTTTCCACCCCGGTGGGGTCCGCGGACAAAAATGCCCGGGAACAAAATTCCACAGGACACATCCTCACCGCCTTTCCTGCGTCTGGACGGAGGATTCGGCCGCACCCGCCGTCAAAACGGGAAGTCCTTCCCGGCCCGCGGATCCTTCGCCTTTTGCTCGAGCCGGTGAGCCGCCCTTTCGTGCCGGCGCAGGCCGGCGACGCGGATGGCCTTCTTCGGCAGGGCCGGACAGGCGTATTCGCAGGCCCCGCAGCCGATGCACAAGTCGTCGGTCACCTGCGGCAACCGGAGGTTTTCGCCGTAGGGAACGGTGTCGACCGCCTTCGTGGGGCAATGCTCGGAACACGCGGCGCAGTCGGTGCCCTTGGTCTTCACGATGCAGCTTTCCAGATCAAGGTGAGCGAGGCCGATCCGCGTCAGTTGCTTGGTCGCGAGGGGCAGCAGCGTGATCGCCCCGTCAGGACAGGCCTCGGCGCAGCGCCGGCAGTCGAAATTGCAGAACGCACCCGCGTAATCGAGCCGCGGCTTCATCAGTCCCATGAGGCCGTATTCCAGGAAGGCCGGCTGCAAGACGTGGGTGGGACAGGCGCTGAGGCAAAGGTGGCAGGCCGTGCAGCGGTCGAGGAAGCGGTCAACGCTCTCCGCGCCCGGCGGGCAGATGGCCGGGCTGGACGCCCCGGCCTTCGGCTGGACGCGGTCCGTCGTCGCCGCCAGCAACGGAACCGCGGAAAGCGAGGCGACCGTGGCGGCGAGAAAGGCCCGGCGCCCCGGATCCGCCGCGGCACGCCTGGCGTCGGCCGCGCCCGCCGGCCGCCGCCAGCTCCAGCGATAGCCGATGCCCGCCTCCTCGCAGGCCGCGACGCAGTTGTAGCAGCCGACGCAGCGGGAGGCATCGATGGTGCCCGCACGCAGGTCGATGCACTGGGCCTTGCAGCTGCGCAGGCAGTCGCCGCACTTCACACAGGCGCCCCGGTCAAGCGTGAGCCGGAACGCGCCGCGCGCGGCGACGAGTCCGAGCAACGTGCCGACGGGACAGACCGTGTTGCAATAAAGCCGGCCGCGCCAGGCCGCGAGCCCGGCGACCAGCGCCAGCGTCAGGACCGGCACGGCCAGCGCCCCCGCCCCGGCCCACGCCGGCGCGACCCGGTAGAAACCCTCGAGACCCGCGGCGCCGGCCACCCCGACCAGCGCGTTGTTGGCCAGCGTGACCAGCGGCCTGAACAAGTCCGCGGCGATGCGCCCGTAAATACTGTAGGGATCCAGCAGCGCGAGCACGAGGCCCGTCCCGCCGGCGGCGACGCCCGCCAACGTCCCCCAGAGGAAAAACCGCCTCAGCCAAGCGCGGGCCGGTCGGTAGGGCAGCGGCGGTTTTCTCCGGCGCAACCAACCGGCCAGGCGCGTCACCACGTCCTGAAAAATGCCGAGCGGACAGACGGCGGAACAATAGACCCGGCCAAGGGCAAGCGTTACGATCAGGACAACGACACAGCCGAGGCCGGCCGCAGCCCCGGTCGCCAGGACAATGGCGGACGGGACGAATTGGATCCCGGCCAGCCCGGGCCCGACGGCCGGCGGCACGGCGCCGCGAAAGTCAACCAGCGCCGCCGTCAGCCCCGCCAACACCAACGCGGCGCAGGCGACGCGGAGATACTTGAGGCCTCGACGCCGCATATGGCCTCAGGCAAAATTGATCCGGTGGATGTCCACCCGGTCCAGATCCATCACGCCGAGCTTCATCCCGTCCGCGATCCCGATGTAGGCGATCTTGGCCGGCTCGAGCCCGAGCAGCTTTGCGGCGGCCGCGTCGAGGGCGACCGGATCGGCCGAGGCGAGCAGGGTCCGCATCTCGACGACATCGTCGACGGTCTTGCCGCGCGGGCCGTTGCGGACCATCGGGTGATAGGCGTCGAGGATGTTGAGCGTCGGCTTCCGCAGCAGGAGAAAATCGGCGATGGCCTGGTGCACGTTGTTCTGGTGGTAGAACCCGCGGTCCCAGACCGCGCCCATGAGGTTCTTCATCGCGGCGGTCATGCCGGTGCCGCTGTGGTGCTTGAGCACGGGCACGTTGAGGAGCACGTCGCTGTCGAGCACGAGGGAGTGCACCAGCGCGCTCTTCAGCTTCACGCCCCCGGGGATCGTCACCTCGCGGTAGAGGCTCTGGTCCTTGCCATTGACGACGTGCGCTCCGGCCTCGCGCGCGGCCTGCTCGATGCCGCTGTGCGCGTAGGTGAGCTGCCACTGGTCGCAGGGATTGTCGAAGACGCTCACCGACTTGGCGCCGGCCTCGAGGCAGAGCCGCGTGAGATGGCCGACAAGCTCGGGATGCGTGTTGGCCCCTCGCTCAGGCGGGGCGTCCCAGCCGATGTTGGGCTTCAGGCAGACGGTCTGGCCGGGTCGCACGAACGCGCCGATGCCGCCGAGCGAGGCCAGCGCCGCGTCCAGCATCTCGGAACGGGAGCGGTTGCGCACCGCGGCGAGTTCGGGCCGGACGGGGGCGGCGACCGATGGGACTGTCAGCTCGGCGGCGGCCAGCCGGCGCCAGGCGGAGAACGAGGCGGCAGCCCCGAGGACGAGGCCGGTCTTCAGAAAATCACGGCGGGTATTCATGGCGGGAAAAGGTCGCGGGCACGACCGGGGACCCTTCCGCCAATGTATGCCTCCGGCCGCGCGGACACGCCGCATTTCTTGGCAATAACGCGCTGCCCTTTCCCGCGCCGCCGGACGAAGGGCCTACGGTTTGCCTGCCGGGAGGGTGAACGCCTTCCCGTTCACCGTGACGTTTTTCAGCACGAGGCCCGTCACCCCGGCGACCGCGAATTTGTCATCCGCCACCTGCACGTCCACGTTCTCCAGCGTGATGTCGCGAAGAGTGTCCCCGGGATTGCCGCGGAGCGTGCCGAGCGCGCGGTAGCTGCCCGTGATGTTGCGCAGCGTGACGTTGTTCACGGTGCGCGCCGGCGCCGGCTGGCCCTGGAGATCGAAGAACTGCGTCCAAGGCGCCACGTTCAGCAAGCGGCCGCTCCCGGCGAGCTTGATGCCGTCGACCGTGATGTCCTCGTAATGCTGCGGCGTGTCCGGCCGGAGCTTCAGCGTGAGCACGGTCGCGCGGCCGGACATCACGCAGTTCCGCACCGTGACGTGGCGGACGACCGTCGCCTCGCTGCCGCAGGTGACGAGGCCGTTGCCGTCGCCGACCTCGCAGTCCTCGACCAGGATGTTTTCCACCGGCGGGCTGTCGGCGTCGCGGTCGGCGAGCGGGCCCTTGCTGCCCTTCAGCGCGATGTCGTCATCGCCGGTCGAGATGTAGCACTTCCGGATGGTCACGTCCTGCGAGCTGTCGACGTCGATGCCGTCGGTGCTCGGGCCGCGGACGCCGTTGACCGCGCTCGGGATTGTGATGCGCACGCCTTCGACGAGCACGTCGCGGCAGCGGTAAAGGTGAAGGTTCCAGAAACCCGAGTCCTGCAGGGCGAACCCCTCGAGGCGGACATCCGTGCAGCGGTCGATGAGGAGCAGGCGCGGGCGCTCGACCTCGAGGTTGGTGCACTTGGGGTTCTCGTTCCGGCGCGCCCAGAAGGCGCTCCAGTAGACCGGGCCGCTGCCGTCAAGCCGGCCCGGACCGCTGATGCGGACCTTGGTCAGGCCCTGCGCATTGACGAGCGCCATGCGCCACGGCTCGAAGTGTCCCTCGATGCGGGTGACCCGCTTCGGGTAGTCCTCGATGTTTTCCGATCCCTTGAGGACCGCGCCCTCGGCGAGATGCAAGGCGACGCCGGGTTTCAGGAAGAGCGAGCCGCTCCGGAAAACGCCCGCCGGAATCAGGACCGTGCCGCCGCCCTCGGCCGCGGCGGCATCGATCGCCCGCTGGATGGCCGCGGTGTTCAGCCCGGCGCCGCCGGCAACCGCACCGTAGTCGGTCACCGTGAACGGCTCGGCGGCGGGCAGCGCAACCGCGAGGGCAAGCGAGAACAAGACGGATGCAACCGCACGGCGTGGCATGAAGGAAGACATGAGGCTGCCCGGAGCATCGCGGATTTCCGTCGGAAGTGAAGGCTGCAGGCGCGGATGCCAAAAAAAACGGCGCGGACTATTCCGCGCCGCGAGGTGACCAAACGGGCCGGTCAATGGTGATCGTGATGCTCGTCGTGCTTGGGCTCGGCCCAGTAGCCCTCGATGAACACGTAGCCGCGGTCGCGTTTTTCCCAACGCGGCTCGACCCAGACGGTCCGGCCGCGCGGCGGGATTTCCCAGTGGCCCGCGATCCATTCGTGCTGGCCGTGGCGGTTGGCCCAGTAGCCCGCAACCCAGACGTGGTCGCGCGAGGGACGCTCGCGCTCGATGACCACCTCATGGCGCGGCGGCGGCGGGGCCTCGAGGACGATGTTCACGTCGATCGCCGCGAACAGGGCCGGGACCACGGCCACCACGGCGCTGTGCGCCGCGGGCGCGAACGATACACCGAGCAGCAAAGCCGAAAGGCACAGCAGGGCCGGCGTCCGGCGGCGGGAGATGCCAGGAGATCTAGTATTCATTGTCCTTCTGTAGACCGATCCCGCCGGGGCTGGTTGCGCGCTTTTTTGCGCCGGAAGTCATGCGCCCCCGGATCCGGACGGGCAATCGCCGGCCCAGCCGGGATTTGCATCGTGCCCGGATTTCGCGCAGGTTGCTGAGCCATGAAATCCCTGCCCCTTGCCGTGGCCGCCCTTGCCCTCGGCGGCTCCCCACTTTTTGCCGCCGCCCCGCAGGACCTGCTGCCTCCCGCCCCGCCCTGGCACGGCGCCAGCGAGGCGTTGATCGCGAAGCCGGACAACCCGTGGATCACGCCGGCGGAAAAGACCGGGCTGACTGACACGCCGAACTACGACGACACCATCGCCTATCTCCAGAAGCTTGCGGATGCCTCGCCGGTCCTGAAGCTCGTGGTGTTCGGCCAGACCGCGCAGGGCCGGGACCTCTATGTGGTCATCGCCAGCAAGGAAGGAGCCGAAACCGGCGCGGACCTCGCCAAGAACAAGCGCCCCACCCTGCTCGCCCAGGCGGGCATCCATGCGGGCGAGATCGACGGCAAGGACGCCGGCCTGATGCTGCTCCGCGACATCGCCTTCGGCGGCAAGGCCGCGCTGCTCGACGGCGCGAACTTCCTGTTCGTCCCCATCTTCAACGCGGACGGCCATGAGCGCATCTCCGAGTGGAACCGCCCGAACCAGCGCGGCCCCGTCCACCAGGGCTGGCGCACCACCGCACAGAACATCAACCTCAACCGCGACTACGTGAAGGCCGACTCGCCCGAGATGCGCGCCATGATCGGCCTCCTCAACGACTGGGAACCTGAGCTCTACCTCGACCTGCACGTCACCGATGGCATCGACTACCAATACGACATCACCTTCGGTTATAACACCTACCTCAACGGCTACACGCTCTCCCCGAAGGTCGCCGGCTGGCTCGACGATCACTTCCAGTCCGCGGTCACGGACGCGCTCTCCGCCCAGGGCCACATCCCGGGCCCGCTCATCTTCGCCACCAACAACCGCGACCTCACCGAGGGCATCTTCAACGGCGTGGCGACCCCGCGCTTTTCCAACGGTTACGGCGACGCCCGCCACATCGCGACCGTGCTCGTCGAGAACCATTCCCTCAAGCCCTACAAGCAGCGCGTCCTCGGCACCTACGTGCTGCTCGAGGCCTCGCTCAAGGCCCTCGCCGCCCACGGCACGGAGCTGCGCGCGGCCATCGAGGCCGACGCAGCCGACCGCCCGGGCCAGTTCGCGTCGAACTTCGGCCAGCCCGGCAACGCCGTGGAGATGGATTTCGCCGGCATCGCCTATGAGGACCACCTCTCGTCCGCCTCCGGCATCAAGGAGGTCCACTGGCTCGGCACGCCGAAAACCTATCCGCACCTCAGGGTGACGCTCGACAAGGAGGGTGTCCGCCTGCACCGGCCGAACGCCTACTACGTGCCCGTCACCCGGCCCGACCTTATTGAGCGCATCAAGCTTCATGGCATCGAGGTCGAGGAACTCGAGGAAGGGAAGACCGTGAAGGTAAGCATGGCCCGGCTCGTCGACCCGAAGTCCGCCGCCGAGCCGTTCGAGGGACATTTCGGCCTCACCTTCGGCAGCGTGAAATGGGAGGAGAAGACCGAGTTCTTCCCCGCCGGCTCCGTGCGGGTGTCTACCGACCAGCCGCTCGGCAACCTCGCGATGATCATGCTCGAGCCCGAGAGCGCCGACTCGTTCCTCCAGTGGGGCTTCTTCCCCGAAATCCTCCAGCGCACCGAATACGTCGAGGGCTACGTCATCGCCCCGCTGGCGGAGAAGATGCTCGCCGAGGACCCTAGGCTGAAGGCCGAGTTCGAGGCCAAGCTGGCGGCCGACGAGAAATTCGCCAAGGATCCGGCCGCCCGCCTCGGGTGGTTCTACGCGCGCAGCAAATTCTACGACGACCGCTACCTGCTCTACCCCGTCGGCATCGAGCGGTGATTTGCGGGGAATCCGCCGGAGGACGTAGTTCCCCGGACAAACCCCGGGCCGCGAGCACGCGGCAACGGGACGCCCGCCCAAGAAAAACGGCGCGGATGAATCCGCGCCGTGGTGAAGTTGAAGGAAAGCCGGCTCAGTTCCAGTAGCCTTCGAAAAACCGGTAGCTGCCATCGGAACGGCGCTCCCAGCGGGGCGCGACCCAGACTGCATTCGAGTTCGGCGGAAGCTCCCAGTGGCCGGCCATCCACTCGTAATGCTCGTTGCGCCACGTCCAGAAACCCGGGACCCACTTGTGATCGCTCGTCGGCTGCGCGAGGATGACTTCCTGCTGCATCGCGGGCGGGGCCTGCATGACGACGATGGTGCCATTGGGCGTCTGCACCGTGCCGGACACGACCACCTGGGTTTGCTGCGGCTGGGCCACCACGAGCTGCGTCTGCGGCGAAGGCGGCGGCGGGGCTGAAACCACATGCGAGCTCGGCTCGGAGGAGCAGCCAGCCAGGAGGGCCAGGGAGCCCGAAAACAGGGACACGAGGGCGAGCTGCCAAGTCGCCCGATTTACCATCGGTTGGGCAGGGGGTGGTTGATTCATCCCACACAGGACCGGGACGATTTAACCTGTGTTACGGGCAAATCACCGGGCGAAAGAAAATAATCCGGCGGTTTTTCGGGCACCACGGCGACCGCCCGCTGTCATGCGGCCGCGATTTCAGGCTTCTGCCGCCGCACCCATCCGTGTAATCGTGGGGCCAAAACATCCCCATGCAACGCACTCCCGTCAAAGACGCCCTCAACGCCACCGCCCCGAGCGACGCCATCTTCCTCCAAGGCTGGGTCCGGACCCGCCGCGACGCCAAGGCCTTCTCCTTCATCGAGCTCAACGACGGCTCCTGCCTCAAGGGCCTGCAGATCATCGTCGACGCCACGCTGCCCGACTACGGCAACGTCGCGCGGGCCAACACCGGCGCCTCGGTCGAGGTGCACGGCAAACTCGTCGAGTCCAAGGGCGGCGGCCAGAAATGGGAGGTGGTCGCGGACAAGTTCACCGTGCTCGGAGAGGCTGACGCCACCTACCCGCTCCAGAAGAAGGGTCACACGCTGGAATTCCTCCGCGAGATCGCCCACCTCCGCCCGCGCTCGAACCTCTTCGGTGCCGTGTTCCGCGTGCGCAGCCGGCTCGCCTACGCCGTGCACCAGTTCTTCCAGGAAAAGGGATTTCACTACGTCCACACGCCGATCATCACGGCGAGCGACGCTGAGGGCGCGGGCGACATGTTCCGCGTGACGACGCTCGACCTCGAGAACCCGCCGCGCGGCGAGGACAAGCAGATCGACAACACCAAGGATTTCTTCGGGAAAAAAACGTTCCTCACGGTCAGCGGCCAGCTCGAGGGCGAGATCTTCGCGACCGCGCTGTCGAGTATCTACACCTTCGGCCCGACCTTCCGCGCCGAGAACTCCCACACCTCGCGCCACGCCTCCGAGTTCTGGATGATCGAGCCCGAGGTCTCGTTCTGCAATCTGCAGGGCAACATGGATCTCGCCGAGGAGTTCGTGAAATACCTCATCAGGGACGCTCGCGAGCACTGCGCCGGCGACCTCGAGTTCTTCTCCAAGTTCGTCGACAAGGAGCTGCTCGGCCGCCTCGACTTCGTGCTCAACAAGCCCTTCGTCCGCTGCAGCTACACCGAGGCCGTCGAGATCCTGAACAAGTCCGGCAAAACCTGGGAGCATCCCGTCGCATGGGGCGACAACCTCCAGTCGGAGCACGAGCGCTACCTCACCGAGGAGCACTTCAAGTGTCCGGTCACCGTCTACAACTATCCGCGCGCGATCAAGGCGTTCTACATGCGCAAGAACGACGGCGAACCGGCCGACCGCCAGACGGTGGCGGCGATGGATCTGCTCGTGCCCGGCATCGGTGAGATCATCGGCGGCAGCCAGCGCGAGGAGCGCCTGGAGCTGCTGAAGGAGGGCATGGCCCTGCACCACCTCGACGAAAAGGCCTACTGGTGGTATCTCGACCTGCGGCGCTACGGCACGGTGCCGCACGCCGGCTTCGGCCTCGGCTTCGAGCGCATGCTGATGTTCGTGACCGGCGTGGCCAACATCCGCGACGTCATTCCCTTCGCCCGCACCCCGGGCACCGCGGAGTTCTGAGCCGGAGCGATGCAGTGGCATGTAGGGTCGCCGCTTGACGGCGGACTGTCCCACGTGCGGACAACGGCATGGCGACAAGCGCCAGCCCTACAATCGGAGACCCGCTGGCCGGTGGAACGCGGCCTCCGGACGCGTTGCAGGATTTGCGCATGGGAAAACCGGTCCAGGGGCCCGGTTCCCCCTGTGCCCATTGCATCGTTCCGGCTGGGCCACCTGCCGGGGCGGGTTGCGCTCCGGCGCCGGCAGCGCCCCGGGCCCGGAAGCGGCCAGCTGCCGCACGTCCGCCTTGATCCGGTCCAAGGCCGCATCGATCGCCCGGACGATCTCGGGCACCGCGCGGATGAGCCCCGCGAACCGCCCGGTGATGTCCCCGAGCTCGTGCAACTCGTCGGCCGTGCTCCCGATGTGGCCGTGGATTTCGCCGAGCATCGCGGTGATCGAGTCGTCGTCGGCAATGCGACTGGCCTCGACCTTCCCGCCGAGTTGGGCGACGTGGAGGGCGAGCATGGTCCGGCCCAGTTCGTCGGCGGCGACATTGAGACCGGCAAGGTGCTTGCTTAGCAGGCCGAGAAACTCGACCGCGCGCAGCATGGTGGCGTGGAACGCCTCCTGCAGGCTGCTGATCATGTCCTGCCGCGAAGTTCCGGCCGTCAGGCCGTCGGTTTTGCCGGCCAGTTCCGCGCCGAGGAGTTCGCGGCCGAAGAATAGCATCATCTCCAGCTGCAGCCGCGCGCCGGCGAGGTTGAAGATCACGGTGTGCAGCTCGGCGGATACGTCCCGGATATGTCCGGTCAGGCGCAGGACCTCCGCCGACGTGCGCGCCGAGGCCTCGCCGAGATATTGCGCGATCACCTCGAGGCTGCGGCCCGCGTTGCCCAGCTTGACCGCCTTGATGGTCGTGCTGAGCGCGACAAACCGGATGTTGAGGGTATGGTCGAATACCGACGCGGATTTCTCCGTCAGCCGGTCGTGCAGTGAGGTCAGCTCGTCCAGGTGCTGGTATAGGCTGTCGATCTGCGCGTAGGCCTGGCCGCCGCTTTTTTGGATATCGAGCAGCAGCCGCGCCGCCTCGCTGGTTCCGGCCGCCGCCGGTCGGGCCGCCGCCAGGCCGGCCCTGGACACCTGGCAATCGCGGCTCTTGATCTCCTCGTGGAGGAATTTCCACATGAAACTGTCGTAATCGGTGAACCCCAGCCGCGCCAGTTCCTCGCCCAGCAGCCGTTCCGCGGCATCCATGCCGGCGCGTCCCTCCGCCCCGCCGTCACCGTGCTGCGCCTCGACGGCCCGCAGCTTGGTGTAAAGTCCCTGCAGCGCCCCGCTGATCGGGCACGAAGGCTTGAACCGCACGGACAGGAATCCGCCGGGGACGGGCGTCACGAGGGCGACCACCCAGTAGTAGCGGCCGTCCTTGGCCATGTTTTTGACCAGGGCGGCGATCGGCAGGCCCTGCTGCAGGCTGGCCCACAGCAGCCGGAAGACCACCCGGGGCATATCGGGATGCCGGATGATGTTGTGCGGCTGCCCGACCAGCTCCGCCAGTGGATAGCCGCTGACGCGGGCGAACACCTCGTTGCCTGACCGGATGATCCCCTTCGGGTCGGTCGTGGAAAAAAACATCTCGTCGATACCAAAATCACACGGAGCATCGATAGGGATCACGGCGGAAGTTCGCATGGGGTGTCAGATTAAAATCGTCACCCCCGGGCCGCCACTTGACCCCGATTACTGCGCATATTTTGCCGGGCCGCCGCCGGTGGGCCGGCCTATTTCCCCGCGCCGGCCACCGGCACCTGGACCACGAAAAGCGCGCCACCGCCCGGGGCGTCCTCGCACCAGACCCGGCCGTTCATGACCGAGATCAGCTCACGCACGATCGCCAGCCCCAGCCCGGTGGATTTCTCGCCACCGGTGGGCCGCGCGGTGCCGCGCGCATACTTGGTGAAGATGCGCTCCTTTTCCCCCACGGGCACGCCGGGGCCCTGGTCCCGGATCTCCACCCGCACGTGCGCCGGGCGGAGTTCGGCCGCGACCTGGAGGCAGCTGCCGGCCGGGGAAAATTTCAGCGCGTTTGAGCAGAGATTGTCGAACACCTCGCGCAACGCGCCGGTATCGGCCTGGACCGGGGGCAGGACCGGCAGCGCCGTCACCTCGATCCGGATGCCCTTGTGCTGCGCGATCGGCTCCAGGCCGTGCAGGGTTTCCCGCAGGACGGCCGCCAGGTCCACTGGCCGGAACGCGAACTGGCGCCGGCCCTCCTCCAGCTCGTGGACCTCCAGCAGGTCGTCGATCAGGCGGGTCATCTGCCGCGTGGAATTGATCATCATCTCGATCTGGTGCCGCTGGGCGCCGACGAGGTTCTCGCGCAGCAGGCTCGCGCCGAGCGACACGGCGGTGAGCGGGCTGCGCAGGTCGTGGGCGGCGACGCGCATGAGCTCGTTCTTCTCCTCATGCCGCGCCTGCAGCTCCGCGTTGGCCATGTTCAGGCGCGTGTTCGCCGACTCGAGCTCCTGCTGCAGGGCCTGCCGCTGCGTAAGCTCGGCCCGGACGGCCCGGTAGTGCCACACCAGGAAGCCGATGACGGTCCCGAGAACAGTGAGCACCGCGGCGGCCGTCTTCCACACGAGGTCCCAGCGGATCACGTTCGCATAGTCGACCCGGATCCAGCGGTGGTCCAGCGCCTGCATGTCGGCCCGGGTCAACGAGGCGATGCCCTTGTCCAGGATCCCGATCAGCTCCGGCCAGTCCTGCCGCACCGCGAACCGGAGCTCGAACCGCTGCGGCATGATGCCGGCGATCTTCAGGTCGGCGAGGCCCTGCGTCTTGATGATGAAGCTGGCGTTGGCGAGGTTGGTGATGGCGGCGTCGGCCTCCCCGCGCGACACCAGGTTGAAGGCGTCCGCCATGGTGTCGGTATAGTGGATTTTGACACCGGGATAATCCCGCTCCAGCTCCATCATCGTCGCATAGCCCCGCGGGCCGGCCACCGTGCGCCCGATCAGGTCGTAGTCCGACCACAGGAAGGCGTCGTCCTTGCGGGTGATGATCGCCACCGGGAAACCGAGGTAGGTGGAACTGAAATGAAATTTCTGCTCGCGCTCCGGCGTCCGCGCCGTGCCGGTCAGCACGTCGATCTCGCCGCGCACCGCGCGGTCGTAGGCCTCCGTCCAGGTGGCGCTGGGCACGGTTTCAAAGACCACCCCCAGCCGCTGGTTGAGCAGGGCCAGCACGTCGGCGTCGATGCCCGTGAACGCGCCGACGTCGCTCCGCATGCTGAATGGCGGCCAGTCGGGATCGAAGCCGACCCGGATGTGCGGATGCGCCGCGAGCCAGGCCTGCTCCGCCGGTGTCAGCGGAATCCGGTCCGTGCCCTGCGCCCGGGCGCCGACGCCCCAGCCCGTCACGAGGAGGCACAGGCACAGCAGGGTGAAGGGAGGGATTTTCAAGGCGGGGCCGGCGACCTCTTCGGATACGCCGACCGCACCACCCCTTCAAGTCCTATCCCGGCCGACCGCCCCTTGCCCGCCCGGTCAGAAGCATTGCCACCGGCCAAACATCCCTCAATCTGCCGCTTTAATGCCCGATACTCCCACCAGTCCGGTCCCCGGCGCCGGCCTCAAGACGGTCCTGGTCATCGACGACGACAAGCGCCTCCGCCCCGTCCTGATCGAGGGCCTCGAGGCGTCCGGCTACCGCACCCTGCAGGCCCCGGACTCGGCCCTCGGCGCCGAGCTCGCGCGCACCCACCTGCCGGACGTCATCGTCTGCGACATCGACATGCCGGGTCAGGACGGCAAGGGCTTCCTGAAACAGCTCCGCCTCGATCCCGAGCTGGCGGACCGGCAGTTCGTGCTCATGACGGGTGACCCGTCCTACGCCAACCCGCGCGCCGGGATGGAACTCGGGGCGGACGACTTCCTGCTCAAGCCCTTCTCCCTCGGCGACCTCACCCGCTGCGTCGCCGCCCGCCTCAAGCGCGCCGAGCTCAGCCGCCATCTCGAGTCGCGCATCATCGAGCAGCTGCTGGGCAGCCTGCACTCGACCCTGCCCCACGAGTTCTTCACGCCGCTGGCGGGCGTCTTCGGCCTCACCGAGATGCTCGAAGAGGAGCTCGACGACCTGTCCAAGGAGGAGATCCGCGAGATCCTCCACGACATCCTCACCTCCGCGCGCCGCCTCCACCGCACGCTGAAAAACTACCTGCACATCATCGAGCTCGATTCGCCCTCGCGCGCCGTGCAGCCGGCCGCCCTCGAGGCCGAGTCTGTCACCCAGTCGGCGGCCACCGGCATCCAGTCCGCCGCCAAGCGCCACCTGCGCGAGGCCGACGTCAAGGTCGAGCTCGCCGGCGAACGCCTGCGCACCAGCCCGACGGAGTTCACCGCGCTCGTCGAGGAGCTTGTCGACAACGCCCTGAGTTTCTCCCGCAAGGAATCCCCCGTCACCGTGAAGCTCGCGGCCGACGGCGTCTGGCTGCGTCTCACCATCCGCGACGAGGGCCGCGGCATGACGCCCAAGCAGCTGCAGCAGCTCGGCCTCTTCCAGCAGCACGATCGCAAGAAGTTCGAGCAGCAGGGCCTCGGCCTCGGCCTGGCGCTCGCGCGCCGCATCGTTCACCGCCTCGGTGGCGAGCTGCGCTTCGACAGCGAACCCGCCAAGGGCACGACGGTCCACGTGGCGCTGCCGATCGCCAGGGATTGACGCTTATGCTGGAGGGCTGGCGCTTGCCGCCATGCCGTCCTTCGCGTGCCCACCGGCCCGCCGACGAGCAGCGGCCCTGCAGGCAGCGACCGCGCTCACCCCGCCCCGATCGCCCAGCCGGCGAGGAACACCAGCACGCCGCCCACGACGACCTGGAAGACCGCCGAGACGAGCGGCGTCTCCATGTAGCGCTTCCGGATCCAGGCGATCACGCCCAGTTCCACCACCACCACCGCGACGGCAATCGTCGTAGCGGTGTGGAAATCCCGGACCAGGAACGGCAGCGTGTGCCCGATGCCGCCGAGCGTCGTCATCAGCCCGCACACCACGCCGCGCAGCCACGGTGCGCCGCGGCCGCTCAGCTTGCCGTCATCCGACAGCGCCTCGGCGAAGCCCATGCTGATGCCCGCGCCAACCGAGGCCGCCAGGCCGACCTTGAAGGTCTCCACCGTGCTGTTCGTGGCGAAGGCCGCCGCGAAGAGCGGGGCGAGCGTCGAGACCGAGCCGTCCATGAGGCCGGCCAGACCGGGCTGCACGAACCGCAGCACGAAGAGCCGGCGCGCGGCATGGACCTCCGCGTCCTTCTGCCCCGAGGCCTCCTGGGCGCCGTCCACCATCTCCGCCGTGGCCTCGTGCTTGCGCTCCTCCTGCGCCAGGTCGCCCAACAGCTGCCGGACCGCCGCGTCCGACGTTCGCGCCGCCGCCGCCTCGTAAAACCGCTGCGCCTCGATCTCCATCTGCGCGGCCTCGCCGCGAGCCTTCTCGGGCCGGATCGTCGTGGCCAGCCAGGCCGGCCGGCGGACGAGAAAACCCTTCACGTCCTGCCGCCGGATCAGCGGGATGTGCTCGCCGAATTTCCGCTGGTAAAGCTCGATCAGGCGGTGCCGGTGGCCCGATTCCTCCTCGGCCATTCGGTTGAAAAGCTCCGCCGACGCCGGAAACTCCTGCTGCAGCGCCGCGGCGAAATCGCGGTAGATGCGCGCGTCCTCCTCCTCGGCCCCGATCGCCACCGCCAGCAGCTGGGCCTCCGTCAGATCACGAAAGTGCATGGCCGCAGCCAATGAAACCCGGCGCACAAGGTCGACCCTGGAATCGCGAGGGCTTCCGCGGAGGGTCGCCCCCTCCCCCTACTTCCTCGCTTCGCCCAGCCCGTATCTTTCCTCGGCTTCCTTCAGGACCGCGCGGCTGATGATGAGACGCTGGATCTCGCTCGAACCCTCGCCGATCTCCGTCAGGCGCGCGTCGCGCCACATGCGCTCGACCGCGGTGTCGCGGGTGTAGCCCCAGCCGCCGCAGATCTGCAGCGCGCGGTTGGCCGCGCGCGAGGCGGCCTCCGACGCGTAAAGCTTGGCAAACGACGCCTCGAGGCTGAACCGCTGGCCGCGCGCGTGCATCACGCACGGCTGCAGCAGCAGCGCCTCCGCTGCGCGCAGCTCCACCTCGCAGTCGGCGAGCATGAACTGCAGCGCCTGGAATTCGGCGAGCTTCTTGCCAAACTGCTTCCGCGAGAGCATCCGCTGCTTCGCGATCTCCACGGCGGCGCGGCCGAGGCCGATCGCCATGGCGGCGATCCCGAGACGGCCGCCGTCGAGGCAGGCGAGCGCCGCATGCTGGCCCTTGCCGCGCTGGCCGATCAGCTCGCCCTTCACCTGCTTCAGATAAAACTCGCTCGTGTTGCTCGCGCGCACGCCGCTGGTCGGCACCTTGCGCACGCGCTCGATGTCGGCGCTGTTGATCCAGTAGGCGGAGAACTCCTTCTTCCCCTTCTCGTCCACGCCCGACACCGCCATGACGATCATGCGGTCGGAGTGCAGGCCCATCGTGATGTAGGTCTTGTGGCCGTTGAGCTCCCAACTGCCGTCGGGCAGCAGCGTCCCGGTGGTCTTCACGCCGCCCGTGTCCGAACCGGCCTCTGGCTCGGTCAGCGCCCACGCGACCATCCAGTCGCCGTTCAAGGCACTCGGGAAGATCTTCTTCTTCAGTTCCTCACTGGCGTAGCCCAGCGGGTGGCCGACGCAGAGCGCGTTGTGCGCCGCCAGGTTCATCGCGAAGGCCCCGCAGTGCCGCGCGACCTCTTCGATCACGAGGCAGAAGCACAGCATCGACAATCCCTGCCCGCCGACGGCCTTCGGGGCGAGCACCCCCATGAGCCCGGCGCGGCCGGCCTTGGTGAAAAGGTCGCGCGGCAGCTCCTCGTTCTCTTCCCACGCCGCGGCGTGCGGGGCGATCTCCGCCGTGCAAAACTCCGCGGTTTTCCTCAGGAACGCGTGTTCCTCCGGCGTCAGGTGATCCAGATACAAGGAGTGGGGATGCAGCATGGGGATGGGGTGGCCGGGTGCCGAAGTCCGGCACCCGGCGCATTTGCCATCCTGAACACGGCGTGGGATCCCAGGGATGACCGGCGTTTCAGGGGTAGGAAACGCCGGTGGATTTTTGCGCCGCGCAGAACGACAGTTCGTCGCGTGGTTTGCGGAAATTTAGCCCGGCCTCGGCCCCACGCAAGCCGCCCGCCCGTCACAACGGGTGATTACGCCAAAAGGTGCAATCCGTCCAACCGGGGTGTTTTCCCGCTCCTCGGCCATTGCGCCCGCCGCATTCTCCCATTCGTATCTCTTTTGCATGGCCGCAGCCACCTCCCCTTCCACGCGGGCTCCGCTTCGCATTCTGACCGCCGTCCCCGTCTGCGACGGACACGACAGCGCCGTCACGACGATCAACATCGAGCTCGCGCGCCACGGCATCGAGGTCATCTACCTTGGCTACCACCAGTCCGCCTCCGCCATCGTGCGTGCCGCGATCCAGGAGGACGTCAACGTCGTCGGCCTCAGTTCCTACAACGGCGGCCACATCGTCTTCTTCAAGGAGGTCGTCGACCAGCTGAAGCAGAAGGGCAGCGGCGACATCCCGGTCTTCGGCGGCGGCGGCGGCACGATCACCAAGGCCGACGAGCGCCTCATGAAGCGCCAGGGCACCGACCGCATCTTCTTCGCCGGCACGCCGCTCGACGACATCATGGCGCTCATCAAGCGCGAGTATGCGCGCGCGGCCAAACCGAACGCCAGGTTCAAAGGCGACCGCGCCCTCGCCCGGGCGATCTCAATCGTGGAGTCCGATGCCTTGACTGTAGGAGGGGCTTTACGCCCCGATTCGAAGTCATCGGGGCGTATAGCCCCTCCTACAATTAAGAAAACCGGCAACGCCCATTCCTTCGTGGTCGGCGTCGCCGGCCCCGGCGGCGCGGGCAAGTCGACCCTCATCGACGAGCTGACCTCGCGCTTCCTGCGCCGCTGCCCGGCCGGCCGCATCGCCATCCTCGCGAACGACCCGTCGCACCCCGACTCCGGTGGTGCCATCCTCGGCGACCGCGTCTCTGCCATCTACTCGCAGGACGATCGCGTGTTCTTCCGCTCGCTCGCCACCCGTGGCAACCTGACCGGCCTCTCCGCTGCCGCCCCGGCCGCGATCGACATCCTGAAGAAGTCCGGTGAGTTCGACCTCATCCTCCTCGAGTCCGTCGGCGTCGGCCAGGAAAGCGACCCCTTCCGCATCTACGGCCAGGGCCCCAAGCTCGTCGACGCCACCCTCTTTGTCCTCGCGCCGCATTACGGCGGCCGCATCCAGCTCCAGAAGATCGCGCTGCTGACCGGCGCCGATCTCGTCGCCCTCAACAAGTGCGACCACCCGATGGCGCATACCGCCAAGGCCGAGATCCAGGCCCGGCTCGACCAGAATGGAAAGGACCAGCAACTCCACGCCACCACGGCGGCCAAGCACTTCGACCCGGGCGTGGACCAGCTCTTCGCCGCTCTCGCCCAACTCGGCCACCTGACCCTCTCGACTGGCGGTGAGAAAGCCTGCCACCTGGAGGTTTCCTCATGAGCGACCTCGGAAAAATCGCCGACTCCGTCGACGCCTACAACGCCCACGTCGCCGCTGAGGTGGCCCGCGCCCGCACCGACCAGAAGTTCGCCGCGGACCTGCTCGGACGCTGGGCGAAGATCCACGAGTCCATCGACTGGACCGTATCGCCCACCGGCACGCCCATGCCCCGCCTCGCCCTGCCGCAGACCGACGACCCGGCCGCCATCGCGGAATATCTGCTCGGCCAAGGCCTGCCCGGCCAGTTTCCCTATGCCAACGCGGCCTACCGCGAGATGTATCTCAACCGAGAGGTGAACACCGGTGAGGAGCCGATGCGCCTGTTCGCCGGACTCGGGCTCGCCGAGGACACCAACGCGCGCTTCCACTACCTCGGCACCCACCAGAAGAGCCTGCGCCTCTCGACCGCGTTCGACGGCCCGACGCTCTACGGCCTCGACTCCGACCACGAGGGCGTGCTCGGCAAAGTCGGCGAGGGCGGCGTGGCCATCGACACCGTCGAGGACATGACGCGGCTCTTCGCCGGCTTCGACCTCACGCGCAAGGACGCCTCCGTATCAATGACGATGAACGCCCCCGCGCCCATCATCCTCGCGATGTTCATCGCCGCCGCAAAGCGCCGCTTCGGTCCCGGCTGCGTGGCCAATCTCCGCGGCACCATTCAGGCTGACATGCTCAAGGAAGTGCAGGCGCAGAACGAGGTCATCTTCCCCATCGACGCCTCGCTCCGTTTCCTCTGCGACATGATCGAGTGGTGCGTGCCGAACATGCCGAAGTGGTATCCCGTCTCCATCTCCGGCTACCACATCGCCGAGGCCGGGGCCACGCCGGTGCAGCAGGCGGCGTTCACGCTCTCGAACGGCTTCACCTACGCGCAGCTGCTCAAGGCCCGCGGCTGCGACGTCAACGAGTTCGGCCCGCGCCTGTCCTTCTTCCTCGATTGCGGCCTCGACGTGGAATACCTCGTCCTCGGTCGCGTCTGCCGCCGCATCTGGGCCATCGGCATGAAGGAGGTCTTCGGCGCCAACCCGAAGGCGCAGATCCTCAAGCTCCACACCCAGACCTCCGGCCGCTCGCTCATCGCCGCCGAGTTCCAGAACAACCTCACGCGCACCGCGGTTGAGCTGATGCTCTCCTACATGAATTACACCAATTCATGCCACTCGAACTCCGCCGACGAGCCCTTCACCACGCCCACCGAGAAATACGCCACCCTCGCCTCGCACGGCCAGTCGATCATCATGGAGGAGTCGGGCGTCTTTAAGCACATGATGAACATGTTCGGCGGCGCGCCTGGGCTCCTCATCCTCGAGCGCCAGGTCGAGAAGGCTATCCTCGAGGTCTTCCGCGAGATGGACACCCTCGGAGGCGTCCTCGCCGCGCAGGAGCAGCGCTACCAGCGCAGCAAGATCCAGGAGGCCGGCCACGCCTACGAGAAGCAGATCTACGCCGGCGCCCGCCCCATCATCGGCCTCAACAAATACGTGAACGACGAGCCGATGCCGAGCGTCCCCCTCGCCCGCACCTCGCCGAAGAAGCAACGCCTGCAGGTCGAGCGCCTCCGCGCCTTCAAGAAGAAGAACGCCAAGAAAGCCCCCGCCGCCCTGCAGAAACTAGAGAACGTCGCACGTAACGGCGGCAATGTCTTCGCCGAACTCGTGCACACCGTCGAGGTCTGCTCGCTCGGGCAGATCACCGCATGCCTGACCGATGTGGTCGGGAAGTTCAGGCCGATGGTGTAAGCTTTCATTTTCATGCAAGCGTCAACGTCCACCCCCGCGCTCCTCGACCGCTGCAATGAGATCGCCGCGCAGGAAGCCGTCCTGCGCGAAGGCGGCGGACCCGACGGTCTCGCGCGCCAGCACAAGCTCGGCCGGCTTTTCGCGCGAGAACGCATCGCCGCGCTGATCGACGACCCCAAGGCCTTCCTCGAGACCGGGCTCTGGGCCGCTCACGGCATGTATGCCGACTGGGGCAAGTTCCCGGCGGCGGGCGTCGTCACCGGCATCGCCAACATCTCCGGCCATCCGTGCATGATCGTCGCCAACGACGCCACGGTGAAGGCCGGCGCCTTCGTCCCGATGACCTGCAAGAAGGTCCTCCGCGCCCAGCGCATCGCCTTCGAGTGCAACCTGCCGCTCGTCTACCTTGTGGACTCCGCCGGCGTGTTCCTGCCGATGCAGGACGAGATCTTCCCGGACGAGGACGACTTCGGCCGCATCTTCCGCAACAACGCCGTCCTCTCCGCCGCGGGCATCCCGCAATACGCCGCCATCATGGGCAACTGCGTCGCGGGCGGCGCCTACCTGCCCGTGCTCTGCGACAAGATCCTCATGACCGAGGGCAGCGGCCTCTACCTCGCCGGCCCGCAGCTGGTGAAGGCGGCGATCGGCCAGGACACCGACACCGAGACCCTCGGCGGCGCCGCGATGCACGCGGAGATCTCCGGCACGGTTGATTTCAAGGAGAAGGATGACCCGGCGGCGATCAAGCGGCTGAAGAGCCTGATTGGGTTGTTGCCGGCCGAAACTGTAGGAGGGGCTTTACGCCCCGTTTCAGGACAATCGCCGGCGGATGAATCGGGGCGTAAAGCCCTTCCTACAGCTAGTGAATTCCCGGCTTCCAAAATCTACGAGCTCGTCTCCGTCGACGGTCGGAAGGAATATGATGTCCGCGACCTGATGAAGTGCCTCGTGGATGTCGGCACGATCGACGAATACAAGGCCGACTACGGCCAGTCCGTCGTCTGCGCCTTTGCGCGGCTCGGCGGACGGCCCGTCGGCATCGTGGCCAACCAGCGCAAGCGTGTGCAGTCGAAGACCGCGGGCCTGCAGATGCAGGGCGTCATCTACGCCGACAGCGCCGACAAGGGCGCGCGGTTCATCATGGACTGCAACCAGACGCGCGTGCCGCTGCTGTTCCTGCAGGACGTCTCCGGCTTCATGGTCGGCAAGGACGCCGAGTGGTCCGGGATCATCCGCTCCGGCGCGAAGATGGTGAACGCCCTCAGCAATTCCACCGTGCCGAAGATCACGCTCATCACCGGCGGCTCCTTCGGCGCCGGCAACTACGCAATGTGCGGCAAGGCCTTCGACCCGCGCTTCATCTTCGCCTGGCCGCACACCAAATACGCCGTCATGGGCGCCGCGCAGGCCAGCGACGTCGTCTTCAACATCCTTTCCCGTTCCGCCAAGGACAAATCATCCGCCGAGCTCGACGCGCTCCGCGCCAAGGTGAAGGCTGACTACACCGAGCAGACCGACATCCGATACGGCGCCGCCCGCGGATGGGTTGACGCGATCATCCAGCCGCATGACACGCGCGCGACGCTGCTCCGCGCCTTCGAGCTGGCGAGCCGGCCAACTCCGAAGGCGAGTTTCCACACGGGCGTGCTGCAGGTCTGAATGTGGACTGCGGCGACATGTCGCCGCTTTGAAAGCGGTCTCGCGAGACCGCACTCCACAAGGGGATCAATCCTGAGCAAGGCAGACATCGCGGAAACGCGGAGGAGCGGAAGCACGATAGGGGTTTTTGGTCGGAACCCTGCCGCGCACTAGAGCTGTCTGTTGCCCTAGGCGTGTCGGGCCCATAAAGCCCGACCTGCCATTCTCAGCGTTTCCGCCCTTCCACGTTTCCGCGATTTCTTCCGGCGTCAGGCCGCAGCCGCGACCGGCGGCACCAGCGGCACCTCCACCACGAACACGGCCCCGTGCCCGCCCTCGCCTGACTCGCACCACACGCGGCCGTGGAGCGCCAGCACGAAGCGGCGCACGATCCACAGGCCGAGGCCGATGGATTCCTCCCCGGAGGTAGGCTGCGCGCTGCCGCGGCCGAACTTCTCGAAGATCTTCTCCCGCTCCGCGGGCTTCACGCCCGGGCCTTGGTCGCGGACCTCGAAGCGGCAGTGCGTGGCGGTCGCCCCGACCCGCACCTCGACGCGCGAGCCCGGCGGGGAATACTTGAGGGCGTTGGAAAGCAGGTTGTCGATGACCTGCTGCAGGGCGACGTAGTCGGTCGTCAGCGGCACCGGGGCGGCGGGCAGCCGGGCCTCGACGGTGATCTGCTTGTGCTGGGCCGCGGCGCGCAGCGCGGCGACGGCGGCGTGGGCCAGCGGCACGGCGTCGCCGGCAAGGAACTTCAGGGAGAAATGCCCCTCCTCCACGTTCTGGGCCGAAAGCAGGTCGTTGATGAGCCGTGCCATCTGGCGGGCCGAGTCCTTGACGCGCACCACCGTGGCCGCGAGTTCGGAGCCACCCAGCGGCGGGTCGAGTTGGAGCAGCTCCACGCCGAGCTGGATGCCGGTGAGCGGGCTGCGGAGGTCGTGCGCGACCATGTGCATGAGCTCGCTCTTTTCCTGGCCGGCCCGCACGAGCCGGTCGCGCGTCTGTTCCAGCTCAACCTGGATGCGGCGGCGCTCGGCGAGCTCGCGGGCGAGGCGGCGGTTGTGGAAAAACACCAGGCAGAACACGATCACCGCCGCCGCGGCGACGCCCGCCGCCACGCGGAACGCCGAGGCCCAGCGCCGGTCGGCGGCGTAGTCCACCGGCACCCAGCGGCTGGTGATGCGCACCCGGTCCTCGGCCGTGACGCTCGCGAGCACCTTGTTGATGATCTGCACGAGCATCGGCCAGTCCTTGCGCACGCCGATATAGATCTCGGACGACGCCGAGATGACGCTGCCGAGGCGCAGGTTGGTCAGGGAGTGCGTCTTGATCAGGAAGGTCGCGTTGGCGACGTCGCCGATGGAGGCGTAGACCTCGCCCTTCGCGACGGCGCGGTAGCAATCGAGCGAGGTTTCGTATTCCACCACCACGTTGCCGGGCGCATTTTCGTCCAGGTCGCGCCGCACGCCGGAATAGCCGCGCGGGACGCCGATGGTGCGGCCCTTGAGTTCGCTCAGGGAAAACAGATACGGCGAGTCATTGCGCGTGATGATGACATTGGGCGCAAACGAGTAGGACTTGGTGTAGGCGAGGAACTGCTCGCGCTCGGTCGCGTAGCCCAGGCTCGGCAGCAGGTCGATCTCGTGCGCCTTGAAGGCGGCCACCGTTTCCGTCCAGTTGCGGCGGGCCTCGTTTTCGAATTTCAGGCCGGTCCGCTGCGCGATCAGCTCAAGGTAATCCGGATCGAGGCCGACGATGCGGCCGGAATTTTCGCGGATGGCGTAGGGCTCAAAACTCGGGTCGTGTCCGACGCGGACAACCGGATGCACGGCCATCCAAGCCAGCTCCTCCGCCGTGAACTGGATCTTGTCCGCGAGCGTGCCCGCGGCCTCGGCCGCAATCCCCGCCGTGGCGCAAACGCCCGCTGCAAGCAGCAGGCTCACGACCCAGACGGAGAATTTTGGAAGCTGTTTCATCGCGGGAAAAGGGTCAGTTGTTATTCCCCCGGCCCCCTCCGTCAATCGGCAGTTTGGTAAAAATACCCCTACTTCCGGCCAGTATAAATGGTCCTATCTTCCCCGGTCGCACCGCGAACACCGTAAGACGGTCCGGGCCCGCAGCTTGAGCCTGCCGCTGTCCTTAACCGGACGCGGCCCGACCGGCTAATCGCCCAACGGCAACTCCAGCACCGCGCACAGGCCAGTGCCGTCCGGCGCGGGGTTCAGCGCCAACGTTCCACGGTGCAACTGCGCGATCGACCGCGCGATCGACAGGCCGAGGCCAAGGCCCTGCTGCTCGTGCTTCTCGCGGCCGAATTGGCGAAAGGCCGCGACGGCCGCGCATTCCTCGGCGGTCATGCCCGGCCCGCCGTCGGTGACCTCGATGCGGTAAACCCCGGCGGCAACACGACCGGTGACGGTCACCGGGGTGCCGGCGCGGGAAAACTTGAAGGCATTCTCCGCGAGTTCCCCGACCGCCGCGCGCAACCAATCGGGGCTGATGCGGACCGCCGCGAGTTCGCAGGACACACGGAGGTCCGCCGTGCGACCGGCGTTCCGCGCCGCCAGCTGGGCCTCGTCCTCCGCGCCCGAGCCGCCGTTCATCACTGCGGACGGATCGCTCCAGCCGGCATCGGAGAATTTCTCCAGTTGGAAATGCTGCATGAGCTTGCGCGCCAGCGCGAGCTGACGCTCCGCGCTCTGCCGGATGGACGCCGCCAGCTCGCGCAGCTCCTCGCGACCGATGCTCGCGAATTCGGACTCGATCAGGAACGCGGCGCCGAGGATTCCGTTCAGAGGGGTCAGGAGCTCGTGGCCCCACGGGGCGGCGAGTTCCCGCCGGTGCTGCTCCGCGTGGTGCCGGAGCGGGGCGACGAGCGCCGCGCGCTTTTTGATCGCCGCCGCGATGGCGTCCAGCAGCTCCGCCGCCTGGAAGGGCTTGGTCAGGTAGTCGTCGGCCCCGAGCACCATGCTGCGGCGGTGGTCCGCGCGGTCGGTCTTGCCGGTGAGGAAGATGAACGGGATCTCGCGCAACGCCGGCTCCTGGTGCACCGCCTCGAGCACGCCGTAGCCGTTGAGCCGGGGCATATCGATGTCGCACAGGATGACGTCGGGCCGCTCGGCGGCGAGCGCCAGTCCGGCCACGCCGTCCGCGGCCGCCATCACGGTGTGCCCGGCCTCCTCGAGATAAATCTCCGCCATGCTGCGCCAGCGGTGGTCGTCATCAATCACGAGCACCCGCAGGTGGCGGGTGCCGGCGAAATCCGTTTTTGTATCCCAAGGCGTGGAAGTCATGAGCTGCGGGGCCGGCCCTAGCTCCACGACCGCAACGGTAGCCAGAAGTTGCGTTTCGTCCAGAACTAGTCCGGCTGTGGCTGCCGGGTTTCGCCTTTGGTCCTCAGCCCGGCAATTTGAAATTCTCCATCTGCGCCTTCACTTCCTGCAGGAACGCGGCGGCGCCGGCGCCGTTGACGACCTTGTGGTCGAACGTGAGCGAGAGCGTGATGACCTCCGCCGGGTGGATGACCCCACCGGCGTTGATCATGCGCTCATGGGCGGTGCCGATGAAAAGGGTGGCCATCGCGGGTGGCACCACGATCGGCGTGGCGCTCTCGACGCCGAAGGCACCCAGGCTCGTGATGTTCACGGGGGCCTGCACATCGACCAGTTTGCCCGCGCGCGTCTCTTCCACAGCCTTGTTGTAGGCCGCCGAGAAATCGGTCCACGAAAGCTTGTTCGCCACGTGGATCGGCGCGGTGGCGAGCCGGTCACCGTCGAGCGCGACCGCCACGCCGGCATCGAAGTCCGCCGTCTCGACGATGGCCCCCTCCTTGTTGACGAGGGATCGGAAAGCGCCGTGCTTCTCCTGCGCGCGCACGACGCACCACGCCATCATGGCCGAGGGCGACGCGGCGGCCTTGCCGTCGCGCTTCTTGGCGGCCTCGCGAGCCAGGCGCAAGCCGTCCCAGCGGACATCCATCAGCATGTTGGCGGGAACAACGGCATCGAGACGCTTGGTGATGGCCGGATGCAAAGCGGGCGGGCGGACATTGCCTTTCATGGGGGCGGAAGTTGACGGCAGTTTTTGTAGGTCGGGGTTTATCCCCGACTTCGCGGTGTCGGGCGTAAAGCCCGACCTACTCGGAGCGGCACCGGAGATTTTCGCCGCGGCCAGCGCGGCACCCTCGACCGGCAGGACCGCGACGCTGGCGGCATCGCCCGTGACCAGCGCGATGTCCTGGCCGATGAGCACGGTGTCATCGACCTTGATCTTCCAGGTCTTGAAGGTGCCGGCAAACGACGCCTCGATCGGATAGACGGCCTTGTCGGTCTCGACCTCGCAGAGCACGTCGTCGTGTTTCACGGCGTCGCCGGGCTTCTTGGCCAGGCTCGCCACGCGCGCGGAGCGCAGGCCCTCGCCCATGATCGGCACGCGGACGATGATGTCGCTGGTGCCGGCAACCACGGTGTTCTGCGGAGCATGGGAAAGATCGGCCGCAGCATTGGTTTCTGTAGCCGGCCTCGTCGAGGCCGGTCCGGGGTCCGCGACCCCGGCTACATTTTCCCCGCGCGAGACATTGACCGACACGGTGCGCCAGATCGCGTCGAGGATGCGCGGCACGTCGGGCAGCGCGGCGTATTCGTAGATGGGGTTGTAGCCGATCATCACGTTGCCCTTCGAGACGAGGACCGGCGGGGCCTTCAGCGCCGCCCACAGGTCGGGCTGGCTCAGGATGTGGGTGATGATCATCTGGCCGACGGAGCAGTTCTCGGTGTCCTCCTGCACGATGACGAGCCGGCCGGTCTTGCGCACGGAGGCCTCGATGGTCGCCTTGTCCCACGGGGCGATGGAGCGCAGGTCGATGAGGTCGACGCCGACCTCGCCCTTCAACTCGGCGATGGCCTCGGCAGATTTCTCCATCGTGTTGCCCCAGGCCACGAGCGTGAGGTCGTCACCCTCGAGGCAGATGCGCGCGGAGCCGAACGGGATCGAGACCACGGGCGCCGTCACTTCCTTCTCCGCCCAGAGCATGTGCTTCGGCAGGAGAAAGAGCACGAGGTCCTCGGCGTGCATCGCGGTCCAGAGGAGGCCGGCCGCGTCCTCGGGCGTGCTAGGGATGACAATGTTGATCCCCGGGAAATGCGTGAACACGGACTCGTTCGCCTGCGAGTGCCAGAGCGAGCCGCCCGGCAGGTAGGCGCCGTAGGGCGCGTAGATAACGGCCGGCACCTTCCACTCGCCGTTGCTACGCCAGCGGATGTTGGCGAGGTTTGAAACCAGCTGGTTGAAACCCGGGAAGATGAAATCGATGAACTGGATCTCGAACACCGGGCGGCGGCCATAGAGCGCGAGCCCGCCGGCCAAGCCGATGATGGTGGACTCGGCGAGCGGGGAGTTGAACACCTGGCCGGAGAAATCCGTCGAGAGCTTCTGCGTGAGCCGGAAGACGCCGCCCTTCGGGTCCTCGACGTCCTCGCCGAAGATGATGCGGCCCGGGTCGGCGTCGAGTCCCGCACGGAGCGTGCGGTTGATCAGGTCGCCCATGCGGTATCTGCCCGGCTTGAACAGCTCCTCCTTCAGGTCGGGCGACGGCGAGACGGACTCGACCATGAGGTCCTCGGAGCGCGGGTTCTCCGCGGCCTCGGCGGCGGCGTAGTCGCGCCGGACCTTCTCCTTGAGTTCGGCGTCGAGCGCCGCGTATTCCTTCTCGGTCAGCTCGCCGTCGCGGATCATCCGGTCCTTCAGGTGGCGGATCGGGTCCGCCTGCTCGAGCGCCGCGAGGTCCTCCTTCGAGCGGTAGAGCGTGTGGTCGTCCGTGCTGGTGTGGCTGGAGAGGCGCTCCATCTTCACCCAGAAGAACACCGGGCCGCGGCCGGCGCGGAGGTCGGCGATGGCCGTCTGCGCCGCGGCGTGGATCGCGGCCGTGTCGGCGCCGTCGACGATCTGCCACTGGGCCTTGTTCAGCACCTCGATCGCGAGCGGGTTGATGCCGCGCGTCGGCGTCGAGATGCCGTAGGCGTTGTCCTCCACGACGACCAGGACCGGCAGCTTGCGCTCAAGCGCGAAACTCAGCGCCTCGTAGAAATCGCCCTGGCGCGACGCGGCGTCGCCCACCGTGGTGACGACGACGCCGTCCTTCTGGTCGAGCTGGAGGCCCCAGGCGATGCCGCAGGCCGGCATCAGCTGCGCCGCGGTCGGCGTGGGCACGCTCACGATGTTCAGTTCGCGCGAGCAGTAGTGGGACGGCATCATGCGGCCGCGCGAGGCCGAGTCGCGCTTGGCGAAATACTCCAGCGCCAGGTGGCGGGTGGTCAGGCCGCGGCCCATGCACAGGCCGCGGTCGCGGTAGTAGGGCACCACGAAATCGCTGTCGCGCAGCTGGGCGCCGATGGCCGCGAGGGCCTCGTGGCCGCGACCGGAGACGTGGAAGTGACCCTTGCCCTGGCGGTTCAGGCTCTCCTCGCGCAGGTCGCCGTGACGGCTCTCGAGCATCGTGAGCAGCAGGTGGCGCTTCTGTTCCTTGTTGAGGGTGGCGGCGGTGGCCATGGCGTGGATTTCGGGGCAGCTTTTCCCAGTAAAACACCCCTGACGGCAACGCATTTCGGGCGGGCCGGCGGCCCAGCCGGCCGCATTAGTCCCTTTAGGCGAAAGGTGGCGATCGGGTGCAGGGGCACCGTCGAGTGACGCCCCTCCACAGAAAAACCTCAGCCCCCGAACAGCCCGATGCTCTTCGCGTAACGCATGAGCCCGCCGCGGAACGCCGGGAAACCGGTGCCCATGAGCAGCGCAAGGTCGGCCTCCGCCGGCGTCTTGAGCACCCCCTCGGCCAGCACGCGCTTCGTCTCGTCGATCATCACGCCGTTGAGCCGGTCGGCGATCGCCTGCGCGTCCATGGCCACGGCCTTCCGCGGAGCGAGCTCGTCCATCGAGGTGTTGCGCACCGGACCGTCGTGCGTGTGGGTGTAGAATCCCGCGCTGGCGCCGTTCTTCCGGCCCTTGAGTCCGACCGCGAGCATGCGAGCACAGACGCTCGCCGGCGTAAACCGGTCCGGATAATAGTGCTTCATCTCGCCGAAGATGAAGTCCGTCACGTCCACGCCGACCTCGTCGATGAGGCGCATCGGGCCCATCGGCCAGCCCCAGTCGCGCATGGCGCGGTCGATCATCTCCGTCGGCACCCCCTGCTCCCAAAGCAGGCAGGCCTCGTTGAGGTAGAAGAACAGCACGCGCGTCACGAGGAAGCCGGGCGCGGATTTGCACACGACCGGCGTCTTGCCGAGCGTGCGGACGAAGGCCAGCGCGCGGTCCGCGGTCCCGCGGCTGGTATGCGGGCTCAGCACCAGCTCGACCAGGGGCATCCGGCCGACCGGGTTGAAGAAATGCAGGCCGACGATGCGGCCGGGGTTCGTCGCGGTGGACGACAGTTCCTCGATCGGCAGGGCCGAGGTGTTGGAGGCGAACACGCAATCCGCCGTGGCCACCTTCGACAGCTCCGCGAAGACCTTCCGCTTGGCCTCGACGTCCTCGACGATGGCCTCGATCACCAGATCGCAGATCTCGAAATCCTCCAGGCTCGTCGTGATGCCGATGCCGCCGGTCATCTTGTGCGCCTCCTCGTGGCTCAGCCGGCCACGCCTGACGTTTTCCGCGAAGAGTTCGCGGATGACCGCGACGCCGCGCTCGATCGCCGCCTTGTCCGCGTCGCAGAGGATGACGCCGAAGCCGTGCAGCGCGCACCAGTGCGCGATGCCGGAGCCCATCACGCCGGCGCCGATGATACCGACCGTGCGGAACGGCGCAGGCGCGCCCCCGGCCGGCACGCCGGGGAACCACGCGTCCATCGTCAGCTTCTTCGCCCCGTCCTTGAGCAGGAATACCGCGATGAGGTTCTTCGCGATCTCGCCGGTGGCGACGCCGCCGAAGAGCGCGGCCTCAAGGTCGAGCGCGGCGGCGGGCGGCAGGCCCGCGCCCTTCTCGATCGCGTCGAGCACGGCGAGCGGCGCCGGCTGGCCGCGGTGGCGCGTGAGCGCGACCTTGCGCTGGGTGGGGAAAAAATCCGCCGGCGCCTCCGGGGGCGCGGCGCGCCGGGGCAGCCCCTCGGCCGCCAGCCGCAGGGCCGCCGCCTTCGCCCGCGCCTTCAGTTCGGCGGCGGGCGCGAGTTCGTCGACCAAGCCCGCGCCCTGCGCGACGGCGGCGGGCACGAGGGCCGCCTTGAAGATATGTTCCACCGCCGCGACCGGCCCGACGAGCCGCGGCAGCCGCACACAGCCGCCCCAGCCCGGGATCAGGCCGATGCCCACTTCCGGCAGGCCGATGACCGTCTCGCGCGCCTCGCTGGCGACGCGCCAGTGGCAGGCGAGCGCAAGTTCGAAGCCACCCCCCGCGCAGGCGCCGTGGATCGCGGCGATGACCGGAACCTTCAGCGCGGCGAGCTGCCCGAGCGCCTCCTGGCCCGCCCGGGAAAGCTGCGTCGCCGCAGCCGCGTCGGTGACGCCGGCCAGCCATTTGAGATCGGCGCCGGCGATGAAGATCTTCTCCTTCGCGCTGGCCACGACCACGGCCTTCAGCGGCTGGGCGCCAAGGGCGGCGATGGCCCCACGGAGAGCGGCCCACGTCTCGGGATTGAATACGTTGGCCCGGCTATTCGGGGCGTCGAAGGTGATCCAGCCGACGCCCTCGGCGTCAACCGTGTGAGTAACCGGGGTTGGATTGCTCATGTGTCATGTCAGATTGGGATCAAGACAACCGCCGTCCGCCCGCGAAGTAAAGCCAAGGAGCGAGACTACCCCATTGGTAGCAGCCGGCGGCCGGCACCCGATCCATGGGGGCTTGCCCGTTTTTCACCGCCGGCCCGCGCCCGCGGCAAACTTCCTCAGGTATTTCAAGGCCACCTCGAAATCCTTGTCCGGCGGCGCCTCCACGGTGAATGGCTCGCGGGTCAGCGGATGTCGGAAGGTCAGCGCGGCCGCGTGCACGGCCAGCCGGGTGATAAGCGGTTTCTCATCATCGCGGCCCTTGTAGCCGCGCTTCAGGCCCGAGAGGAGCAGCGCCGTCGCATCGCCGTAGAGCGCGTCGTTCAGCACCGGCGCCCCTCGCTCCGCCAGGTGCAGGCGGATCTGGTGCGGGCGGCTGGTCACCGGACGGGCCTCCACCAGGGCAAAGCCGGGGCGCCCCGCCGGCTGCGGGAATTTCTCCAGCACGGCGAACTCCGTCAGGCTGGCGAGGCCGTGCTTCTTCACGACGCACATGCGGCCGGGCCGGCCCTCGTCCTCCTTCATGAAGAGCTCGACCGTGAAGCGATCATCCGTCGGCAGACCCACGGTCAGCACGTGGTAGGTCTTCCCCGCCGTCTTCGACTGGAACTGCCCGCTGAGGAAATCGAGCGCGACCTTGGTCTTCGCATAGAGCACCACGCCGCTGGTGTCAGGCTCGAGCCGGTGGACGTTGGCCGTGTCAGCGCCGTAGGCGGCGCGCACCAGGTCGAGCAGGTTCTCGCCCGGTTGCTGCCGGTCGGGGGCCATGGCCAGGCTGCCGGGCTTGGCGAACGCGATCAGGGCGTCGTCTTCGAAGAGAACGGGCGGCAGCGGCATGGGAGTCGGTCCAGCGTGCGCCCGCCCTCCGCCGCGGCAACCCCGAAGGCCGGGCTTTACCTATTTTTTTCCGGCCCGCGCAAGATCGGCGTGGCATTCGCGGCGGCCGCGCTGTTGACTGCGGCCCGATGACGCTGGCGCCACGATTTCTGGTCAACTTCTGGGCGGGCTTTCAGGTGACGAAACTCGCCCGGCGCCTCCAGACCGCCGGCCGCGCCGCGAGCGACCAGGCCGCAGCCTTTGCGCAACGCATGGCGCAGCAGGCAGAGACGGAATTCGGCCGCAGCCACGGCCTGGCCACCGGCACGACCTACGCGCAGTTCCGGGAAAACGTGCCGCCGCGCACCCCGGAGCAGTTCGCGCCGTTCATCCGGCGCATGGCGGCCGGCGAGGCCGGCGTGCTGGCGCCAGGCGTCTGCCAGTTCTTCGTCGAAACCGCCGGCGCGACGGGCCGAGACCCCGCCCTCCTGCCCGTGCCCGAGCCGATGCTCGCGCATTTCCGCCAGGCGCTGCGCGACTCGCTCTATCTCTATGCGGCGCGGGCGGGCCACAGCGGGGTCTTCCTCGGCCGGCACCTGCACGCCGGGGCCAGCACGGCCCTGACCGCGGAGGGCGGCGCCTACCGCACCGGCCTCGACGGCATGCTCGCGCTCTGCCTCACCCCGTGGGCCGAGGCCAACCTCTACGCGCCGCCTCCCGCGATCGCACGCCTGCCGGAGGGACCCGAGAAGACCGCCGCGACCGCCCGCGCCATGCTCCACCGCGACGTCACGCTCGTCGGCGGCTCGCCCGGCGCGGTTGCGCAGCTCGCTGACACCGTCCGCGAGGCGGCCAGCAGCGGCAAGCGCCGCATGACCCATCTCCAGGCGGTCTGGCCGAACCTCGAGTGCTTCGCCTTCACCGGCGCGCCGCTCGGCCTGCACGCCGAGACCCTGCGCGCCACGCTCGGGCCCACCGTGAAGTTCCACGAACTCTACGCCGCGGCCGAGGGCATCTTCGCCGCGCAGGACGGCGGTTCGCCCGCCGGGCTCCGCCTGCTGACCGGCACGGGCGTGTTCTTCGAATTCCTGCCGCTGCGCAATTTCCACGAGGACACCCTCGCAAAGTCCGGCGCCGAATGCCTGCCCCTCGACAAGGTGCAGACCGGCACCGACTACGTGCTCGTCGTGACCACGCCCGCGGGACTCTGCCGGCAGGTGCCCGGTGACATCGTGCGCTTCGTGTCGGTCGATCCGCCGCGCCTGCAGTTCACCGGCCGCACCCGGCTCCTGCTCAATTCCTTCGGCGAGCGCGTCACCGAACGGGACCTGACCGACACGCTGCTCGCGGTCTGCGCGCGCAACGGCTGGTCACCCGTCAGCTTCCACGTCGCGCCGTTCGTGCACCGCATCGCCGCCGGCCGGACCGTGAGCTCGCACGAGTGGTGGGTCGAGCTGGGCACCCACACCCACAAGACGCCGACCGCCAATGTGCTCGGGCCGGAGTTCGACTCCGAGCTGGCGCGGCGCAACCCCGACTATGGCGCCAAGCGCGCCAACGGCACACTTGGCTTCCCGACGGTGCGGCTGGTGATCCCGGGCGTGTTCGAGCAGTGGGCCCGCACGCTACCCCGCCGCGACGGCGCGATCAAGGTGCCGCGGTGCCGCTCCGACCGGCTGGTCGCCGACCAGCTCGCGGCCCTCACCCACTTTCACCAGGGGACGCAGCCGCCGTTCGGGATGGGCGACTCGCAGTCGCCGGTGTGAAGACCGGCTGCTGTAGGGCCGGAGCTTGTCGCCGCACCGTTCTCGCATGCAGGGCGGCACGCCGACAAGCGGCGGCCCTACATTGAAAACCCACCCTACTTCTTTCCCTTCGGCTTCTTCGTGGCGGCGGTCTGCTTGGCGTTGAGCCACACTTGGCCCTTGGCGTTCACGTTCAGCCAGTAGAGTTCCCCGCCGTGCTCGGCGAAAGTCGGCTTGGCCTTCGGCGAGTCCGGCGGCAGCAGGCCCGCACTGGCGAGGACGGCCATGAGCTGCGACTCGGTCTTCTCGAGTTTACCGGCAAGTTCACTGACGAGGGCGGTGACGCCTTCGCCGCGTTTCTTCGGCTCCATCATGAGCCGCATCGCGGTGAGCGTGTTCTCGGGCGGCAGCGGCGCCTTCGTGGGCACAAAGGCTTCGCGCGGGTCCTCGTAACTGCGGCCGGATGGGGCCGGAGCAGGCTCAGCGGCGGGCGCGGGGGCGGCCGATTGCGTCGCTTCCGTCCGCTGACCTCCGTCGTCCGTCTTCTGGCCGCGGTCCTCCGGTTTCCCGCCGCGTTTCTCCTCGGCGTTGATCCAGATTTCGCCGCGCTGGTTGCGGTTCAGGTAATATTCAAAGCCGCCGTCGTAGGCCAGGACAGGCTTGTCGCCGCCCTCGAGGCGCAGGCCGGACTCGGCGAGCTTCTCGAGCAACTGCGCGTCGTCGAGCTTCAGCGCCTTGGTGAGATACTGGAAGCTGCCCGACCAGCCGTGGCCGCGACGGTTGCGGCGCATCATCGAGCGGATCTTGCCGAGGAACGAGCCGGTGTCGGCGAACACAGCCTCGATCGGCCGGGCCTGGCGGTCCGGTTGGCGCGGCGGCTGGGCCGGCGCCTCATGGCGCGGGGTCTCGGCGGCGGGAGTGCGCTGCTCGGCGCGCGGCTCGTCCCGACGGGATTCCTCGCGGCGCGGCGCGGGCGCGGGTGCGACGTCGGCGGGGACGTCTTCGTCGGCAACCCGCTTGCCCGGGACGATCCGGAAGACCGGGTCCGGTTTCTCGCGGGTGTTGATCCAAGTCTCGCCGCGACGGTTGATGTTCACCCAGAAAAGGTCGCCGTCATACTCGACGTAGACGGGCTTGGCGTTCTCATCGACCGGGATCGCCATGCCGCACTCCACGAGGGCGGCGCGGATCTCGGCCTCCTCGAGCTGCCACTTCTTGGCGAGGAAATCCACCCCGACCGACATGCCCGGACCGCGCTGGTTGCGCCGCATGTGGGGCTTGAGGGCGTCGAAGAAGGTCGGCAGCTCGTCCTCCGCGGTGAGCTTGTCCCAGTCGCCCTCGGGGGCGTCGGGGTCGCCGTCGCGCGAGGTGTCGACCGGGCGGCGGAACCCGTCGTCGGGCGCGACCTTCTCCTCGAGGTGGTCGTCGGGCTTTTCCTCGACGGGCGCGGGGGCGCCGGAGGTGGCGGCCTTGAACTTGGCCTCGAATTCCACGCGGAGCTTGTCCGTCTCGGCGCGCGCGGCGGCCGCGGCGGCGTCCTCGAGGGTCCAGTCGCGCATGATCGGTCGCCGCGCCAGGCCGGTGAAGGCCAGGGCGTTTTCGGGCAGGGTATGGAAATTGATGATCTCCCACTGCTCCTGTCCGAGGTCGTTGATAAATTTTTCCATCAGAGCCGGCGTCGCGAAGCCGCCCTTGCCGCTGCTGATGACTTTGTATTCCCAGTTGGCCATAGTGAGGCGCAACGCATCCCGTATCGCCCGCTTCGACGCCAGCCCTAAATTCCCGGCCGCCCCGACCGCCCGCCGGCGGCGCCGGGGCGATCCCAGCCCAACGATATAAGCAGGGTCGGTTTTGCCTTCGGACCACGCGCCGGGAAAATCCCGGCTCGACCTCACCGGAAAAATCCCTTTTTAGAACCCCGCTTCTTTTCCCGCCCCTGCTCATCGGTCACCCCCCGTGAGTTCGCCCCAGCCCAATCATCCGTCCGTCCCGGTTCCGTCCGCGGAGCAAAACCGCTGGTTTGCCGAGGAGGTGCAGCCGCACACGCCCTCCCTGCGGGCCTATCTGCGCAGCCGTTTTCCCTGGCTGCAGGAGGTCGACGATATCGCGCAGGACGCCCTCTTCCGCCTCTGGCGCCGCAGCCGCCAGGACCAGGCCGAGCCCGTGAAGTCGCCCAAGGCCGCCCTCTTTGCCATCGCGCGCAACGCCGCCTTCGATGCCGGCCGGCGGCGCAACGTGGTGGAGATGAATTCCGTAGCCGAAATCGAACACTTGTCCGTCTTAGATGAGCACAGCGATGTCGCCGAGAACGTCAGCACCCGGCAGGAACTGGAGTTCCTCGCCGCCGCGCTGCGGGACCTGCCGGACCGCTGCCGTCAGGTTTTGACGCTCACCAAGATGTATGGCTATTCGCAGAAGGAAGTCGCCGCGCAGCTCGGAATCTCCGAGCACACCGTCCGCGCCCTCGTGGCGAAGGGCGTGCGACGCTGTGCCGAATACCTGCGCCACCGCGGCGTGCGCCGCTCCTCCGATGAATAACCGCGAACCATCCGCCTTGCCCGCCGGTTCATCCGATGCCCTCGAGCAGGCCGCGGCCGACTGGCTCGCACTCCGGACCAGCCGGGCCCTGACGCCCGCCGAGGAATCGGCCTATGCGGCGTGGCTGGCCACCGATCCGCGCTGCGGACCGGTCATGGCCGAACTGGAGGCCGCGTGGCGCACGCTGGACCAGCTGGCCTTTTATCCGCGCGAGACTGGGGCGGCGCCCGACCCGGATTTCTTTGCCCGCCCGCCGGAGTTCCGCCGGCCCCGGCGGTGGGTGCGCCCCGCTTTGACCGCCGTGGCCGCGGCCGCCGCGGTCGCCGTCCTGGTTTGGTTCCATCCGTGGTCCACCCCGGCGCCGCAGTCTCCCGCGGGCGCGGTCGCCGAGACGGGCTCCCGCATCCTCCACCTGGCCGACGGCTCGGAGGTCGAGCTGAACGTCGGCGCGGAAGTGACCGAACACTTCACCCCAGAGGAACGCCGCGTGCGGCTCGTGCATGGCGAAGCACATTTCACTGTCGCGAAGAACCCGGCGCGGCCCTTCGTGGTCGAGGCCCGGGGCGTCGCGGTCCGCGCCGTCGGCACGGCGTTCAATGTCCGCATGGCGCCGTCGGCGGTCGAGGTTCTCGTCACCGAGGGCAAGGTCAGCGTGGGTTCGAACGCGCCGCCCGCCTCCGGCCAGGCCGCGCCGGATGCGGCCTTCCTGGAAGTCGGGCAGCGCACCGTGGTCGACACTTCCGGCCCCCGACCGGTTCCGGCGGCGGTCGAGTCGCTGGCCGCCTCCGAGATCGACCGCCTGCTCGCCTGGCAGCCCACCCGGCTCGTCTTTGACTCGACCCCGCTGGCCGAGGCGGTGATCCGCATCAACCGCCACACCGCCGGCGTGGCCGGCGCACCGCACCTGCGCATCGGCGACGTGGAACTGGGCGCGATGCGGATCAGCGGACGCATCCGCGCCGACAACATCGCGAGTTTTGTGGAACTGATGGAGACCGGCGGCTTCGGGGTCGCGGCCGAACGAGCGCCTGACGGAGACATCGTTCTGCGGCGCGCCCCGTGAGACGCGACCACGCCCGGAAACCTCCGGCGGAAAAATCCGCGAGAAATCCGTAATCGGTATTTTCGGGTTGTCCGTCTTACAGGCGCACGAGCTCGCGCCCCCCTCGCGCCGGCCGTGACCCCAACCCCATGAAATTGTCCACCCCCTCCCTGTCCCTCGGGCTGTCCGGCCCGCTGGGCCGCCTCGCCGCGATGGCGGCCTTCGCGATCGCCGCCTGCACCGCCGCCTTCGCGGCGGACGCCCCCGCCAAACGCAGCTTCGACGTGCCGGCGGGCGACGCCCTGGTCTCGCTCAAGCAATACGCCAACCAGTGCGGCCAGGAAATCATCTATCCCGACACCATCAAGGGGGTGCAAACCAAGGCCGTGAAGGGCAGCTACACGTCGCGCGAGGCGCTCGACGTGATGCTCGCTGGGACGGGCCTGGTGGCCACGCAGGCCAAGAGTGGCGCCCTCGCCGTCAACCGGGTCCCCGACCCAAACGCCTCAAGGGCGGCGCCCAGCGTGACCCGCAGCGACCGCCCGGCAGCGAAGAGTCCCACAAGTGATTCGGACAAGGACACGATCGCCCTGACGCCTTTTCAAGTGAGGGCCAGTTCGGGCGGCTACGGCGCGCTCGATTCCAGCTCGATCACGGGCTTCCGGGCGGATTTGGCCAAACTACCCGTGACGGCTGACATTTACACCGAAGCCTTCATGCAGGACATCGCGGCCACTTCCGTGGAGGAGATGGTCGTGCAATTTGGCGGCGCGGGCATGCAGACGTCCGATGCGGGCGGCAACGGCGCGTTCAACAACTCTCCCGGCGACCGGAACAGCAGCACCGCCATCGTGCTGCGTGGCAATAAAGTGAGCGTGCATCGCGACGGATTCCAGGCGGCCATCACTTCGACAAAGGGTTTGCTGAGCGGCACCGACAATTTCTCCACCGAACGCGGCGAAGTCGTCCACGGGGCGAATTCGCTGCTCTACGGTGACAGCGGCGGCGGCGGCGTGATCAACATCGTTTCCAAGCAGGCCCGCTTCGGGGTGAATCCCTTCGGCAGCGTGTCCTTCTCGACCGACCGGTATGGTGCCTGGCGCGGGGTGTTCGACTACGGCATGGGCAACGACAGCGTGGCCGTGCGCCTGGCGGGCGTGGATGCACAAACACATTACCGGCGCGCCAATCTGGGCGGACCCACCACCGGCAAATACATGCAGGTCGCCTTCAAGCTGCCCTTCCGCTCGGTGCTCCGCGTCTGGGGCCAAGTCATCAAGGCGGAGCAAAATAATTCGGTGAACGCCAACAATGTGCCCAATTTCCTGTTGAACGCGAATGGCACGGTGAACGCCAACGATCCCAGAAAGACGCTCGCCCTCCGCTATCTGGTGGCGACCGGCCAGGCCAGCGACATCAACATCATCCCGAACCTGAACCTCAACAACGTGGACTCGTTCCGCGGCTGGTGGGCTTCGGACCACATCGTGGACAACTACGCCGGGGCCTCGCTGGAAACGCCGCTGACCCCGTGGCTGTCGAGCCAGCTGGCCGTGGCGTGGGACGAAAATTCGAATTGGCAGCCGGCCGGCGGCGGACAGCCGGTGCCCGCGGGCCTGACATCGGGCAGTGGCAACACCAGTTCCAATCCGTTTCCCTATGCCGCCATTCCCGTCAGCACGCCAGGAGACTCCACCTCGCACGACCACCGGCTCAACCTGCGTGCATCGCTGCTGGCGGACAACCAGTTCTTCAACGGCCGCGTGCACAGCCAGACGATCCTCGGCGCCGAAATCGCCCGGCAGGACACCCATAGTGAGAGCTTCGTCTACGCCCTGACCGATGCGAACGGCAACATTGTCATCGATCCGTCCAAGCTGGCCAATGACCGCGGCATGACGATTCTGACCGGCCCGCTGTGGTTTGGCATCGGCAACGGCCTCAATCCCCAGCCGCTACTTTACGGCAACGACCTGACCAAGCCGATCACCTTCAATATCCACGCCAACAGTGTCACCGTGCCTGATCCCGTGAGCGGCGCTCCGCTGAACTACGTTCGTGTGCAACGCCGCATCCGGGATAACTCCCAAATTACGCCGACCAGCCCGCAGGGCACGGTCGGCAACAACGGCACGCTCGCGAAACAGTTCGTCGAATCCCACAGCTATTACGCGGCAAACCTCTCGCAATGGTTCGATGGGAAGCTGGAGACCCTGGCGGGGCTGCGCTACGGTGACATCAGCCAGGGCAATGTGGGCGCCACCGGGGCCTGGACCGCCTTGCAGCATACCGGGGTCACCTATGTGGCCGGGATCAGTTATGAGGTGAAGCCGTGGCTGCATGTCTTCTCGGATGTCGCCACTTCCAGCAACCCGCAGTTGAATACACAGGATCCTTACGGGGTGCCCAATCTTTCCTCCGAGGGCGGCGCCCCTATTCCCGATTTGGGTGTTAAATTCGCCGCCTTCGACGGGCGCATGATCGGTGAGATTACCTGGGTGCCGCAGAACACCCTGCGGCACGATGCCGTGGCGATCGACGGCTCCTATGTCACGGCCATCAACCCCCAGGGCATCAACAGCGCCAATGGCGTGAACGGACAGTATAGTGTCACCGGCTTGGCGCCCAACAGCCAGGTCAACGTGGACCGAACATCCACGGCTTTCGAGGCCAACCTGGAATTCAAGGTGAAGCAAAACTGGCGGGCTTCGCTGCACTTCAACATGACCGATGGCACCTACCTCAACTCGGTTTCCTACAACCAAGTCTATAACGATCAATTCCATGCCGACGCCGCCGGCAACATCACCTACGCCGATGGCACGCAGGTCCGGGTCAATCCCGCCGCCAGCGGGATTGTCGCCAGTGGTGGGGTGCCGCTTACGATCGCCCTGCTGAACACCCCGACCAGTGTCTACTATGCCAACCCCAACGCAGACTCCGGCCACATCGGCAACAGCAGCCTGCTTACGATTCTAAAGACGGTGGATCCCGTGCACGGTGCGATCGCGACGGGTGTCACCGGCCTGCCGCTTACCGCCATCCAGTATGCCTTCACGGATCCCAATGGGCACAATGGCGTCATCACGCCCATTGTGAAGGGCGACAAGACCAACGGCTACTACCACTACACGCTGTCCTTCGTGAACAAGTATGACTTCGACCGCGGCTGGCTGAAAGGCTTCGGTTTGGGCAGCACGGCCAACGTCGGCTACCAGTTCCGTTCACATTATTATCCGACGCCCAATCCCGCGTCACCGACAAACTTCACGACGTCCATCCGGAATCTTTATCTCCGTCCCACCGTCGCGACTTTCGGCCTGATCGCCAGCTATGAGCACAAGCTCTTTAGCCGGTATCGCTTCAAGACGCAGCTGAACGTGCAGAATATGTTAAACCACTATGACATCCTGCTGCCACCCAGCACGACGCTCACGCCGCCGTTCAACAACGTGGTCTTCACCACCGAACCACGCCGTTGGATCTGGACCAACACGATCTCGTTCTGACGGCAGGCGTCCCGGTCCGCCGGGACGCTTAACGGAATAGACTGCAAAGTGTTTCCCCCGACTCCGTCCGCCATCATCCTCAACCAGCCCTGAATCCATCGCGCCGCCGCCGGTCGGCTGCCTGATGGACTCAGGGCTGCGCTCGCATGACAACCCCCAGGTCTGGGCCGGGCAACCACCTCGTCCCCGACCCGCCTCCGACTAAAATATGCCATACCCCCGTCTCCCCCTCACCCTCGCGCTGGGCCTGGCCCTGGCGACCGGCGTCGTCGCCGGACCGATCGCCGGCGACGACTCCATCCGCGCCACCCTGCGGGCCGTCGCCGGCCACCAGATCCGCCCGCTGAAGGACGGCGACTACACCCCGGCCGGCACGCTGGCGGCGCTCCAAGCCGCCGCCGCCCCCGAGGGCCTCGCGTGGAACTACCCGTGGGGCGTGACGCTCTACGGCGTGCTCCGCTCCACCGACGCCACCGGCGACCGGGCCCCGGAGCAGTTCGCGCTCGAGCACAACCGGATCGCGGCGCGCTACTACGCGTTCCTCGACGCCGAGCGCATCAGGCGCGGCGCGGCGGAATTCAAGCCGTTCAAGAGCAAGATCGGCGGCCTGCTGAACCTCGGCAGCCTCGACAGCTGCGGGGCGATGGGCAACGAGACCCTCGAGGGCATCCTGCGCCACCCGGAACAGGAGACGGCCGAGCAGAAAATCGTCGTCGCCCGCATCGCCGACTGGATAGCACACCGCCAGGACCGCCTGCCCGACGGCACGCTCTGGCGCTCGAAGTCCGACGGCGGCGCCAAGGCCTGGAAGGCCGGCACCATCTGGATGGACGACCTCTACATGGCCTGCCCCTTCCTCGTGCGCTACGCCCGCTATTCCGGCGACCCCAGGTATCTCGACGATGCGGCGCAACAGATCATCAACATGGCCGCCCGGCTGCAGGACACCGACGGCGTGTGGTTTCACAGCTACTTCGTGAACGAGCAGAAGCACTCGCCTTTCAAGTGGGGTCGCGCCAACGGCTGGGGCGTCGTCGCGACGGTCGAGGTGCTTTCCGCCCTGCCGGAAAACCATCCGGCGCGCGCGAAGCTGATCGACATCCTTCGCCGCCAGTTCGAGGGCGTGAAGCGCCTCCAGGCCCCCTCCGGTCTGTGGCATCAGGTGCTCGACCATGAGGAGCTGTGGGAGGAGACCTCCTGCACCGCGATGTTCGCCTACGGCTTCGCCCGCGCGGTCAACCGCGGCTGGATCGACCCGTCCAACATGGACGTGGCCCGCCGGGCCTTCGCCGGCCTGCAGACCCGCATCACGCCGGAAGGCGCGGTGAACGGCACCTGCGAGGGCACGAACATCGGCCTCGAAATCTCCTACTACGCCGACCGCAAGCGCCCCGACGACGACCTGCACGGCCGAGGCGTGGTCCTGCTCGCCGGCACCGAAATCCTCGCCGCCAAAAAATAATCCCATGAAGCTCCGCCTCTGCCTGACCGCCCTCACCCTCGTCGCCGCGCTCCGCGCCGACCAGGTCCCCCTCTCCTCCGTGCTGAATGTGCGCGACGCCGACAACGAGCATGCGCGTCCCGTGGCGGACAAGAACGCCGAGAACGGCCCGCTGCGCCTGGCCGGCCGCGACTTCACGCAAGGCGTGGGCACGCAGGTGGACACCCGCCTCGCGTTCGAGCTCGGCGGCGCCACGCGCTTCTCCGGCCTCGCCGGCGTGGACGACGCCTCGCCGGGCGGCGCGTCCGTGCTTTTCGAGGTGCGGGCGGACGGACGTTCGCTCTGGCAGAAGGAGCTGAAGAAAGGCGACGCACCCGTTTCCGTCGACCTCGACGTGCAGGGCGCGAAGATCCTGGAACTCATCACGGCCGACCTCGGCAACGCCTACACGCAGTCGCTGGCCGACTGGGCCGACGCCCAGGTCGCCGCCGGCGCGGAAAAGCCGAAGTCGGTGCTGCCGGTCGTCGCGGCCGAACCCGCGGTCATCCTGACCCCGGCCGCGCCCGCGAGCCCGCGCATCAACGGCGCCCGGGTCTTCGGCGTGCGCCCCGGCCACCCGTTCCTCTGGCAGATCCCCGCCACCGGCGACCGCCCGATGACCTTCGCCGCCGAGGGCCTGCCTGCCGGCCTCGCGCTCGACGCCGCGACCGGCCGCATCACCGGCTCCCTCGCGGCACCGGGCACCACCACCGTCACGCTCCACGCCACCAATGCCCGCGGCACCGACACGCAGCGCCTCCGCATCGTGGCGGGCGAGACCATTGCCCTCACGCCGCCGATGGGCTGGAACAGCTGGAACAGCTGGGCCGGCGCCGTCGATCAGGAGAAGGTCTTCGCCTCGGCCCGCGCCATGGCGGCCAGCGGCCTCATCAATCACGGCTGGAGCTACCTCAACATCGACGACACCTGGCAGGGCGTCCGCTCCGGCCCGACGCTCGCGCTGCAGGGCAACGAGAAGTTTCCCGACATCAGGAAACTCTCCGACGAGATCCACGCCCTCGGGCTCAAGCTGGGCATCTACTCCACGCCCTGGGTGACGTCCTACGCCGGCCATGCCGGCGGCAGCGCGGAAAACCCGGCCGGCACCTGGGTGAAACCCCAGGGCAAGAAGACGCCCAACAAGAAGATCATGCCCTGGGCCATCGGAAAATATTCCTTCGCCACCGCCGACGCCAACCAGTGGGCCGCGTGGGGCGTCGACTACCTGAAATACGACTGGAGCCCCATCGAGGTGCCCGAGACCGCGGAGATGGCGAAGGCGCTGCGCGCCTCCGGCCGCGACATCATCTACAGCCTGTCCAACAGCGCGCCCTTCGCCGGCGCCGCCGACTGGGCGCGGCTCGCCAACGCGTGGCGCACCACCGGCGACATCCGCGACTCGTGGGCCAGCCTGCGCGGCATCGGCTTCTCGCAGGACAAGTGGCGCGGGTTCGCCGGCCCCGGCCACTGGAACGATCCCGACATGCTGGTCGTCGGCAACGTCGGCTGGGGCCCGAAGCTCCATGCCTCGCACCTCACGCCCAACGAACAATACACGCATATTTCACTGTGGTGCCTGCTGTCCGCCCCTCTGCTCATCGGCTGCCCGATCGACCAGATGGATGCGTTCACGCTCAGCCTCCTGACCAACGACGAGGTCCTCGCCCTCGACCAGGATGAGCTCGGCCGCGAAGCCCAGCAGCTGGCTGTCGACGGCCGGCGGCAGATCTGGGTCAAGGAGCTCGCCGACGGCTCGCGGGCGGTCGGCCTCTTCAACCTCGCCCAGATGCCGCAGGAAATTTCCGTGACGTGGACCCAGCTCGGCCTCACCGGCCCGCAGCGCGTGCGCGACCTCTGGCGCCAGCAGGACGCCGGCGTCCTCGCGGACAAGTTCACCGCCACGGTCGGCCGCCACGGCGCCGTCCTGATCCGGGTCTGGCCGGCACACTGATCGGCCCAGGCGAGGTGGAACGCGACCTCCGGGCACGTTTTCCCGATGCGCTTCAACCAACGCGTCCGACGGTCGCGTTCCACCCCCTTCTCCATCCCTCCCGCCATTTCCCATCATGACCTCGTTTAAATTCCCCCTGCGCCGCACCGCGCTGGCCCTGGCTTTTGCCGGCCTGCGTCTCCACGCCGCCGATTTCGACATCCGGGCCTACGGCGCCACCGGCGACGGCAAGACCATCGACTCCCCCGCCATCAACCGGGCCATCGAGGCGGCTGCCGCGGCCGGCGGCGGCACGGTGAACTTCCCCGCCGGCACCTACGCGAGTTATTCCATCCGACTGAAGAGCCACATCGCCCTGCACCTCGACGCCGGCGCGGTCGTCCTCGCGGCCGAGCCGGCCCCCGATCTCTCGGCCGGTTACGACGCCCCCGAGGCCAATCCGGGCTGGGATCGATACGAGGACTTCGGCCACTCACATTGGCACAACAGCCTCATCTGGGGCGAAAACCTCGAGGACGTCTCGATCACCGGCCCCGGCCGCATCTACGGCCGCGGCCTCAGCCGCGGCGGCGCCGTGCTCCGCGACCTGCTGCCCGAGGAACGCGCCGCCGGCCTCAAGCCCCACCTCGCCCTGCCCAAGGATCCCGCCCGCGAGGCGATCAAGCCCGGCCCCTTCGGCTACCCGGGCAAGGACACCCTGCCGGCCGGCGTCGGCAACAAGGCCATCGCCCTGAAGAACTGCCGCAACGTCATCTTCCGCGACTTCACGATCCAGCACGGCGGCCACTTCGCGATCCTCGCCACCGCCGTCGACAACTGGACCGTCGACAACCTCAAGATCGACACGAACCGCGACGGCATGGACATCGACTGCTGCCAGAACGTCCGCGTCTCCAACTGCACCGTCAACTCGCCCTGGGACGACGGCATCTGCCCGAAGAGCACCCTCGGCCTCGGCTACGCCCGGCCCACGGAGAACGTCACCATCACCAACTGCCAGGTCAGCGGCTACAACGAGGGCACGCTGCTCGACGGCACCCGCCAGCGCGCCGCGCGCGCCTACAGCCACGGCGGCCCGACCGGCCGCATCAAGTGCGGCACCGAGTCCAACGGCGGCTTCCGGAACGTCACGATCTCCAACTGCGTCTTCGAGTATTGCCGCGGCCTGGCGCTCGAGAGCGTCGACGGCGCCCTCATGGAGGACATCACCATCACGAACCTCGCGATGCGCGACATCACCAACGCCCCGATCTTCATCCGCCTCGGCGCGCGCCTGCGCGGCCCCGAGGGCACGGCGGTCGGCACCGCCCGCCGCATCAAGATCAGCAACGTGGTCGCCCACAACGTCGCCGCCGAGAGCGGCATCCTGATCGCCGGCCTGCCGGACCACCCGATCGAGGACTTGTCGCTCAGCAACATCTTCATCGACTACGCCGGCGGCGGCACCAAGGAGCAGGGCGAGCGCGCCGTGCCCGAGCACGAGAAGGATTACCCCGAGCCGTCTCGCTTCGGCACCATCCCGGCCTGGGGCCTCTGGGCCCGCCACGTCCGGAACTTCTCCGCCGATCACGTGGAATTCCGCGCCGCCCAGCCCGACCTGCGGCCGACCGTGGTCCTCGATGACGTGACCGATGCCACCCTGGCCTCCGCCAAGCTTCCGCACGCGGCCGACACCGCGGCGCTCGTGTTGAAAAATGTCTCCGGCTTTTCGCTGCAAGCCAGCCCCGGTCTGGCCGACGTGCAGCGCGCGAAGGTCGACGCAGAAAAGTTTTGAAACTCCGCCCGCCCGAACTTACCTGCGGTCTGCCTCCTTGCTCCACGCCGGTCAGCCTGATCTTAATCCATGCGCTCCCGTATCCTCCTCACCCTGGCCCTGCTGGCCGTATCCGCCGCCGTCCTTTCGCCTTGCCGAGCCGAAGCGCCGGCGAAGGCGGGGGGCCTCCCGACGCCCGATCCCGATGACGGCGGCATCACCCTGCCGCCGGGTTTCCGCGCCCTCGTCGTTGCCGACAACCTCGTCGTCGACAAGAAGGCCGGCAAGACCGCCGAGAAGCTCCGCTTCCTCGCCATCGCCCCGAACGGCGACATCTACGCCAAGCTTTACCACGGCAACATCCTCGCCCTGCGCGACACCGACGGCGACGGCCGCGCGGACGTCATCAAGGAGTTCGGCCCCGGCGACGGCGGCACGCACATCATGTTCCATGACGGCTGGCTCTACCACTCGAGCCGCACGGCCGTCTACCGCTACAAATACACACCCGGCGAACTCGTGCCCTCCGGCCCGATGGAAACCATCGTGCACAACCTGCCCGCGGAAAAGGACCACGACGCCAAGGCCTTCGCCTTCGACGACCAGGGTCACATGATCGTCGAGGTCGGCTCGCCCTACAACGTTTTCAGCACCGGCGACCGCCGCCTCGGCGCCAAGGGCAAGACGCCCGCGGAGGTGGAGGAATTCCAGAAAACCTACGGCGGCTTCTGGCGCTTCGACCCGAACAAACCCAACCAGACGCAGGCCGCCGACGGCATCCGCTGGTCCACGGGCCACCGCCATAGCCTCGCCCTCGCCTGGCACCCAACCTCCCGGGAATTCTTCATGGTGATGATGGGCCGCGACCAGATGAACACCATCGCGCCCGAATATTACGACGACCTCGACAACGCCGAGCGCGACGCCGAGGAGATGCACCTGCTCAAGGAGGGCGCGAACCTCGGCTGGCCCTACACCTACTGGGACCCGATCAAGCAGGCCCGCATGGTCGGCCCCGAATACGGCGGCGACAACCGCAAGCGCGACGACAACCCGCTCTTCGACAAACCCGTCGTCGCCTTCCCCGCGCACTGGGCTCCGCTGCAGATGTGCCTCTATGACGGCACGCAGTTCCCGGAGCACTACCGCCACGGCATGTTCGTCGCCTTCCACGGCTCATGGAACCGCGCCCCGCGCGCCCAGGCCGGCTACAAGATCGCCTTCGTGCCGTTCGACGACAAGGGCATGCCCACCGGCACCTACGAGACCTTCGCGGATGGTTTCCCGGGCGTCGACTATTTCACCAACACCCGCGACGCGCGCTTCCGCCCGAGCGGCGTCGCCGTCGGACCGGACGGCTCGCTCTACGTCAGCGAGACGGAGAAGGGTCGCATCTGGCGCATCATCTACACCGGAGAAACCGCTCCGGCCGCCGGCGCGGCCAAGTCCCCGGCACACGTCGCGGCGCCGGCCGCTGCCGCGGTCATCGGGGCAAACACGCCCGGCGGCAAAATCTACCAGCAGATCTGCGCCGCCTGCCACATGGCCAACGGCAGCGGCGTCCCGGGCATGCAGCCCGCGCTCATCGGCAGCGCCGTCGTCGCCGGCGACACGAGCCGCCTGATCAATGTCATTCTCAAGGGTCCCGCGGCGGTGCTGCCCGCCGACCGCGAGAAATTCAGCAACGTCATGCCTCCCTTCGCCGCCCTCTACAACGACGCCCAATTCGCCAGCCTGGTGAACTACCTCCGCCGGAACTTCGCCGCCGCCGCCAACGAGGTGACGGCCGGCCAGGTCGCCGCGGCCCGCCGCCAGCCGTGAGCCTGCGCTGGCGCCGGCTCGCCTTTCTGCTGCTGGCGCCGGCGCTGGGCGCGCAAACCGTGACGCTCGATCCCCTGGCCGTCACCGCCGCGCGCGGCGCGCAGCCGGCGGCGGAGGTGCCGTTCTCGCTGGTCATCCTCGGCGGCGAAACCCTGCGGGCCGCCCCGGCGGCGACGCTCGACGACGCCCTCCGCGCCGTGCCGGGCTTCAGTCTTTTCCGGCGCAGCGACAGCCTCACCGCCAACCCGACTGCGCAGGGCGTCTCGCTCCGCGGGCTGGGCCCGAGCGGGGCCAGCCGCACGCTCGTGCTCCTCGACGGCGTGCCGCTCAACGATCCTTTCGGCGGCTGGGTGCTGTGGAGCCAGGTGCCGCGCGAATCGCTCGCCGCCGTTGAGATCGTCCCCGGTGGCGGCGCCACCGCCTGGGGCAACGCCGCCCTCGGCGGCGTCGTGCAGCTGCTCACCGAACCGCCCACAAGTAACCTATTGGGTTACACCGCCTCCGGGCGGGCCAGCGTGATCGTCGGGGATTTTTCCACGCGCAGCGCCGAGTTCTCGCTCACCCAGGCCGTCGGCCCCGGCACGCTGCAGGTTTCCGCCGACGACTTTACCACGGACGGATTCTCGCTGGTCGCGCCCGAACGCCGCGGCCCCATCGACGTAGCCGCCGGCAGCCGGCACCACTGGCTTAACGGCCGCTGGAGCCAAACCGTCGGTCCCGATGCGGAACTAACGCTCACCGCCCGCACCTTCGCCGAGGAACGCGGCAACGGCACGCCCTACCAGCGCAACTCCTCGCGGGTTAACTTCGGCTCGGTTGACCTGCGCGTGACCGCGACCCCTGCATTTGCCTGGACCGCGACCGCGTATGCCCAGGACCAGGCCTTTGCCAGCACCTTCAGCTCGGTGAACGCCGCGCGCACGGCCGAGACGCCGGCGAGCGACCAGTTCGCCGTGCCGGCGGTGGCGCTGGGCGCGGCCTGGTCCGGCACCTGGACGCAGGCCGACGGCGCCCGCACCACCGCCGGCGCCGACGGCCGTGAGGTGCGCGGCGAAACCCGCGAGCATTTCTCCTACGTCAACGGCGCCTACACCCGCCTCCGCGTCGCGGGCGGGACACAGGACATCGGCGGGCTGTTTGTCCTGCGTGAACAGCCACTGGGGGCCGGCCTGCGGGCCACCGTGGGCGCCCGGCTGGACGGCTGGCGCGACCGCGACGGGCACCGCCAGGAGAGCGATCTCGCGACCGACACCGTCAGCCGCGATGACCACTATGCCAGTCAGGACGGGGTGGAATTCAGCCCGAGCGCCGGGCTCGTGTGGCAAGCCGCGCCCCGGTGGCGGTTGCGCGCCACCGCTCAGCAGGCCTTCCGCCGGCCGACGCTGAACGAACTCTACCGCCCCTTCCGCGCCGGCAGCGTCATCACCGAGTCCAACGCCGCCCTGCGCACCGAACGCGTGAGCAGCGCCGAGCTGGGCGCCGACTACACGCAGGGCTCGCTCACGCTGGGCGTCGCGCTTTTTTGGAATGATCTGCACGATGCCGTCGGCAATGTCACGGTCGCCCGCGGACCCGGCACGTTCCCGCTTTTCGGCCCGCTCGCCGCCGGCAGCATCGGCCGCGAACGCCTGAACATCGACCGCACCCGAGTGCGCGGCGCCGGCCTGTCAGCGGAGTGGCGGCCGGTCGCCTCTCTCACGCTCAACGCCAGCTTCCTCTACGACGACACCGCCGTGGTGAGCGCCCCGCTGGCGACCGCCCTGGTCGGCAACCGGCTCGCCCAAGTGCCGCGTCAGAGCGCCACCCTCGGCGCCAGCTGGCGGGCGCCCGGCGGCTTCACCTTCACGCCGCGGGTGCGCTGGCTCGGGCGGCAGTTTGAGGACGACGAAAACCTCCTGACCCTCGGCACCGCGGTCGTCACGGACCTGACCGTGAGTTACGCCCTCACACGCCTCGCCTCACTGTTTCTCACGGTCGAGAACCTCGGCAACGCCCGCATCGAGACTGGCCGCAGCGCCGACGGCATCGTCAACACCGGCACACCGCGCTACGCCTCCGGCGGCATCCGAACGGCCTGGTAGCCCGGACGGCTGGCTACAGGATACCGGCCAATCGGCCGGGACGCGCAGCGCATCAACCTGAAGCCGGTCTGGATCGGCCGCAGCTGTGGCCGGAAAGTGTAACCCAATAGGTTACTTGTGACCGGGGCCTCAGCGCGTGACTGCGGCGAGGAACCGCCCGATGGCGTAGTCCGTCAGCTGGCCGGAGGGGCCGTCGGGATTGAAGTCGAAACCGTGCGTCGCCCACGGGAGCTCGAGGTAGTAGTGCGGCACGCCGAGCTCCTGCAGCCGAACCGCCAGCCGCTCGCTGTGCCGGACCCACGCGAGGGTGTCGGTCGCGCCGTGGATCAGCAGGGTCGGCGGCGAACCCCGGTGCGCCAGCAGCTGGCCGCTGGCCTGCTCGTAGTGCGCCTTCCGCTCCGGCGTATCGGGCGGCCCGCCGAAATATTGCCTGAAAAGCTTGATCGAGTTGAGCGCGTCGTCCGTGCGCGATACCGACCACGCGAACGGCATGTCATGCGGCGCATAGAGCGCGATGACGCCGCGGATGGCCGGATCATCGGCGCCGTAGCCGACCGCGGTCGCGAGCTGGCCGCCGGCCGAGCGGCCGAGCAACACCAACCGGGTCGGGTCGATGCCGAGTTGCCGCGCGTTCGCCTTGAGCCAGGTGATCGCGGACATCACATCGTCGCGTTGCGCCGGCCAGATCCATCTCGGCGCCAGCCGGTAGCTGACCGCCGCCACCGCGTAGCCGCGCGCCACGAGCCGGGCATTCCAGCCGTCGAGCTGACGGCGGTCGCCGCCGTCCCAGCCGCCGCCATGGATCACCACCACGCAGGCCCGCGGCCTTTCGAGCGCGTCCTTCGCCGAACCCGGCCGGTAGAAATCCAGTTTCAATTCCTGCCCGTCCGGCCGCGCGAATATGTCCGTCGTGACCGCCGGCGCCGGCGCGGCCGCGCCCAGGTAAAGCCGGCCGTAATCGAAAACCACCTTCCCGTTCCCGCCGCCGAAAACCGCCTGCAGGCCCGGGGGCAGGCTTTGCGCCAACCGACCGGCCAGGAACACCGGCCGCAGGAAACCGGCGGTCGCCCCCGCACACAGCACGAGGGTGATCACCCGCCCCGCGCCCGCCGGCCCGCAGCAGGCCGCGACCGCCAGTCCCAGCGGCAGCAGCACGAGCCAGTGGCCGAATTCGCCGGCGAGGACGGCCAGCTTCCAGGTCCAGATGTAGTCCGGCGCGCGCACGATCGTCAGCAGCGACACCGCGGCAGCCGTCAGAGAGAGAAGAGGCAAAATCAGACGCATCGGATAAGGACTACGGATGAGATGGCTACATAGAGTCACAAAAAGGCACAAAATACATCGGGAATTCTTTTCGTGGCCTTTCGTGATTTTTCGTGGCTTATGCCCTCATGCGCCGCCTCGACCAGCTCCTCGCCAACCTCGGCTACTGCTCCCGCCGCGAGGCGCGGGCCTGGATCCAGGCCGGCCACGTGACAGTGAAGGGCGTGGTCGCCGATGATTTCGGCGCCAAGGCCGACCCCGCCGACGTGCTCGTCGACGGCGAGCCGCTCGACCACCCCGACGGCCTGCTTCTGCTCGTGCACAAGCCCGTCGGCCTCGTCTGCTCGCACGACGAACGCGAGGGACCGAACGTCTACTCCCTCCTGCCGGCGCGCTGGCGCGAGCGCAACCCGCAGGTCACGAGCATCGGGCGCCTCGACAAGGACACCAGCGGCCTTATTCTGCTCACCGACCAAAGCGAACTCGTGCACAAGCTGACCTCGCCCAAGCACAAGGTCCCGAAGGTCTACCGGGCCACGCTCCACGCCGACGCCCCCGCCGGGCTCGCCGCGCTGTTCGCCAGCGGCACGCTGCTGTTGAAGGACGAGAAGGCCTCCTGTGCGCCGGCCGAGCTGAAGGTGATTTCGCCCCGCGAGGCCGAGTTGACGCTGACCGAGGGCCGCTACCATCAGGTGCGCCGCATGTTCTCCAGCCAGGGCTGCGAGGTGCTGACCCTGCACCGCTCGCGCTTCGGCCACCTCGAACTCGGCGACCTCGCCTCCGGATCGTGGCGCGAGCTGCCGCTCGACGCCTTCGCATAAAACACCGGTTACGACAGCCCGCGGTATGCCGCGGCCAACGCGCGGGCCCGATCCTGTCGGGCTCCAGCACCGGCCGGCTGATGTTCGCCGGGGGCAGGCGGCGGATTTGACCGGCGCGGCGCCCCGACGCGACCTTGCTCCCGCCTCACTCGTCGCCCTCGACCACCTTGAAGTCGATCGGCTGCTCGACGCGCGTGTTGACCTTGCGGCCCCCGCGCATGCCGGGCTTGAACTTCCACTTGCTCACGGCCTCGAGCGCGGCGCGCTCGAACCCGCGGTGAGTGCTGTTAACGATGTAGGGCAGGACGACGTCGCCGTTGACGTTCACGATGAAGCCCACGCGGACCCGGGCCTCGGGCACCGACTGCTTCAGTTCGAAGGGGAAGTGAGGCGCGGCCTGCACAATGGGCTCGGGCTTGCGGTCCAGGTCGGCGATATTGAAGAGGTCCTTCATGCCGCTGGAGTCCGGCCGGCCGCGCTGGATGTTCGTCGGGATCGCGATGATGCCGTTCGCGGCGCCATCGAGCTTCGCCGGGATGGTGAGGTCGGCCAGCTGGGTAAAGGCGCTGTCGACCGGCACGTTCACCGGAACGTCCTGCAGCATGGGCACCTGGACGCTCGGGGCGGAGACTTCCTCGTCGTTCAGTTCCTTGGGTTTGTCGTCCTCCGGATCCTTCAGATCCGGCATCATCATGATCTCGCTGGGACCGTCCTGAACGACGGCCGCCTTCTTGGGCACGACATGCCGGTTGAAGCCCAGCAGGAGGCCGGCATGCAGGCCGGCGGACACCAGGATGGCAAACCAAGGGATCCGAGCTCCCGCAGGCAGACCATAATAATGGAAGCTGGCGTCTCCGCGCCCGGGGGGACGGCCCGGGTGCAAGGACGGGGTGGGTGTGGCAGGTTGGCGGCTGGGGGTAACCGCCATCGCCGGGGAAGCGTGGGGGGCTGAAAGAAGCATGGGCAAAAGATACTCGCTCCGCATTTCTTGCACTCGCCATTCCTTGTCCGAAGCCGGGCACGGATTGCTCGAATCCATCCTCCCGTTTTTCGAGCTTTCCCCCGGCCGGCCCGGCGTGTCATGCCTTTAGCCATGTCCCGCCCCCCTCTCACCGGCGCCCAACGCACCAAACTCCGCGGCCTTGGCCAGACCATGCCCGACTCCCTGAACGTCGGCCGCGAAGGCGCGACCCCCGCCCTGATCGCCCAGCTCGACCGCGAACTGACCCGGCGCGAGCTGGTGAAAATCCGCATCACCGGCGGCCAGGACCGGCACGAGCGCGCCGCCCTGCACGAGGCGCTGGCCGCCGCCTCGCGAAGCGACTGCGTCGGCGCCGTCGGCCACACGGCGCTGTTCTGGCGGCAGAACGCCGACCCGGCGGCGCAGAAGATCGAACTGTAAAACCGAAGCCCGGGTGCCCTTCGCCCCACGGGTTGGGCGCGCGTTGCAGCCGCTTTGCGGAACGAGCGCAGCCAGGTGAAAGCAAATGGCCGGCCCCTCACGGGCCGGCCACGGTTGGCTTGGTGTCTCCAGTGCGACCAGCACTGAAAATCAAAGCTGGTAGGCGACGATGGTGTCCTTGTCCTTGAAGAAGAAAATCCGGTTGGCCGACTCGTCGACCTGATACTCGGGCTCCTTCGTGCCGAGGATGAGCTTCTTGGCCGGGTCGCCGCTGCCGAGGTCGATGCCGAGCAGGCCCACCCCCTTCTGCTTGCCGTCCTCGACGCTGGTGAGGAGATAACTGCAGGAGGCGTTGCTGGCCGTGTGCGAGGTGCCGTGGTCCGACCGGTATTTGTTATAGCTGTCGAGACCGCTGTGAATCGTGCTCACGCCGCTGCCATAGCTGCTGGTGCCGATGCCGCCGCTGGCCGCCACCTGCGCGTTGCCGGCGATGCCTTGGGCGGCAGTCAGCGCGAACATCACGTAGCCGCCGATCCCGCTGCCGGGCGCCGGGCAGTAGGTGGACCATTTGATGTTTTTCGCCGCGGGATCGAAGGCCATGACATGCTGCCGGCCCTGGACGACGATGTGGCCGTCGCGGCGCGTGATGAGCATGGGCACGTCGAGGCGCGCCTTGCTCTGGGCGAAGCCCGCCTTCAGCAGTCCGCTGACGCCACCGAGGGCGCCGAGGCCGAGCTGGGCGACCTCGCCGCCGCCCATCTTGCGCTTGAACTCGATCGGCACGCGGAAGGTCTCGCCCGCGGCGACTCCGGCCGCGTCGAGGCCGTAGAGATTGTAGGCGTCGGCATACATGACCGAGTTGAGCTCGGGCAGCACCATGAGGTTCGTGACGCCCTCCTTGGCCTCGTGCTCGCTGAGCACCTTGCCGGAGGTCCCGTCGAGCACCACCACGCCCAGCGGCTCGAGCAGGGTGACGGTCTGGCCGTTGGAGAAGGTGCCGCCGTAGCGCATGAAGATCTTCCCGCCGACCGGCTCGATCTGGGAGATGATGGCGTTGTGGCGGGCCTTCAGCAGGCCGCCGAAGTTCGAGATGCGGTCGCTGTTCCAGAGCTGGGCGCCGGTGAGCTTGTTGACGGCGTAGACGCTGCCGCCGCCGGACCCGTAGATAGTGTCGCCGTCGATGTGGAGGGGCGCGTTGGTCTTCTTGTAACCCTTGGCGCCGGCCGGGAACTCGACGCCCCATTTCGTGGCGCCCGAGTTGAGGTCCACGCAATGGATGCCGAGATAGGGCAGATACAGGTTGTCGCCCTCGACGACCGGATCGTGGTAACCGGAGAGATCCATCGTAGGGATGAACTTGCCGGAGCCGTCGGCCATGTGCATCGGGATCGCGCCGGTCTTGGCAAACTTCGCGCGCCACCGCTCCTTGCCGGTCGCCAGGTCGTAGCCCAGCAGGGCCACCCCGTCGACATCACCCTTGTTCAGCGGGAACATCGTCATCACGAGCACCACCAGGCCCTTCTGCGGCACGGGGATCGTCGCCATATATTGGCCCGTGATCTCCGGACTCGTCCAGAGCGTCTTGCCCTCGAGGTAATTGATCAGGTGCAGCGTGGTCTTGTTGCCCATGAAACCATTATAGGTGTTGCACAGCAGGAACGGCGTGCCGGAGATCTCGCGGGCGTTGAAAGCGGTGCTTTTCTTGAACTCGTCGCGGCGCCACATCTCCGCGCCAGTGTCGGGATTGATGCAGTGGATCGCGGACTCGGTGCCGACGAGCAGCACGCCGAGCTCGGTGAGGGTATGCCACTTGGCATCTTCCTTCAGGGCGAGCGACCACATCTGCTGCGAGGCGGACAGCGCGAGCGTCGTGGAGATGAACAGGGCGGTCAGGAGCCAGGGCAGTTTTTTCATGGGTGCGAAGGTGAGCCCCATCCTAACCGAACCGGACGGAGGTGAATATACGCGGACCTACGTAAGGGCGGAACTTTCCGACAGAAGAGCCGGGAAAACGGGGTGCGGGCATCCCGCCGCCGTGCATGATGCACCAAGTGCGGCGTTGCGCCCCGCGTCTCCCGCGGGCAACCATGCGGCATGACACTCGCCGCCCTCGGCTGGAACGACTCCTTCGCGCAGGCCTTCGCGCCCTACGCGGCCGAGGGTTGCACGCCCGGGCGGGTCACCCTCGAGCTCAAGGGTTACTACGAGGTCACGGGCGAGACCGGGGCCAAACTCGGCTCCTGCTCCGGCAAGTTCATCAATACCGCGCGTTCGCAGGCGGACTTCCCGGCTATCGGCGACTGGGTGGCGGTGACGCCGCAAGAAGGCGAGGAGGCGCGTGTCCACATCCATGGCGTGCTCCCACGCCGCACGAAGTTTTCCCGCAAGGCCGCCGGCCTGGAGGAGGTCGAGCAGATCGTCGCCGCCAACGTCGACACCGTGTTCCTCGTCAGCGCGCTCGACGGCAACTACCACCTCCACCGCCTCGAACGCTACCTCGCCGCCGCCTGGTCCAGCGGCGCGCAGCCCGTCATCCTGCTCAACAAGGCCGACCTCGCCGACGACGATTCCTCCGCGCTGCGGACCGAGATCGCCACCGTCGCGCCAGCAGTGCCCGTGTTCATCGTCAGCGCCCAGACTCGGCGCGGCTTGAAGGCCCTCGCGCCCTACCTCACTCCCGGTTCCACCATCGCCCTGCTCGGCTCCTCCGGCGTCGGCAAGTCGACCCTCATCAACCGGCTGGTCGGCGAGAACCTCCAGGACACCGGGGATGTCCGCGACGTCGACGGCAAGGGCCGGCACACGACCACGCAGCGCGAGCTACTCGTCGCCCCGAACGGCGTGATCGTCATCGACACGCCCGGCATGCGCGAAATGCAGCCGTGGGACGCCGCCGCGGGCGTCGACGAGGCCTTCGCCGATGTCACCGCCCTCACCCGGCAATGCCGGTTCACCGACTGCAGCCACACGGTCGAACCCGGCTGCGCCATCCAGGCCGCGCTGGCAAACGGCACGCTCGAGGGCGCGCGCTGGCAGAGTTACCTGCGGCTCGGCCGCGCCACGGCCCACGAGGTGCGCCGCACCGACCGGGCCGCCCAGCAGCAGCACAAGTCCCACCACAAGAAGCTCACGAAGAGCCTC